>Ga0172371_10014111_pt1 | contig 10327 bp, 9 predicted proteins | sample Lak12m_FD_114543 | JGI IMG/M metagenome (GOLD analysis project Ga0172371, IMG submission 114543) | Freshwater microbial communities from Kabuno Bay, South-Kivu, Congo - kab_022012_12m | ecosystem: Environmental > Aquatic > Freshwater > Lake | place: Democratic Republic of the Congo: South-Kivu... | reverse complement strand
GAACGTACCGCCCGGTCGCGAAAAAGCTGAATGAACTCCTTGCGGACCATTTCCCGGATGCGCAGCCAGCCCATTATCAGAACCCCTCTTTTCTTAAAACGAGATAATTGAGCAGTGCGAGAATGGACGACATCGTCAGCAGAACCAGCAAATCAGGCCAGAGTTGTGCAAAACCAAGGTTTTTCAAATAGATGCCTGAAAGAATATCTATGTAATAGGTCGCCGGAATGATCTTTGTGATCGCCTGCAGAACCACCGGCATGTTGCTCACCGGAAAAACGAAATTGGAAAGGAGGAGCGACGGCAGGTAGGTGATCAGGATCGCCATCTGATTGGCCGTCATCTGCGATTTTGTCACTGACGAGATCAGGAGGCCCAGTGTCAGTGCGACGATGATGTAGAGTGAAGAAGAGAGAATCATCAGTCCGAAGCTCGCCTTCATGACAATCCCGAAGAGTGCCTGCCCCATCAGTACCGCGATAAGGACGTCGGTCAAGGCGATAAGAAAATAGGGGGCGGCCTTGCCGATTAGAAACTCGCCTGCCCCGATCGGCAGGGAGCGGATCGTTTCCATCGTCCCGTTTTCATATTCTCGGGCAATGACCAGCGAGGTAAGCAGGGCCGCGACGATAATGACGATGATCGCAATGATGCCGGGAATAATGAAATTACGACTTTCCATCTCCTCGTTGAACCAGACGCGAATCTGCGGATTAACGGGGGGGTTGATCCTTTGCATCCCGTGCCGGTCGAGAAAATCGGCGAGCAGATTCGCATTGTAGCGGGCGATAAAGCTGCTGATGTATGAGCCTGATATCCCGGCGAAATTTGGATCGCTGCCGTCGAGAATTACCTGCATGGTTGATTTCCTGTCCGCCCGGATATCGGCTGTCCAGCCGCTGGGAATGACTATAGCCAGGCGCGCCCGGCCCTGGTCAAGGGCGTCGATTACCCCCTTTATATTGTCCTGATTTTCAACAATACGAAAATAGGGACTTGCCTCGAGGCGGCTGATAAAATCGCGGCTCAGATCGGTTTTTTCGCGATCGGCAACGGTTGTTTCTATGTCGTTTACGTCGAGGCTGAGCGCGTAGCCGAACAGCAGGATCAGCAGCAGCGGGATCGCGAAGGCCAGATAGAGGCTGCGAAAATCCCTGAGCAAATGGTAAAACTCCTTGCGGGCGATCGCCTTGATGTTTTTTGTCTTCATGTTTTAATTAGGGACAGCGCCCTATTAATTTATCCCTATTTTATCAGTTCTATAAATGCGTCGTTGAGATCCGCGTCTGGTTTCCCCGGGCAGGCGCTGCGGATGATTTCGACCGGGCTGCCCGAGGCTACGATCTGCCCTTCGTTGATCATGACGATGCGGTCGCAGTTGCCGGCCTCGTCCATGTAATGGGTCGTCACGAAGACGGTGATGCCCTCGGCGGCCAATTGGCGGATGAAGTCCCAGAAATGGCGTCGGGAAAGTGGATCGACGCCGGAGGTAGGCTCGTCGAGAAAAATAATCGGCGGGCGGTGAAGCAGCGAGCAGCCGAGGGCGAGCCGCTGGCGCAATCCCGGCGGCAGCTCTCCTGTCAGCCGGTTTTTCTCGGCAGTGAGCTGGGTCATTTCTAACACCCAGGAGATTCGCTGCTGCCATTCCTTTTCGGGAACGCTGTAGATGCCAAGGTAGAAACGGATGTTTTCGAACGGGGTCAGATCCTCGTAGAGGGAGAATTTCTGCGACATGTAGCCGATCGAGTGCTTGATTTCTTCCGTTTGCGTCATGATGTCATAGCCGACGACGGTCGCTTTTCCCGAGGTCGGCGCGAGCAGTCCGCAGAGCATGCGGATTGTCGTCGATTTTCCCGAGCCGTTTGCCCCGATAAACCCGAATATTTCGCCGGCGGAGACGGCAAAGGAAATCCCGGCGACGGCGGTGAATTCGCCGAAGCGCTTTTCCAGTCGTTCTACGATTATCGCCTTTTTGTCATTATCAGCGGAGGCTGTCATTGCGGAATCTTCTTCACATTGAAGGCACTTTGGGCAAGGTCGCGGTCCACATCCCCTATTTTGGCGATGATCGCCTCTTCGAGATTGGGAAAGCCGTAACGGATTTCCGCCGGCGTGGCTGTCTCCAGAAGCGCTCCCCGATGCATCAGCCCTATCCCGTCGCACCTTTCCCCCTCGTCGAGATAGGCCGTGGAAACCAAGATCGTCATTCCCCCTTCCCGCATCTTGTCGAGGATCTCCCAGAATTCCCGACGGGAGACCGGATCGACACCGTTGGTCGGCTCATCGAGGATAAGAAGCCGCGGTTCGTGGAGGAGTACGCAGGCAAGCCCCAGCTTCTGCTTCATGCCGCCGGAGAGCTTTCCCGCCGGCCGGTCGGTGAAGGGCAGAAGGTTTGAAAATCCGAGGTAAAGCGCCTTGCGCGCCTTCCTCTCCGCGCCGTAAATGCCAAAGATATCCATGAAAAAATCGATATTTTCTTCGACAGTCAGATCCTGGTAAAGCCCGAAGCTCTGTGGCATGTACCCGATGATATCTTTTATTTCTCCTCGGTCGGCGACTGTGTCAAGGCCGTCGATCGTGATGCTGCCTACGGCCGGTTTAAGCAGCGTTGCCGCCATGCGCAGCAGCGTCGATTTTCCCGCGCCGTCTGATCCTACCAGTCCAAAAATATTGCCTTTTTCGATGTCCAGCGAGACGTCGTGAACCGCCTCTGTTGCCGCGAAACGGTACGATACGGAAAAGAGGGAGAGAAACCCATTTTTCTTATCGTCCGCAGATAAAACGGTTTCTGCCCTTATTTTTTTAGCGGAGGCGAGCATCGGCGGGCATCCCAGATTTCAATTCCAGGCGGGGATTGGGGAGCGAGATTTTTACGAGGTAGACGAGTTTTACCCTTTCCTTCTTTGTCTGGATGATTTTGGGGGTGAATTCCCCCTCCGGAGAGATAAACGTTACCGTTCCCGGGAAGGTTTGGCCGGGAAATGTGTCGATTGTGACATCCGCCCTCTGCCCTGGTTTGACTTTCCCGATCTCGGTTTCATCAACGAAGATTTTCAAATCGACCCGCGACAGATCGGCAATCGTCAGCGCCTCTTCGCCGGGGGCGACCACCTTGCCGGGTTCCACGCTTCTGCTGGTGACGATGCCCGACCCCGGCGCCTTCAATTTCGCGTATTCGAGCTGAATCTGCATCTGTGCGAGGGCGGCCTGGGAGACCTGGGCTGCGGCCACTGCCGCCTCGACATCTTTTTGAGCGGCGCTTATCCGCAGCAGGTTGCTTTTTGCCTGATTCAAGGCGGCCTTTCCCTCTTCCAGCCTCGCCTCGCCGGCGCGGATCGTTTCAGCGCGGTTTCCCTCACGGGCTAGGTCATACGTCTGTTTGCTACGTTCGTATTCCTTCAGAGTTGTCTCGTAACGCAGGCGGACGGCGTCCCGTTCCTTTTCCGAAACAGTTCCCTTCGTGAACAGGGTTTCATAGCGGTCGAGGTTCTTTCTTGCGTCGGCAAGGACGATTTCGGTGCTCTGCATGGCCTGTTTCGCCCGTTCGAGATCCTGCTTCCTGGCGCCGGCCCTGACCTCGTCAAGCTGCGCCTGCAAGGCTCGGACCCCAGCTTCTGCCCGGGCGATTTCGGCGGGAATGGTCGTCTGATAAACCTTCAAAATTTCCCCTGCCTGCTCTCGGGCCTTCAGAGCTTTATCCCGGTTTCCCCTTGCCTGATCGAGCCGGGTGATGAATTCCGCTGGCTCCAGTTCCGCCAGTATCCGACCCTTGGTTACCGCATCTCCCTCTCGCACTGCTACCTGAAGGACTCGTCCGCCTGTCTGGAAAGAGAGATGGGATTGGGTTGCCTCTATGGTCCCGGAATAAAACAGCTCACCGTCTCGGCCATTCTTCTGGCCGTAATAGACGAAGAAAGCCACCCCCCCAAACAACAGCAGAAAAATAACAATGGCCTGTCTCTTCAGTTTCATATTCCCTCTTTTTTGGTCATAGCCTGCTTATTTCCCTATGCTCCTCCATGCTCGGATGGACATGGATCATGATGTCGCCGACTCGGGGAAACCGCTCGAAGATAAGTTTCCGAACCTGGTTCCCAATTCCGTGAGATTCCTGAACCGTCAGCTGGGAATCCATATCAAGTTTCAGATCGACAATCAGATTCTGTCCGGAGCGCCTGATCCGCACCTCGTCGACGCAATCGACGCCAGGTACGCAGGCGGCCGCCTCGGTTATGGCGATGACGATTCCTTTCGGCGGTCGGCCATCCATCAGGTCGTTAGAGGCGCTTCTTAAAGTCTGCCAGCCGATATGGAATATAAACAGTGCCGTAAGACCCGCCGCGGCCGGATCCAGTAGTGCGATTCCGAAATACGCCCCGCCGACGCCAATGAGGGTTGCAACCGAGGTGAGGGCGTCTTTGCGGTGGTCGGTTGCGATTGCATCGAGCGTCGGACTTTGCGTTTTTTGGGCGATGCGGTGGGTATAGCGAAAAAGGGCCTCCTTGCCTAGAATGGTGATAACCGTAGCAATAACAGCAATTATCCCCGGGGTACCGTAATCTTTTTCGATGATCGTTATTACCGCTCCGTAGAGAATGTTGCCGCCTGTGGCCAGAATGATCAGCGAAATGAAGAAGGCGGCAATGCTCTCTGCCTTGCCGTGTCCGTAGGGGTGTTCATCGTCAAACGGTTTGCTGCCGATCTTCAGAGCCGCCATCCCGGCGATCATCGCTAGCAGGTCGGTAGCGCTTTCCAGACCGTCGGCAAAGACCGCTTCGGAATGGCCGAAATGGCCGGACAGCAGCTTCACGACCATCAGGGTTACATTGATCCAGAGGCCGATCGTTATGGCGCGTCCGGCTATGCTGAAAGCCATTTTTCTTTTCACATTTTCCGATTCCATCTACCCACCTTGCAAGTCTTCTTCCTCTTACCATCTTTCTCAGCCGGTGACCACATTATTCCATGACCGACAAACCCAAAATGGGCAACTGCCGGAAAACCAGGACGGCACTATCGGGCCAATCATGTTCGGGGAAGAAAGTTGGGGATTAGCTAAAAATGCAAAATATTTATTGTATTTAGAACGAAAAATGACGGTGGATGGAATGACGCCGCGAAAGAAATTTATTGGTTGTTGGGGAGTATCCGGGTAATCTGCAGGTGCAACTTGCAGATTGCACCTTTTTGCTATAGCGCGCCTGCTTGGGGAGCCGGATGCCCTTTCCCGGAGCAGATCCCGGCCTCAGGCTTTTCAGTCGGGATAGCCCGCGGGGCTTACGGTGTTGTAATAGGCAAAGCTTGTCAGGGCGGCAACCTCTTCCGTGGCCGGCTCCCTGATGATATTTGCCGGAGTTCCTTCCTGAACGATCCGGCCCGCGGAGTATATCAGCATTCTGTCGGCCATGTGGCAGGCCTCGAAGATGTCGTGGGTAACCATGATAACGGGGATGTGCAGGGCTTTCATGACGCCCTTGAGGCAGGCCCGCATTTTCACGCGCGTGATCGTGTCGAGTGATGAGAATGGTTCGTCCAGAAGCAGGGCCTGGGGATTTCTGATTATCGCCCGGGCAAAAGCCACCCGCTGCTGTTGTCCGCCGGATATCTCATCGGGATGTTTTTCTTCCAGACCTTCCAGCCGCAATGTGGCAATCAGCTCGCAGGCGCGTTCCCGCCGCCGCCGTTCCGGTAAATCTTTTGCTCCGAACATGATATTCTGCAGCACTGTCATGTGCGGAAAAAGGGCATTTTTTTGACAGACATATCCCAGGAGGCGGTGTTGAGCCGCGATATTTATGCCGCCGGCGGAGCTGAAAAGGACGGCGCCATTCAGCGTAAAATGGCCGTTATCGGGAGGCAGCAGGCCGGCAATCAGGCGAAGCGTCGTGGTTTTTCCCGCCCCCGAGGGACCGAAAAGCACCGTGAGCCCCTCGTCCATCTGGAAGGAGATGTCCAGGTCGAATCTGCCCCACTGTTTTTTGAATGTCGCCACAAGGCTCATTGCTTATTTCCTTTGCTCTCGTACTGACGGGCCAGAAAAAGAAACAGACCAGAAGTTATGGTGAGCAGCAGTGCCAGCAAATGGGCCTTTTCCCAGTCGCCGCCGGCGGCATAACTGTAAATGGCCAGCGGCATGGTACTCGTTTTTCCAGGTATGTTGCCGGCGACCATGAGCGTGGCTCCGAATTCTCCCATGGCCCTGGCGAAAGCCAGGACAACGCCGGCCATGATTCCTTTCCTGGCCAGGGGAAACACAACCTTGATGGCTGTCTGCCATTCGGAATAACCGAGCATGGTCGAGGCGTCGCGCATGGCGATGTCTACCGAGGCTATGGCTGCCTGGGATGTCCTCACCATGAGCGGCAGGGAGATCACGAAAGATGCCATTACCGCCGCCTGCCACGTGAACAAGATGTCCCAGCCTGCCACTTCATGGAACAGTTTGCCGAGAAAACCGTTACGGCCGAAAATCATGATGAGATAATACCCCGTTACGGTGGGCGGCATGATCAACGGCAGACTGATCAGGATTTCAAGAATGGTTTTCCCAGGGAATTTCCTCGTAGCCAGCATATAGGCAAGCGCGCCGCCGAGCAGGGCCACAAAGACCGTCGACAGGGCGGATACCAGCAGGGAAAGTTTTATCGAAAACCAGATTTGTTCATTCATGGTTGGCTATTTTCAATTTGTCTGTTCGAATCCGTATAGTTTGAAAACGCCGGCATTTGCCCGTTCATGGAGAAATTTGATAAATTGCCCCGCTAACTTTGCTTCGCCGGACGAATGGATAACGGCCGCTGGATAGATGATCCGTTTATGCGCATAAGCCGGCAATTCCTGTAAGATGGCCACGGATTTCTCGCTGAGGGCGTCCGTGGCATAGACAATGCCGCAGTCAACCTCGCCGCGGGATACATAATCTAGTACCTGCCGGACGTTTTCTCCAAAGATCAGTTTGTCGGTAAGCTGACTGTAAACATGGTAATACTCCAGAGCGTCTTTTGCATATTGTCCTGCCGGCACTGTGGCAGGATTTCCTATGGCGATCCGGCGGATGGCATCATTCTTCAGAGCGGCGATATCGGGGAGGGCCAGGTTCCGCTTTCTGTTCCTGATCAGCACGAGGCGGTTGGCAAGCAGGTTGATGCGGGAAGATTCGACGATCATTTTTCCCCGGGAAAGTTTGTCCATATCGGCGGCGGAGGCGGAGACGAAGACATCCACCGGGGCGCCGCTTTCAATCTGGGCGCGCAGTTGCCCTGAACCAGCGAAATTGTGCAGTATCTTCAGGCTGCCATTTTTGCCCTCGAAGTCCTGTGCCAATCTCGTGAGCGGTTCCCGGAGACTGATGGCGGCGGAAACGATGATTGTCCTTTCTGCCCTCGCCGCCCCTGCAACGGCGGGCAGGAGAACAGCCAGCAGGGCCAAAAAACAAAAACCGTTACGGCAGATATTGAATATAGTGTTTCTCAGTTGTCATGCTCCATGTCATCGCGTTTTTCATGAAAAGCCTGCTCAGGGAGAAGGTCCTGCTCCAGATTAGCGATGCGTTCGTTGATCACTGTGAATTTTTCCCGGGCAAAGTTCGTCACTTCCGTTTCGTAGGCTGTAAACAGGTCGCTAAATTTCTTCGCCAGGGGGGTAAGTTTCGAGCCGCCGTGGGTTTTCCCGCCGATTTTCGTTTCCAGTATTTTGCCGCCGAGGCTGGTTTCCATTTTCTTGATTATATTAAGGGCCTTCACATAGGACAGATCCATTTCTTTGGCCGCTTGATTGATGGACCCCAGACGCTCGATGCCCTGAAGCAACTGTACCGGTCCCCTGCCCATGAAAGGCAGACCCTGCTCGTTCAAAATGGCCAATTTGAGATGTATTTTCATGGCCGCTATATAATGCAATAAATAACGATTTGTCAATATCTAAGTCGCATTTGTGCCGGGCCGCAGCGGAGGCCCGCTCTCTTGAATAACTGCGTTATGTCCGCCCAGTTAAAAACAATCTTGAAAGGGCCCGGAATCTGTGGTAGCCTCACTCTTTACTTGCCAGAAAATTCTTTTGTGATGAAGGAGCGCTTTTAGATGGATTACAAGGATACACTGAATCTGCCACACACCGATTTCCCGATGAAGGCCAATCTCGCCAAGCGCGAGCCGGAAATGCTTGCCCGCTGGGAGGGGATGCATATCTACGAGAAGATCCGCCAGACATCCAAAGGCCGAAAGCCTTACATACTTCACGATGGGCCACCTTACGCCAATGGTAGCATCCATCTGGGAACCGCGCTCAACAAGATCATCAAGGATGTGCTTGTCAAATCTAAAAACATGGCCGGTTTTGACAGCGTTTATGTCCCCGGTTGGGATTGCCACGGACTGCCGATCGAGCATCAGGTTGACAAGGAACTGGGCGACAAGAAGGGCGCCTTGTCGCAGGTGGAAAAGCGGCATTCCTGCCGTCAGTATGCGGAGCGCTATCTCGGGATTCAGCGGGAACAGTTCAAGCGGCTCGGGGTTTTCGGGGAGTGGGACAATCCCTACCTGACGATGACCTATGATTACGAGGCGGCGACCGTAGCCGAGCTGGGAAGGCTCTATCTGGGCGGCGGCGTATATAAGGGCAAGAAGCCCGTTTACTGGTGCGCATCCTGCAGGACGGCGCTGGCCGAGGCCGAGGTCGAGTACCAGGATCACAGCACCCCGTCGATCTATGTGAAATTTCCGGCTGTTTCCGATGTTTCCAGGCGCCTGCCGAAGCTCGCCGGCGAGCAGGTTTCGGTCGTCATCTGGACGACGACCCCGTGGACGATTCCGGCCAACCTCGCGGTTGCGCTCCATGCTGATTTTATCTACGTTGCCCTCAAGATCGGAGGGGAGGTGCTGATCCTTGCCAAAGATCTCCTGGAAAACTGCCTGGATGCCTTCGGCTTTCGCAATGAGCCTTATGAAATAATTGATGAAATTCCCGGATCTGCCCTGGAGGGCCTCAAATTTCGCCATCCTATTATCGACAGGGAGAGCCTCCTGATCATCGCCCCGTTTGTCACCCTCGACACCGGAACCGGCTGCGTGCACATCGCCCCCGGCCACGGCCAGGAGGATTATGAGATCGGCATGAAATACGGTCTGGAGAACTATGCTCCCGTGGATGACGATGGAAAATTCACTAAGGATGTCAAAGATTTTGCGGGACAGTTTGTTTTTTCCGCGAACGACGCGGTGATCGAAAAACTCAAGGGCGTCGGCGCGCTCCTGGGCCGGGTGGACATCAAACACACCTATCCCCACTGCTGGCGCTGCAAAAATCCGATTATCTTCCGTTCGACGGAACAGTGGTTCGTTTCGATGGAGAAAAACGACTTGCGGAAAAAAACGTTGCAGGCGATCGACAATGTCAAGTGGATTCCCGCCTGGGGGCGGGACCGCATTTACGGGATGATTGAAAACCGCCCCGATTGGTGCATCTCCCGCCAGCGGCTCTGGGGCGTGCCGATTACGGTATTTTCCTGCAAGGCTTGCGGGGAAAAATTGTTGAATCAGCCGATAATCGATAATCTGGTTTCGCTTGTCCGCGAACGGGGCGCCGATGTCTGGTTCGAACGCGAGGCGAACGAACTGCTGCCGGCGGGATGCGTCTGCCCGAAGTGCGGCGGCGGCGACTTCAAAAAGGAAACGGATATCCTCGATGTCTGGTTCGATTCCGGCGTCAGCCATGCCGCGGTCTTGGAGGGGAGGGATTATCTCAGCTCGCCTGCGGACATGTACCTCGAAGGCAACGATCAGCACCGGGGCTGGTTCCACTCTTCGCTTTTGGAATCGGTGGCCTCCCGGGGACGCGCCCCGTACCGCAATGTCCTGACGCATGGGTTTGTCGTGGACGGCGACGGGAAAAAGATGTCCAAGTCGGTCGGAAATGTCACCGACCCGCAGACGATCATCGACGGCTACGGCGCGGAGATTCTCCGGCTCTGGGTCGCCTCGGCGGACTACACCGAAGACATTCGGGTTTCCGAAGAGATTCTGAAGCGCCTTGTGGAGGCCTATCGGCGCATCCGGAATACGGGTCGTTTTATCCTCGGCAATATATCGGACTTTCATCCGGAAACGGACGCCGCTCCATACAGCGAAATGGAGGAGATGGACCGCTGGATTTTGCACAGGCTGCAGGAGGTGATCCGCCGGGTTCGCGAAGCCTATGAGCAGTATCAGTATCATCTGGTTTACACAACTCTGTACAACTTCTGCACCGTCGATCTCTCCTCGCTGTATCTGGACGTGCTGAAGGATCGCCTTTATACGTCAAGGACGGCTTCCCGTCCCCGCCGCTCCGG
>Ga0172371_10014110_pt1 | contig 10328 bp, 11 predicted proteins | sample Lak12m_FD_114543 | JGI IMG/M metagenome (GOLD analysis project Ga0172371, IMG submission 114543) | Freshwater microbial communities from Kabuno Bay, South-Kivu, Congo - kab_022012_12m | ecosystem: Environmental > Aquatic > Freshwater > Lake | place: Democratic Republic of the Congo: South-Kivu... | reverse complement strand
CCGGGCCGTGATGAGCCCGTCCCCACGGGCTCAAACGGGGTTTAACCACGTTAGTTTGGAGTATAACCATTCTGGTTATACTCCAAACTTCACGTCTTTGCGTTGGCAGCCGCCCTGGCTGCCACGCAAAGTTAATTTTGCACGGACTTTGGTGCAAAATTAAGGTATTACATAGCAAAACAAATAGATGCGCAGGCATACCATCAAGTGATTCATAATTAACACCTTTTTTGCAAATGCCAATAACTGCGGCAGTTTCCCAGACATGGCTGATTTCGGGATTATGCACATGCGGAATCGCAATTCCATTGCCTATAGCGGTTGTAACAAGGTTTTCTCGATCAAGAAGTAGCCTTAGATAGGTGTGCGGGTCAAAAATGATGCCATGTTTAACAGCTGGTTGAATCAATTGACTCAAGATGTGTTCTTTGGGCCCAGGTTCAAGATCCATAATAATACGATCCGTCGAGATTGGGTAAGGTAATTTAGCCGATTGTCCTACTTCTTGAATAGTGGGAATCGATGCAATATTGTTTAATACGTTTTTCCCGCTGGAAAGCCATTTTTCAACCTGCGAACAAACAAAACGCCATTCAGCGCCAACCTTTGTTGCCGGAACCTCTCCGCTTTGAGCCATCCAGAGGACAGTTCTCGATGGCACTTTCAGATAGCCAGCTATTTCTTGCAATGTCATGGCTTTGTCTTCAATAAATAACATTATTGATATTGTCTTGTATTGTCCTATTATGTCTTATATTGTCTACTTATGGCATAATGTATCGTGAAGGGATTAGTGTCAAGAAGGTAAGATGTCTATTCCAGAATAAGACTATAGGAAAATAATATGCAGGAGCTATCAGCACATGTTCGCGGATTTATTTCAAAGAATCCCATGCATCCAGTTATTAGTAACCTTATTCAACTGCAAGAACTCATCCTGATAAAAAAGAGGAAGGAGGTTCTGAAAGACCTTAACAGTCAGAAGCAGCTTGATGCAAATATCAATGCCATGTTAAGTCGTATACCATCCGACATCCGGGTCTTGTTTGAAAATGGCAGTAAAAGCAAGAGGGATAATGTTATGATTGTTCCCGTATCAAACGGAGCATGTTCTGGGTGTGGAGTTAGCCTTCCGGTCGGCTTGGACCAAAGCGTGAAAGCAGCCAAAATCATTCAGAGTTGTCCAAATTGTTTCCGGATATTATTTTATCCTGAATCATCGCCTCATTATGCAGGAAAAGTCCGGCCACCAAGTCAAATCTTTATAAAGGGCGTTTCAATACTATCGTCTGAGTCGCTTATGATACCCAAACTCAAATCTGAGCACATGAATGGTGTTATTCATGAATTGACTGATAAAATGGAATCAGAAGGGTTTGTCGTCAGGGCGAGGAAATTGGCAGAAATAGCGCTTCAACGTGAGGCGCTATCAACCACGGCAATTGACTGTGGGTTGGCATTTCCTTTTGCACGAAGCGTGGAAGGAATTGGAATGACGCTTGCGCTTGGAATTGCCAAGGATGGAATTGAGTTTGATGTAAACTACGGAAAATCAACTCGTATTGTTTTCTTTGTCATTGTTCCAACTGCTGCCAGCGCATTTTATTTGAAAGTACTTGAGGGATTAAATGACATCTTTGTGAAGATCGAAGCACGTGAAGCGATTATTGGCAATGAAAAGCCGAAGGAAGTTTGGGACACTCTAGTGAAACTGACATCTAAACAATTTCTCTGATTAAGACTTATGGGCAAAAAAGACTATGAAAACTGCTTGTATCATAATTAAAAAGAAAAGAGGTGTGAAATGTCATATTCAAAGCAAAAGAAATTGGTGAGCTTTACAATTCGATCCAAATCGGGGAATAAGGTCTTTGTTGCAGGAACCTTTAATGGATGGTGTCCGACAAAATACAAACTGCAGGAAGATCGCGGAACATACAAAACATCAATGATACTGCCTAAAGGCCTTTATGAATACAAATTTATTATCAACAATATCTGGTGTGTTGATCCTGAATGTCCAAACACAGTACCTAATGGACTAGGCTCTCAGAATAGTCTTCTCATGGTTAGTTGAGAAGGAAAAGTAGAAAAATGAAATGCTGTATTTGCAGTAAAGAAGTAGATGTGGAAAAAAGCAATTTACCGCCTAAGTGGTACGGAAAATACCAGAATGCCAAACTTCTGGATGTAATATGCGCGGAATGTATTAAGAAGAAAGAGAATAAGCAAAAATGGAAATAGCCTATCAGTCAACCGACTCTGTCGATTGTCGTAATTTCGTTGGACTGTTCAGCAGTCTTGTAATATCTGTGAAGCATTTTATAGGTTTTCTATATTATTCAAAAGGCCATAAGGCAATCGGTGGCATTTTTGTATAATCTGTTCATGCATTGCCTTTGATGATTACTTCCTCGTAGCGCAAAATAGCTGTAAACATATCTTTCGCACAATCTGCTGCGAACAATTCGTTTAATAAACTGGTTTTTTGACACATGCAACATAACCTGGCCAACGTATACAGGTGCATTTTGTCGTCCCGACAACAGATCAGAAAGAACAGTCTGGTGGGATTCCTGTCCGGTGCACCAAAGTGGATTGCTTGAACGGTTCGTCCTAGTACGATAAATGACTCACTGAATAAGTAGGGTTCATATTTGCGGGGATGAAGTAGCGCCATTCCACCATATATTGCGGTCGAACATAACTTCTCACGTTCTTCAATGGTTCGAATCAGATCACTCGGGTCTGAAATGAGGTTGGTTTGATCGGCTAGGGCTGCCATATCGCGTATCACGGATGCTTTTGTCCGTGATGTAAGGGATGTATTAATCCTTTCAACTGTAATCAACTTTGGCATTAAGGGTCCATTAGCTGAAATATCTATTTCGTCTTCAAATAAACGGGGGAGACAATTGTGTGAATGTTTCCCGTACGGATAAAGAATACGCTTAGAGGCCCAGCCATCTATCTCATGTCGCCGAAATATTATACGGTTGCCTAGCTTTTCGCAAGGGATGTCCCCATTCCTGACCAGCGTCTTCACGTCAGTTGTTGTCAAATGCAAGTAAGTTGCGACATCTTTAATGTCAAATAAACGGTGTGACATAAGTTACCCGATATACTGTTTAATTCTTTGGGCATTTATTGCGTTATTCTGCGATTCTTTCCTCCTAAATGCTAGCTATCAATCTGAGCGCGAATAAAACACTATTTATTGCTGACTTTTGTTGCCGGCGTTTCGACACATTAAACCATCCAAAGAACAATTCCAATCACAAATAAGGTAGGGGCCGGGATTATTTATCCCGACCCCTTTTTCATAACGGCTTGGTCGTGGCCGTTACTACTGGGAGGAAATGCTGCTTCTATTTCCAGGTGCCCCTTATTTTCATTATACTACCATGCGCTGATCTTTTTTAATATTATCTCGTAATGTCTACTAATGTCCAGTATAGTCCTTGATCGTTTATGTAAGTCATGCTGCATTTTAAAAACATTATTGTCAAGTTGATACCTTAATTTTGCACCAAAGTCCGTGCAAAATTAACTTTGCGTGGCAGCCAGGGCGGCTGCCAACGCAAAGACGTTAGTTTGGAGTATAACCAGAATGGTTATACTCCAAACTAACGTGGTTAAACCCAGTTTGAGCCCGTGGGGACGGGCTCATCACGGCCCGGAGGGTGAATATTGCGCGCCTTGCGTGCAATATTCAGGTGATAAGATATTGTCGAAGGGATCGGTGTTCTTTATTTAGCATCCCGTACATTTAATTATCAGTGGACAAGAACAAGGAGATAACATGAGAAAAACAAAACACAATAAAGGAAGAAGTATACCCGCAGATTTACTAGCACCAAAAGTCCCACTTGTACAAGAACCATCCAAGATTACTGCCGTCACACCACCCAAGCAGCAGGAAACAGTATCGATTCAAGCTTCAGTTACACCATCTGCTTCTCAAACGCCCGGAAGCTTAAAAACTCCGGATACAAAACAACAGGTTATTATCGGACCAGGCAGAAAGAGTTGACGGGAAGCGCCTATCGGCATTCTGTTTGTTTTCCATTACTAGAGACAAGTCATCGCAGAAAAGGATGAAACTCATTGAAAAACTATTAGGTCGAGACAATGAGGTCTTTGAACTTCTCGACGCTAGCGTTTCTCAAGCACAAAGAAGCATACTGATACTTGCCGACATACTTAGAATGCCATACCAGACTTCCATGGTTAGCGAACTTGTGCAGGCGAAACATAAGAATAAAGATATTGTCAACAATATTAATGAACTACTCTGCAAGATGCCTGTCACTCCGTTAGAGTTGGAAGATATTGACGTTCTGTCGGTTGCCTTCTACAGGATATCCAAGAACGTAGCGAAATTCGGCACAACATTTGTAGCATGCCGTGAGCATATCAAAGAAGTAAGTTTATCTCCCCAAATGGACATTCTTGAACAGGCTATCGGCACAATTGTTCAGATGATAACGTCACTCCGTAAACATTTGAATTTGGAAATACTAAAGGACCTCAATGAACACCTACATGATTTGGAACGTGAAGCTGACGGGTTAATGTCAGAATTAACAAGTGAACTTTATAACAGCAAACATGAACCATTGAAAATCATTATTATGCTTGATCTATATGAAAGACTCGAAGGGATCATCGACCACTGCAGAGATGCAGGTAATTCCATTTTCCAAATCGTTCTTAAGAATACATGATTCAGCGAGTACACAGGTCTTACTAAGCCAACTACAGGTAGATTATGAGAAAAAATAGTATCCTTGATAGTGTGAGGAATGGGCGGGAAATGAAAAAATATTTTACAACCCGATAAGGTAAAACTTTCCGCCAAAAGGATATGTACGAGTAAGGCTCAAGGATTACACGGAAATCCAAATATTCCACATGATCGACAACTTAAACGCCCATTGGCTTAAACTGACGAATCATCTCGCGACCATGGGTGATATATACCTGTCTACGCCGGGGGTGACGATGTTTCCAGCCTCAGGCGGCTGCTGACCGCCGCCAGAAGGCTCACCATTGTAAGGGGCTTCTCAAGGCAAGCGTGGACTGAACCGTCACCTACAATTTGCGCAAGATTCTCGCTCACAAGGAAACCAGTACAGAAGATAAAAGATGGCAGCATCCAAGCCCGTTTTTCACATTCCGCCTTTATAGACACAAAGGCTTCTTCGCCGTTCAGCACAGGCATGGAAACGTCCATTATTATCAAGGCATGCCGTTTTTCGGCAAACAGACGGACAGCCTCCTGTCCGTTGGCCACGCCTTCTATTAGAAGAGAGGGAAATTTTAAAGACAAAGCATTTACAAACATGTCCCGCAGCACTTTCTCATCTTCCGCAATCAGCAAACGGGTATAGTCGCACGGTTCAATATGCCGTTCAACCGGTATGTCATATTTTGTTCCGCCATCTGTCGTCCTGACAACCTCGAAAGATTCCTGTTTGCGGAGCTTCTCAAGTACCGAAACAACACGCCCAAGCTGTTTCTTGTATTCCTCATTCTTGTCAATCTCAGCCATGCACGTGAGTATCTGAAGCGGATTATTAAGTTCATGGTAGAGCGTCGAAAGAGTGTCGACCCGCGCCTGTATCTTCTCGGCTTCAACCAGTCTTTCGTTCGCGGCGTTCAGCTCCTCTTCTGCCTGCTTGCGAACCGTTACATCACGGATAAAAAAGGCCAGGTTGCCTTTGCTCCGGAAAATGCCGTTCACAACAATCTCACCGTAAAACCGTGCGTCATCGGCCGTCTTGCATATTGCTTCAAGAACAGTGAATTTCCCTTTACTTGCATTTCCTCGAACCAGGGCCAGGAGCTTCTCGTCTGAACCCGAAATGATATCAAGGATATTCATTGTGAGAAGCTCGTTCTCCGTCCAGATAAATTTGTGCTCAGCCCTGGCATTGACCTCAAGGACGTTGCCATCCACATCGGTAATAAGCAGGGCATCGTAGATACTGTGGAGCAGATCGTTATACCTGGAACGGGCCAATTCATCGGAACGGGACTTGTAGGCATCAGGCATATCGTATACCTGCTGGGTGATGGCAAGACGATCCCTGTCTGTAGCATCCTTGTAGACAAGTTCAGGCTTTGGCCCTACCGGCGCTTGACTTTCGACCCTGCCGTCAGACCTGCGAAATACTCGTATAGGTTTCTTTGCCATATAAAACGTACCCCTACACGGACCGATACTAAAAAGAATACAGCTTACCTGCAACCGCAAAATGCAATAAGTTTCTCAGGTGTATCATTCCCCCTCATCAAAACCTCACCAATGAGAAAACCTTTGTATCCAGCCCGGCCAAGTTCTTCAATATCCACCCTAGATTTGATCCCGCTCTCAGCTATGGAAAGCATTTCGGCCGGGATAAACTTCGCAAGTTTTTGGGCCACAGATAAGTCGGTTTCAAGAGTCTTCAGGTTACGACTGTTGACTCCTATAATTGCACCTTCCAGTTCAAGTGCAATCCTAACCTCTTCTTCAGTATGTGCCTCAACCAGGACCTCAAGTCCCATCTTCCTGGCAGCCTGATAAAGCGCCATCAACATCGACCGGTCCAGGGCCGCAACAATCAGCAGGACCAGGTCAGCGCCCCATGCGGCAGACTCGTACACCTGGTATACATCACAAATAAAATCCTTGCGAAGCACCGGAATATCAACAACCTCGCGAACAGTGCGGAAATGATCCTCATTCCCAAGAAAATACCGCGGCTCTGTAAGCACTGATATCCCTGCGGCGCCTGCCTTCTGGAATATACCCGCCATCTCGGCAGGTCTGTAATCAGCCCTTAGTAAACCTGCCGAAGGACTGGCCTTCTTCACCTCGGCAATAATGCATGGTGCGTTTCCAGTCCTGAGGCTCTCAAGAAGGCTGTGATGCTTCCTTGACTCAGCCTTTTTTAAGAGATCCTTCTCGGGAATCAGCTTCTTCGCCTTTTCCACATCCATCTTTCGCTCGACCATTATTTTTCGAAGAAAATCCATTAGACCAATCTTAGCAGCAGTTAATGTTTATTTCGACAACAAAAAAGCGGCGGTCACTCCCGCCGCTTCTTTGTTCATATCTTATTTTTCGGCAAACATTATTTCCTGACAGAGAACTTATAAACAGTCGTCTGCCTGTATACCTGTCCCGGCTTCAGCACAGTTGTCGGGAACTTTGACTGGTTCGGCGAATCAGGAAAGTGCTGGGCTTCCATGCAGAATCCATAACGATGCTTATAAGCCTTTCCACCCTTCCCTATATTCGTACCATCAAGGAAATTACCGACATAGAACTGCAGGCCCGGCTCTGTAGTCAGGACGTCCATCACACGACCGCTTGAAGCTTCATAAACCCTGGCTGCCAGTGCCAGTTTTCCGCCGGCATTATTCAACACCCAGTTATGATCATAGCCGCCTCCAAACCTGAGCTGTTCATCATCCTGGCCAATCCTGGCTCCGATCTTCGTCGGCTTGGTGAAGTCAAATGGCGTACCCTTAACCGGCTTCAACTCACCTGTCGGAATAAGTCCCTTGTCAACAGGTGTAAACCTGTCAGCGGCAATCATGACCTCATGATCAAGGTCATCCCGGTCTCCTGCGCCGGCAAGATTGAAATAACTGTGATGAGTAAGGTTCACAACCGTGTCTTTGTCGGTCGTTGCCTCGTAGTCGATCATTAAATCATTGTCATCTGTCCAGGTGTAGGTCACCTTGGAAGTCAGAGTACCGGGATATCCCTCCTCCATGTCCTTGCTTACATAGGTCAATTCCAGGGCCACCCCTTTCCGAACCTTTTTTTCTTTCGCATCCCAGACCACCTTGTCAAAGCCCTTCAAACCGCCGTGCAGGGCATTCTCGCCATTGTTTACAGCAAGAGTGTATCCCCTGCCGTTCAGGGTAAATTTGCCTTTTGCAATTCTATTCCCATACCGGCCGATCAATGCACCGAAATAAGGTGTGGCCTTGATGTAATCTTCCAGTTTATCATAACCAAGCACGACATCGCCGATCTTTCCGCTCTTGTCCGGAACAGTCAGAACGGTAAGCAGCCCGCCGTAGTTGGTGATCTTCACAACACAACCCTTCGCATTCGTTAGAGTATACAGGAAGACATCCTTGCCGTCCGACGTTTTGCCATAAGGTTCTTTCATTATAGCTTTTTCTCCTCCTTTAGTCTTAATTGTATCACATCCTGCCATAGACACCAGGAACAACCCCGCCACAGCCAAAACTGCAATGTGTCCGCCCACCTTCTTCATTCAGCCCTCCTTGATTTGTGCATCTTCCAGCCGCTAACCCGTTTAGAAATGGACAGACAAACCGGCATAGGGCCCATCAAGAACCTTGGAAGGTTCCGCCGGGTCATCATCCCAGCGAGGATAACGGGACAACCACCTGTAGCCGGCCTTTAACGACACATAGGGAAAACCTATTAAAACACCGATATCATATTGACTGATACCATCTGCCCACTCCGGCCGGATCTCAATTCCAATGAAATCATTCGGATGAATCAGTACAGGCATCGTTACGGAGAAACGACTCTCATTCTCATCGTCAATTGAAAACAACCCCATGCCAAGATCAACCTCAACAGTTTTTCCAAAAGACATCCGGTACAAACCATAAACACTGGTGATATCCATAGAATCATCAGGATCTGTCTCACGGAAATGGGCTCGCGAAAGACTGACTCCCACAGGGCCAAATCCGCCCTCAATGCTGTAGTTATAAGCATCAACATCCGATTTGATCGTCTGGTAGCTTGTATCAATCCGGAGGAACGGAATCAGCACCTCCCCTGCCTGCCTGCGATATCCTTCTTCCAAATCATACCCGCCGATTCGTCCCAGGCTGTTAGCACCGCCATAATACATCCCGTAAAAGAAAACATGATTAACAAAACCATAAGAAGGATCAGGATGAATATTCCGGTATCCATCATGGCGCCCATCCCTGTGCCCGCCTTCACGCCGTTCCGGGTCCGAACGGACAGGGCCGGGGTTTGGCTTATTATCCACCCTGGGTGGATTCTTAAAATCGCTGAGTGTTCCGCAAACACCAACGCCAGAAAGGCAATTGGTAACGAAACACGCCACAGCGGCAACCATGCAGATGTTGGCAGTCCGTTTCATTTATGCCTCCTATAATAATCATGCTTCAGGAAAAACGCACGCATTATCCGCGCTGACTCTTCAGAACATCAATGCCGCTCCGCCACCCCCGCCACCGGCAGATGAAGATTATGATTACGATCAGGATCAGATATCTCGCAATTCGACAACTGATTACTGACTCTTCAATGTCCCTTTTCCTTTAATGTACTTGGGGGAGTTATTAGCGCTGTAGGTTCCTCCGGGCTGCTGCTTGCCGTCGAGATAGAGTTTTCCAATCCGCATTTCGCCCTTGAAGTTCAGGTCCAGCGTCGCGCCTTCGGAAATGTGGACATCGGTCTTGTCCCCAAGACTCTTCGCACTGGCAATCGACAATGTTCCCTGCTTCACCGTCGTCGGACCGGTGTAAGTGTTAATACCCGAGAGAGTCCAGGTACCGGTTCCGGACTTTGTGACAGAGGTCACCGCCTTGCCGGCACGGTCATGGGGATTAAAGATATTGCCGGCGATTTCGCCTGTACCGGTAGTGTCGCCCTTGAGAGCAATCACCTTGCTCGCGCTGTGGCCCGAAATCACAAACGTGCTGCTAAGCTTCAGCAGGCCGGTGCCGGATTGATCGAAGGCCACGGTTGAATTCTTTCCTGCAAGGTTAATCACGCGGTCAGAGGTTTCTCCTGTGCCTGTATAAATCAGACCGTACTCACCGTCACCGCTGCCGATAACGATCTCGCCGGCCTCAATGTCGGTCGGAGTGCCGAGACTGCTGCTGGCCTTGCCTTTGACGTAACTGTTGAGCGACGATACTTTCAATGTGCCGCCTTCAAGGATCGTCTGGCCGGTATAGGTATTCTTGCCGGAGAGCTGCATTGTGCCCGGCCCCCATTTCTTAATCAGGAACGCTCCGCCGCCCGGTCCTTTTGAATCCGAGATATCAGACGAAATAATAACCGGCTCCTTTGCATTGGAGGTGTCCAGGCACAAAACTGCTCCACCCATCAACCCGTTGCTGTTGACTGTCGAAGCAAGGTTCTTGAGGAACACGCTGATTTGCTCGCCAGTGAATTCGCCGTCTCCGCCAACACAAAGCCGGAGCGTTGCGGTGCTGTAGACACTGATTCTGTCCGGTGTCCATTTTGCCGTATCGCCATTATAAAGCGATGAGGCTTTCATGATTCTCAGAATACCCCGCAT
>Ga0172371_10014108_pt1 | contig 10329 bp, 9 predicted proteins | sample Lak12m_FD_114543 | JGI IMG/M metagenome (GOLD analysis project Ga0172371, IMG submission 114543) | Freshwater microbial communities from Kabuno Bay, South-Kivu, Congo - kab_022012_12m | ecosystem: Environmental > Aquatic > Freshwater > Lake | place: Democratic Republic of the Congo: South-Kivu... | reverse complement strand
TGCGGTTTCATTTCTGTCCTGGTTCACAGATCCCTCCCTTTGATTGCTGCCATGTTGCATGAGGTTCGTATTCGACGCTCAGGGCGTGGCCTGTTTCCTTGTCTTCCGTCACGAAGGACAAGGTGATTTTTCGGCTTATATCATAATCGGTTTTGGGCGGGGTGTAAATGGGAAAGGGGCCGCCCGGTCATTTTTTGCCGGGGGTTCGCTTTTCTATTTTGCAATTTTGACCCGGAGCCATGATAATAGCTCCGCCTCGACAGTGTAAATCGTCCCGGGAATCCATTTCCGTTCGCGGGCTGGCAAGAGAGGTTTTGCGGTTGGACGCCCAGTTTCATAGGGGCTGAATGCCAGACTGGCGAACCCGGAAAGAAAAGAAATGGACCTTCAGCGTAAACTTACCGCGATACTGAGTGCCGACGTCAAAGGATACAGCCGTCTCATGGAGGATGACGAGGAGGCCACGGTCACGACAATTACGGAGTACCGTCAGGTTATGGGCGGCCTGATCAGGCATCACCGGGGCCGTGTTGTGGACGCTCCGGGCGACAACCTGATGGCCGAATTCGCAAGCGCCGTGGATGCGGTAAAATGCGCTATAGAGATCCAGAGGGCGCTGGAGTCCAAGAACGCGGCGCTTCTCGAACATCGCAGGATGGTCTTTCGGATCGGCATCAATATCGGGGACGTGATTGTTGATGGAAATGAGATCTACGGCGACGGGGTCAACATAGCGGCGCGACTGGAAGGTCTGGCCGATCCAGGGGGCATTTGTATCTCGGGTACGGCCTACGATCAGGTAAGGCGGAAACTCTCGCTGGGCTATGAGTTCATGGGGGAACAGGGGGTCAAGAACATTGCCGAACCGGTGAGGGTCTACCGCGTGCTGTGGCGGAACGGGGAGGTGGGTACAGGGGATCTGATAGGGGGCAAGCGCCGTCCTGTCAGACCGGAACGAAAAGGCGTGAAACACCGCTGGGCAATACGCATCATTGTCACCTCCTTTCTGATGATTGTCCTGATGCCCCTCGCCAACCACTTCAAGCTCAATGTCCTGACCAAGATATGGCAGTGCCGGCTCACTCTTCTCCCTAATTCCATGGACGTGATCGTCGTGACCATCGGGAAAGACGAACACTTGAAGATAAGGACAGCAACCGGCGAGGATCCTCCCCCGTCCTTTGCCAAAGATCCCAAGCTCTGGCGCAGATTCCACACGAGGCTGATTCAACATCTGTACGAGATGGGCGCCACAGTTGTCGGTTTCGATTTCTGGTTTTCGCCACCTTACGACGAGGCCACTCGGGCAGCGTCCGGGAAATTTCTCGAGGGGCTCGAATGGGCCCGACAGAGGAAATTTCCGATTGTCGTCGGTCAGTTTCAAAATGCCCAGGATCCCGAAATCTACAAGCAAACGACCTGGGGCTATATCTCGGTCCACAGGGACATCACGTGGATCCATAAGGTGATGTACCTTCCGTCTTGGGACCGGCAAGATCTCTCCGGGCTAAGGGTGGAAAAGCCGAGCCTTTTTGTACAGATCCTTGCCGCCAAGCTCGGATTGACCCCCAGGATTGAAAACGGGGATGTTCGTCTCATCGGAAAGCCGGTGCCGGGACGACTCTGGCTGGCCTTTGCCAAGACCCCTTTTGACTCGTCTCCTTATCATGAGGTATACAACGGGGAGGCCGACAGAAGGCGATTCCAGGGAAAGATGGTCCTTGTGGGCATGTGCCTGACGGATAGGGATTATTTCAGAGTTCCCTTCAGCCCGACGGATTTTACGCCCGGGAACGCCAAAGACGGCCACGGTATGCCCGGCGTCTTCCTGTTTGCCAATGCCATCAACCAAATCGTGAACGGGTATTGCCCGATCGAGATCAACGATGAGTGGTCGTGGCCCACAGACGCCCAGCGATTTTCAGTGGCGCGCCTGGAAAGTCTCTTGTTTATGCTCCTTGAGACCCTGGTGACGTGCCTCTTGCTGACGGTCGTTTACCTTTTGGCAGACAGGAGGGGAAGCCGGGGCCTGACCTATGGGGCGATGGGCCTGGCTGCCATCTTTCTGATCATCGGGCTGGCCCTTACGCCGGTCCTCTTCGGCCTGGCCAACTTCCTCTGCGCGTCCATCCTTTTCATGGGGGTTTGTATGAAGATGAAGCCGATTCAGGCAGGGAGGTGAATCATGTGCAAACGGATGGGATCGGTTCTCACGCTATTTCTGGCCGCATGGGTCTGGATGGTGGGGACTATCGGTGCGGCACCGTGCAATGGCGCCAGGGAAGAGGGTGCCGGTCTGCTCGAGGTGGACAGCAATATTGCCGGCATCAAACTCTCCCTCTGCCCAAAAGAGCACTATCTGCCAAGGGAAACAAAGGCGTTTTTCGGTCTGATCACATCCGTGGCCTACGTCTGTGCCATCGAGGAGATCCCTGTCGGCGAGACGCCGCTTAAACCGATCCAGGTACCAGCGGGAAAATATATCCTTATGATCCCGTCCGACTATGTCTGGGAGGAGGAAGGTCCGGTGGAACTGACCATTCTGCCAGGAGAGAAGACCTATCTCCTGCTGAAGTTGTTCAGTTCCCGACCCAACTCCCCTGAATCGGACCACGGCGGGGGCGGAGGGGGCGGCGGAGGCGGGGCGCGATAGTCGGTTGCCCTGGGTAAGGCGCTTGAACGCCGCAGAAAGGACGAAATTCATGAAGAGTTATCGAAAGGAACTCTGGTTCCAGACGGCCACCCGGCGGGCCTTTATCAACATCACAGGCCAGGTGGCCGATTGCCTGAAGGAGAGCGGTGTTCGTGAGGGCATCGTGCTGGTCAATACCAACCAAATTCGGTCATAATGCTATTATCTATAATAAAGTCAATAAGTTGCTCCATCACCGCCCTGATTTCGACCTTCCAAGGCCGCTTTGGGTCGTCCGTTTGTTCGACATAGACGCCGAGCCTCCGGCCCTTCCGGTCCTTCCCTGAAAAAGCCCGTTCCAGGATCTTCCTCTGTCGCTCATATGGGCCGTTCATTATTTTTTCAATGGTCTTGGGTCCTGGGTGTTTTAACGCATCCGCAACAACGGCCCTTGCCAGCTTGGATTTCCGTTTAATCTGTTCCGGGTCCGGCTGATCCGTTAATTCTGTTTCAATCGTTTCAATGCGCTCTTGTATGGCTTTCAGACGGTCCCGAATAGGTTGGATTTGCTCGACGATTTCCTCATCTGAGATCAAACCCTGTGCAACTTTCTTGATAATCCGGCCCCGTTGTTGGATGGTCTGATTTTGTCTTTCTTTCAGGTCTGCCAGCTCATCCCTCAGTTTTTCAATCCTGGAAAGGTCCGGCGTGGCTTTACGGATTGCCTGTTCAATGGCCTCCTGGTCCCCAAACATTTGAAGGATATTGAGTAGGACAGCCTTTCCCAACGGTTCAGCGGGCACCCAATTCTTTACCGTGCATTGATTACGTCTATTACTTGGGTGCCGATAGTATTGTTTCCCGTTAGCGTTCGTTTGGGCCATGAGTGCGAATCCGCAATGCTTACAAAAGATCATCCTGTTTAAGAGGTACCGATATTTAATAACTCCGGCCTCATAGGTCTTGTTAGCGGCTCCCTGCTGCTTTATGGCCTGGATTGTCTCTTCTGGTAATAGTCGGGGGATTTCCATTACCACCGTTTCATCGACCCTAACTTTGGGATTTCGGAATCTACATTCCCATTGTGTTCCTGATCGCTCATTTAGGATTTTCCAGAGATTGCTATAATTCATCGCTAACGCTTTGGCGATCTCTACGATTGATTTCCCGCTTAGGTACTGTTGGGCCGCCCATTCAATGTTTTTCTTTTTGTCTGCATCAATGCCCCATTTTTTGATTTCTTTATCGAAGGTGCGTCCATAGGGTAGGTTACCACTTGTAGGCTCTCCCCGCTTGGCCCGTTCAATCCTGTTTATGATGGATTTAAGTGCTTGTTGGTTCGCTTGATATTCATTGATTTCAACGGCAAGGCTTAGAAAAAGGGTCTGTTCAGGGTTGAAAAGGTCGTACTCCATAGGCCCCACGAAGAACTTTATCCCGTTGTCTCTAAGAATTTGAAGACCCTGTTTCGATTTCAGATTGTCCCTTGACCATCTGGAAGCATCACAGACTATCACCGCGTCAAAATTGCCCTTGGCAGAGTCTTCGAGTAGCTTTGATAATTTGGCCCGTTCCTGTTCTGGTGTTGCGTGTTCCTGGCCTGAATACTTCCAACAGTTGTCGGGAATGACCCCGCCCAGGCTTTTGACGTAACTTTCAATCTGGGTTTTTTGAGTTCTGAGACTCTCGCCTTGCTTCTCCTGACCCTCGGTGCTAACCCTTATCAATGGCGCGAATCTTATGGACATTTCCCCCTCCCTATATCCTTTTATGCCCTTCTCCGAGAACGCCTGTCTGCGTGGTGATTAGGCCCGTTAAACGCTGGATTTAAGGCCGGATGGTCCGTCCTTTTAATGATCCTTCCTTATCCAATTTCGTTGTTCATCAAAATCCCATTGACTTCCTTATCCTCAATTCCCAAGTATCGCATGGTGACTGCTGGACTGGCATGGTTGAATCTTTTACAGATGATTTCAAAACCTACCCCGAATTGGGTCCGCTGCATATATCCCCACGTCTTCCGTAAACTGTGTGCCCCATAGTTGCCCCGTAGGTTAATGGTTCGGGTCCATTGTTTGAATAACAAATTGACCGCCTGAATGGTTATGGGTTGATTCTTTCCTTTGTTGGATTTGAACAGGTAATCATCGTCGGCAGGCTTTACGGCTTCAAGGTAATTTTGCAGGACCTTGTGAACGGTCTTGTTGATTGCCAGGACATTTGGTTTTCCGGTCTTGCCTTCTTTGATGGGTAGAGTCTGGCCCGGCTTTAAGTATCGAATGTCTTTAACTTTGAGTTTAAGAAGATCCCCGGCCCGTAAGCCGTTGTTGATGCCCATAACGAATAAAAGCAGGTCGCGCGGTTTGGAATGAAGCAGCTTGATGATTGACTTGATGGCGTCGGGGTCCCGTATTGGGTCAACGCTGATCCGGTCCCCCTTTTTCGGTGCATTTGGATTCCCCTTCATAAGCGCCCCCTATATTTAAGTTCTGATTACTGGATTATATTAAACTTAAAATGAAAAATCAAGAAAAAAATTAAGGGTCGCTAAAAAAATCTATAACATATTGAATTTATTATATAAACATCGGATCACCTGATTTTAAGTTTTTATTAAAAGTTAAAATATTCTGACATCAAATCATCCGTTCGAGTTTTCTACGGGCGATCATGGTTTCTCTGTTGTTTCGTTTACTTGGGATCACTTCGGGGTCTAATGTCTTGACTCCCCGGTATGGGGGATCTATGGTCCTTTTAAACCCTGGTTCCGCTTTATAATCCTCATTGTAATCGACGATCTCATCCAAGCCTATATCCTGATAAGGCCCGTTAAAGAAACTCCTGTTAGCTTTGGTTATATCAGGTTGAGGCACCCTTGGGTAAATCTTCCCCGGTGCGATTGTTTCGTTATGGATCCCGTTTGCCTTCTCAATCAAACGAGTCAGCAAATCTATTTCGTTATCGGTTAACCGATCACAAACTTTCATGGCGAACTGTTCCGCTTCTTCCCGCTTCTTGCTGTCGTAATCGTTGTGGGATAATTCCAGCTCTGCAAGCCGGGCCTGATGGAGTGCATAACTGATCTTTGCCAACAAGTCTAAAGTGGCCCTGGATTCAGACAGTGCCTTCAATGCCAGCGCATCCTTTTCTTTATCGTAGTTCCGCTTGAATATCTTTTCCGTCCTGGAAAGTATTGTTTCGATCCGTCCCAACATATCAAAAGACTCAGCCATTTCTTTCTTTTCCCAGGCTGCTGCAAGCTGGTGTGATAGGTGATTCTCCGCGTGATGCCTTACTGCTTGGGAGTTTACACCATACTCTCTGGATATGTTTGTATGGCTCTTTCCTTGGACGATTTCCCTGTCTATCTTTAATCTGTCGGGATGATTACAGATTGAACATACCATAGTCATATCAATTATTCCTTTCTTGCCTTATAAATGTTTTTATAGTGGTTCATCCTTCTTTTCCCTCTGTCAATCAGGATGTCTCATTTGTAACTAATGGGTTTTTTAATATTTCCCAATTAAATCATTTCTTTACATACTTGAATGAGATTTTCCCAGCGCGACAAAAAAGCGGGTGATTTCTATTTACACCCCTACTTCCTACTTCCCTTTCCATTTCCACTTTATTCTTTCCCTTTCCCTCTTCCTTGGCTTGGTAAACCAATAGGTAGGTAGGGGGGTAGGCATTGTTTATTTGTTGTTTATTTTCTTGGGTTTCCATTTATCTCAGACTAACTAATGGGTTTTTTAAGTAAAGCTTTTATATTCAATAGGTTATATGTCAAAATTCTACCGTTATCGGGATTCTAAATCCCGTGTGTTTTCTGTATATCTGAGCCATTGTTTTTCTGAGTTCATCCCCATATTGCTCTTGAACAATGAAGCTGTCGTGGATCGCTAATATCGGGATTTTCTGGCTTGTAAAATGCTTTACAATGTCCAGCGCTATGGTTGCATCCAGGTTCATGATTTTCAATCCCGTTTCTTTTCCCGTGCAGAAGTGATGCGTAATGGGTTGATGTTTCTCTTTGAATGCCTGTATTATTGGCCTTGCGCTTGTTATTCCGATTTTCTTTAATTGATCCCGTTCCCAATGGTTCTTATAAAGCCAATAGTTTCCTGCCCGTTCCGCTGCTGTTTCATCTTTCGCATTGAGTAGAGCCAGTAGGATAATTTTCAAGAAAGGCCTTGCGATGGGATTTTCATTCACGATGGAATATGGATCACCAAAGAATTGAATGCCCTCTTTTGCATAGAGCAAATGGGGATGCAGTCCACTGAAATCCAGTTCGGTGGTTCGGTCCCCGTTGATGGTAAACTCTTGACGCTCTTCCCCTGAGAAGCTTTGATAATGTCGATATCCCCTTGTGTGGAGTCTTCCATATAGGGTGAATTTGCGGTTGAATATGGCGATCAGAAAGGCATGTAATTTGTGGTGACGGTATCGAAGGTCAGCGGATTCATTGACGTTGTTAGCCGCTTTCAGGATGGTTTTGATTCGATGGGTTTTTGCGGTGTCGTTGTATTCTTTCAAATTGCCCGTTTCGTCACGCAATTCCACGAGGTTTACAGGGTTATAAATGACGGTCTTGGGAATTTCTTTGAAATACGACAACAACTTTTCTGTGGCCCATATTCGCGTGATCCTTGCTTGGTCTGTCATCTTAAATCCCTTCTTGAATCCTATTAAACCCTCTTCATTCATGCGGTTGATCAGCCTGATTGTGTTTGGGCCTGCTCTTTGGTATTGACTCCCTTTCCAGTCATTGACGTTGAGACTCACTTTTATGGGTTTTCGGGATTGCTTGATAAGATTCGCACAAAGGATTTCCAAATTGATTTTGTTTTCGATTCTATCGGGTACCCCGCAGACTTTGAGGATTTCTGAAACTACCCGATGATGCTCTTTAGGTAGCGACCACGCATGATCGAACGGAACAGCATCTTGGAGCCATGCCGGTGATCCCCGATATTGTTCGACTTGTTTCTTTGCATCCTGTAGAATTTTCTGTTTCAATGGTCCTCATTCCGTCCTCAGTAATTTGATCTTGCCGGGAAGGCGTGAGGACTCGCTTTTCGATGGGTCATGACTCCGCATCTATCCCGGCAAGCATCTTCTATGCTATTATACCGACATCCTACGGGTTGACTTAGTTTCCGGTTCCGGCTCCCTCTCCACTTCGCATGAGTTCGGCCCCGGCTTTGTCCATTTACGCCTCAGTTCTTCAAGCGCCGTTTCTCGTAAGACTTGCAATTTCTCTTTCGTGTCAATTTCGGTCCACATGATGTCCTCCATATGAAAAAGTTTGGCGCGGTTGCAAAATCAGGCCGAAAGCGGGAATAGGTCTCCCGGCCGGGCGCCTGATTCTGCTTGTGTTCCGGGATGCCACGCCATCACCCTTGGGAAGAGCCCGGCTCCAAATCCAGCCGCCTGTTGGGCAGTAACGGACGACTGGACGACAAACTTGTAATGGCGTTGTGGCTTTTTGCCCGACAAAATACGTCCCCGAGCCACAACGCCTTTTTCCCTGTCGCTTGATTACGGCAGAGGAAACCATTATGCGGCCTTACGTTCCTTTTGAAGTGGATCAGGCCAAGGTACTCTCGGTTTCGGTGTGCTTTTGGAATCAATCTCCCCGGCCTGCGCCTTTTTGAGATATTCCTTCAAAAGCTCTGCATTTGCCTGCTTCCACGGGATAACGATCTTTGAGAAGTAATCCGCTGTCAGCATGCCGTTGTATTTGCTTCGAGGATCATCAATGAACAATTCCCCTTTTTTGGTTTTGCCGACTCTTTGTCCATCGACTTGAAACAAAATGCCACCTCTCAAAACTCCTGATCCTATCGGTCCATGCTGAAGCACTTTTTGACTACTGGAATCGGCCTTTTTTGATTCAAGTTCCTTGATCAACTTCTCAAGCTGTTCGATTTCCCCAGCGACAATATCCAGCGTCGCCTCTGCCTTCCATAGGCGGATCTTCAGTTCTTTCGGCATCTCCGATGGAACGGGACGGCCTTGATTGATAGTGGTCTGTTTGATCTTTGCAAACTCGTCATGGACAGCCTTAACGCCATCCTGCGCCGCCTTTTTCATTGACGCGACTTTAAGGCGGTCCTTCTCAACAATGCCGTCAGAATCGCCTGTCCTGAGATAGAGGTAATATCTCAAGGATCGGAGGTCGTCCAAATTTATCGACGAAACATTCGGGATCTTCTGCACACTGAGAATTTGGCTATTGACTTTGAGCACGTCGAAATAACGGTTGTATTCTGGATTCGTTGAAATCGGGCTGTATCTTCTTTGCGCCATGATACCCTCCTTTCTATCCAATGCCGGGCGGTAGAAGCGGTTCCACTGATCCATAGCGTCGCCCGTGGGCTTTGGGCCTTCGATCTTCGAGCCGTTGAACCTCGGCGGGCAGAAGCGGGTCCACAGGTGAATTATCAGGCAGATATTCCCTCTTGAAAAAATCATCATCTGGTTCATGCGTATTCAAGCCCGTAGGCAACAAAGGTTTCACGTTGCTCATTGATTTGACTCCTTTCGTTCGTTTCAATTTTGGTTCCGTGCCATAATCGATGTAGCCACCTGCATTTAAAACTTGAAATCCCATGATCGAATCTCCTTTCATTCAAAAGTTTGTTTTAGTTTTTTCAGAAATGCCTCTAAGAACCTAAAGCGGTCTTTACGTTCTGTTCCGTGGGCCGATTTCACATAAATGTATATGCCCCGGATCACCGCTTCCTCTGGGGCTTCATCTTCCGTGAAGCCTGTTGATATTGGCCCCTGCATGCGAGTCTCAATCCAATCAATTTCCCCTAAAATCTGTTCAATGGCTTTTTTTGTTTTGGCCTTCGGAAGCCGTTTTCCAGTTTCGAGGTAACTAATCACAATCTGGGAAGTGCCTGCCTTTTCGGCAAGCTCAGTCTGTGTAAGTCCGCTCAATTGTCTCGCATGCTTCAGGTTCATAATCATGCCTCCCCCATTGTTATATTCTTGTTTTATATTTTATATTCCTATTATATAAAAGTCAAGAGAAAAATTAGGTTCAGGCAAAAAAAAGTTATTCCTGTTGAGTTCGATGAGGTTAGGACTCAGAGCTGGCGAAATATGAGACGTGGAAGGAATTTCCAAAACAGCAAGAGTATGTCCATACTGTCAAAGAGATATTGAAATATCGTCTATTGCTGTCGATGAAAATGCACAAAAAGTGAAAATCTGCCCCAAATGTGGCAGGAAGAATCGCGCTGATGCTTGGAACTGTAAATATTGTAATGAGGCGCTCCTTACTGAGGGCTTTGAGAGTTAATATTGCGGTAAGCTTTTTCCATAACAGCCAATAAAAAACCCCGACCTCAGTTAAGAGGCGGGGCCTTGTTTTTCATTCCGAACTCTGCTAAATCTCTAAGTCAATCCTGAATAGAGTCCATATACCGCTTTTATGCGGTAAATGCCATGCACATTACCGCGTCGGTCTTCATCAACGACGACGAGCCCGGACTCCATCACGATTACGAGGTGTGGCTGGAGAAGCTGGCCCCTCATGAGCCGGTCCGTCAGTACCGGCACAATGTGGGAGAGGACAATGCCGACGCCCACATGAAACGGCAGATCATGGGCCGGGAGGTGGTGGTGGCCGTGACGGAAGGGCGGCTCGATCTCGGGCCCTGGGAGCAGATCTTTTACGG
>Ga0172371_10014106_pt1 | contig 10329 bp, 5 predicted proteins | sample Lak12m_FD_114543 | JGI IMG/M metagenome (GOLD analysis project Ga0172371, IMG submission 114543) | Freshwater microbial communities from Kabuno Bay, South-Kivu, Congo - kab_022012_12m | ecosystem: Environmental > Aquatic > Freshwater > Lake | place: Democratic Republic of the Congo: South-Kivu... | reverse complement strand
CCATTATCAATATAAAATGTCAACAAAAAATAGTATTATTTAGCTTCAGTTTTACATATTCAAATCATCCAATATTCCTAATTATCTTTCCCGTATTTGTATTATTTCTAATAAAATATTTTTCTATATATTTATTTCCAGGTCATGTTTCTCATCATCCTCAGAACTTTTAAACATCTCAATTTCTTCACTTGCTTCTTCGGTATGCCCCGGATAGGTCAACTCTATATCTCTGTACCGGCTCATACCGGTTCCTGCAGGTATTGATTTACCGATAATTACATTCTCTTTAAGACCTATCAGGTAATCGATCCTGTTGTCAAGTGCGGCATCAGTTAAAACCTTTGTTGTCTCCTGGAAAGAAGCAGCTGCGAGGAAGCTGTCAGTTGCGAGCGATGCTTTAGTAATACCCATTAAATTCTGTTTTGCTGTTGCAGGTGCCTTATCATTAGCTATAAGCTTCTTGTTTTCTTTTTCAAAAATGAGTCTGTCTACAAGCTGGCCCGGTAAAAATGAGCTATCACCGGCATCCAGTATGGTAACTTTTTTCAGCATTTGCCGCACAATTACTTCTATATGCTTGTCTTTGATGTCAACACCCTGGGATTTGTAAACATCCTGGATCTCTTTTACAAGATATTGTTCGCATTCTTTAATACCTTTAATTTTTAAAATGTCATGAGGATTTCTGATTCCTTCAGTTAATTGATCCCCTGTGGATATTGCTGCCCCGTCACTTACTCTAATCTTTGTTCTTGTGGGGACCTGATAGGTTTTTTCCGTGTCATCTTCTTTATTCTTTATTGTTATCATTCTGAATTTAGCATCAACATCTTCTATAAATACTTTCCCTGAAATTTCTGCAATAAATGCATGCTCTTTGGGTCTTCTTGCTTCAAATAACTCCACTACTCTTGGGAGACCGCTTGTAATGTCAATTCCTTCAAAGGTTTTTTCGTGCTTGTGAACATGGGTTTTCCTTTTTGCAGTAAAAATAATCTTTGCAAACACTTCACCTTCTTCAATATTTATGCACTTATTTATCTGCAGGACCTCACCCTTTGGAATTATTACATCAACTATATCTCCGCTATCCATTTTGATCTGGAAAGTCAGCCTGCCATTTATATGTTCAATATTTACTTCAATAACTTCATCGGTGGGACTTTCCGTAAAAGCGTCTTTCTTAAGATTTAACTGCTCAAGAAGTTCTTTCTTGAGCACAATTTTACCTTTGACAGGAGATTTTACCGACCTCTGAATAACGGTACTTGCGATGCCGCCCGTATGGAAAGTACGCATGGTAAGCTGCGTTCCGGGTTCACCAATGGACTGAGCGGCAATTATGCCCACAGCCTCACCTATGGCAATGAGTTTTCCTGATGCAAGATCCCTTCCATAACATTTCTGGCAAACACCAAATTCAGACTCGCAAGTAAGTGGTGAACGTACCTTTACACTTTCAATATTTGCGTGTATCAACTGCTGCAGTTCTTTTTCTTTTATCTCTTCACCACTTTTTAAAATAACCTTCTTTATTTTTGGATTCTCAACATCTTCGGCACAAATTCTTCCAATAAGGTTAACATTGGGCTCACCTTCAAGAGTAAGGACATAATTACTTATCCCATCTTCTGTTCCACAGTCAATAATCCTGATAATCGATTCCTGCGCAACGTCAACAAGTCTTCTTGTTAAATAACCTGAGTCTGCGGTACGAAGTGCCGTATCGGCAAGACCCTGTCTCGCACCGTGTGTCGATACGAAATATTCAAGAACTGTCAGTCCTTCCCTGAAGTTTGATTTAATGGGTCTGTCCTGGATATCGCCTCTTGCATTTGCAACAAGTCCACGCATTCCGGCAAGCTGTCTGAGCTGTTTGATATTACCACGTGCACCTGAAGTTGCCATCATATAAACAGAGTTGAATTTATCAAAATTCTTCTCCATTGCTTCTGCCACGCTTTCACTTGCCTGGGACCACTTTTGTATAACTCTCTGATGTCTTTCCGCATCTGTTATCAGACCATCTCTATAAAAACTCTCAAATCTTTCGATTTCTTTTTCAACCTTTTCCAATATTGCAGCTTTTTGCGGTGGTACAACAATATCATCAATACCGATAGTGAGCCCTGATTTGGTTGCATATGTAAATCCTATTTCCTTAATTGCATCAAGCATCCGGGTAACTACAGTTTGCGGATACCTGTTTATACAATCAGATATAATAAAAAGTAACGCTTTCTTATTTATCTCCTTGTTGACAAAGACATAATCCTCCGGCAATGACTGGTTGAAAATAATCCTGCCGACAGTGGTCTTTATCACCTTTTTATTTATTCTTACCTTTACCATCGAATGCAGGTTTATTATATTATAATCATAATCTAAAATTGCATCTTCGGGATTAAGGTAGAATCTTTCCTTCCCGTCTCCTGTTTCGCGATCGCTTGTAAGATAATAAAGTCCAAGTACCATATCCTGCGAAGGAATAGTAACAGGCTCGCCGCTTGCAGGGGATAAAATATTATTTGAAGAAAGCATAAGAACCAGGACCTCAGTCTTTGCTTCATTTGAAAGCGGAACATGTACTGCCATCTGGTCTCCGTCAAAGTCTGCATTAAAAGGAGGGCAAACCAGCGGATGGATCTGTATGGCTTTACCTTCAACCAAAATCGGCAGAAAAGCCTGGATACCCAGTCTGTGCAGAGTAGGCGCTCTGTTAAGAAGAACAGGATGATTTTTAATAACACTCTCCAATACATCCCAAACTTCGTCGCTACCTTTGTCCACCATTGTTTTTGCACTTTTGATGTTTTGCGTAAAACCCTGTTCGACAAGTTCTTTCATTACAAAAGGTTTGAAAAGCTCAAGAGCAATTATTTTTGGAAGACCACACTGATAAAGTTTAAGTTTTGGGTTCACCACAATTACTGACCTGCCTGAATAGTCAACACGTTTACCCAATAAATTCTGTCTGAATCTTCCTTGCTTTCCTTTAAGCATATCGGACAATGATTTAAGGGGCCTGTTTCCTGCACCAAGCACTGCTCTGCCGCGTCTGCCATTGTCAAAGAGGGAATCAACTGCTTCCTGAAGCATCCTTTTTTCATTATTTATAATTATTTCCGGGGCATTAAGCTCAAGCAGTTTTTTTAATCTGTTATTTCTGTTTATTACTCTCCTGTAAAGATCGTTTAAATCTGATGTTGCAAATCTGCCACCGTCAAGCTGAACCATAGGACGCAGGTCCGGCGGAATAACCGGCAATATATCCAGAATCATATATTCAGGCTTATTTACAGAATCAACAAAAACTGACAGGATTTTCAGCCTTTTGATTGCTCTGCTTCTTTTCTGGCCCTTTGAGTCTTTAATTATTTCTTTAAGTTCTTCGACATCTTTCTTTGCATCCATGCTTTTCAGCAGCTCTTTAACTGCTTCTGCACCCATGCCGCCATTGAAATAATCTTTATAAATTTCTTTCATTTTCTTGAAGAGGCTTTCATCCGAAACAATCATTTTCTCTTCAAGATTTAAAAAGAATGTATTTGCTCTTTTAATTAAATCAACCTGTTCCTGGTAATAATCTTTTTCTTCTTCAATAAGTTTGCCTGCCTCTTTTACTATCTTTGCTACTTTTGCTTCCAGGTCCTTTTCGGAATTGATAGCTTCATCTTCAATGGCATCAATTTCCTTAAGTTCGTCTCCGTCTTTATATCTATTGAGCAGGTCCTCTTTATTTTCCTGGATCTCTTTTAATCTCATCTCATGATCCTCTGCGGCTCCCGTAATAGCATTCTCGGTTATTTTCTTGATTTTATCCTTCTCGTTCTGACGAGCTTCCTTATTAACGGAAGTTATTATATATGAATCAAAATACAGAACCTTTTCCAGATCCCTTGGACTCAAGTCGAGAACATAACCCATTCTTGAGGGAACACCTTTGAAAAACCATATATGTGAAACCGGACAAGCCAGACTTATATGACCCATTCTTTCTCTTCTGACATTTGACCTTGTTACTTCAACTCCGCAGCGCTCACATATAATTCCTTTGAACCTTACCCGTTTATATTTGCCGCAGTAACATTCCCAGTCTTTTGTGGGACCGAATATTCTTTCGCAAAACAAACCGTCTTTTTCAGGTTTTAATGTTCTGTAATTAATAGTTTCAGGCTTTTTTACCTCGCCGTTTGACCATGATCTTATTTTCTCTGATGAAGCGAGGCCTATTCTCATTGCATCAAAATTATTTACATCTATGTTTATAGCCATTTATTAAATCCTCCAAAAATAAATTAAATTTATTTTTAAATCTCTTCTTTTAAATTAATTTCGCTCTCAAAGTTTTCTTCTTCCGGTAACTCTTCATCTTCAAGAAAATCTTCTTCGGCTTCTTCCTCTTCTTCAATTTCGAGGCCATCGTTTCCTACGATATCTATACCCATTTCTTCGACTGTTCTCATAATCTCATCCTGCTCTGTTTCAACTTTAACTTCTTTTCCTTCTTCTGACAGAACTTCGACATCCAGCCCAAGACTTTGCATTTCTTTTATTAAAACTTTGAACGATTCAGGAATACCGGGCTTTTCGATATTTTCGCCTTTTACGATTGATTCATAAGTCTTTACCCTTCCGACAACATCGTCAGATTTTATCGTAAGCATTTCCTGAAGAGCATATGCGGCGCCGTATGCTTCAAGCGCCCATACTTCCATTTCTCCAAATCTCTGGCCGCCGAATTGTGCCTTTCCGCCAAGGGGTTGCTGCGTAACCAGTGAGTAAGGACCTGTTGACCTAGCATGTATTTTATCGTCTACAAGATGTAATAGTTTCATTACATATATATTTCCTACCGTAATATTATCAGATATTTTATCGCCGCTTAAACCGTCGAATAAAGCTGTCTTTCCGTTAGTCGGGAGATCTGCTTTTTTAAGCAATGTCAAAATATCTTTTTCGGAAGCGGCGTCAAAAATAGGGCAGGCACAGAAAATAGAGCCATCTTCATTTCTGGCAACATCCTTTTCGTCCCATCCTTTTTTAGCTGCCCATCCGAGATGTGTTTCCAAAACCTGTCCGACATTCATACGTGAGGGAACACCCAGCGGGTTAAAGATTATGTCAACCGGTGTACCGTCCGCCATATATGGCATGTCTTCTTCCGGTAGAATTACTGAAATAATACCTTTATTTCCATGCCTGCCGGCAAGCTTGTCTCCCACTGATATTTTTCTTTTCTTGGCAATAAATACCCTTACAAGTTCGTTCACTCCCGGCGGCAGGTCATGCCCGTCTTTTCTTGAAAATAACTGAACATCTATAACCTTGCCTTCTTCTCCATGCGGAACTTTCAATGAGCTGTCCCTGACCTCACGAGCTTTTTCACCAAAAATTGCCCTTAGGAGTTTTTCTTCTGCAGTAAGTTCTGTTTCACCCTTAGGGGTAATCTTACCAACCAGAACGTCTCCCGGTTTTACACCGGCACCAATCCTTATAATTCCTCTTTCGTCCAGGTTCTTGAGCATTTCATCACTTACATTTGGAATGTCCCGGGTTATTTCTTCAGGTCCAAGCTTTGTGCTTCGAGCCTCAATTTCCTGTTTTGCAATGTGAATAGAAGACAGCAGGTCCTCTTTTACTAATCTTTCGGAGAGTATTATGGCATCTTCATAGTTATATCCTTCCCATGATATGAAGGCAACCATAAGATTTTTGCCTAAAGCAAGTTCCCCAAGTTGTGTTGAGGGACCATCGGCAATAGCATCACCTTTTTTTAGAACCTGTCCTTCATCAACAATAGGCCTCTGGTTTATACAAGTGCCCTGATTCGATCTTTTAAATTTATAAAGGTTATATCGGGTAGCTTTATTTTTGCCTTTGTATTTAACTTCAACATGATCCGCTGAAACTTTTGATACGACCCCATCATCTTCGGCAAGTATTATATGGCCGCTGTCTCTGGCAATTTTCTTTTCCATACCTGTTCCGATAAGTGGAGCCTCTGGCGTAATTAAGGGTACTGCCTGTCGCTGCATGTTTGAACCCATAAGTGCCCTGTTGGCATCATCGTGCTCAAGAAAGGGAATTAAACAAGTTGCCGCGCTAAAAAGTTGTTTTGGCGAAACATCCATATAATCAATCATGTTGGGTTCAGCGGTTACAACTTCTCCGCCAGCCGTGCTTAAAAGTTTCTTCTCAATGAAATTACCGTTTTTATCGAGATTTGCAGTCGCCTGCGCAATTACATAATTCTCTTCTTTATCAGCGGTCAGATACTCAACTTCATTTGTAAGTTTACCGTTTATAACTTTTCTGAATGGTGTTTCAATAAAGCCAAACTCATTAAGCTTGGCGTACGTTGCCAGCGAACCAATCAGTCCGATATTGGGACCTTCAGGAGTCTCGATGGGGCACATTCTTCCATAGTGAGATGAATGGACATCTCTAACTTCAAAGCCTGCCCTTTCCCTGCTTAAACCTCCCGGACCCAGGGCACTTAGCCTTCTTTTATGAGTAATTTCGGCAAGCGGATTTGTCTGGTCCAAAAATTGCGATAACTGGCCGCTTCCATAAAATTCTTTGAGACTTGCAACAAGGGGCCTGATATTGATTAAGGTTTTTGGAGTTATTACCTCGCTATCCTGTGTGGTCATCCTTTCTTTTACGACTCTCTCAAGCCGTGAAAGTCCGATCCGTACTTGGTTTTGAATTAGTTCTCCAATGTTTTTTATTCTCCTGTTTCCAAAATGGTCGATATCATCGATTTCACCAATATTATTAATCAATTGAACCAGGTATTTAACTATCAGAAAAATATCTTTGCTGTTCAGTATATTCGGATTATTGACATCAATACCCATTTTTTTATTAATTTCATCAAGCTTTCCCGCAAGAACGGCATCAATTTCTTCGTCAAGCTTCTGATTTAATTTGTGTCTTCCAACCTTGCCGAGATCATACCTTTTTGGGTCAAAGAACAATGAATGTATCAGGTTCTTTGCACTGTCAATTGTAGGCGGCTCCCCGGGCCTTAATTTTTTATAAATTTCTATTAAAGCCTCCTCTTCGGTTTCCGTAATATCTTTTTCTATTGTCTTCTTAATACAATCCACCTTATCGTGCGGGCCAAAAATATCGAGTAAATTTTCACTGTTTCCAAAACCAATTGCCTTTAGAAAAATAGTCATCAGGAATTTTCTTCGCCTGTCAATTCTTACATAGGCAATATTTTTTTTATCTGTTTCAATCTCGATCCATGAGCCTCTGGTAGGTATTACTTTACACATGTAAAGTTCTTTCTCTGTTTTCTTATCGATATCAGTGTCGTAATATGCACCCGGAGATCTTACAAGCTGTGATACCACAACTCTCTCGGTTCCATTAATAATGAAAGTGCCTTTATCGGTCATCATTGGAAAATCCCCCATGAAAACTGTTGACTCCTTCTTTTCTCCCGTCTCTTTGTTAACAAAGATTGCGGTGACATTCAATGGGGCCGAATATGTCATATCCTTCATCTTGCAATCATCAATACTTGCAATTAATTCACCAAAACTATAATCAACAAATTCCAGGGACATACCTCCGCTAAAATCTTCGATTGGAGATATATCTTTTAGGGCCTCGCCTACTCCTTCTTTCAAAAACCATTCAAATGATTTTCGCTGGATATCCAGCAGGTGGGGTATCTCCATTACTTTCGGGATTTTACCAAAACTATACCTTTGAATTTTTTTAATTTTTTGCATTAAATCATTCTCCCTTATAATAAAACTTACTATTTATCAATAGAAGCAATAAAGAAAATAAAAATCTTAGAAAATAAAAAGCACAGTTTAAGCAGAAAATTGTAGGACAAACTGACAAAGCTATAGTTTATCAAATATAAAAAAAATGTCAACAATAACTTTTTACTTTTTTTATATTACTAAACCAGGCATTTACCAAGTCTGCAAGATAATATGTAATTTTATTACCGATATTGAATTCAGATATATTAATATCCAAGAAATATCTGTATTTAAACTGTAACTAAAGAAATGCTGATAAAAATATTATTTTATTTCTACTTCTGCGCCAACTTCTTCAAGCTGCTTTTTAACATTTTCAGCTTCTTCTTTAGTAACTTTCTCTTTAACCAATGATGGTGCGCCGTCTACCAGGTCCTTGGCTTCTTTCAAGCCTAATGCTGTAATCGTCCTTACAACTTTGATTACCTGAATCTTCTGGGCACCGGCTGATTTCAGGCTGACATCAAATTCGGTCTGCTCGACAGCGGCTGCTTCGTCGGCACCTGCGGCAGCAACACCTGCGGCACCTGCGGCTGGGGCAGCTGCAACAACAGACTGTGCACTTACACCAAATTTATCTTCAAGAGCTTTTACCAATTCAGATAGATCCAATACGGTCATTTCTTCAATGGCACTTAAAATATCATCTTTTGTCAATCCTGATTTTTTTACAGTTTTAGCCATTTTTTCTTCCTCTGTGCCTTTCTCTACTTTTTTTTCAATTTTTTCCTTTTTCGCTTTAGTTTCTGCCATCTGTTCCTCCTTAATTAATTAATACTTTCTTTTTTTTGTCTAACAGCCTCAAGAACAACAACCAGATTTCTGGTAACTCCGGACAGTGTATTTACAAGTCTGCTTATCGGGAACTGCAGCACTGCCGCCAGTGTTGTAATTAAAGCTTCTTTACTGGGCAGGACCGCGAGCTTTTCGATATCTGAAGCGCTAAAAAGCTTGTTTTCAAATATACCTGCCTTAACTTTAAAAGATTCAAACTCCTTGGTAAAATTTTTAACAAGTTTTGTGGTAGACACCATGTTTTCGCCGCTCACAATTATGCTTGTGGGGCCCTTAAGAATACCCGACAGGTCCATCTCTTCAAGTACTTTTTGCGCGGCAATAAGCGCCAGGGTATTTTTTATGATTTTTATATAACCATCAATATCAGCGAGCCTGTTTCTAATTTTTACAGAATCTTCGGCTTTTATTCCGCTATGGTCGGTAAAAATAATACCTCTGCCACTTTCAAATATTGTTTTTACTTCTTCGACTCTATCGATTTTATCTTGTCTTATTTTATCTTGTTTTACCATTTATACCCCCGTATTTTTAATTTACAACTATAAAATATTTTATAAATGAATATCAATAATAAAAAACAAAACCGACCCCAAAACTATCAAGATGTTTTTAAGGTCGATTAATAAATTATAATTTATTGCTCTTCTTAACCTTAAAATCAACCTGGGTAGGAAATTAAGTTACCTGCCTGCATATTGACTGAATCATTAAAGTAACGCCTACTGTCTTGGGCCAATTTTTTATTTAATTTTTTATTATGCTACTTCTTCAATATCTGTGCTCTTATTAAGATCAATCTTTACGCTGGGGCCCATTGTTGAAGAAATATAGATACCCTTTATATATTTACCTTTAGCAGCAGAAGGTTTTGATCTTAAAATTGCTTCAATCAAAGAAGAATAATTTTCAAGCAGTTTTTCCAATTCAAATGATACTCTGCCTAAAGGACAGTGAACCACACCATTCTTATCGGTCCTGTATTCAAGCTTTCCTTTTTTTGAATCACTCACAGCTTTTCCCACTTCCATAGTAACGGTACCTGACTTGGGATTTGGCATCAGCTTTCTGGGACCCAGAACTTTGCCCAACTTGCCTACATGCTTCATCATATCCGGGGTGGTAATGCAGACATCAAAATCAAGCCATCCGCCGCTTATTTTCTCAGCAAGTTCTTCTCCGCCCACATAATCGGCACCGGCATTTTTAGCTTCCGTGGCCTTGTCTCCCTGTGCAAAAACAAGAACTCTGGGGATTTTACCTGTTCCATAAGGTAAAACCAATGTTCCTCTGACTATCTGGTCCGCTTTTCTTGGATCTACTCCAAGATTTATGCTTATATCTACAGACTCATCAAAATTCGCATAATGATTTTCCTTTACCCATTTTAAAGCCTTAAAAGGAGCAAGGACCTCTTCTTTATTGAAATTTTCTACTTTTGATAAATATTTTTTGCCTCTTTTCAACTCTAACCACCTTTAACTAAAAACAGAAACTCTTATTATTCAACAATTTTTACACCCATACTTTTTGCAGTGCCCTCGATTATCTTGATTGCGTTACCGACACTTCTCGTATTCAAATCCTGCAATTTTGTTTTTGCAATCTTTTCCAGCTGCTCCCTGCTGATTTCACTAACCTTCTGCTTATTCGGTTCTTTTGAACCTTTATCCAGACTGATTGTATTTTTTATCAGAACAGCTGCAGGAGGTGTTTTTGTTATGAAACTGAATGTCCT
>Ga0172371_10014103_pt1 | contig 10330 bp, 3 predicted proteins | sample Lak12m_FD_114543 | JGI IMG/M metagenome (GOLD analysis project Ga0172371, IMG submission 114543) | Freshwater microbial communities from Kabuno Bay, South-Kivu, Congo - kab_022012_12m | ecosystem: Environmental > Aquatic > Freshwater > Lake | place: Democratic Republic of the Congo: South-Kivu... | reverse complement strand
TGAATAATTAATCCCTTTTAATTGCAAATGAGAAATCAAGAGATTAATATTTAAAAAACCAGAATGTGTGATGAGCAAAATATTAGATACATCAGCCTTGCTTAAGAAGTATTCAATATTTCTGTATTGCTCATTAATATTATCATTCCCAGTCAAAACAAAATTTGCACTTGGCATAATTTTACGAGCATTGAAATCAATATTCTTAGCTGATGAAGGAATAAAGTCAATTTTTTTGTCGATAAAATCAAATCGCCATCCGTCGGTCAGTAAATCCGCTTTAAGATTTTCAACAGTGTACAGATCGGATGAATTATAATTGCTTAATTTTGTTTGTTCATCAATCTGCAGTATGGTGACAGCACCACTTCCCATCACCTCCCCAACACCATTAGGTGAAATACAAATTGCTGTTCGATCATCAATTCCCACACCAATTATATTCTCTCGCGACATAATGTGCCAATTATAAATCATCGCAATTAATCTTGGCAACCTTCCACGTTCAATAAAATGAGTATCAAATAAAACATCGTTTTGGAGTTTTAAAAAATTGTTTTCGAATTTCATTTTATTGTTGAACGGGAATTGAATTGCATCCTCGGGGTAAACAGTTCCAGCAGAAGCAGAAAAATCAACTTCGCCCAAAACTGATGCGCCTGCACTTGTACCAGCAATAACCCCACCGTTTTTAAAAACATACTGAATAGCGGAATCCACTTTTGTTTCTTTCCATGTTCTGATATAATCCCATTGATCTCCTCCGCGGATAAAAATTGCTTTGGCTGAAATTAATTCATCGTAGGTAGAGGTTAAATTCGCAATGGTTTTCGAAGAGATCGTTTTATTGTAGGCAGTATCTGCACCAAGTGACATGAAATAATTAGGCAGCCATGATGTGGCATTTGCAACATCAATTATAATAACTTTACCGCTGTCTGCTTTTTGCACAATCCAACTGTAAGGTTTATTGCTCCAATCATTATAATTTTCGCTTCCGCCTCCAATTGCACAAATATATCCTTGTGAATACATTTGAGTTGTTGCAAGAGCAAACAGCAGTAAAAGTGCCTTCATGCCAGTATATTTTTAAAATTTCAAAATGTAAATCTTAGCGAAACCCTATGAACATTGGGCAAAATATCATAAATCGAGTACGCATAATCAAAGAAAACAAACGAATCTGCAAACGGAAAATTTGTACCTGCACCAAATGCAAATTTTTGGTCATCAAAATTATATTTATATCCTCCCCTCAGATACAATCTATCATAAAAAGAAATTTCAGCACCTGTAAGAAATCTTTCTTTGTTATCATTTGGATGCGATGCATCAAGGCTTCCACGAATTTTAATAATTTCACTTCTATACAAGTCCATCGCTACACCCACCTGAAAATGTAAAGGCAGCGGATATTCATCTGTTTTCAAACGTGCCGGGGTTAACCTACTCGTTGGGAAATCATCATCTTTGAGATGAATAATATCAAGATTAGAACCATCAAACTGCATATCTCCGCCAAAATTTGTCATGCTCATTGCAACTGTCAAATTATGAAAATCAATAATGTATTGAGTGCCGATATCAACAGCAAAACCGTTGGCAGTCATATCCCAAATCTGTTGATTTATATATTTTGCCGTAACTCCAAAACGAAATCTGTCAGTAAGATACTTTGCATAAGTTATCCCCAAAGCAAGATCGCTAGCATCAAAATAACGACCGGTTCCATTAGGATTTTTTTCGTCAGTGACTTCCATTTTGCCGGTTGAAAATACTGACAAGCTTGCTCCAAGAGCACCATAATCTGGCAAATTATAAACCACCGAAGCAGCATAATGATCAAACATCTCAAACCATTTAAAATATGAGAAAAATACTTCAGTGTTCTTCACCTGCACGATTCCCGCTGGATTAGCAAACACCGAAGATGCATCACCAGTCGAAGCAACTACCGCACCTGCAAGAGCTTCCGATGTAGCACTGACGGGTATTTGCAAAAATTGAACACCCGCAGTTCCAAGATTTGGATTTTGTGCCAAAACATTTTGTAACAATATAAAACTAAGAACAACTAATAATTTTTTCATTTTAATTCCCATGCAATTAATTGAATAGGATTTATTTAATTACAGCAAATCTTTCCATAAATTGTGCATTCTTTGTTTTGACAACGTAAATATAAATTCCCGGTGCAATTTCTCTACCGCTTTCAGCCCGCAAATCCCATACTTCCGTGCCATTTGTTGATTCATGATAAATAGTTTTGATTCTATCAGCATCAAGAGTAAAAATGTAAATTGTACATTCAGGAGGAAGATTGATAAATTGAATTTGACGCAAAGGTTCTTTTCGCAATTCACCAAATTCGGGTTCGTACAATGATGAAACAAGGTATGGATTTGGAACTACTCTGATTTTGTTTAATGATTTTTTCACTTCAGATTTGCTAACCGATGAACCTTGAATCGCAAATTCATATTTGTCAAGCAAATTTGGAGCAATAGGTTTTACGACTTCGACAGAAAATTTATTTCCTGCCGAGGGTGGTTGAGATGCCGTAAATGAAACTTGTCCCTGAATTCCATCAAACGAAAATGCTTCATTAGTAAAAAGCGTGTCTGCTATTATTCCTGTATTCGAAACTGAGATTATTATGAATCCACTTGTTCCAACTGTGCCATTTCCAATAACAATAACTTCATATAAATTGTCTTTTACAATCGATTCATCGACTACTGAAAAATTAATAGTCATATTATCATTGCCACCAATTCGGGAAACACTTTTAATTATTTCAGGATAGTTTAACGAGAACAATACTCCATCATTTGTTTAGTATGATTTGTTGATACTGAGCGGACGATTCCGTAAAACCGTATCAATCGAACCCCGAACAACATTCATGGCAAAATTAATTGTTATCAAGTCTCCCATTTCCGGTCGTTGATCAGAATTGGCGCTGGCATCGTCTCTCATTTTAATGGTTAAACCGTGATTCGTAATTACTAAATCTCTTCCGCCATTCGGATAATTATATCCTGCCCTAATCGTCGTACCATCAGTGAGATTCAACAAATCAAATTTTGTGTTTGATGTAAATTTAATGCCGTATTTATATGGTTTGGTTTGCAAAGAATCTGTTACCACCACGCTTACATTAGTTTCAAGATTTCCACTTTCGATTTTGGGTACAAAACTGAAGGACAAATTATATTTTTTTCCAGCTAGACTATCTTCATCAATCGGAGAAACCAGCAAATCATAATTTGAATTTCCTGAAATATTTTTGACATCAATACCTGAAACAGATTTTCTACCAATTGCATCAGAACGAGGCGTAAGCGAAATCGTATTTTCCGATGCAAGAGTATTTCCAATCGGACTTTCGAGGCTTGGAACAATATCACTACCTTTGTCATAAGCCGTTATTGAATACCAATATTCAAATCCATTTATTATTGTTGAATCAATCAAACTGTATTCTATTCCTTTGTCATCACCGATACCATTGATTATATCGAACTGCGAAATCTGTGTCCAGCTAATACCTTTATCTTTACTTCGGTAAATTTTATAACCTTCAAAATCGTATTCGCCTGAAGAAGCATCTGGCTTTAGCTCAGAGCGATCGCTCCAATATAAAATATTTTTTCCATCTCCCGGCATACCCAAAAGTTGAGGACGTTCAGGTGGTTTTGGCAAATTGAAATTAGCATCAACTGTATTTTGCGCAGTTGTTGCGTATGCTAACATCTCTTCTAATGTTTCGCCAGCAACAAATGCAGTTACAAATGTTAGCGTATCTCCAACATTTAATCCATACGGACCAGATGAAGGTGTTGCGACAAGGTCCAAACCTGAATTTGGTATAGTTGATGGATCATCAAAATGCAGGTTGGTTTGATTGCCAATATGAAAATATTTTGATCCGAGTGATGAATTATAAAGAGATGCACTACTTGACATTATTCCATATTGAATTGAATCCTGATCGCGATCATCATCATATAAATTATAATGAAGATCTGTAATACCAAGCATTTTTCCGTCGACTTTCGGCGTTTTCAAAAACATAACACCAAAGTAACCGGTTTTACCGCCTGGCCATTCTCCAGAAATTCCATCGTCAAAAAAGTAAACAAGATTTCTTCCTTTAATGATATTGATTTTATCATCCGCATATTCTGGTGCGCCGCCGCTGATATTTCCAACATCAATGTCAGAGTACAAAGCAAAGAACAAATCTTTAAGATCATTATTTCCTTTATTAATAATATCAAATTTGAAGAAGAGAATATTTTTAGCAAATGAAACACCAAAGGCATAGCCCGTTTGTACAACATGTAATCCAAGAATTTTGTTTGCATTATTACTATTGTTATTGCTATCACTATAAACACAATAACTGTCCTGATCCGAAATAAAAATGTTGTTACCATTTTTATCTTTCACAGGCCAACCATTTACGGGATGCCATGTTTGCGGGTTATCACTGAATGCAACCTGAGCCAGCGCAGGATTATGAAATCCACCAACAGCTTCCCATTCTTCATTAGTTGTATGAAGAGCCTGAACAACATTTCCGGGAATACCAACCCACGGATTAACGCGATAAATATAATGCATCGTGCTGTTTATTGGGAATTCGCCCGATGGTCCCTGAGTAACTCTTCGTGGATATAATTTTCCACGGTTCTCAAAAAACAATCCGATATTACTTGCATTATGAGTGCCACCAGCTCTGTCATTTATTCCTGATATTTTTTCGACTTTCAAACTTTCAATTTCTTCAAGATCTTTTTTAGATTGAGCACCAATTTGAATAAACGAAGCCGCAAGAATTATTATTAAATATTTTTTCATCTTCATCCTCAATTTAATCAGAAGCTAACAGTTGTACCGATTCTAACTGATCTCGGTGGACGATAATTAGATGGATCCCGCATCCATTCGACAGAATGATTTCCTTCAAACGTAAAGTCAGGTTCTCCAGTATCCCGATAAACATAAAGAATATTTCTGTGGTCAGTAAGATTAAGGATTTCAGCAAAAAATCTTACCTTTATTCCATAGTAAGTTTCAAATTCTTTGCCTATCATCAAATCAATAGAATAAGTTGAAGGTTGTCGTAGTGAATTCTTATCAACAAAACCAATATCTCTAGAGATATTGGTTTTGTTGATAAGAATTCACTACGACAACCTTCAACTTATTCTATTGATTTGATGATAGGCAAAGAATTTGAAACTTACTATGGAATAAAGGTAAGATTTTTTGCTGAAATCCTTAATCTTACTGACCACAGAAATATTCTTTATGTTTATCGGGATACTGGAGAACCTGACTTTACGTTTGAAGGAAATCATTCTGTCGAATGGATGCGGGATCCATCTAATTATCGTCCACCGAGATCAGTTAGAATCGGTACAACTGTTAGCTTCTGATTAAATTGAGGATGAAGATGAAAAAATATTTAATAATAATTCTTGCGGCTTCGTTTATTCAAATTGGTGCTCAATCTAAAAAAGATCTTGAAGAAATTGAAAGTTTGAAAGTCGAAAAAATATCAGGAATAAATGACAGAGCTGGTGGCACTCATAATGCAAGTAATATCGGATTGTTTTTTGAGAACCGTGGAAAATTATATCCACGAAGAGTTACTCAGGGACCATCGGGCGAATTCCCAATAAACAGCACGATGCATTATATTTATCGCGTTAATCCGTGGGTTGGTATTCCCGGAAATGTTGTTCAGGCTCTTCATACAACTAATGAAGAATGGGAAGCTGTTGGTGGATTTCATAATCCTGCGCTGGCTCAGGTTGCATTCAGTGATAACCCGCAAACATGGCATCCCGTAAATGGTTGGCCTGTGAAAGATAAAAATGGTAACAACATTTTTATTTCGGATCAGGACAGTTATTGTGTTTATAGTGATAGCAATAACAATAGTAATAATGCAAACAAAATTCTTGGATTACATGTTGTACAAACGGGCTATGCCTTTGGTGTTTCATTTGCTAAAAATATTCTCTTCTTCAAATTTGATATTATTAATAAAGGAAATAATGATCTTAAAGATTTGTTCTTTGCTTTGTACTCTGACATTGATGTTGGAAATATCAGCGGCGGCGCACCAGAATATGCGGATGATAAAATCAATATCATTAAAGGAAGAAATCTTGTTTACTTTTTTGACGATGGAATTTCTGGAGAATGGCCAGGCGGTAAAACCGGTTACTTTGGTGTTATGTTTTTGAAAACGCCGAAAGTCGACGGAAAAATGCTTGGTATTACAGATCTTCATTATAATTTATATGATGATGATCGCGATCAGGATTCAATTCAATATGGAATAATGTCAAGTAGTGCATCTCTTTATAATTCATCACTCGGATCAAAATATTTTCATATTGGCAATCAAACCAACCTGCATTTTGATGATCCATCAACTATACCAAATTCAGGTTTGGACCTTGTCGCAACACCTTCATCTGGTCCGTATGGATTAAATGTTGGAGATACGCTAACATTTGTAACTGCATTTGTTGCTGGCGAAACATTAGAAGAGATGTTAGCATACGCAACAACTGCGCAAAATACAGTTGATGCTAATTTCAATTTGCCAAAACCACCTGAACGTCCTCAACTTTTGGGTATGCCGGGAGATGGAAAAAATATTTTATATTGGAGCGATCGCTCTGAGCTAAAGCCAGATGCTTCTTCAGGCGAATACGATTTTGAAGGTTATAAAATTTACCGAAGTAAAGATAAAGGTATTAGCTGGACACAGATTTCGCAGTTCGATATAATCAATGGTATCGGTGATGACAAAGGAATAGAATACAGTTTGATTGATTCAACAATAATAAATGGATTTGAATATTGGTATTCAATAACGGCTTATGACAAAGGTAGTGATATTGTTCCAAGCCTCGAAAGTCCGATTGGAAATACTCTTGCATCGGAAAATACGATTTCGCTTACGCCTCGTTCTGATGCAATTGGTAGAAAATCTGTTTCAGGTATTGATGTCAAAAATATTTCAGGAAATTCAAATTATGATTTGCTGGTTTCTCCGATTGATGAAGATAGTCTAGCTGGAAAAAAATATAATTTGTCCTTCAGTTTTGTACCCAAAATCGAAAGTGGAAATCTTGAAACTAATGTAAGCGTGGTGGTAACAGATTCTTTGCAAACCAAACCATATAAATACGGCATTAAATTTACATCAAACACAAAATTTGATTTGTTGAATCTCACTGATGGTACGACGATTAGGGCAGGATATAATTATCCGAATGGCGGAAGAGATTTAGTAATTACGAATCACGGTTTAACCATTAAAATGAGAGACGATGCCAGCGCCAATTCTGATCAACGACCGGAAATGGGAGACTTGATAACAATTAATTTTGCCATGAATGTTGTTCGGGGTTCGATTGATACGGTTTTACGGAATCGTCCGCTCAGTATCAACAAATCATACTAAACAAATGATGGAGTATTGTTCTCGTTAAACTATCCTGAAATAATTAAAAGTGTTTCCCGAATTGGTGGCAATGATAATATGACTATTAATTTTTCAGTAGTCGATGAATCGATTGTAAAAGACAATTTATATGAAGTTATTGTTATTGGAAATGGCACAGTTGGAACAAGTGGATTCATAATAATCTCAGTTTCGAATACAGGAATAATAGCAGACACGCTTTTTACTAATGAAGCATTTTCGTTTGATGGAATTCAGGGACAAGTTTCATTTACGGCATCTCAACCACCCTCGGCAGGAAATAAATTTTCTGTCGAAGTCGTAAAACCTATTGCTCCAAATTTGCTTGACAAATATGAATTTGCGATTCAAGGTTCATCGGTTAGCAAATCTGAAGTGAAAAAATCATTAAACAAAATCAGAGTAGTTCCAAATCCATACCTTGTTTCATCATTGTACGAACCCGAATTTGGTGAATTGCGAAAAGAACCTTTGCGTCAAATTCAATTTATCAATCTTCCTCCTGAATGTACAATTTACATTTTTACTCTTGATGCTGATAGAATCAAAACTATTTATCATGAATCAACAAATGGCACGGAAGTATGGGATTTGCGGGCTGAAAGCGGTAGAGAAATTGCACCGGGAATTTATATTTACGTTGTCAAAACAAAGAATGCACAATTTATGGAAAGATTTGCTGTAATTAAATAAATCCTATTCAATTAATTGCATGGGAATTAAAATGAAAAAATTATTAGTTGTTCTTAGTTTTATATTGTTACAAAATGTTTTGGCACAAAATCCAAATCTTGGAACTGCGGGTGTTCAATTTTTGCAAATACCCGTCAGTGCTACATCGGAAGCTCTTGCAGGTGCGGTAGTTGCTTCGACTGGTGATGCATCTTCGGTGTTTGCTAATCCAGCGGGAATCGTGCAGGTGAAGAACACTGAAGTATTTTTCTCATATTTTAAATGGTTTGAGATGTTTGATCATTATGCTGCTTCGGTGGTTTATAATTTGCCAGATTATGGTGCTCTTGGAGCAAGCTTGTCAGTATTTTCAACCGGCAAAATGGAAGTCACTGACGAAAAAAATCCTAATGGAACCGGTCGTTATTTTGATGCTAGCGATCTTGCTTTGGGGATAACTTATGCAAAGTATCTTACTGACAGATTTCGTTTTGGAGTTACGGCAAAATATATAAATCAACAGATTTGGGATATGACTGCCAACGGTTTTGCTGTTGATATCGGCACTCAATACATTATTGATTTTCATAATTTGACAGTTGCAATGAGCATGACAAATTTTGGCGGAGATATGCAGTTTGATGGTTCTAATCTTGATATTATTCATCTCAAAGATGATGATTTCCCAACGAGTAGGTTAACCCCGGCACGTTTGAAAACAGATGAATATCCGCTGCCTTTACATTTTCAGGTGGGTGTAGCGATGGACTTGTATAGAAGTGAAATTATTAAAATTCGTGGAAGCCTTGATGCATCGCATCCAAATGATAACAAAGAAAGATTTCTTACAGGTGCTGAAATTTCTTTTTATGATAGATTGTATCTGAGGGGAGGATATAAATATAATTTTGATGACCAAAAATTTGCATTTGGTGCAGGTACAAATTTTCCGTTTGCAGATTCGTTTGTTTTCTTTGATTATGCGTACTCGATTTATGATATTTTGCCCAATGTTCATAGGGTTTCGCTAAGATTTACATTTTGAAATTTTAAAAATATACTGGCATGAAGGCACTTTTACTGCTGTTTGCTCTTGCAACAACTCAAATGTATTCACAAGGATATATTTGTGCAATTGGAGGCGGAAGCGAAAATTATAATGATTGGAGCAATAAACCTTACAGTTGGATTGTGCAAAAAGCAGACAGCGGTAAAGTTATTATAATTGATGTTGCAAATGCCACATCATGGCTGCCTAATTATTTCATGTCACTTGGTGCAGATACTGCCTACAATAAAACGATCTCTTCGAAAACCATTGCGAATTTAACCTCTACCTACGATGAATTAATTTCAGCCAAAGCAATTTTTATCCGCGGAGGAGATCAATGGGATTATATCAGAACATGGAAAGAAACAAAAGTGGATTCCGCTATTCAGTATGTTTTTAAAAACGGTGGGGTTATTGCTGGTACAAGTGCAGGCGCATCAGTTTTGGGCGAAGTTGATTTTTCTGCTTCTGCTGGAACTGTTTACCCCGAGGATGCAATTCAATTCCCGTTCAACAATAAAATGAAATTCGAAAACAATTTTTTAAAACTCCAAAACGATGTTTTATTTGATACTCATTTTATTGAACGTGGAAGGTTGCCAAGATTAATTGCGATGATTTATAATTGGCACATTATGTCGCGAGAGAATATAATTGGTGTGGGAATTGATGATCGAACAGCAATTTGTATTTCACCTAATGGTGTTGGGGAGGTGATGGGAAGTGGTGCTGTCACCATACTGCAGATTGATGAACAAACAAAATTAAGCAATTATAATTCATCCGATCTGTACACTGTTGAAAATCTTAAAGCGGATTTACTGACCGACGGATGGCGATTTGATTTTATCGACAAAAAAATTGACTTTATTCCTTCATCAGCTAAGAATATTGATTTCAATGCTCGTAAAATTATGCCAAGTGCAAATTTTGTTTTGACTGGGAATGATAATATTAATGAGCAATACAGAAATATTGAATACTTCTTAAGCAAGGCTGATGTATCTAATATTTTGCTCATCACACATTCTGGTTTTTTAAATATTAATCTCTTGATTTCTCATTTGCAATTAAAAGGGATTAATTATTCA
>Ga0172371_10014100_pt1 | contig 10331 bp, 9 predicted proteins | sample Lak12m_FD_114543 | JGI IMG/M metagenome (GOLD analysis project Ga0172371, IMG submission 114543) | Freshwater microbial communities from Kabuno Bay, South-Kivu, Congo - kab_022012_12m | ecosystem: Environmental > Aquatic > Freshwater > Lake | place: Democratic Republic of the Congo: South-Kivu... | reverse complement strand
TCTACAAGTTTAGTTCACATCTAATTTTCGCTTTTTGGAATCATGTGAACGATATCCCAAAAAACTATCCTGTAAAATTTTCCCTTCAAACAGCCCCAGGCTTACTGTTATAAGGTATCCTGCAATCGGCGCCTATCAAAAAGTGCAGGCAACTTCTTGTAGACGTAGCAGCTTAGTTTATTAGGCTGCTAAAGCTAACTCTGAATTATTAGCATTTATGTTTATTCCATTTTTTTACAAGTTCTGGCACTTGACTTGCAATCCAAGCTCAACCTATTCCCGTCGAATCCTATCGCCCCCTGTTAAGAAGCCAGGTTAATTATAGTGAGCATATATAGTATACATTTTTTTAAAATTTTTAAAAGGGCGAATTGATTTACTTAAAAAGCTTTAATATTTATGCTTCCGGCTATCAGCCTGGTATTTTAGTGCTCTTTTAACCTCAATTTTTGATTCTCTTTCTTCAATATCTCTTCGCTTGTCTCTTTTAAGCTTGCTTTTTGCAGTTGCTACTTCAATTTTCACCAAGCCCTGTACTATAAATATATTTAATGGAATCATGGTAAGGCTTTTATCCGTAAGCTTACCTGCAATCTTGTTAATTTCTTTTCTGTGTAGAAGAAGCTTTCTTACCCTTTTAGGATTTATATCTCCTATCCTGCTTTTACTGTAAGGTGATATGTGCATGTTGTATATAAAGATTTCACCATTTTTAATCCTTGCATAGCAATCCTTTAAGTTAACTTTATTTTCCCTTATTGATTTAACTTCACAGCCCATCAATGCTATTCCAGCTTCATACCTGTCAAGCATGAAGAAATCTTTCATTGCTTTCTTATTCTGTGCAACTAAAATTTTTTTATCTTCCCGTTTTTCCATAGTTAACCTGTCGATTTTTAAAAAATCCCCGGCTAATTTTTTAAGGCATCCTTTTCGATCATTTTCTTAATCTCTTCAATTGCCCTGTTTAACTGCAAATCTTCTTTATCTTCCGGTGTTAGCAGTACCAAAATATCAGGCTGAACACCAACGCCATCGATAGTAACTCCTGAAGGAAGGTAATATTTTGCAGTGGTAAACTTGATCCCGGACCCATCGGATAGCCTTTCAAGTACCTGAACAGTCCCTTTACCAAAACTTTTTTCACCTACCAGAACTACCCTGTTATTATCCTTGAGAGCACCTGCAGCAAGCTCAGAGGCACTTGCCGAGTAACCATTTATAAGCACGATCATTGGTATTTCAGTATAACCACCACTTTTAGCCGAAAACTCTTCAAAGCTTTCCTTGTTATTCGACCTTCCTTTTACGGTTACAATCACACCTTTATCAAGAAACAGGTCACATAAGTCTACTGCGTCTATAAGTGTACCGCCTAAATTATTTCTTAAGTCTAATATTATACCTTTTGCACCGTCATCAACCATTTTTTTCAATTCCTCATTCATTTGCTTTGCGCCATTTTCCTGAAAGTCTGTATACTGAACATAGGCAATGTTACCCTCGAGTACTTTTGTATAATAATTTGGCACATAAAATCTCTCTCTTGTGATTTTAAAGTCCAGATTATTATTATCAGAAGACCTGAAGACAGTGATGTTGACATCTGTGCCTTCTTTGCCTCTTATTAAAGAAATGACTGTATCCAGCGTAATACCTTTAATATCTTTACCTTCGACAGCAATTATTACATCTCCCTCTTTGACACCTTTCCTGGAAGCCGGGGAATCAGTAATGGTCTTTACAACAATCACCTGCCCCTTATCGTCAGTTGTAACTACTATACCTATACCGCTCATTGTCCCACTGTAAGAATCCAGAATTCGATTATACTCATCTCTTGGGAAATAATCTGCATATTTATCACCAAGACTATCTATGACACCTCTTATTGCAGCACTTATTAATTCGTCTTTTGTTTTTACATTGATAGAATTTGATAGTACAAGGTTAATAGTATCTTCTATTGATTTTATACTTAAAATATCTCCGGAGACGGTACTGGTATCGCTGGCATTTGCTTCAGCACTTTTATTTAAACCGGATTGAAAAATACCGGCTTTTAAAGAAATAAAATTAAAACCAAGTAAAAATCCGCCTGCCAGCATGACCAAAGCAACAACCACTGCAATTATTATTCTTAATACTGACTTTTTTCTCATAGTCTTTTCATCCCAATCCCGAATACTCGATAATTAATAATTATAATATTAATAAATACATTAAAAAATATTATTGCAGCCATTCCAAAGGATTCTGAGCTGCACCATTAATCCTGACTTCAAAATGAAGATGCGGCCCGGTTGCCAGCCCAGTGGCTCCCACAAGTCCAATGACCTCGCCTCTTGAAACATTCTGCCCGACAGCAACTATAATTCTGGAAAGATGTGCATACCACGTAGCAAAACCACCGCCATGATAAATTACAATCGAATTACCATAGCTGTGGTCATATCCTGCCTGGATAATCTGGCCGCCATCTGCTGCTTTTACCAGAGCGCCATTTGGTGCAACAATGTCAAGGCCTGCATGCATTCTCACCACACCTAATATCGGATGCCTTCTCATGCCAAATCCTGATTTTAGGAAACCTGCCACCGGCCACATAAACTTATCACCAGGAGCGTTACCATATTTATAGCTTTCGAGTATCCGGGTAATTTCAGCTTCCCTAATCTCCAGATCCTTCTGCATATAAATAAGAGCATTTTTGTTTGCCCTGGTGTTTGAAAGAAGGTTTGATTTCTCATTATAAATACCTTCAACTTCCGCCTGTTTTTTCTCTGCTTGAGAAACAAGATTTGCAACTTCTTTCTGTCGGTCTTTTTGTTTTTCTCTTAAATCAAGTATAGCCTTTTTAATAGTCAGGTTTGAAGTACGCTTATCTTTGATTTCCTTTATTATCTCGGCATCTTGCTGAGCAATCAAATTCATAAGCTTTAGTCTTGAAATGAATTCAATAAAATCTTCAGCCTTTAGTAGTATTTCCAGTATATTGCCGTCCCTGTTTTTATAAATTGAGGCAACCCTATTGTTCAGGATAGCAATTTTTCCATCAAGCTCATCCTCTATTTTATTCAACTCCTGTTCTTTTAAAACAAGCTCTATTGTTGTCTTGTCAATATCGCTTTTTGCTTCAGCAAGCTTGGTGTTGAGATCATCAAGTTGTGAAAGCGATGCAAGCAGCTGCGTTTCCACTTCATTTACCTGCTTTAAGTAAGCCTGTTCCTGCTTTTTAACTTCTTCAATCTTTTTATTTGCTTCCTCTCTTTCTTTTTTTATCTGCTCCAGTTCTTCTTCAAGTGTCTGAGCATAAAGATTATGCCGCGGGACAATCACAATGGAACTTGCCATGATAGTAAGCATCAATAAAAATATTAAAAGCCTGATAGCTGTATTTTTATTTATTTTTTTTAACATCCTGATCGTTTGCATCAACTTCTTTTAATTAAATAATATAAGACTATTAATTCCTTGAGCTTGGATCTCCGGTATGAAGTGATAATTCTTAAGAATCTAAAATAGAGTGCATATAAAAATTCTGATTAAACACCTATATATCTTTTCAGCGCAAAGCCGCTGCTGAATACTCCGATTAACCCGCCTAATATAACTAAACCTGCGTAAACATACAGGATAATATTGTTATTGCCAAGTATTGCAAGGTCTTTTATATGCATTGTATCAACTAATGCCTTCTCAGCCCTTATTAACAAGTAATTTGACAGGAAATATAACAGGACGACTGAAATTATACTCCCGATAAAGCCTTCAAAAAAGCCTTCAAATAAAAACGGCAATCTTACAAACCAGTTTGTTGCTCCGACAAGCTTCATAACTTCAATTTCCTTCCGCCTTGCATGAACTGAAAGCCTGATAGTATTAAAAATCAGCACGATTGCAGCAAGCAAGAGTACAATAATAATCAGAAACGCAATTGTGCCTACAATTGCAGTTATAGAAAATAACTTCTGGACATAATTCTGCCCATAGATAACTTCATCTACACCCTCAATGAAGTTGCCATCCTTATCCATAAATCTTAGAGCCACCTGTTCGACTTTCTCAGGGCTCTTAAGCTCCAGCTCAAAAGACGCTGGAAGTGGGTTGCCTTGAATTTCCTTTAATATTTCACTACCTTCATTGTCTTTTTTAAACTTTTCTAAGGCCTGATCCTTTGATATAAAATTAACCTGACTTATTTCATCCCAACTCTTTATCTCGTTCTCAAGATAAGTTTTAAGCTCGTCTGAAACGTTGTCTTTAAGATAAACTGCAATTGCTACCTGACTTTTGATTGAACTTAGTATTCCCTGGATATCAAAAACAATAATAATGAAAAACCCTACAATAAACAGAGTTATGGCAACAGTAGTAATTGCAGTAAAAAACATTAAAAAGTTTTTTCTAAAGCTGGAAAAAGTTTCTCCAAAAAAATATTTAGGTCTAAAAATCAACTTCCGTAGACTCCCCTCTTCTGGTCTCTTATGATTTCCCCTTCCTCTAATTCTATAACTCTTCGCCTCATTGAGTTTACAATACTTTTGTCATGTGAAGCCATGGCTACCGTTGTTCCTATTAAATTAATTCTTGAAAGCAGTTTCATTATGCCATCAGAAGTTGCCGGATCAAGATTACCTGTTGGTTCATCTGCAAGAAGTATCGGCGGCCTGTTTACAAAAGCTCTTGCAATTGATATCCTCTGTTGTTCTCCTGCAGAAAGCTGATGAGGATAAGAATTTACCTTATTTGCAAGTCCCACAAGCTTTAAAACCTGAGGAACCTGAACCTTTATAGCGTAAGCAGGCTTGCCAATAACTTCAAGAGCAAATGCTATATTCTCAAAGATAGTCTTGTTGGGAAGCAGCTTAAAGTCTTGAAAGACATAACCTATATTTCTTCTCAGTTGGGGAATCCTTGAGGCTTTAAGATTGCAAATATTTCTGCCTGCAACAAAAATACTCCCGGTGGTTACAGGAATCTCCCTAATTAAAAGTTTTATAAGCGTGGATTTTCCTGACCCACTCGGCCCTACAAGAAATACGAATTCACCTTTTTTAATAACTATGTTTACATTTTTAAGTGCAATATTGCCGTCTTCGTATACCTTTGTTACATTTTTAAATTCGATCATATTCATATTATTTAAAGAGTTTACCTTTTGAGTAAATTTTTTTCAAGAAAACCTCTAATAAATATATCAATTTCTCCATTTAATACTGAATCAACATCTCCTACCTCAATACCTGTGCGGTGATCCTTTATGAGCTGGTATGGTTGAAGCACATAGCTTCTTATCTGGCTTCCCCATCCTATATCTTTTTTCTCGCCTCTTACCCTGTTAATTTCTTCCTCCTTCTTTTTAATCTCAAGCTCATAAAGCTTTGATTTAAGAATAAGCATTGCAGTTTGCCTGTTTAACATCTGGGATCTTTCATCCTGGCACGAAACTACGGTGTTTGTTGGCACATGTGTGATCCGGACAGCAGAATCAGTTACATTTACATGCTGGCCACCCGCGCTGCTTGACCTGAAAGTATCAATTCTTAAATCTTCCTTGTTTATTTCAATATCTATGTCCTGTTCAAAAAGGGGTATAACATCCACGGAAGCAAAGGACGTGTGCCTTCTTTTTGATGAGTCAAAAGGAGAAATTCTTACAAGCCTGTGAATACCTTTCTCACCTTTTAACAGCCCGTAGGCGTTTTTCCCTTTTACAGTCAGGGTCACACTTTTTATTCCCGCTTCTTCACCTGGGAGGTAATCAATAATTCTGTATTTGAAATGCTTTTTATCCAACCATTTTTTGTACATTCGCAGTAGCATTTCTGCCCAATCATGGGATTCCGTACCTCCGGCTCCAGGATGAAGAGTTACTACTGCAGGATAAGAATCATACTGCTCTGAAAGTATAATTTCTTCTTCCAGATCATCCAATATATCGCTAAGTTCTTTTAAATTCAGCACAAGCTCAGATTCCAGAGTCTTATCATCTTCGTTTTCGAGAATCTCTATGGCTATTTTTACATTTTCGAATTTATCCTCAAGCCTGGCAAGCATGGAAAAACTGCTTTTTATTTCACTTATGGATTTTGTTATTTCCTGCGCTTGGCTGGCATTATCCCATAAGTTCCGGGATGCAGCCATATGTTCGAGTTGAGATAATTTTATTTTCTTATTATCGATGTCAAAGACAGTCCCTTAAAAAATAGAATTTCTCTAAAAGTGACGATAGTTTCTGTTTTTTTTCTTCTAACATCCTGGCTCCTTATTTACTTTATTTACCTTATTTACTTTTTTTACCTTACTTACCTTATTTGCCGCAACATTTTTTATATTTTTTACCACTGCCACATGGACAAGGGTCGTTCCTGCCGATTTTTTCTGATCTGACAGGCTCCGGCCTGGAAGATTTTGAAGAATCTGCTGAGGTTACTTTTTCCGGACCACTGGTCCTCATATTTTTTACAGTTTCCCTGCCCCTATTCTCCTGGCCTTCTTCCTGGGTAACAACCTTTGCATTAAACATCAATTTAATGGTGTCTACCTTTATTTCTTCAATCAGGTCTTTAAACAAATTATAGGTCTCATGCTTGTACTCAACCAGAGGATCTCTCTGCCCATAAGCTCTGAGGCCAATACCTTCTTTCAAATAATCCATTTCAAGGAGATGTTCTCTCCACCTGTTGTCTATTACATTTATCATGACAAGTTTTTCCAGTTTTCTCATAATCTCAGGAGTAATCTCGCTTTCACGTTTTTCATATAGTTTTAAAGCTTCTTCTGTCAGTACTTCCTTCAGTTCGCTGGTCTTAAATCTTTCATTTTCCATTTTTTCAACAACAGCAGGCATTTTAAACAGATCGCTTGCAAATATTGAAACCAGAAAGCTTGAGAGATCATCGATATTCCAATTTTCAGTAAATTCATTTGGGGTGATATATAAATCAACAATACTGCTGATAGAACCCCTGACAAGTTCCAGCGCATAACTTTTTAAATCATTTTCTGCAAGAATCATTTGCCTTCTCTTATATATAACCTCTCGCTGCTTGTTCATTACATCGTCATATTCAAGTACGTGTTTCCTGATTTCAAAATTCCTTGCTTCAACTTGTCTCTGAGCGTTTTCAATCGAACGGCCAATTATTGGATGCTGTATTGGCATATCTTCCGGAAAGTTAAACCTTTCCATAACCCAGCCAATCCTGTCTGAACCAAAAAGCCTCAGCAGCTCGTCTTCCAGGCTTAAATAAAACTGGCTTGAACCAGGATCTCCCTGCCTTCCGCTTCTTCCACGTAACTGGTTGTCAATTCTCCTGCTCTCGTGCCTTTCGGTTCCAAGTACATGAAGACCACCCATATCCACCACACCCGGACCAAGGACAATGTCGGTCCCTCTACCAGCCATGTTTGTCGCAATTGTTACTGATTTTGGCTGTCCTGCCAATGCAATTATTTCTGCTTCTTTTTCATGATACCGGGCGTTTAATACCTGATGCGGAATCCCTCTTCTTTTAAGCATTCCGCTAATCCTTTCGGATTTTTCAATGGAAATTGTTCCTACAAGCACGGGCTGGCCTTTTTCATATCTGGAAATTATATCTTCCACAACAGCATTAAATTTTGAATCCTCGGTCTTATAAATAAAATCTGATAAGTCGTCTCTAATCATTGGCATATTTGTAGGAATTACATATGTTTCCAGTTTGTAAATATGCCTGAACTCTGCAGCTTCGGTAAGTGCTGTGCCCGTCATACCTGCAAGCTTTTCGTACATTCTAAAATAATTTTGAATCGTGATTGTTGCAAGTGTTTGATTTTCTTCTTTTATTTTAACATGCTCTTTTGCTTCTATTGCCTGATGCAGTCCCTCGCTGTACCGCCTGCCAATCATGAGCCTTCCGGTAAATTCATCAACAATCAATACCTCGCCGTCTTTAATCATATAATCAACATCTTTTTTAAAAAGATTATATGCACGCAAAGATTGGTTTAAAGCATGAACATGAAGATAATTCCTCGGATCATAAAGGTTCTCAATCCCCATAATTTTTTCAACCTTTGCCACACCCTCTTCAGTTACGGCAGCAGTTTTGGCTTTTTCATCGATTTCATAATCTTCGTCTTTGATAAGCCGGGGAACAATCTGTGAAAATTTTTTATATAGCTCAGTTGTCTCATAAGCAATTCCGGAGATTATAAGTGGAGTTCTGGCCTCGTCAATCAGGATACTGTCAACTTCATCAACAATTGCAAGAGGGTGTCCTTTCTGAACCATCTCTTCTGCATGTATCACCATATTATCTCTTAAATAGTCAAAGCCAAACTCGCTATTTGTCCCATATACCACATCGCAATCATAAGCAATCCTGCGCTCCGCAGTTGTCATTCCGTGCTGCAGCAATCCTACCCTGACGCCGAGAAGATTATAAACAGGTCCCATCCACTGGCTGTCTCTTTTGGCAAGATAATCATTTACCGTAACAACATGGGCAGATTTTCCGGTAATGGAATTCAGGTATACTGGCAGCGTGGCAACAAGGGTTTTGCCTTCTCCGGTCTTCATCTCTGCAATTTTACCTTCAAAAAGAACAATCCCGCCAACTATCTGGACATCGAAATGCCTCATATTAATAGTTCGCTTTGCAACCTCCCTGACTACTGCAAATGCTTCAACAAGCAAATTATCAATATTATTATCTTTATTATATCTCTCCTTAAATTCAAAGGTTTTTGCAGCCAGCTGAGCATTTGTCAGGCTGGATATGTCTGGCTCAAGTTTGTTTACCATCCTTACAATTTCATCATATTTTTTCTGCTTTTTACCTTCTCCAAATTTTAATACACTACTAAATTTATTAAGCATTTTGCTTCACCTAAAATGTAATAAGTTTTATTTTCCTGAGTTCACTTATAATTTATACAGCAGGCTCTATAAGCCCGTAATTTTTATCTTTTCTCTTGTAAACAACAGCGGTTTTTTCAGTTTCTGAACTGATAAAAACAAAAAAATCATGCCCTAAAAGCTCCATTTGGATAACTGCCTCTTCAGGAGTAATAGGTTTTAATGTAAACGTTTTTGTTTTAACAATCATTTTCTTTAATTCTTTTTCAACATTTTCACCAGCACCTATCCTGGACTCATAACCTTTTCTTCCTCTCTGGATAAGCTTGTCTCTAAATCTTTTAATCAATCGTTCAAGCTTGTTGCTGACTTTGTCTATGGATTCAAACATATCGGAACCCGAGCTTTCAGCTCTTAAAACCTCACCGCCTGTAAAAACAGTTACTTCTATCAGGTTGTTCAAAGCTATCTTAGGGTTTTTTTCCAAAGTCATTTCAACTTCAATCTTTATAATCCTATCAAAATATTTCAGCATTTTATCCTTAATTTTTTTCTCTGCCCTATCCTTCAATTCATCATTTAAATCCATGTTCCTGCTTTTAATCTTAAACTCCATATAATCACTCCTAAAAAACTTAGATTTTCTTATTATTATAAAATTCTTCTTTTGCCCGCTATTTTATAGAAAGCCAAAATGGCCTTACATTCAAAAACAATTTTAATACGAGATTAAATAGTATCTTTTTAAAACTACACTAACAATCTTACATTATTTGCCTGAAGGCCTCTTTCACCCTGGATAATTTCAAATTCTACTTTCTGTCCTTTTTCCAGTGTTTTAAAACCGTCAGTCACTATGCTGGAAAAATGCACAAATACATCTTCTCCGCTTTCTGGTTCAATAAAACCAAAACCCTTTTCAGGACTGAACCATTTTACGGTTCCTTTTACTTTATCTTCCAATTATGCTCCTCTCGCCAATGTTAATAAATATATTTTATTAGCTTTTGATTTTTTTAGTATAGAGCTAATTTCATTAAGAGTCGACCCCGTTGTCCAAACATCGTCAATAAGCAACAAATTTTTGTCATATGAAAGCAAACAATTCCTGACTTTAAATGCATCATTCAAATTGATTTTTCGCAGATAGTAATCAAGTTTTTGCTGTTTTGAAGTATCCCTTATTTTTATTATATTATTTAAAAATGGAATTCTGATTATTTTAGAAAGATCTTCTGCAAGAATTTGCATATGGCTTTTGTAATATTTGCTACATTGTTCATCAACAGCATAATTTGGAACAGTATCAATATAGTCTATTTTTTCACTGCTAAAGTGCTTTTCATAAGCTCTTTTTAAAAATCCTGCCAGTAATTTGCTTAAAAAATAATATTTTTTATATTTAAATTTTTGTATTAAATTTACTATCGGCTCCTTATATAAAGAGAAACTTCTTAATCTGTAGAAGCTATAATTTTCATTT
>Ga0172371_10014097_pt1 | contig 10331 bp, 6 predicted proteins | sample Lak12m_FD_114543 | JGI IMG/M metagenome (GOLD analysis project Ga0172371, IMG submission 114543) | Freshwater microbial communities from Kabuno Bay, South-Kivu, Congo - kab_022012_12m | ecosystem: Environmental > Aquatic > Freshwater > Lake | place: Democratic Republic of the Congo: South-Kivu... | reverse complement strand
TGGAGCAGAAGCGGGAACGTCCCCACGTCCTTGATCTTGTCGACGATGCCCGCGGCAAAAATCTTCAGAAATTCCGAGGTCTGGGCGCCGCCCTCGTAGCACATCAGCTTGACGTAGAATCGGCCGGCCAGAAAATTCAGCGTCCCTTCCTCGAGGTAGCCCTGGACCCCGACCGGAATGAACCGGCTCTCCGAGAAGCGCTCGGCGCTGTAGATGCCGAATGCGTTCCGCTCCGTCCCCATGTCGTAGATCTCGGCCGTCAGCGAGGCCTTCGTCCGACCTCCCCGGAATTCGGCGACGATCAGTTCCTTGAAATCGTAGCCGAGGTACGCTTCGGCCGCCCCGTCGATATATTCATAAAGCGTTTCCGGGCTGTAGCGCTGGACGGCTTCGACCGCCTTCCAGTTGGCCACCTCGGGCAGGAGCGCCGCCAGCGCCGGCGCACCGCTTTTTTGGACGCCGTCCGCGGATGATAGGAGCGTCAAGATCGGGACCAAAATCAGGATTTCTTTGATTTTCATCGGCTTCCTCGCCGCCGCGGTTTTTTCCGATCCCCGCCGGCGCTCCTAATATAACCGCAACGGGGCGCGATTGACAAGCCTCGGCCGCCGGGTTTATCTTGACGGATATGGGAGCGGCAAAGGTCGTGATCGTCCGGGCCAAGGGGGTTGTCCCGCGCCTCGGCCAGGTCGAGCCGAAGCTTGTCGCGGCCATGTACGAACGCGGCCTCCGCCTTCTCTCCGGCCAGAGCGACGCCTCCGCCGGGCTTAGGACGCTTTTTTCTTCGTCCGACCGCGTCGGGATCAAGGTCAACGCGATCGCCGCGCCCGAGCTGGCGACCCCGCCCGAGGTCAGCTTTCCCCTCGCCCGCCTGATCGCCTCGGCCGGGATCCGGGAAAAGAACATCGTCGTCTGGGACCGGACGAACCGCGAGCTCAAGGACGCCCGCTACCGGCTGAATGCCGAGGGAGACGCGTTCCGGGTCATGGGCACGGACACGGCCGGGATGGGATATCCCGGCGAGCCGGTCACGCACCTGAACATCGGGAGCCTCTTTTCGGCCATCCATTCGAGCTTCGTCACGGCCTCAATCAGCCTGGCCGTGCTGAAGGACCATGGGATGGCCGGAATCACGGCCGGGATGAAGAACTATTTCGGGGCGATCCACAATCCCAATAAATACCACGACGACCATTGCGACCCCTATGTGGTCGAGCTCTTCGACGCTCCGGCGGTCAAATCCAAACACAGACTGACGGTTCTCGACGCGCTGGTCGTCCAATATCACCGGGGACCTTCCTATCACGCCCGCTGGGCCGAGCCCTACGGGGCGCTCGTCTTCGGGCTGGATCCGGTCGCCGCGGATGCCGTCGGCTGGAAGATCGTCGAGGATCTTCGGAAGGCGAAGGGGCTCCCGACGCTTGAAGAGGATGGGCGGCCGCCCCGCTACCTCGCGACCGCGGAGCGGATGGGCCTCGGCGCGGCGTCGCTCCAGGGAATCCGGGTCGTCGAGGAAACGGTATGAGGGAACGGCGATGACGATGAACAGACGAACCTTCGTCCGGACGGCCGGGGCCGCGGGTGCCGCCCTCGGCGCCGATTTCGGGCCCGCCCTTCGCCGCCTGTATGCCTTCGGCCAGACGGTCGAGCTCTCCCACGTCGAAGCCCGCTTCTACAAGCGCCTGCCCGACCGGGAGGTCGAATGCGACCTCTGCCCCCGGCGCTGCCGGCTCGGCGACAAGGAGCGAGGCTATTGCGGCGTCCGCCAGAACGACGGCGGGACCTATTACACGCTCGTCTACGGCAAAGCCTGCTCCGTGAACGTCGACCCCATCGAAAAGAAGCCGTTCTATCATGTCCTTCCGGGCACCGATGCCCTGTCCATCGCCACGGCCGGATGCAACGTCAACTGCAAGTTCTGCCAGAACTGGGAGATCTCGCAGGTCCGGCCGGAGCAGGTCCAGGCCTTCGACCTGCCTCCGAAGGCCGTCGCAGACGCGGCGGCTAAATACCGCTGTCCGACCATCGCTTACACCTATTCCGAGCCGACGGTCTTTTATGAGTACATGGTCGACACCGCCGTCGAAGCCCGCCGGCAAGGCGTCCGGAGCGTCGTCGTCTCGGGCGGCCACATCAACCCCGAGCCTCTCGAAGCCTTAATCAAGGTCGTCGCCGCCATCAAGATCGACCTCAAGGCCTTCAACGAGGATTTTTATAAAACGTATGTCCGGGGCGAGCTGAAGCCCGTCCTCGAGGCCGTCAAGATCATCGCCAAGTCCGGGACCTGGCTCGAGATCGTCTACCTTGTCATCCCGACGCTGAACGACTCCGTCGAGGATATCCGGAAGATGTCCCGCTGGATCATCAAGGATGTCGGCCCGGACGTTCCCGTCCACTTCACCCGGTTCCATCCGATGTACCTCATCAAGAACCTCCCCCCCACCCCGATCTCGACCCTCGAAAAGCTCCGGCAGGCGGCCCTCGAAGAAGGCCTCCGCTACGTCTATACGGGAAACATACCCGGCCACGAGGGGGAAAATACATATTGCCCGCAATGCCGCAAGATGGTCATCGAGAGGCGCGGCTACGAGATCGTCCGCAACGACGTGAGGCAAGGGACATGTCCAAGCTGCCGGACCAGGATCCCGGGGATCTGGGCCTGAGGCTTTCTCCGGCCGGCTTCCTCCTCGGCCTGCTGGCCGCTTCCTTCCAGGTCTTCCTCCTCCGCGAGTTCTCGGCCCAGTTCTTCGGCAACGAGCTCGTCTTCGGCTTAGTGTTTGCGGCCTGGCTCTTCTGGGGAGGATGCGGCAGCCTCTGGGCTTCGGGCAAAGACCCCGGGCCGAAAAGGGCTTCGTCCTTTTTCTACGGCGTCCTCCTCCTCGCGCCCGCCTGTTTCGCCGTCCTTCGTTTCTCCCGCCCCATCCTCGGCCTTCTACCCGGAGAATGGGTCGGCCTGGGCCCGATCCTCCTTTTCGCCCTCGTCCTCTCGTTCTTCTTGAACTTTCCCCTGGGCGCGATCTTCGTCTTCACGGCTAAGACCGACGGGCCTCTAGGCCGGGTCTATCTCTGGGAATCGGCCGGCGCCGCGGCCGGAGGCCTCCTGACGTATTTCGTCCTCATTCCGCGGCTATCCAATTGGCAGGGTTTGGCTCTCGTCGGCGCGGCCTCCGCGGCCGCCGTGTTCATCGTGCTCGAGCGGCGGCGGACGGTTTCCTCCTTTTCCCTGGCCCTGGTCGCCTGGACCGCCTTTTTCGTTTCCGACATCCCGTCTCAAGCGCTCTCCTGGCGGCCGTTCGACCTCGTCCGGACAAAGGACAGCCTCTACGGCAAGCTGCACGTCATCCGAACGGCCGAGCAGATCACCGTCTACGACAATGCGATGCGCGTCTATTCTTATCCCGACCTCGCCACGGCCGAGGAATCCGTGCATTTCGCCCTGCTCCAAAGGCCCGAAGCCGGCCGGGTGCTGCTCGTCGGCGGCGGGGCCGGCGGAAGTTTGACCGAGATCCTCAAATACCCCCGGACCGAAGTGGACTATGTCGAGCTCGACCCGGAGATCATCCGGATGTCCGAGCCCTTCCGCTCCGAAACGGAAAACGCATCGTTCCGAAATCCGCGCCTTCGCCTCGTCTTCGACGACGGCCGGGCGTACCTCGAAACGACGCCGACTCGCTATGACGTCATCATCCTGAACCTGCCCGAACCGGCCACGGCCCAGATCAACCGCTTCTACACGCGGGAATTCTTCCTCCGGGCCAGGGATAAGCTGGCGGCGAGCGGCGTGTTTTCCTTCCGCGTGCCCTCGGCCGAGAACTACATCCGCCCCGAGCTCCAGCGTTTCTTGTCGGTCATGGCCGGCACGCTGCGGCAGGCATTCCCGGAGGTGAAGGTCGTTCCGGGCGATTCGGCCGTCTTTCTGGCTTCTTCCGGCCCTCTGACGGTGGATCCTGAAGACCTCTCCGCGGCGCTGCGTCGGCTCGGCCTTAAAACTCTCTTTGTCACGCCCGAGCGGCTTCCAGCGCGCCTTCACCCCCTGCGCGTCGAGGCTCTGCGGACGAAGGTCGACGCAGGACCGCCGGACGTGAACTCGGACCTCCATCCGGTCAGCTATTTCTTCAACGCCGTGCTCTGGGGAACGCAGACGAGCGGACCGGAAGCCCGGGTCCTCCTCTTTTTGAGCCGGATCCCTCCTCACTGGCTGTTGAGCGCTCCCCTGGCGGCATTCGCCGTTTTTCTCCTGGTCATCGGCTGGAGGAAAAAGAGGGCCGCGATGGCCGCCGTCCCCCTCGCCCTGATGGGCTGGACGACCATGGCCGGCGAGATCATGATCCTCATCTGGTATCAATCCCTCTATGGAGCCCTCTACCGCCAGGTCGCCCTCATCCTGACCACGTTTATGGCCGGCTTGGCCCTGGGGGCGCTGGCCGGGGCGAAGCGCGGCCGATTCCGCTACCGCCGGATCGTCCGCCTTCAATTCTCCCTGTTCCTCCTTGTCCTGGCCCTGAGGCTCATGCTCAGCACGCGGCCTCCCGCCGTCGTTCCCCTCGCCTTCCTATTTCTCTTTGGATTTCTCGGGGGAGACTTTTTCATCGTCTCCAACGCCCTCTTTTACCGAGGCAAAGACCAAACCGGGCTCGGATACGGCTGGGATCTCCTCGGGTCATGTGCGGCCTCCGTCGGCCTTTCCGCCATCCTCGTTCCTTTGGTCGGTTTGCCCCTCCTTTTTCTTGACCTCGCCCTGGCGAATGCCTGCGGCTGGCTCTTCCTCGTCCTGGGCCGGAAACGCACAATCCCCTTGAGTCTTCCCTCGCAACTCGGCTAAGATAGACGTGTGATGATTTCTCCGGTCCGCGGATTCGCGCGCACCGATCCTTAAGGGGAGGAACGCCTATGGTCCAGATCGAACAAACCTTCATGGATTTCCTGCTCGAGCATCAGGAACGCCACAAACGGAGCTACCACTTTTTGATCCTGATGAACTCCATCCTCAACGCCGCCAAGCGCATCCAATTCTTCTATTCGACGGGGGCGCTGCGGGGCAATCTGGGGCTGGCGGGAGCAACCAACATCCAGGGCGAAGACGTCTTCCGCCTGGACATGATCGCCAACGAGCTCGTCAAGCATTCCCTGGCCCGCTCCGGCCGAATCATCCACGCCATCAGCGAGGAGGAGGAAGAGCCCATCGTGATGAACGAGGAGGGCGGCCGGTATTTCGTCTACTACGATCCGATGGACGGCTCGTCCAACGTCCCCCACAACCTGCCGATCGGATTCCTCTTCGGCGTGGCCAAGCGCAATCTCGAAGGGAGCGAGGACATGCATCTGCGGGCCGGCCGCGAATACATTGCCGCGGGCATGTTCGTCATCCCCACCGGCACGTTCACGATCGCCCTGCACAACGCCGGCTGCTGGCGCTTCCACCTCGACGAGACGTTCAACTTCGTCAAGCCGACGAGCATGATGCTCCCGGTCAATAAGAAGACCTGGGAGCTGTCCTTCAATTCCGCCAACCGCGAAACCTACGCCGCGCCCGTGAAGGAATGGATCGCCGAAAACGAAAAGAAGTACGCCTTCCGCTACATGGGAGCGCTGGCGGGGGACTTCCACCGCATCCTCCTCAACGGCGGCCTGTTCATGTATCCCGCCATCGTCAACCATCCGGACCCGAAGAAGAACCGGCCCCAGGGCAAGCTGCGGCTGATGTACGAAGCGTCGGTCGTCTCCTTCATGTGCAAGGAGGCCGGCGGCGACGCGGTCGACGAGTGCGGACGGCCGATCCTCGATATCGCGCCGGACAAGCCCCACCAGCGGACGGCCCTCTATGTCGGGTCGAAGCCGCTGGTGGACGAGATCTCCAAGGTCCTTAAAGAGAAATCCTGAGCGCAGCCTCGATGCCGCGGCACAATGCCGAAGGGGGAATCCGGCCGTGAGATGTCCTCGCTGCCAAGCCGACAATCCTGCGGCGAGCCGCTATTGCGCCGGCTGCGGCGCATCGCTGACCCCCGTCCCCGACGCTCCGGACGAGAGCCGGACCCAGACTCTCGCGCCCCCTTCCGACCCGTTTTCGACGGGCCTTCTTTTCGCCGGCCGCTACCAGATCATCGAAGAGCTGGGCCGCGGCGGGATGGGCCGGGTGTATAAAGCTTTCGATACGAAGATCCAGGAGAGGATCGCCGTCAAGATCATCCGGCCCGAAATCTCCGGAGACGAAAAGACGATCGCCCGCTTCCGGAACGAGCTCAAGCTGGCCCGGCAGATCACCCACCGCAACGTCTGCCGCACGCACGATCTGGGTGAAGACGACGGGACCCATTACATCACGATGGAATACGTGGCCGGAGAAAACCTCCAGAAGATCATGAGGATGACGCGGCCGCTGAGCATCGGGAGGGCGGTGGATTATGCGCGCCAGATCGCGGAGGGGCTGTCTGAGGCCCACCGCCTGGGCGTCGTCCATCGGGACCTGAAACCCCAAAATATCATCATCGACGAGGCCGGGACGGCGAAGGTCATGGACTTCGGGATCGCCCGGACGGTCGATGCCGCCGGACAGACCCGGGAAGGGATGATGATCGGCACGCCCGAATACATGGCTCCCGAGCAGGCCGAAGGAAAGCCGGCCGATCCGCGGGCGGATATCTACGCCCTCGGCATCATCCTCTATGAAATGGTCGCCGGCCAGCGCCCGTTCTCCGGCGACACGCCGCTCAGCGTGGCCTTGAAGCAGAAAGCCGAGGTCCCGAGGCCTCCGGTCGAATGGAACACGCAGATTCCCGGCGCCCTGAACGCCCTGGTCCTCAAGTGCCTGGAGAAAGACAAAGCCAAAAGATATCAATCCGCGGCCGAGGTCGCGGCGGAATTGGCCGCAATCGGAGACGCCCTCCCCCGCTCGGGGGAATATCGGCGCGCCGGCCGGACGCGGGCTTTCCCCGCCCGGCGCAAGCGTCCTTGGGTCGTCGCGGCCGCGTCCGCCGCGGCCGTCGTTCTGGCCGCCCTGGGATATTTCCTGATGCTCAAGCCTCCGCGCGCGGTCGCCCTGGCTGTCCTGCCCTTCAAGGACCTCAGCCCTGGGAAGAATCAAGGCCTCTTGTGCGAAGGGCTCGCGGACGACATCCGGATCCGGCTTTCCGAAATGGCCCGCTTGAAGGTCAGCCTCAAGGATTCGTCCGACCAATGGAAATCCAGCCTGAAAACCATCGTCGATTTCGGGCGGGACCTCCATGTCCAAAAAACGGTCTCGGGCACGCTCCGGGTCGAAAACGGCGAGGTCCTGCTTAACGTCGAACTCGGCGACGCGGTCGGGGGATTCATTTCCCTGACCAGGACGTTTCAAGCGCGCCTCGAGGAGCTCAACCGCCTCGTGGCGGAGGTCGCCGGGACCGTTGGCCGGGAATTGAGGGCCGGCGCTGCTGCGGGCGCCCTCCCGTTGTTCACGGGCCGGGAGACGTCCAAGCTGGACGCCTATCTGGAATACCGGGAAGGGATGCGCGTTCTGACCGGCTACCGGAATCTCGGTAAGAACGAGGACTTCCAGTCCTCCGTCGGCCGCTTCCAAAAGGCCGTCGAGCTCGATCCCGGCTACTGCCTGGCTCACGTCGGATTGGGAGACGCATATGAGGCCCGCCTCGGCAGGACACCGGATCCCGCGGAAGCGGTTCCGTGGCAAACGGCCATGGAAGCATCGTACCGGCGGGCTTATGAGATCAACGCCGACCTGCCCGAATCGCTCCTCGGCCTGGGCTGGGTCTATTTCCACCGGGAGGATTTCGATCAGGCCTTCGGCTATTTTCAAAGAGCCGTGGCGATGGATCCGCGCAATCAACAGGTCGTCTACGGCACGGGGTCGTTCCTGAGAAGCATCGGCCTGTATGAGAACGCCCTGAAATACTATCAGCGCGCGATCGACCTCGATCCGCTCGCCTACCGCGCGTATCTCACCTGCATCAGCTGCTACAGCTACAGCGGCCGCTTTGACGACGCTCTGGACCTGGCCAAACGGGCCGTCGAGATCGAGCCGACGATCCCCCGGACTCACGCCTACTATGCCCGCCAGCTGATCCTGGCCGGGCGCTACGACGAGGCCGAGAGGGAACTAAGCCGCGCCGAGCAGATCAATCCGAGCGAATCTTCCCTGGCGAGGCTCAAAGCGCTGCTCGCGGCGGCGCGGGGGCAAAAAGAGAAGGCTTTGGAGTTCATCGAAAAGCTTCGATCCTCTCGAAGTCCGTTCTTCGTCTTCGACGTGACGAATGCGCTCTGTCTTCTGGGCAGGACGGATGAAGCCATCGCCAATATCCGGACCGGCCTCGACGTCGCCTTCCGCACGGTACGGGACACGCTCTATTCTTATCCAAATCTGGCAACGAATCCCTATTTCAAGACGCTCCGGGACGACCCCCGCTTTCGCGAGATCCTGACGGCCGAAAAAATCAAATACGACCGGAAAATGGAGAAATACGGGACTCTATGAGAGGCATTTGACCCGCAGAGGATTCTTCTGGTATAAAAAGGTCAATCGACCGACATCCCAAAAGGAGGGTAAAAACCATGGCAAAAAAATTCGACAAAGAGGTCTTGGACAAGCTCGACCGCGCCTTTCAGCCGAAGTGGAAAATCTTCAAGAAATGCATGAACAAAGAAGCGGATTGGAAGCATATTTTGAATGAGCAGGTCGTCCTATGCCACTACAAGGGAAAGACCTACCGTATAGTCGTGGGCCCGGAAAAAGCCAAAGCACATATGAAAGAGAAGATGCCCCATCTCAAGATCACGTTCCATGAAATCTCGCTCAACGAATACCCGGCAGAGATCGCCACTGGGGCCGTCCACATGATCGACGGCCGAAAGGTCGATGTCCTCGTCAAACATAACGCCGTCCGCATCGATCATGGCAAATACAAATACAATCCCGAAGGCGAATATACGGGAGTTTGGATCCACCAGGACGAATGCGGCTGGGAATTGCTCTTTCTCGACCTGCGCGGATAACGAGCCAGCCGGAGGCCGACTCGTTTTTTTGTCCGAATCCCCGTCCGCTGATGGAGCGGACTCGGCGGAGGAGGACCCCTGAAGGCCGAGTCTCCCGTGGAGGGCGGCCTTAAGCGTCCGCTTTTTTTCTCCTCAGCTTCGCGACGATGTCGTCCAGAATCGAGTAGACGACCGGGACGACGACCAGGGTTAGGACGGTCGAGCTGACCAGCCCACCGATGATTGTGTAGCCGATGGCCGCCCGGAATCCCGAGCTCGTCCCGAATCCGGCCGCGACCGGGATCATGCCCAGGATCATGGCCATCGTCGTCATCAGGATCGGCCGGAGACGCGTCGAGCCGGCCTCGACGATCGCTTCGAACCGCTTCAATCCCCGCTTCCGCAGGATGTTGGTGTAGTCGATGAGGAGAATCGAGTTCTTGGTCACGAGGCCCATGAGCATGATCAGGCCGATGAAGGCGACCATGTCGAAGAGCTTGTTGGCCAGCAGGAGCCCGAGGACAGCCCCGATGATCGACAGGGGGAGGGCGAGCATGAGGGCGAAGGGCTGGATGAACGACCCGAATTGGGAGGCCAGGACCATATAGACGAAGATGATGGCCAAGCCCATCGCCAGGCCGAGAGAGGCGAACATCCTCTGATTCATCTCGACCTGGCCGCCGAACTTGTAGGTCACCCCCTTGGGGAACGGCGTCGCGGTCAAGGCGGCGTTGACCTTCTGGGTGATCTCGTTGAGGGCCCGGCCGGCCAGCGTGTTGGCCGCGATCATGATTTGCCGCGCCCGGTCGGACCGGCGGATCTGCGTCGGGCCGCTGACGACCTGGAGGCGTCCGACCTGGTCCAGCGTGATCGTCCCTCCCCGCATGATCGGCAGGTAGACGCGGCCGAGCCTCTCGAGGTTGAAGCGGACGTCCTCGGCGGCGCGGACGCGGATATCGTAGAGCTTTTCCCCCTCCCTGTACTTGGAGGCGATATCGCCGTCAACGATCGAGCGCATCGTCCCGGCAATTTGGGCGGTCCCCGTCCCGAGGCGGGCGGCCCGCTCGCGGTCGAGCTTGATCTGGATCTCCGGCTTGGGCGGCCGGTTGTCGCTGTTGACGTCGACCAGTCCGGAGATGCCCTGGAGGGCGAGCTTGACCTGGTCGCTGGCGGCGCCGAGCGAGGCGAGGTCCGTCCCTTTCAAGTAGATTTGAACCGCCTGCTGCTGCATCGCGGCGAAAGCCGACCCGCCCATCGAGGTGGCCTCTTGGAATGTGATGCTCGCTCCGGGGATGTCGGCCAGCTTCGGCCGGAGGACGTCCTGATAGTTGCGGGCCTCCTTGGTCGGGACGGTCAGCTTGACGTTG
>Ga0172371_10014092_pt1 | contig 10333 bp, 7 predicted proteins | sample Lak12m_FD_114543 | JGI IMG/M metagenome (GOLD analysis project Ga0172371, IMG submission 114543) | Freshwater microbial communities from Kabuno Bay, South-Kivu, Congo - kab_022012_12m | ecosystem: Environmental > Aquatic > Freshwater > Lake | place: Democratic Republic of the Congo: South-Kivu... | reverse complement strand
GATGCCGCCAAATACGCTGGCATCAACGTCAAACGCATTCTCATTCTCACCATGGCTTTCTCCGGCCTGCTGGCTGGCCTGGCCGGGGCGGTGGAAGTGACCGGCGTCAACTACCGTCACGAACTGGGATTTTCCCTCGGCTACGGTTTTGACGCGATTGCAATTGCCCTGCTGGGGAAAACCCACCCACTGGGAGTGGTGCTGGCGGCTTTCTTGTTTGCCGCCATGCGCAATGGCGCCTCGCAAATGCAGTTTCTCACTCAAATTCCGGTGGACATCATCTCCGTCATCCAGGCGCTCATTCTCCTGTTTGTGGCTGCCGATGCCATCGTGCGTTACATCTACCGGCTGAAGACCCCCGAAGAGCGGCTGACGCTGACTCGCGGCTGGGGCGGTTAGGAGATTTCTCATGGACTGGAAACGTTTTGGCTTCATTGGCTTCATTATCGTTGTCCTGTTTGGGATGGTGGTCGCCATTGGCAAAGACCACACGCCGCCGCTGGTCATCATCGCCAGTATGCTGGCGACCACGCTGACAGTGGTCACACCCCTGGCTTTGGGTTCACTCTCTGGCATTTTTTGTGAGCGTTCCGGCGTTGTCAACATTGGCATTGAAGGCATGATGCTGGCCGCCGCCTTTTTTGGCTGGCTGACCTCCATTTACCTGAACACCATCTTCAACTTCGCTCCCATGTTCAGCCTGGTGATGGGCGTTCTGGCGGCAATCCTGGCCGGGGGGCTGATGGCCCTGCTGCTCGCCTGGCTGTCCATCACCTTCAAAGTAGACCAGATTATCGGCGGCACAGTCATCAACATTTTGGCGGTTGGCATTACTGGCTTTCTCAACCGCCAATTGTTTTTTGATAAAGGCAGCATCTTTGGCGGCAATGTGCCGCACGCCCCTGGCTTGCTGCCCATCATTCACCTGCCGGTCGGCAGCGCCCTGGCCGCCGTCTGCGGCGGAAACGCCGGCTGTCTGGACGTGGCAAACGCGCTCAACAAAGTTTTTGACCAGAAGCCGATTGCCCTGCTCTCGCTGGCCCTGGTTTTGGTAACTCACTACGTTTTATTCCACACCCGCTGGGGATTGCGCACCCGCGCCGTTGGTGAGCACCCCAAAGCGGCAGATACGGTCGGCATCAACGTCAACCGCACCCGCTACATCAACGTTGTCATCGGCGGCATGATGGCTGGCCTGGCAGGAGCCTACTTCACCCTCGAATCGGTTCCCTCCTTCGAGCCGCTGATGACCAACGGGCGCGGCTTCATCTCCCTGGCGGCGATGATTTTCGGCAACTGGACGCCCTTCGGCGCCTGGGCGGCGGCGCTGGTCTTTGGCGCAGCCCAAGCCCTGCAAATTAACCTGCAGTTCTTCCGCGAATTTATCCCCGCCCAATGGGCCTTTTTGCAGCAATCCTACTTCGTTGGCCTGGCGCCCTACCTGCTGACGATGATTATTCTCACCGGCATCATCGGCAAAACCACGCCCCCCGCTGCCGATGGGCAGCCTTACGAAAAATAGGAGCAGCCCCATGCCCGAAGCAGAACTTGTCTTACAAGCGCGCGGCATCACCAAACGCTTTCCCGGCGTCCTCGCCAACAGTGACGTAAGCTTCGACCTGCGCAAAGGCGAAGTCCATGCCCTGCTGGGCGAAAACGGAGCCGGAAAATCTACTCTGATGAACGTTCTGTATGGCCTGTATCACCCGGATGCGGGCGAAGTCCTGGTCAACGGAGCGCCCCTGCAGCTGGATTCAGCCAAAGACGCCATTCATCACGGCATTGGCATGGTGCATCAGCACTTCATGCTCATCCCGGTCTTCACCGTCACCGAAAACATCATGCTCGGCGCCGAAACCGACCACCGCTCCCGCCCCGATGAAACTCCGCTGGCCCGTCTCGACCGGCGCGAAGTCGCCGCCCGTGTGCGCGAACTTTCCCGCCAGTATGGCCTGGAAATTGACCCCGAAGCCCTGGTTGGCGACCTGCCGGTTGGCGTTCAGCAGCGGGTGGAAATCGTCAAAGCCCTCTACCGCAACGCCAGCATCCTCATCCTGGATGAACCCACCGCCGTCCTCACCCCGCAAGAAGCCGATGACCTGTTCGACATCATGCGCGAACTCACCCGGCGCGGCGTTTCCATCATCTTCATCACCCACAAACTGCGCGAAGTGCTGGCGATTGCCGACCGCATCACCGTCATGCGCGGCGGAAAAGTGGTTGGTTCCGCCCTGCCGCAGCAGGTCAACGAACAACAGTTGGCCTCCATGATGGTAGGGCGCGACGTGCTGCTCAGCGTTACCAAAACCGAAGCCAAACCAACCGACCCCATCCTGCAGGTTGAAAACTTGACCGTGCGCGATGTGCGCGGCCTGCCTGCCGTGCGCGGCATCTCACTCGAAGTGCGGGCCGGAGAAATTTTGGGAATCGCCGGTGTGCAGGGCAACGGCCAAACCGAGCTGGCAGAAGCCCTGACCGGGCTGCGCCGCGCCGAAAGCGGTTCCATCACCCTGGCGGGCCGCTCGCTGACAAACGCCTCCCCCCGCGCCTTCACCGAAACCGGCCTGGCGCACATCCCCGAAGACCGCCAAAAACACGGTCTGGTGCTGGGTTACACCGTAGCCGATAACATGATTTTGTGTGACTACTACAAACCGCCTTTCAGCCAGGCGGGCGTGCTGCAGCAAAGCGTCCAAGACGCCGCTGCCCGCAAGTGGATAGAAGCCTACGACGTGCGCACGCCCTCGCCCTACGTTGCCGCTGGCAAACTCTCCGGTGGCAACCAGCAAAAAGTCATCGTTGCCCGCGAACTCAGCCGCCCCGTAAAACTGGTCATTGCCAATCAGCCCACCCGCGGGCTGGATGTCGGCTCCATCGAATACATCCACAAAGAAATTGTTGCCATGCGCGACCGGGGAGTTGCCGTCCTGCTCGTCTCTGCCGAATTGGATGAAATCATGTCGCTCTCCGACCGCATTGCCGTCATGTTTCACGGTCAAATTGTGGCTGTCGTAGATTCCCGCAAAGTCTCGCGTGAAGAATTAGGCTTGTGGATGGCCGGAGCGCACCCGCAAGCCCAGGCCTGACCATGAACGAAAAGCCCATCTCTCCACGCTGGAACGCCTCCACCAAACTGGTGATTGGCCTGACCCTGATAGCGCTTTGCCTGGGGCTGCTCATCCGCTTTCAGAGTTTTCTGCCGCCGCTGCTGTTCGCGCTGGTGATGGTTTACCTGCTCTACCCGGCGGCTGCGCTTCTGCACCAGCGTCTGCGCCTGCCCTGGGGAGCAGCCGTTGCGCTGGTGTACCTGCTGCTGGCTGCCGCTCTGCTGGGGTTGGCCGCCCTGGGCGGCGTGGAATTGTTTCACCAGGGACAAAACCTGTTGGGCTGGGTGGAAAACAATCTCAGCCGCCTGCCCGCCCTGGCCGCTCAAATTTCCACCTGGCGCTGGCAGTTTGGCGGCCTTACGCTCAGCCTGCAAGGCCTGGACTTGCCAGCCGCCACCGCGCAGCTGGTGGAAGCCGGGCGCAGCCTGCTGGGGCAAACCGGCTTGGCGCTGGGGACGGTGGCCGGTGGCGCTCTCAACCTGCTGGGTTGGACTGCTTTTGTTTTCCTGCTTTCTTACTTCCTGCTGGCTGAAAGCGGCGGCCTGCGCGAAGAAATTGTGCATCTCGACCTGCCCGGCTACACCGCCGACTTGCGCCGCATGGAGCAGGAATTGGGCCAGGTTTGGAACGCCTTTTTGCGTGGACAGTTTTTCCTGGTTGGGCTGGCAATTCTGGTTTACTCGCTGGTTCTCAGCCTGTTAGGAGTGCGCTACGCCCTGGGGTTGGCTTTGCTGGCCGGGTTGGGGCGGTTTTTGCCTTACGTTGGCCCGGCTGTTCTGTGGGTGACGCTTGGATTGGTCACTTTTTTGCAGCCCGCTTCCTGGCTTGGGCTTTCTCCGCTCAGTTACGCCCTTTTGGTGTTTGTCCTGGCCTGGTTGATAGACGCCATCCTCGACAACCTGGTCTCGCCCCGCATTCTGGCCGATTCGCTCAAAGTTCACCCCGCCGCGGTGATGCTGGCCGCGCTGATGGGCGCCAACCTGCTGGGCCTGCCTGGCCTGCTGCTGGCCGCTCCTTTACTGGCAACCGCTCAACTGCTGCTGCGTTACCTGCTGCGAAAATTATTCGACCTTGACCCCTGGGAAGCCTTGCCCGAATCGCCCACCCCGCCGCCCCTGCGCCAGCAGATACGCCAATTTTGGCAGGGCTTGCGCCAGCGGCTTGCTGGCTTCCAAAAACGCTAACTGGCTCCTGGAAGGCGCTGACTTCACCGCTCCGCTTTGCGCCGATTTGTCGTTTTGACGAGCGCAGCGCTGATTTGCCATTTCGACGAGCGCAGCGCTGGTTTGTCATTTTGACGAGCGCAGCGCTGGTTTGTCATTTCGACGAGCGCAGCGAGGAGAAATCTTCTCCTCCTCCGCAGGTTTCCACCCTGACGGGTACATGTCGCTACGCTCGAAACGACAGGCTTTGAACTTGAAATTGCTGAACTGGCTCCACGAAAGCCCGCAAGGACGGGTATAATGCCCGCATCAACCGTTATTCAGCAAGGAGTAAAAATGGCAAAAAACAACGAACCCCAAACCGAAACCCTGGCCGAGACCGAGAATTACCTGGTCTGGAGCGCCGAAGAACCCGATGGTGAAACCACCTATCACTTGGAACTCGGCAGCGTTACCTGCCACTTCTTCAAAGAAGAGTGGGAAGAATTTTTGGCGCTGGCGCGCGCGCTGGAAGACTAAAAGCCAAAACGGGGCTGTCCCAAGCGGACAGCCCCGTTTTTCTTGTACTCACTCTGTCCCTCACCCAGCGCGGGTGAGGGACGGTTTTATTCCTGCCACTCCAATTCAAAATCGGCAATGTGGACAGTATCGCCGGTTTGCACTCCGGCTTTGCGCAGGGCTTCGTCCACTCCCAGCGTATCCATGATGCTCTGAAAGCGGCGCACGGAACCGGCGTGTTCCCAATAGGTCATCGAAGCGGCGCGTTCAATCGCCGGGCCGGTCAGCCGCCATTCGGCGGCGCCAGTGCGCTGTACCTGAAATTCTTTCGGGTCTTCGGCGGGGCGGTAGACCGGCATGGCGGCCTGGGCGGAGATTTCTTCCAGCGCTGGAGCGGTCTGTAGCAGCGCAACTGCCGCCAGCAGGGCTTCGCGGGCCCCTTCGCGGGTCAGCGCCGAAAGGCGCATCAGCTGGTAGCCGCGCTTTTCCAGTTCTTTTTCCAGCTTGGGCAGTTTTTCCTGCGCTTCGGGCTGGTCAATTTTGTTGAAGGCAATCACCTGCGGCTTTTGGGCCAGGTGAGGGTCAAACAGCGATAATTCGGTGTTGATTTGGCTGAAATCGGCCAGCGGGTCGGAGGAAAGGCCATCCAGCAGATGAATTAGCACGCGGGTGCGCTGAATGTGGCGCAGAAAATCATGCCCCAACCCGGCTCCCTGGCTGGCGCCCTCGATGAGGCCGGGAATATCGGCCAGCACGACGCTGTGGTCGAGGTCAATTTCGGCTACGCCCAGGTTTGGTTCCAGGGTGGTGAAGGGATAGGGCGCGGTTTTGGGGCGGGCGTTGGTCAGCGCCGCCAGCAAGGTGGATTTTCCGGCGTTGGGTACGCCGATGAGGCCAATATCGGCAATCAGCTTCAATTCCAGGCGCAGGCGTTTTTCCTGGGCGGGTTCGCCTTTTTCGGCGGTGGTGGGAACCTGGTGCCGGGCGCTTTTGAAGTGGGTGTTGCCGCGTCCGCCGCGTCCACCCTGGCATACCAGCAGGCGCTGCCCGTCTTCGGTCAGGTCGCCCAGCAGCTCACCGCTGATGGCGTCATAGATGAGGGTTCCCAGCGGCACGGGGACAATCATTTCAGGCGCGGAGCGGCCGCTCATGTTGTTTGGGCCTCCGGCGCGGCCATCTTCGGCCAGGTAGCGCATGACGTGTCGAAAAGCGGCCAGGGTGCTGATTCCGCGCTGGGCCTGTAAGACGACATCGCCGCCGCGCCCGCCATCGCCGCCATCGGGACCGCCGCGTGGGACAAATTTTTCGCGGTGGAAGTGCATCATGCCGTTACCGCCTTTGCCGGATTGTACAAAAATTTCTGCCTGGTCAATGAACATGGGAACCTTTTTGGGAAGAATGGGAAATGCAAACTGGAGAAGGATGAAATATGAAGGATGAAGGATGAATATCGAATCGCTCTCTTTTGTGTTATTTTTGCCAGAAAGTATAATACCCTAAAAAGGAGTAATTATGGACCAGTTTTCCTTCTCTCACAGTCTCTTCTTTGAAGATTTTGTCCCCGGCTTGCGGGTTGTTTCGGTGGGGCGCACGGTTAGCGAACACGATGTGGTGGCTTTTGCCGGGCTTTCGGGCGATTTTAATCAAATTCACACTGACGCCGAGTTCGCTCGTAATACGCCCTTTGGGCAGCGAATTGCGCATGGCTTGCTGGGGCTTTCCATTGCTTCTGGTCTGGCGGTGCAAACCGGTATTTTAGGAGCCAATGTGATTGCCTTCCGCGAAATTGGCGAGTGGAAATTTGTCAAACCGATTTTCTTTGGCGATACCATTCATGTTGTGATGGAAGTCAGCGAGACGAAAGCCTTTCCGCGCCTGGGAGGCGGAGTTGTCACCCTGGCGGTGCAGGTGCAAAACCAAAAAGATGAAGTAACCATGCGCGGCGCCTGGTCCGTTTTGGTAAAAAACAAAGCCTGAACTTATGAACACTTCCCAGCCTGACCCCAACCAGACGCGGCGTTCCACCCCGCAAGAAAACTCCCAGTCTGGCACGTTCCTGCCCTCGGGGGGACGTTCCAACCGCCCGGCGCCGCTCTACCCGGAGCCCTACGAACCGCTGCCGCTGCCAGTGGATGAAACCGACCTGGACGCCACCCGCGTCACTCCGGCGGCTTATGAGCGGGTGACCGCTTCGCTGCCTGCCTCCCCACCACCGCAAGAACCATCAGCCGTTAACTGGCGCGCCGGGGCGGGCTGCCTGGCAAAAACACTGGTGTTTGGCTTGTTTGGCATGGCGCTGCTCATTCTGTTGGCCGCAATGGCGGCTGCCCTGGCCTACGCTTCTGTCGCCGCCGACCTGCCTTCGGTGCAGGATTTACGCTCGCGCTCGGCGCAGTTTGAAACCACCCATCTGCTCGACCGCAACGGCGGGCCGCTGTATGAAATTTTGGACCCCAACGCCGGGCGGCGCACGACGGTTTCGATTGGCGAAATTTCACCTTACGTTATCGCCGCCACCATCGCCACCGAAGATAAAGAATTCTATACTCACCCCGGCTTCGACCCGATTGCCATTTTGCGGGCGCTGTGGCAAAACGTCAGCAGCGGCGGCAGCGGCCCGGGGGCTTCCACCATCACCCAACAGCTGGCTCGCGCCTTACTGCTCTCGCCCGAAGAGCGGGTGCAGCGCACCTATCAGCGCAAAATTCGTGAAATTGTGCTGGCCGCCGAGATTACCCGGCGCTATTCCAAAGATGAAATTTTGGAACTGTATCTGAACGAGATTTACTACGGCAACCTGGCGTATGGCATTGAAGCCGCTGCTGAAACTTACTTTGGGCGCGGCATAGACGGCCAACTCACCGGCGCGCCCAATGGCCTGCTGGCCGATGACCTGAACCTGGAACAGGCGGCTTTTTTGGCTGGTTTGCCGCAGGCCCCCTCGGTCTACGACATTCACACCAACCCCGAAGCCACCCTCAACCGCTTTGGCGATGTGGTAGACCTGCTCTTCCTGCGCAGCCAGGAAGAAAACTGCATCTACGTCAGCAACAGTCCGCAGCGCATTTGCGTTGGTCTGCAGGAAGCGCTCAGCGCCAAACAGGCAATTTTGAACTTCACTTTCCCTTCGCCCGACATTCAGACGCGCTACCCGCATTGGGTGCAGTTTGTGCGCGAAGAATTGGAAAAACGCTTTGACGCCCAAACCATTTACCGCTCCGGGTTTGTCGTCACCACCAGCCTTGACCCGGCGCTGCAGGAAAGCGCCCAGCAAATTGTCAGCGCCCAGGTTGCCAGCCTGGCGCAAAATAACGCCAATAACGGCGCTCTGGTTGCCATTCGCCCTCAAACCGGTGAAATTTTGGCCCTGGTCGGTTCGGCAGATTTTTACAACGAGGCAATTGACGGCCAGGTGAACATGGCAATCACTCAAACCCGTCAGCCTGGTTCTTCCATCAAACCTTTCACCTACCTGGCGGCTTTTGAAAAAGGCTGGACTCCCGCCACCGTCCTGTGGGATGTCCCATCCTACTTCCCGCCTTCCGGCGACCCCAACGACCCGCGTGAGCCGTATGTGCCCGTCAACTACGATGGAAGATTTCACGGCCCGGTCACGGCGCGCGCCGCGCTGGCGAATTCCTTCAACATCCCTGCCGTCAAAGCCCTGGCTTTTGCCGGAATTTATGACGACCCCAACACCGCCCAACCCGATGGTCTGATTGGCATGGCGCGCCGCCTGGGAATTACCAGCCTGACCCGCGATGACTATGGCCTGGCGCTGACTCTGGGCGGCGGTGAAGTCTCGCTGCTGGAGATGACCGGCGCTTACGCGGTGATTGCCAACAACGGTCTCAAAATTCCGCCGGTTGCCATTCTCAAAATCACCGACAGCGGCGGCAACATCATCGACGAATACCAGCCGCCCCAGGGAGAACCAGTTCTGCGCCCCGAACACGCCTATCTGATGGCAAACATCCTCTCAGATAACGAAGCCCGAACGCCCATGTTCGGCCCCAATTCGGTCATCAACCTGCCCTTCCCCGCCGCCGCCAAAACCGGAACCACCAACGACTTCCGCGATAACTGGACAATGGGTTTCAGCCCCGACCTGGCCGTTGGCGTTTGGGTGGGCAATGCCGATTACACACCCATGATTCACAGCACCGGCCTGAGCGGGGCCGCGCCGATTTGGGCTGAATTTATGCAATATGCCGTTCCGGCGCTCACCGGCGGCAATCCGCGCCCCTTTACGCGCCCGCCTGGCATCGAAGAGCGCATCATCTGTCTCTATTCCGGCGCGGAACCGTCTGAAAAGTGCCGCGAGCGCAAGCTGGAACTCTTTGCCAGCAATCAGCTGCCCCCACCCGCCAGCCAGGATTTGTGGCGCGAAGAGAAAATTGACACCTGGAGCGGTCTGCGCGCTGCCCCCGGCTGTGACGAATTCGTCAAAAACGAGACCACCATCAACCTCAGCGATACTTTTGCCCGCCACTGGCTGCGCAAAGATGACCTGGGCAAAGCCTGGGCCGAAACCCTGGGCTTTAAGCGCCCTTTGTTTTTTACTCCTGAAAAAGAATGCAGCCGGTCTGACCGTCCCACCCTGGTTTGGAACATCCGCGATGGAGATGTGCTGCGCGATACGGAACTGCCCATTCGCCTGGCCGCCGCTGGCAGCGGGTTTGCCTCCTTCCGGCTGGAATTCGGCTACGGAGATGAACCCGAAAGTTGGGAAGTCCTGTTTGAAAGTGGAAATCCCCTGCCCCAGCCGGAGCGGGTGATGACCTGGGATTTAACCAGCCTGAAGAGTGAGCGCGTCACCCTGCGTCTGCGCATGGAAAACCAGGATGATGGCTATGCCGAGCTGCTGGCTCATCTGCGGGTAGAACTGCCAACGGCCACGCCCCTGCCGCCCACCGAGACACCTACCTCCACCCCAACCTTTACCCTGGAGCCGCCAACTTTGACTCTGGAACCGCCCACGTTCACCCCAGAACCGCCTACGTTCACCCCGGAACCGCCTACGTTCACCCCGGAACCGCCTACGGCTACTGAAACTCCCACTGAAACCTCCGCGCCGCCGCCTTCCGACACTCCCATCCCGTGACGGTGATACCCCGTACCGCTGTCTTCCGAAGGGGAACTTCGCAGGCTGAAGCCTGCGGCACGGTGTGCTGCCCTCTTCCCCGTACCGCCGCCTTCAGGCGGTGAACTTGGCTGGAAGATATTCCGGCCTACGCTGTCTTCAGAAGGGGAACTTCGCAGGCTGAAGCCTGCGGCACGGTGTGCTGCCCTCTTCCCGGTACCGCCGCCTTCAGGCGGTTAACCTGGCTGGAAGATATTCCGGCCTACGCTGTCTTCCGAAGGGGAACTTCACAGGCTGAAGCCTGCGGCACGGTGTGCTGCCCTCTTCCCCGTACCGCCGCCTTCAGGCGGTTAACCTGGCTGGAAGATATTCGGGCCTACGCTGTCTTCAGAAGGGGAACTTCACAGGCTGAAGCCTGCGGCACGGTGTGCTGCCCTCTTCCCCGTACCGCCGCCTTCAGGCGGTTAACCTGGCTGGAAGAT
>Ga0172371_10014091_pt1 | contig 10333 bp, 8 predicted proteins | sample Lak12m_FD_114543 | JGI IMG/M metagenome (GOLD analysis project Ga0172371, IMG submission 114543) | Freshwater microbial communities from Kabuno Bay, South-Kivu, Congo - kab_022012_12m | ecosystem: Environmental > Aquatic > Freshwater > Lake | place: Democratic Republic of the Congo: South-Kivu... | reverse complement strand
CGAACCTGACACACGTGCCACGAAGCCCGATTCGCACGGACGGGGGACATCATCAAGGGGGAATTTACGGTCCGACGAGACTTCAAACGATCCCCCGGAAAATGAGGTGGCGGATTCTGGGCATAGAAACCCCCTGACAATACGGTCGGGATAATTTATCATAGAAGATTCAGGGGTGCCCATTCCTCGTTCCGCCTTCCCTCCTTTCCGGCGGAGAACATACGCGCGCCTTGTGAGGCAGTCAAGAAAAAGTGACGGGATTAGAGGATGACTTTTGCGAAGTGAATAATGCTGTTTGCAAAAAGTCCCGCCCCGCACCCCCTTCCAAAAACTTCAAATATAGTGGCGGCTCCCACCGCTCGCGGTAAATCTCGCCCGTGTTATCGCCGACCCCTATTCCACATGAATAATCACCTGCGCGGCAGTGTTCGCCGGCGTGGCCGCATGGATGACGTGACGCCCGCGGGTCGGGTCCCAGAATAACTCGTACGGCGGCGCTGTCCGGGCGATCTCCACGCCGTCGACGAACCAGACCACGTGTTCCACCACCGATTCGGGCTGGGCTCGAAGAAGCACCCGGTTCGTATGATAGGGCGACAGGACGAAGTGATCGAAATTGTGCGGACTGAGGATTTCGATGCCGGAAGCTCCTGCGGTCGTTCGGGAACGGACTTCCGAGGAGCGGATCACTTTTCCGGCCGGCCGGCCCGCAATTCCAGGCAATGGCGCCATGAGCCGAAACCGGCCCAGAGTCCGTTCCTTTTCCCGGCGGCTCAACCACGACGCATAGGGTGATCCCAGCGGATGGTGCTCATCGTCGTGGGCCATGGCGCAGCGCCGCGGGACACTGCGACTCGTCAGCAACTCCCGGCTCTTGTGCGGGCAGTTGGAACCGGCCAGTTGACCGGACATCGAGCAGACCGACACTTCCCGTACTCCTGCCGGCCTCCGGAACACTCCCGCCTGCCCCGATCCATAGAGCGTCCGGATGAGCTGCTTGAGGATCGGCCCACACGCGCCCGCGCCGGCTCCACCGGTCGGGCGGCCGTCGAAGTTTCCGGCCCACAGACCGATGACATAGTCAGGGGTATACCCAATGACCCACGCGTCCCGCTGGTTACTGCTCGTTCCGGTCTTGACGGAGACGGGAAAACCGAAATCAAAGTAGTCAGGATTGCCGAACGTCAGCAGCCGTGCCGATGGATCCGCGAGGATGTGGGAAATGATGTACGCGACCTCCGGAGAATATACCCGAAGCGGTCGCGACTCCTCGCCTTGAAAGAGTCGCAGCGGCCTGAATTCTCCTTCTCGAGCGAGCATCGCGTAGGCCTGCACGAGCCGAAAGAGAGTCACCTCCATGTTGCCAATGGCAAGGCCCAGTCCATAGAAATCAGCCGACCGGGAATTGTCGTCCGTCAATCTCAACTGCTGGACCGAACGATAGAACTCGTTCACACCCAACGCGTTGACGATCTTCACGGCAGGAATGTTGAGGGAATTCCCCAGTGCCAGCCGGACATTCACCGGCCCGTACATCCGGCGATCCACGTTGAACGGCAGGTAGTCGCCGAATGGCGTGGGATAACTCCTGAAAGTGTCTGCTATTTCGGCAGAGGCGTAGTACCCGGACTCGAGAGCCAGGGCGTAGAGGAACGGTTTCAGCGTGGAACCTGCTCCCCGCGAGGCAAATACCGCGTTGTTAAAGCCTTGACCTCTCGCGCCGTACTTCAACGACCCGGCCATGGCAATCACGTCAGGGCCTCGTGTGGAAGCCACAAGCGCCGCGGCTTGTTCGATTCCCAGCTTGCGGAGCCGATTTCGGTGCGAAGCGAGGCATTGTTCCACGGCCTGCTGGACGTCGAGGTCCAGTGTTGTCTTCACCACATCCCGGTTCAAGGGACCGACTGCCGCGACATGATCCGAAAAATGCGGGGCCTCCATCGGCAGGGGCAGATTCTTGAAATCCACCTGCGCGGTCAAGCTCGCCTGCAACTGCTCAGGAGTGATCAAGCCCTGTTCAGCCATCTTCTCGATAATCCGGCTTTTTTGCACAAGGAGCGGCCCGCGCGCGGACAGGCGTCTCGGATCGTACCGGGAAGGGGAGCGCGGGAGAACGGCAAGAACTGCCGCCTCAGAAACAGAGACCCATTTGACGTCCTTGCCGAAATAGATCCGTGCCGCAAGGCCGGCTCCGCGGATATTCCCGCCGAATGGAGACAGATTCAGGTAGAGCTCGAAGATCTGGTCCTTGGAGAGCTGCCTTTCCATCTTGACCGCGTTGACGGTCTCAGTGATCTTCGACCAATAGGTTCTCGGTCTCGGGCGGATCAGTCGTACCACCTGTTGCGTGATGGTGGAAGCGCCGGAAACGGTTTTCCACCGTCGAACATTGGTGACCAACGCCCTAACCGCGGCCACGGGATCGAAACCGAAATGGTAGAAGAACCGCTTGTCTTCAGCCGCAACAACCGCTGCCTTGAGAGACCGGGGAAAGGTATCAATGCCGATCCAGAGATTGAAGCGGTCCCTGGCGTCCGGCAACAGCCTCAGGACTCTTCCCTTCCGATCGGAGACAACGTGTCCCGCGAGGCTGCGTTGCTCCTCGATGGCGCTCGAGTAGTCCGGGAGGTGATAATAGAGGCAGACAGAGGCGATGAGGAGCGCGAGGGCTCCACAGAGCGCCATGGTAAGGAGGCGGCGCCGAGGTTTTTCCGACGACTGCGCACGCATGGGCGTCCTTCGATCAACTTTCCTTTGAAATGTCATGGTTCACCGCGGAGAACGCAGAGCTCGCAGAGGAAATCTCCCTTTCAATTCTCTGCGTTCCCCGTCCGAATCCGCGGCCATCTGCGAAATCTGCGGACGACTCTGAGGAAATCCTCACTTCAAATCTCGGCGCCCTCTGCGGTGGCTTCCTGATTCACGGTAGACGGTTACTTTGAAAGGTCGTTCACGGCATTGGCGATTACTTCCACAGCCCGGAGAATTTCAGCCTCGGTGGTGATTCGTCCGGTGGTGAACCGCAGCGTGCCTTTGGCCCATTCTTCGGGAACGTTCATGGCCACGAGCACATGGGATATTTCCACCGTGCCCGCATGACATGCAGCTCCGGCGGAAGCCGCCACATCGAGGCCGATTTCTTCGAGGATTCGGTTGGCCTCCAAACCCTGGAAAGAGAGGCTGAGTGTGTTGGGGAGACGCTTTTCCGGATGACCGTTGAGTCTGAGGGCGTTCACCCGTTCTCTCAGTCCGGTGTAAAGCATGTCGCGCATCGAACGCATGTGCTCCATGTTTCGTTCGAGATCCCGAGCGGCTATCTCGCAGGCTTTTCCGAGCCCGACGATCTCGAGAACGTTTTCCGTGCCGGCTCGCTTGCCTGCTTCCTGACCCGCGCCGAGCATGAATTTTTCCGGTACGACGCCATTGCGGAGGTAGAGCGCTCCGATTCCCTTGGGCGCGTAGAGCTTGTGACCCGCGACTGACAACAAGTCAACGCCGAGCGCCTGGACGTCGGCGGGAATCTTGCCCAGGGACTGGGCCGCGTCGGTGTGCATGATGATTCCACGATCCCGCGCGAATCGAGCGATCTCTGCGATGGGTTCTATGGTTCCCACTTCGTTGTTGGCGTGCATAAGGGTGATGAGAATGGTCCGGTCGTTGACTGCGGCCTCGACGTCCGCCGGCGAAACGAGCCCGAGCTCATCCACCGGCAGGTAGGTTACTTCGAATCCATGCTTTTCCAGGCGCCGACACGGCTCCAGGACCGCGGGATGTTCGATCCGGCACGTGATGACGTGGTTTCCTTTGTGTCGGCTGGCGAAGGCAGTTCCGAGGATCGCGTGGTTGTTGGATTCGGTTCCTCCGCTGGTGAAAATAATTTCCGCGGGATCACACTTCAGCAGCGCGGCCACCTGCTCACGCGCGGTCTTCAGCGCCCGTTTCGGCGCGATGCCGTACCAGTGATTGCTCGAGGGATTTCCGAACTCCTCCTCGAGAAAGGGCTTCATCGCGGCGATCACTTCGGGATCGTGCGGCGTGGTTCCGTTGTAGTCGAGATAGATCGGCTTGTTCATGTTTCCACCTGACTCGGCTTACGCGGTCTCCATTATTTCGTTGACGATTTTCTTCAGTTGCGGCAGATCCGTGCTGAATGCACTCGCTGATATGGATAAGATATAACTTCTCGTCCTTCACAACGGCACCTCCTCTGCCGGCACTTTGTCGCGAATATACCAATGCTCATTCTCTCGGTCACGAGGTGCACCTTACAACTCAGCAGATCCTGGAGATCCATGAGGAGTCCCCCCATGTCCATAAGGCTTCTCCCGGGCTCCATTTCCACGAGGAAATCCACGTCGCTGTCCGGTCCGAAATCCCCGCGGGCCACCGAGCCGAAGACTCGAACATTTCTTGCGCCGTGCTCCGCTGCAATACGAAGGATTTCGTCCCTCTTTTCCTTCACGCGGGTGTCCAAGGCCATGGCGCCTCTCCGAAAAGGCGAATCCAGGAATTTCGAACAGCGGGGGCCCCATGCCCCATGAATAATCTACCAGTAATTCACCTTTGTGAAAAGGCAACAATCCAAGGATGCCGTTGAGCATACCGAATCGGCACATTGGCCCCGCGGAATCAGCGGGATCCGGTCTCCAAATTGATTTTCAGCATTTCGATGGAAGCCAAAATACGCTTTACGTTTCGGTTCACCGCAGGGAAGTCCTCAGATCCGCTATAGATCTCTTCGGCCAGTTTACGAAGGGCATCCACTTTCAAGGCGAAGCTTTCCACGAGGTCATTATCGGGCATGGCTCAGTCCCTCCCTTGCTTTCTCAGATCCTTGAACCTCCGCGCCTTCACCTCATATCTCGGCAAGGTGCCGTAAGGTAACAATTGAATTTCGTACCCGAGATTGGTCTTCAAGCGCAGCTCGGTCTTCAGTCGCTCTTCGAGGTCCGCGTCGTACCAGGCTCCTTCGGCAAGCTCAGCCTTCAGAAGGATGTGGTCCACATCCCCGTGCTTGTCGACCACCACCTCGTACTCGTGGCTCAGTCCCGGCATGGAACGCACAACGTCCTCGATGGCCGACGGAGCCAGCAGAACGCCTTTAACCTTGGTAATGTCGTCAGCCCGGCCGACAACGCCGCCGGGGATCAGGCGATAGGTACGACCACACTCACAGCGCTCTTCGCTGAAGGAAACGATGTCCTTGGAATCAAAGCGGATGCAGGGCTGAGCGATTCGGTCGAGAGCCGTGATAACGAGTTTCCCCGGCACACCCGGCTCGGTGATGAGCACACCGGTTTCGACATCTTCTATTTCAGCGAGAAACATCGCCTCGTTGATGTGGAGAGCGCCCGGCTGAGCCTCACATTCGAATCCCCACGCACCGATCTCCGTGGCTCCGGCATGGTCGAACACCTTGGCGCCCCACGCTTCTTGCATGCGTCTTTTCGTGCCGGGAATGAGGCCCCCCGGTTCGCCCGCGCAGGTAATGCGTTTCACCGTGAGATCCACGGCCGGTTTTATCTGAAGCTTTCTCTCGGCCACGTCCGCCATTCCGAGCACGTACGTGGGAGTGGCCATCATCGCGGTGGCCTTGAGCTCCTGAATTTTGAGGATTCTCGCCTGAGTGTCGAGGACTCCGCCCGGCACGACTTCGCAGCCGATCTTCTCGGAAGCGTAGTGCGCTCCCCAGAAAGCCACGAACACGTTGTATCCAAAGGGGAGGAACACCCGATCGTGCGGTCGATAACCCTGCGCCCAGAGCAGCGTCGCCCAGCACTCGGTCCACCATTCCCAGTCCTGCCACGTGTCGGGCTGATACACGGGCTGGCCGGTGGTCCCGCTGGTCTGGTGGAATGCGGTGACCTCGTCGAGCGGAACGCACAGGCAGTCCCCATACGGAAAGGGATCCTTGCTCTGAATCGGTCGGAGCATGGACTTCTCGACCTTTGGAACACGCCTGACGTCGTCCAAAGTGCGGATGTCGTCCGGAACAACCCCCGCGGCTTCGTACAGCCCCTTGTGAAACCGCGATTGCTCATATCCCCATCGCAGGATGCGGCGAAACTTCTTGAGCTGGAGCTCTTCCAGCTTCTCCCTGGGAAGGGTTTCCAGATAGGGATTCCAGTATGGGACGGTTTTGTTCATTTCTCTCTGACGAAACGGAGAAATCGGCATGAACGCCTCTCATCCCATGAACTTCCGGGGTAACCACAGAGATATCTCAGGGAAGAACAAGAGAATGAACAGACATATGGTCATGCCGACGATGAAGGGGTAAATGCCGCGGTAGATGGTTCCGATGGGTACCTTGGTAACCCCCGAGACGACAAACGCATTGATGGCCACCGGAGGAAGAATAATGCCGATCATGGTGACCACACTCACGATCACCCCGAACCAGACCGGGTCGTACCCCATCTTGAGGACCACCGGAAGGAAGATGGGCGTGGCAAGAATGAGGAACGCCAAATCCTCTATGAACGAGCCGCCGATCAGGTAGACCGCAATGATGATGAGCATAATGATGTTGCGATCCAACTGAAGGCTTTCCAGCCACGTGGCCACGATGTACGGCGTGCGCGTCACGGCAAAGAAGTGCCCGAGGATCGTCGCGCCCGCGATCAACGTCAGGACCATGCACGCGATGCGAAGAGTCTCGGAGATTGCCTTCACAAAACGCTTCAGGTCCATGTCCTTTTTTGCTAGCGTGAAGATCAGCACAGCGAACGTGCCGACACTCCCCGCTTCGGTCGGGGTAAAGAAGCCCTGCATGAGGCCGCCGACCACCACGAGGAATATGACAATGACACCCAATACCGGGGGAAGTGAAGCAAAGCGCTCCCGCCACGTCGATTTTGCCCCTTTCGGCCCCAGCGTGGGATTGATGGCGCTCCACCCGATAAGGGTGACCACGAAGGAAAATGCAATCAGAAGACCGGGAATGATTCCCGCCAGGAAGAGCTTGCCGATGGACGTTTCCGTAAGGATTCCATAGACGATCAGGACCACGCTCGGCGGGATGAGAATGCCGAGAGTCCCCACCGTGGCCACCGTGCCGCAGGAAAGCCTCTTGTCGTAACCGTACCGATCCATCTCCGGGACTGCAATGGTTGCAAAGGTCGCCGCAGTTGCCGGTGAAGATCCGCAGATGGCCTTGAATGCCGTGGCCGCGGCCACGGTCCCGACGGCCAGACCGCCCGGAATGTGGCCGAGAAATTTGTACGCCGAATCGTACAGGCTCCGGGCAACGCCGCCGCTCGCGCCCACCTGACCCATGAGCACGAACATGGGGATCACCGTGAAGCCATACGACGAAAGAACGCTGTACACGTCTTTGGCCACCAGGTTCATTGCCGCGTCGACGTTCACGATTGCAGCGAAGCCGATGAAGCCCGCCAGGGCCATGGCGAAACCTATCTCCAGCCCCATCGCGAAGAGGCCGAAGAGCAGCAGAATGACCACGCCCCCTATGGCTGCGAAGCTCATGTGTTTTCGCCCTTTGTTTCAAAGAGTTCCAAGAAGAGCACGACGCACTGGACAAAGCAGCAGACGGAAACACCCCACGCCACGGGAAAGAGGGGTAATTGCAGCGTAGGGGTCACTTCACCGGACTTCCGGAAGTCCGCTCCGAGGCCCCAGAGATTCCAGGCGATGACAAGAAAAATCACGATGCCCAGCACTCTGGTGACTGACCGTAAGATTCGCTGCCCACTCGCGGGGACTTTCTCCGTCAGGAAATCCATGAGGACATGTCCCTGAACGCGCGTCGTCTGCGGGATGGCAAAACCGATGACCACAGCGCCCAGCAACCCCACGAGCTCGTACGTGCCCACGATGGGCCGTCGAACGCTTCTCAAAAGAACGTCTGCGACGGTCAGGAACATGCTCGCTGCCAGCGCAATGCCTGCGATAACGTACATGGCCCTCGAGATCGCGGTCGCAATTGAAGAAATGGTCTTCACAGGTCACCCCGCACCCGCTTGGTCGTTCGAGCGCTCTGCGATGCACATTGCAGCGTTCCTGGCTCGGCGCACGTCAAAAGCCTTGGTAAAAAGGCTCCTAAGTTCGGTCACGCATTCGGAGCCCGTTGGGCTGACCGTTCGGAGCGAAGCTCCTTTCCGGGCTTCGGTGGGACAGGCAATCCCGCGTTCAGCGCGGCACTATCCCACTAAAACTGTCGCGAAGTTGACACGTCAACGCCGTCGAGTGGCCCGGGCCTGGGAGCTCGCCGCCGAATTTGAGAAACCGGGCACTCAGCCGATACACCCTATTCGGTGAAGCATGCCGCGGATTTCAACCGGGGGACGGTATCAACCGACGCCCCCCGGAGCACGAGCCGGCACGCTTGCCCCCGCGTCTCTACGGATGCTCTTTCATCCAGCCCAGGCAGAATTGGAGCGCTTCTTCTCCAGGAAGGCTCTTTTCTTTCGTGGTCTTGACATATTCATCGAGGACCGGACGAACCGCTTTGGCCCAGCGCTCGTCCTCATCTTTGGAGAGGGGGATAATCTCATTCCCCTTCGCGAGGTCGAACGCCCTCCCCTCTTTGTCCATCTCATCCCATGCCTTGCCGGTCCTTACGATCCACTCCTGGTTGATCTTCTCGATCGTTTCCTGAACCTCCTTCGGCAGCGAGTCCCATTTCTTCTTGTTCATCGCCACGAAGAACCCGAGGCTGTACGCGGACCCGTAGTTTTCCGTCGTCGATTTGATCACTTCCGCGAACTTCCAGCCCTTCAGCGTTTCAATGGGGGAAACCACGCCGTCCACCACTCCTTTTTGGAGGGCGTCGTAGGTTTCGGTCTGCGGCATGGCTACCGGCGCGGCGCCGAGGGCGCTCACGACCTTCGCGCTCGTGCCGGAGCACCGGATCTTCATGCCCTTGAGGTCTTCCATCTTGCGTACCGGCTTCTTCGTGTTGACGATTCCGGGCCCGTGAGCGTGGAGGTACATGATCTTCACGTCATCGAGCTCTTTCGGATGGGACTTCTGGAAAAAGGCGTTGATGAGGCCGGTCGCCTGCACGCCGCTCTTGTATCCGAGGGGAAGGTCGATGACTTCCATGACCGGAAATCTCCCCTTGGTATAGCTGAGCACGGACATTCCGATGTCGGATATTCCTTTCACCACTCCGTCGTAGCACTGGTCCGCGGGGGTGAGGGTGGCTCCGGGAAACATGTTGATCTTCACCGCGCCGTTGGTGCGTTTTTCGATCTCTTTGGCCCACTCTGTGGCGAGAATGTTATGGCCGTGGGTAGCCGGGAAGAAGATGGAGTAGGTCAGTTCGACCGTCTTGGAATGACCGGGCGCAGCAGCCCCAAGAAGGAACAGCGCTGCGATCAGGCACCCGCACGCAACGAGAGAGATTCTCCTCATGCCCATGATTCTCCTCCTGACTTGAGTATCCGTGAAGAGGCCGACCATTGTTCACGAACGGAAACGGCGGCGCAGGCATCGCACCGCGAATTGCCGCCGACACCGGGCGCCTATGCCCGCCGCGACTGCAACACGGGGCAGGAAAACCTTTGCTCGCCTGACATGGAATTCATAACAGCGAAGGAATGGACAGCCTCATCGCGATCGGGTTTCGTTCGACACGCTCGCCTTGATGCCAAACAAGCTCCTCGGGTCCTGGAGCCCGTCCGAAGCAGCTCGATTCAGCGCTGGGAATTCCGGGTTGCGGGGGCAAGTCTATCGTACCGGCCTGGGGGAGTCAAAGTGATTCTTGTGGGAGGGAGAGCGGGCGGGCGCGCTCCACGTAAGCGGGCTTCCTCACGGGGCTCGAGGCGATCTATCCCAAGAAGCGTTTGAGCGTTCCCGACTCTCGGGCCAGGAAGTATCCGTACCTGCCGAGGGGCGTGAAGATTGATCGCCCGAATCAGGTGTGGGCGGCAGACATAATCTATATCCGGATGAAGCATGGCTTCGTCTACTTGATGGCGATCATCGACTGGTTTAGCCAGTACGTCGTCTGGGCGCTTTGGATAACAATGCTGTCGACTTCTGCGTTGAAGCTCTCAAGAGCGGTCTTGCCACCGGGAAATCGGAGATTTTCAACACAAATCAAGGTTCCCTATTCACGTCGGGGAGATTCACCGGCGTCCTGGAAACAGACGGCATTACCATCAGCATGGACGGCGGCGGACGGGTTTACGACAACATGTTTGTGGAACGTCTCTGGCGTTCCCTGAAATACGAGGAGGTGTATCTGAAAGAGTATGCGACGGTCAGAGAGACTCGGTCAAGCATCGAAGCCTATTTCCGATTCTACAACGGAGCTCGTCTCCACCAAGATCTCGGGTACAAGCCCCCGTACCAGGTCTACGCGGGT
>Ga0172371_10014090_pt1 | contig 10335 bp, 11 predicted proteins | sample Lak12m_FD_114543 | JGI IMG/M metagenome (GOLD analysis project Ga0172371, IMG submission 114543) | Freshwater microbial communities from Kabuno Bay, South-Kivu, Congo - kab_022012_12m | ecosystem: Environmental > Aquatic > Freshwater > Lake | place: Democratic Republic of the Congo: South-Kivu... | reverse complement strand
GCCTTGCCCTATCTTTTCGTTCTTTATCGCGTACCACGCCCCGCTCTTCTCGATTATCCCCATTTCGGCCGCCATATCAAGGATGTCAGCGGCACTATCTATTCCCTTGCCATAAACAATATCGAACTCCGCCTGCTTGAACGGAGGGGCCACCTTGTTCTTAACAACCTTCACCCTTGTCCTGCTTCCTATCACATCTTCCCCTTTTTTAATGGCATTGATGCGTCTTATATCAAGACGCACGCTGGAATAAAATTTGAGGGCGTTTCCCCCGGTCGTCGTTTCCGGGTTGCCAAAGAACACGCCGATCTTCATTCTTATCTGGTTAATGAATATAAGAAGCGTTTTGGATTTTGATACCGCCGCAGTCAGCTTGCGAAGCGCCTGGCTCATAAGACGCGCCTGCGCCCCCATCGTTGCGTCCCCCATCTCCCCTTCAAGCTCGCTCTTTGGAACAAGGGCCGCTACCGAATCAACCACAATAACGTCCATCGCGCCGCTACGAACCAGCGTTTCCGCTATTTCTAAGGCCTGCTCGCCGGTGTCCGGCTGTGAGATAAGCAAATCTTCTGTCTTTACTCCTAATTTTCTTGCATAATCGACATCGAGCGCGTGCTCGGCGTCGATAAAAGCCGCTATCCCGCCCCCCTTCATCGCCTCGGCAACAACCTGCAAGGCCAGGGTCGTCTTGCCGCTCGATTCCGGCCCATAGATCTCTACAATTCGGCCCCTTGGAAGGCCGCCAACCCCCAACGCTATATCAAGCGACGGGGCACCGGTGGAAATCGCGCTTACGTCGCGAATCCTCTCCTCTTTTCCAAGGCGCATAATCGAACCTTTTCCAAACTGTTTTTCGATAGCCGATATCGCAATCCCTATCGTTTTTTCGCGATTGCCGGCGTTTGTCGTTGTGTTACTTTCCATGTTTTTCTCCTTTTTAAAAATATTTTTGAGCCCCCGCCAGAGGCATATCCGCCTTTGACGAACGCTACTCTTAAAATTATCAAGAACGGCCCCCAAAATTATAAGTCTTTAGTGCTGTATATATAGAACCCTCCCGTGTCAACACACTTTTATACAGCGTAAAATGATCTATCACCACCTTGCCAAAATCGATCGGCCCAAGCTCGTTTATCAGGTTCATAAGGAGCCCGGTGCTCTTGAGCTCTTTCGCCCTTCCGATGGTCAGATGAAGCCTAAACGCCCTTTCATCTTTTTTGATGGGATATTTTTCCAACGCTCCTTCAAGCAGATTTTTAAGCTCAAATACCAGCTCGACATCCCCCAAAAATCCGGCCCAGATTATTCTTGGATACTTCCAATTGGGGAAAACCCCGATCCCGGAGCACTGCAGTACGATAGAATTTGCGTTCCTTGTGACTTCTTCGATGGATCGATTGATATCCCCCATGAGGAGGTCTTCATCAACATCGCCGAAAAATTTCATCGTGACATGCATCTGCTCGGGATCTATCCATTTGACCCCTTTTTCTTTTCTCGCAAAATCGTTTACAAGTTTTTTGAGCTTTTTTCTCGCGTCTGGAGAGATATCAAACGCTAAAAATGATCTTGTTCTCATAATAGGGATTTCCTTATCATATCGAGGGCGCAATATGCCACAAACATCTTAAACGATTCTCTGTCCCTCGAAAAAATATGATGCTCGTTCAGCGTTTTCTTCCCCACGGCAAGCGCTATGTGCACCGTTCCTACCGGCTTATCTTTTGTCCCTCCGGAAGGCCCCGCAATGCCCGTAACGGAAACGCCAATACCGACGGATGCCAATTTTCTTATTCCCTCCGCCATCTCGATCGCACACTCACGGCTCACCGCTCCGTATTCTTTTATTATGCTCTCTTTAACCCCAAGCACATCTATCTTGGAACGGTTTGAATAAGATATCACCCCTCGTTCGAACCATTCGGAGGCGCCGGAAATATTTGTGAGCATATTTGATATCATGCCTCCGGTGCACGATTCCGCAACCGCTATTTTAAGGCCTTTCTTTTTAAGAAGCCCTCCAACAATTGACGGCAGGGTATCTTCATCCGCTCCAAATATGTACTGGCCGATACGATTTTTAATCGCCTCTTCGGCCTTTTCCATCTTTTTTGCGCCGTCTCTCCCCCTTGCAACAATCTTTATTTTTATCTCCGGAAAAGAAACCCTGAAAGACACCCTGATATCTTTAAAAGAAATCCCCTTAATCCTTTCGTCAAAGCTTGCCTCCGGCAGGCCGAAACATTTTAGAAACTTTTGACTATACGCAACCTCTGCCGACTTTTCTTTGAGCCACGAAAATATGGAATCGTTAAAAATCTGATACAACTCTTTTGGAACTCCGGGAAGAAAGAAAAAAACGGCCTTGCCAAATTTTACCTGAACGCCTGGGGCCGTTCCGACACGGTTTGCGAGCGGCTTGCCTCCTTCCGGAATATAAGCCTGCCGCTTGTTGTTTTCGGTGCATTCACGTCCAACCTTTTTGAAAAACGCCTGAATATCGTTCCAGATATCTTCACGAAGGACCATTTTCTTTCCAAACCCCTTTGCCGCCGCAGAAAGGGTAATATCGTCCAAAGTAGCGCCGAGCCCTCCGGAAACAAATACGACCTCGGCGCGCTCTCCCGCCAGCTTACACGCGTCGATTATGGTGTCCTCCTTATCGGCAACGCCCCCGTGCCACACGACCTCGTGTCCCAGCATCCAACACTTGTCGGCAAGCCACGCGGAATTAGTGTCGACCACGTTTCCGCTCATTATTTCGTCGCCTGTTGTAACTATCGCGATCTTCATAACATGAAATGTGGATTTAACCCCTTGGCTATAAGCGTCAAACATCCCCACGCGTAAACGCCGGCCAACACATCGTCCATAACAACACCGAAACCGTTTGTTAATCTCTGCTCCGCCTGCCTTATTGGAAACGGTTTCCATATATCGAATAGCCTGAACAAAACAAATCCGGCAATAACATATTTTATGTTCCACGCAAATCCGGTCATCGTAACCATAAAACCTGCCACCTCATCGATAGTCACCCACCCGGGATCGGACTCGCCGCAAATGGCCGAGGCCTCCCCGGCCATCCACGAGGCAAATAAGATAAAGACGACCAAAAATATTAAATAATGAACGATGGGAAGAAATGAGAGGAGATAAAAAAGACCGACCCCCGCAAGCGTTCCAAACGTCCCTGGGGCCTTTGGAACAAGGCCGAGACCGAACGATGAGGCAAACAGTTTAATTATAAATTTCATATTATATCGTCTATCACTTCAAACCGGCAATGGCAAGCTTGCTTTGAAGCAAAAAACGTGCCAAAATTAAATACAAGTTACCAAGTTGCTAAGTTATCAAGTTGCTAAGTTGTAGAATTTGTTTATGGATTACGCGACTATACCCGCTAATCCACAGTTCTGAAAACTTAAAAACTTAGTAACTTGGCAATCTGGCAACCGTAGTTAAAAGTGTCCAATTTTCGTCGCTTTTCCACTTTAGGAGGCTCGCACCTGCCGGTAGCTCTTGGCGCTTGTCCGGAATCGACATATATGATATTATGCCCGCATGAAAAAACTCGTTCAAGAGGCGATGAAGGCAAGAAAGGCGGCCTACGCCCCCTATTCAAAGTTTAAGGTCGGAGCCGCTCTAATATCAAAAGACGGCAGAATATTTGCGGGTTGCAACGTGGAAAACTCCTCCTACGGCCTCGATGTCTGCGCCGAACGCGCGGCAGTCTGCAGGGCTATCTGTGACGACGCCCATGAATTTACGGCTATTGCTATAGCGACAGGTGGAAGCAAATTCTCGACGCCGTGCGGCGCCTGTCGCCAGACACTTGAAGAATTCAGCCCCAAGATGGACGTAATCCTTGTAAATTCGAAGGGAAAGACCAAAAAATTCAAACTGGCAAAGCTCCTCCCCAGTCCATTTAAATTAAAATAATCTATGGCCTTTGGCTGAAGCAATTGGGTGCCCTTGTATCCCTATCCATCAGATGCAGATAAATCAGTATGATATTGACATGTATTACGAGCGCCATCACGATGACAAAAAACAGTAAAACACCGCCACTCGCATTTAAGAGAGCGCCAGCGTTTGCTATCACCATTATATAAGCCGTCGGTACCAGCGCCTTCCGAAATTGAAGGCCTATTCCTGTCTCATTTGTCGTTTTCGGAAATTTCTTGTACCACTTCCAAACAGAACAAAATCTTACAAAGATATATTCAAAAAGCAATACCACAAACATCCACTTAAAAAAGCCGGTCCCGCTGAAATAAGCCCCGGAGACAAAAACTGCAATGAATCCCGAGACCCCTATTAATTCAAGCAGGCGGACAAACTTTGATTTTCTGTTAAAAAAGAATCGTAACATTTGTCTAATTGTTTTATCCTCTCAAGCTCTCCAAACACAAGAGAAAACCGAAGGTCTCGTTTCGGCAGGGTCGAAAGAAGCCTCTGATATTTTTCTCTAAGACGCCCTATTGTGTCCAGCTCCCTCATGATATCCTTTTTGCCGGGCCAAAGCATGGCCTTCGCCCCTCCATTTTTTTCTTGGCCGGAAAAGAAGACCGGCTCTCCGTCGCTCTTTATATTGTCTTTAAGGCCAAACCACGAAAGAAGCGTCGGAAAGATATCGACCGTCCTGATCGGCCCGAACTCCCCCTTGGGAATATCAGCCCCATGTATCAAGAGGGGAACATTCATATCCTCTCTTATAAGGGAGCCGTGAGTTGCCGCCTTGCATTTGTAAAAACCTGTTCTGTCCGAGCCGGTCAGAAAAATATCGCCGGCACGACCGTCATCAAACACCTGCCCAAGCTGGACAACCGCGTCAGGATACCGTTCCTCCGACGATCTTGCAAACCATGTCCTATCATGATAAAGTTTTCCCCCGCAAAGTTCCTTTATCCCTTTCTTCTCGCAATAATTCAGCGGATCGCAATTATCCACCTTGTAACCGTAATAATCCTCGCCGCCAAACACGGTCTTCAATATCGTTCCGTGACAATTTCTATTATAGACCTCCACCTTAAAATGCCCGTTTCTTACTATGACAAGATCAAGCGTCTTCTCTTTTCTAAGCAGTTCTATTATATCGACGGTTCCCTTCCCTTCCACCGGGTAATTTTTGACACGCTCAAGGTTTGGCAGACCGTCTAATCCGTATTCCGACACATCCCCGCCTTTTATATACATGTGGGCAGAGGCAACTCCGCGCTCGCTAAAATAGACATCGCTTTTTTCTTTTTTAAGGTTCGTTTTTTTGACTTTTAATCCGGCCTTTTCCAAAAGTTCCGCGATCTCGGCGTTGTTTTCAATATCGTGCATGCCGTGATCGGCCGCGACTATAACGATGGTCTTGTCGTATATCCCCTGCTTTTTAAGCAACCCCTTAAACTCGTCCCAAAAAATATCGAACTGTCTGATGGCAAGCCCGGCGTTTTCGGTGAACGCGCCGTCAAGATGCTGAAGGACGTCGGTGCTGTAAAGACCCACCAGCGTAAATCTGGGTATCCTATCCGCCCTCCGCGTAAAAATGTCCTTCACCCTCCGCAGGGCCCTGATATCGAGCCGATCTTCTCTCTTTGTTATAAAGACATCGCTTAGCGCCCCCAGAGGGAGATACGGATATCTTTTTTGGGCCCCCCTGGATATCTCCGAATAGACGGCCGCCGTAGGATACCCGTCAAGCCTTTCAAACACGGTAACCGGGAAATTCAGCCCTTTTATCTCCGGATCGCGAAACGCGTGGATGTTCCACATGTCCGCGCTGATCCTTTTATAACCGCTTCCGAGATAGTCGATCTCCTCCTCGTTATATCGGTCGTACCATTGAAGGTACGGTATGCCTGACCCTCCGGCAAAGACTCCCGTTATAAATCCCTGGTACGCCGGGGCCGACGCGGACGGAAACGTCGTTATGGTCGTGCCGGCATGGGCGCCGTTATCCCAAAAATCCTCTTTAATATTTGGGACCTTTCCGTCTTTTATAAGGCCGTAGAGAAAATCCCTGGGAACCCCGTCCAGAATGAACAAAACGACGTAAATATCGTTTATTTTCTCCTGCGGATATGAATTTTTTAGAGGCGCAAAAAGGGCCGACAGAAGGAGAATACTTACAATAAACCTCACAGTATCCCTTCCTCCTTGTGGGTCTGCCTCATTATTGAAACATTGGAAAGCCACAAATTGCAAAGCCTGGCAAAAGAGGCCACCTGTTCCTCCGTAATGCAGGCGCTGAAAGAATCTGTCTCGGAGACCGGTTGCAACACGACCGGAATAAATTTATTGACCGCTGTCACTATCTTTATCGCCTCCTGAATATCTTTGACTTGAGTCTCCTTTGTAACAACGATCTTCACGTAGGCCTCTCTGCCGAAGGTGAGCACATTGGAAAGAAAATCTTTGTGTTCGCGCCAATATGTCCTGTCTAGGGTAGAGGTCGGAAGCTTTAAATCAACGCTGAATATGTCTATGAACCTTCCAATCTTCAGAACTTCGTTGTAGTTGGTTCCGTTCGTCTCCAACAGTATCTTTTTTTCGATATTTCCCGGCGAAAGCCACTCCTCTATAAAATCGGCCTGGTTAAGAGGTTCCCCGCCAGTAATAGATATCGTCGGATCGGTAAAATATTTAAGATGATCGTTAAGCTCGGCGACGGAAACCGGATTATCGTAATTTACAAATTTTTTGGACCCGGGAGGGGTTTCAACCCTGAAATATCTTCCAACTTCCCTCGCGTATCTCGTATCGCACCACCTGCACGAAAGATTGCATCCGGCAAAACGGACGAACGTCATCCTTTCGCCCGTGTGCGGGCCTTCCCCCTGTTTCGACGAAAATATTTCTGTGATTTGAGCCTTCAATCAACCCCTCTCACCTTACATCGTGAAACCGTCACCCCTTCCAGCTCCTCCTTATACAACTTCATGACCTCTTCGGCAAACTTTTTCGGGTCTATCTTGTAATCGTTTAATCCCTTTGTTTTCACGGGCGTTCCATCGCTTAAAATATTAATTCCAACATGAATAAGCGCGGAGACTTTCGATGCCGTGGCAATTGAGACGTTTATTTTGGCTGTGCCGTCGAAAAGGTCGTTTCCCAGCCTTACCAGGTCTGGCGCCTTTTTACCGGCATGCTCCCTTATGACACGTTCGGCTGTCGAAACAAAGAGCCTCTGTCTTAAAACCGCTTTTTCTATATCGTGATCGAAGTGCTCTATTATAAAATGGAGCATTTTCTGGCTGAATATCTTGCAATGCGCCTTTTTATCGGCAAGATCCACCATATGAGAAAGAGAGACATCGCAGACTCCAATGAACGCCACACAGGCGTCACCGGCAAAACCGGTTTCGTCAAAAATAAAGTGGGACCTAAGCTGGCCTCCATCGTAATTGATCTTCTTGTCTAAAAATTGTGTGTACATGGAATGAAAGGCTAACCCCTTATAAGTTAAATGTCAACCTCCCACTCCATAGCCGAATTTTATAAATCCGGCCTAATAATGAACATCTTCATTAAACCCGCTCCCTTGATTACTAATCCTATCAATCATATATTTATGAGCGCCATCTAACAAATCAAAAAACAGGGCAACCTCTTCATATCGGTATCGACATATATATATTCATTGTCTTGGGCAAATACCAAGTCAACCTTATCTCCTTCCACAAGATCTCCACTCCCCTTATGATCATGCGTAAGTTTGAATCCCATATCCGTTCCGTTGCATCCGCTATCTATCTTCCACGAGTCCACATCGTACGGAACCGTAAACATCACTATCTCTCTCGGCTCTCCCATTTTTTGTTCTCCTTTTTTTGTTTGTTGTTATTTTGCCAATATGCTTATGCACTTGACACCCACGCGCTGGAGTAGCGCACTTTAGTGCGCGATAAAATGCATTCAAACGGGCGCAGACTAAAGTCTGCTACTCCATGGGTGTGAAGTGCATAAGCATATTGGCACATTTTTTTCAGCCTCGAAGGGAGACCCCGCCATCTTCGGGCCAAGGTCGCATATCGGACATTATGTTAACTTTGGGGAAAAGAAGTGGCGGTTTTTTCGGCGTGTTCTATAGTGGATGCAACCGAGATCCCGGTAAAATAGCTCCCGGTAAGATATAAACCTTCAAACTTTTCTACGAGCTCTTTTATTCTGTTTATCCTCCTAATATGCCCAACATTATATTGAGCGATCGCGTGAGAATATCTTGTGATACAGGCAAAATTGGGGGACGATTTTATGTATAACAACTTTAACAGATCCTGCGAAAGCACTCTCATGATATCGTCGTTTGTCAGGTCGATAGCCTCCGGATCGAGACATCCTCCTAAAAAGTTCGTCAATAGGACGTTTCCGTCCGGAGCCCGATTCGGAAAAAGGGATGATGTCCAAAGGGAACCAAGGAGCCGCACACGTTCTCCCCTTGGAACAAGACAGCCGAAACCGTTCAGCGCGTGTCTGACATCCTTCTTCTTAAACCCGGTGTGAACAACAACAACCGGGGCATATTTTATGCCGCTAAGCAGTTCTGACAACTCATCGGAAAATCCAGAAAGTATCCTAGACGCCGCATACGCCGGAACGGCGCAAATCAGCCGCTTTACCAGCGTCTTTTTCAATTCGCCGTCCTGTTCATATTTGACGAGATAAGCCCCGTTCAGCGGTTCCACATCGGTCACGCGGGCGTTTTTGATTATCTCCCCGGCCAGATTAGATTCAACTGCCTTAATCAGGTCCCCCATTCCGCCGCGAAAAGAACCAAGCCCGCTGGATTTTATTTCCCCCTTCAACTCCCTCATTCCTTTCAGAACGCTCCCATATTTTTCCTCGATTTGACCAAGCCTCGGGAAAACTGCCTTCAGACTCAATTTTTCCGGATCTCCGGCATATATTCCGCTGACAAACGGGGTGACAAGTTTTTCGAGCGCCTCACTGCCAAATCTGCGACGGACGAACATTGCAAGCGGTTCGTCATATTGCGGAACCTTCGGATTGATCTCAAACGGTCTTACAAACGGCTCCTTTAAAAGCCTTAATCTTCCTCCCATAGACATAACGGACGAAAAAAGAATCTTCGGACCTGCCGGAACAACGTGTAGTTTTTCGCCGGCAAAGATAAATCTCTTTTTTCCGGTCTTAGGTTCCGCAGTTATCTTTTCCTTTTCCAATCCGACCGATTCCGCCAGCCTCCATAGCGATTCTGACGAATTCAAAAACGTGTTCGGACCGAGCTCCAAAAGATAGCCATCCTGTTTTAAAGTCCGCAAATAGCCGCCCACCTGCGAAGATTGTTCGAACAGAGAAACATTGACCCCGCGGCTTTTCAGTTTCAGCGCCGCAGAGAGGCCGGCGATACCCGCGCCGATAACTATCGTTTTATCGGGAATATTCATCAATGACCCGTTATTTCGTGCAATCCGACCCTTATCATCATGATCGCAATCGCGGCCAAAAAGAGGGATACGACCTTAGATGCGGCCTTCATTCCGTTGATACCAAGCAGTTTGGCCACATACCAGCTGTAATAAAACGCAAAGAACGAAATAATGATGTTCGCGACCAACGCCGCGCCGATCCACCACATCGGATAGATGTCAATCTGGATTAAAAGTGTCGTCAACGCGGCGGGCCCCATCATAAGCGGAACCCCCAAGGGAACGATCCCCACCCCCTCATAGCGTTCCGTTTTTGATATCGGAAGAATTCCGGTCACCGCGATGAATAAAAGGATCAATCCGCCGGCGATCTTAAAATCGGCCGGGGTGATATTTAAAAAAGTGAAGACCCATTTGCCGAGCAGAAGGAAGATTATCGAAACAACCAGCGCGGTCCAGCAGGCCTGCCAGATCACCTTTTTGCGTTCGCTGGAAGGCAGTCCCTCGGTCAGGCCAAGAAAGATAGGAAGGTTCCCCGGCGTATCGACCGCAACGAACAACGGTATAAAACACAATAAGAATAGGCGCATAGTTGACCGATTATCTACCCTATTAATCAAGGCGATTCAAGATAATTTCAGACTCACTTTTTCAGCAATTCTTCTCTCTTGCTATTGATATCGCTGGCATCCAAGAATTTTATGTCGTCAAATGCCTTTTCGTCTTTTTCTTTGATCGTCACAAAGAGCTCCAGCGATTTCAGGACCGATCCCTTAAACTTTTCGCAATATTCCAGAAAATTTTTCTCGGTCATCGTTCCCCGTTTTACATGCGAAAAACATTTTGGACAGAGCTTGACGGCCCAACACGATGGACAGTATTTTTGGGCAATTTTATGATAGGCCTCTACAAGAGCGGCCACCATCTTTTCGTCGATCGGTTTTTTATCCAT
>Ga0172371_10014088_pt1 | contig 10336 bp, 9 predicted proteins | sample Lak12m_FD_114543 | JGI IMG/M metagenome (GOLD analysis project Ga0172371, IMG submission 114543) | Freshwater microbial communities from Kabuno Bay, South-Kivu, Congo - kab_022012_12m | ecosystem: Environmental > Aquatic > Freshwater > Lake | place: Democratic Republic of the Congo: South-Kivu... | reverse complement strand
CCTCGTCCGCAACTGGGAGCTTCAGACCTTGGTGAAGTACGATTTTCCCCGGAAAAAAATCCAGAACGTCGATCTCTATCTCGTCCGGCACGCCGGGCGCTTCGACCTGCGTTTCATCTGGCGGAGCTTGTCCCGGCAGATTCTCATTGAGCTGATTCCCGCCGTCGGCGCCCGGCGGAGGGGGCTCCAACTCGAGCGGTGAGCTCCGGTTCTATTTTTTCGCCGATAATTTTTTCAGATATTTGAGGTCTTCGCGGTCTTTCGCTCTGCCGGCCGCTTTTTTCATCCGGATCATCATTTCGAGCGACGGAAAATACGCTTCCGTTTTCCCGATCCGTCCTTTGATTTTCGATTTCCAGACATCATGGAATGAAACGCCCTTGACGAACGGGTGGATATCCGTCTCCAAGACATATTGCCGGATGAGGACTTTGTGCGTCAGAAAATCATCGACCGAAAAATCCGCCAAATCATAGCCGAAACGCCGCAGGGCTTTCATGACTTTAACGATGTTTGGTCGTGTCGGTTTGACGAAAAGATCGACGTCCAGCGTCGCCCGAGCATAGCCATAAACGGGAAAAGCCGTCGCCCCGATGACGACGAAAACGGCTTTATCGGCGCTTAGTGATTGAATGAGCCGTTCGATGGCCATGGCTTCTCAACATCTTCCGCATTTCCCGGCTTTTTCTTTCCATCAAGCGAAACCGCTGGAGAGGCGAAAGCGATTGCAGGAAATCGAGCTCAAACTCAATTTCCCGGGATTCATCATCCGTCTTTAAAAGAAGAATTCTCTCTTCCGATTCCCCATTTTTCACGATGATATTATATCACACCGGCGACCGGAGATCAGTCGAGAATTCCGGCTTCGGGCGACGGGCCCGCGTCGCGCCCGCCGCGGCGGAGAAAGCGGCGGACGAAATCCCGGGCTTCGGTGATCCGCAGCAGCCGGCAGGCCGCGTAAAAGATCCCGATGCCGGCCAGACCGGAGAAAACGACGGCGCCGAGGGTAATGAAAAACGACGTCCCGGCCAGTCCGGCGATCGCGGCCGTAAGGCCGAAGGCCGCTCCCGCGCCGGCGGCCGAGGCCAGAACGAGCCGGCCGCCGAAGCGGACGAGAGGGCCGAGGGGGAACGAGCCGATTTTCTTCGGCAGAAGGGCCAGGAGAATGGCGATATTGACCACGGATGCGATGGACGCCGCCAGCGGGAAGGCCAGATGGTGGAAAAGAGGTTTAAGAGTCAGGATGAGAACGATATTCGACGCGACGGAAACGAAGCTCGAAATCATCGGCCAGCGGGCGTCGTGGTGGGCGTAGAACACCGAGGCGATGTTGCGGAGAGCGGAGACGAACGGCACGCCGGCGATATAAAGGACAAGCATCGCCGCCGTGGCCATCGTATCCGAAGCGCGAAACTTTCCGTGCTCGTAGATCACGAAAACGATCGGACGGGCCAGGACCGCGATCAAGGCGGAAACCGGAATCGTCAGGAACAGGACCATCCGCAGCGAATCCGAAAGGGTCCGCCGGAGCTCGTCCGAGCGCTTCTCGTGAACGAACCGGGAAAACGTCGGCAGGGCGACCTGGCCGACGGAGACGCCCAGCATTCCCAACGGAAGGAAAAAGATCCGGTAGGCGTAATTCAGCCAGCTGATGCCGCCCGGGATCGAGGAGATCAGGATCGTATTGACCAGAACGTTGATCCGGGAAGCGGACAGGCCGATGGCCACGGGCAGAAAGAGCTTCATCGCCCGGCGGAAAGCCGCGTCGCGGAAATCGATGAAACGCCGATAGACGAATCCGCGCTTGAGAAGGCGCGGGATCTGGACGATGAATTGGACGAATCCGCCGATGGTCACCCCGAGGGCCATGCCGATGATCGGATTTTGCCCGCGGGCGGTGAAATATCCGAAAAGGGCGACCGGCACGGCGATCGAAAAGACGTTGAAAAAAGCCGGAGCGAAGGCCGGAATGAAAAATTCGTTCTCGGTGTTGAGGTAGCTCATCGCCCAGGCCGCCAAGACGACGAACAGCAGGAACGGGAAGAGGATGACGGTCAGGCGGGCGGTCAGCTCCGATTTTCCCGGGATATCCTGGAATCCGAGCCCGACGAACTTCGCCAGGGCCGGGGCGAAGATCATCCCCAGGACCGTGATCGAACCGACGACGAGAAGAAGCGTGTTGAGGATATTGGACGCGAACCGGTTTTCCTTTTCCTTGCCTTCGGCCTTAGCTCCGGTCAGGACGGGAACAAAGGCGTTGGACAGGGCGTTTTCGGCGAAGAGGTCCCGGAAGAGGTTGGGGATGCGGAAAGCGGCGTTGAACGCGTCCGAGGAAATGCCCACGCCGAACAGGTAGGCGAAGACCTGCTCGCGGATGAGGCCCAAAATCCGGCTGAGTCCGGTGCCTATGGTGAACGAACGGACGCCTTTGGCGATATCGGCCATCGGATGCGGATTGCCTTTCCGAAACCGCTTATAGCATAGCGGCCAGGGGGAGTCAAAACGAGATTTCCTTCCCTGAAAAATGAAGTCCGTATTATAATTTCCCCCGAGGAGACGATTGATGAGAGAAGACAACGCCCGGACTTTCAAGAAACGGCTGAAAAACGGCGATCGGCTGATCGGAATACTCCTCTCCCTTCCTTCCCCCGAAAACGCCGAGATCTGCGCCGAATCCGGCTTCGACTGGCTCTTTCTCGACATGGAACACGGCTTGCTGGATTATCGGGCCGTCCAGCGGATGGTCCAGGCGGCGGCGGGCCGCTGCGCCTGCATCGTGCGTGTCCCGACCAACGAGCCGATCTGGATCGCCAAAGCCCTCGATACCGGCGCCGATGGACTGATTTTCCCCCACATCAACAACGCCGCGGAAGCCGGCGCGGCCGCCGCCTGCGCCCGCTACGCGCCCCAAGGAACGCGAAGCATCGGCTTGGCCCGAGCCCAGGGATACGGCTTGCGGGTCGCCGAGGCCCTCGAGCGGGCCAACAAGGAGGCCGTTCTCATCGCCCAAGCCGAGCACATCGATGCGGCCCGCAATATCGACGGCATCCTTTCGGTCGATGGGATCGACGCCGTTTTTGTCGGCCCGTTCGACCTCTCGGCCAGCCTGGGGATTCCCGGAAAAACCGGCGATCCCCGCGTCCGGGAAGCCATCAACCGGATCCGGGAGGCATGCGGCGCCCGGCGGATCCCGTCCGGCATTTTCGGCCCAAACGCCGCGGCGGCCCGCGGCGCCGCCTCCGAAGGATTTTCCCTCCTCTGCGTTTCCTCCGACTCTCTTCTTCTGGGCGGCGCCGCCCGAAAATTGCTCGAAGAATTAGCGTTCACTCGGGGACAGATCTGAAGATCTGTCCCAGACCTCTTTTAAAGTGTCTTTTTGACTTATTTTCATGATAAGATGATATCTTTCCTATGGAAATTATCATTAAATCGGATATCCATGCGGCCGCCCGGCTGGCCGCCCGAAAAATCGCCAATCTCGTCCGGAAAAAACCGGACGCCGTCCTCGGCCTGGCCACGGGCCGCACGCCGATGGAGACTTATGACCGGCTGGCTGAAATCCACCGGACGGAGGGCCTCGATTTCAGCCGGGTGACGACGTTCAATCTCGACGAATACGTGGGCGTCGATCCGGCCCATCCCGCCTCATACCATGCGGTCATGCAGACGTCTCTCTTTTCCAAAATCAACCTGGCTCCCGCTCGGACCCATCTTCCCGACGGCTTGACCGCCGACGTGCCCCGCACCTGCCGGGAGTACGAGGAGGCCATCCGCGCCGCCGGGGGCATCGACTTCCAGGTCCTCGGCATCGGCTCGGACGGGCACCTCGGATTCAACGAGCCGTCCTCGTCCCTTTCCTCCCGGACCCGGATCAAGACCCTGACCGACCGGACCCGGAAAGACAACGCCGCCTTTTTCGGCGGGGAGGATAACGTCCCCCGGCACGTCATCACCATGGGCCTGGGGACGATCATGGACGCCCGGTTTTGCCTCCTCATGGCTTTCGGCCGGAAAAAAGCCGAGGCGATCGCCCGGGCCGTCGAGGGACCGGTCACGGCGATGGTCCCGGCCTCGATCCTTCAGATGCATCCGGCCGCGTTCGTCCTCGTGGACGAGGAAGCCGCTTCGGAGCTGAAACGGGCGGATTATTACCGCTGGGTGTACGACCACAAGCCGGACTGGCAGAAAGACTAGCCGCGGGAAGCGCGAGCGGATTTCTTTTCGAGCAAGTCGAGATACGCGCCGGCGACCAAATCGGAAGAGGCAATCCCCAGCTTTTTCATCAGGCCGCGGGCGATCGCCGTTCCGGCCGAAGCCGTCTGTTTCGGCTTGAGAACGACTTCAAGCTCGGCGAACGTCCCCAGTCCGCGGACGACGTCCAGATGGACGCGGGTCTGTCCGATAAGAGCCGCAAGCCGGACTTTTTTGACGATTCCCCGGACGCCGAATCCCGCCGTCAGGACCGCCCGAAGCTTCGCCGGCTCCGAAGTCCGGAAGATCTCATAATTTGATGTCTTCGGCCCCGGCGCATCGGACCGGGCGTAATAAATCAATTCGCCGGACTTCGGGCCGAGGATCCGGAGCTTGAGCCGACCTTTTACCGCGCGGAAAAAAACGTCTTCCTGATCGAGAACGCGGGCGCTTTTCGGCTTGAGGGCCGCCAGCCGGGCGCCGAAATCTTCGACATCTCGAACGTGGGCTTTGATCTCAATATTTCTCATCCTGGATTATTCATAAATATTTCAAAATGCCTATATTGATATTGTTTTGTATAACATAAAAAATATGTGTATTTACCCTGCGGGCGATGCTTTGCTCACCCTGTGAGCCGAAGCAAGTCCCACACGAGCCTTGTGAGTCGGGGCGAGCCGATATGCCCGCATCTGCTTCGTTGCGAAGGGTTCGCAGTGCAACTAGCACAGCTTCACCCTCCGCGCCTCGCATCTGCGGCCATCTCGACTCGTGCATAATCCAGGTCATCTGACTCCTCCGACAACGGGGACGTTATGAAGCCCGAACGAAGCCAGGGCGGGAACGGCCCTTGATTTTTCGATGACCAATCGGACTTTCCGGGCCGTGACCTGATCAAATCCGAGAATCCGCATCGCCCCGACCGTCGTTCCCCGGGCAACCGGCTTCCATTCTCCGCCATCCTCGATTTCGAGGACGAACGATTCGATCCGCTGGCCGGCCCGGACGTATTCGCGCAGCGCCAGGCGGTCAAACGTCTCCGCGGCCGGGAGATCGAATTCAATGGTCGCGGTTTTCTCCTCTCCGGTTGTCGTCCAGAACGTATCGATGTTAGCGTCCAGCATATTTTCCGGTCCATGCCCCGGCTCAGCACTCGACGACCGGGCGGTGGCCCCGGCGGCAAGGTTCTTCCCGTAGGTCGAATCGAGAAGAAAACGAAGCATCCAGAGCTGATGTTCGTCCCTTTCATGGATGCGGCCGCGACGGTCGGGCGGGATGTTGAGGAGAAGAAGGCCGTTTCGTCCGACCGAGCTTTCATAGATGTCGAAAAGCTTGTCCAGCGTCTTTACCTCCCCGTCCTGGGAGGCGTGATAAAACCAGCCCGGCCGGATGGAGACATCCGTTTCCGCCGGATACCAGATCAGGGCCGTCGCCCCAGCGAGCTTTTCCCGGCTTCCAAGGTCCGCGTCCGTCAGGTCCCGGGGCGTGAAAACGGCGTCCATGGCAAACGGGCTCGCGGACGCCGCGACTTCGGCCGAAATCGGCGTTTTGATCGGAAGCACGCTCCACTCCGTTTCCCGGCCATAGCCTGATTCGGTCCCGACCCAGCGGGCGTCTGGGGCCATGATCGCGGCCATGGCTTCGGGCTGAAGCTCGCGGATCGTCCGGTAGTAGGACGCCCAGTCATAGACCTGGCCTTTTCGTTCGGGCGCATCATCTCCCGGCGCTCCGTCAAACCAGACCTCGGCGATCGGGCCGTAATTCGTTAAAAGCTCCCGGAGCTGGCGGCGGAAATGCTCGTTGTATTTCGGGGAATCGCCGTAGGACGGCTCGTGGCGGTCCCACGGCGAAAGATAAAAGCCGAAGGCGATCCCGGCTTCGCGGCAGGCGGCGGCAACCTCGCCTACGACATCGCCCTTGCCTCCGCGCCATGGGCTGTTTTTCACGCTGTGGGCCGTCTCGGCCGTCGGCCAGAGGCAGAAGCCGTCGTGGTGCTTGGCCGTGAGGATCAGCGTTTTCATGCCCGCGTCCTTGATTACCTGGACCCACTGGAGGGCGTCGAAATCCGTCGGATTGAAAAGCGCCGGGTCTTCGGTCCCATCCCCCCATTCCTTATCGGTGAAGGTGTTGATCCCGAAATGGATAAAGGCGGCGAATTCCCGCGACTGCCAGAGCCATTGCCGGGGAGCCGGAACGACTTGGGCGGCCTTGCGGACAATTGCCTCGAGCGACTCCCCGGGCTGGATAAGGGCGAAATTCCGGCCCGGGACGGCCTCGGGCGCCGTTTGCGGCCTTTCCCGTTCGCGGCGGATCCGGGACGTCAAAAAGGGAATCGCCAAGGCCATGGCGATGATCAGAAAGTATCCCGCCTGCTTTTTGGAGGTCATGGGCCGATGATATCACAAAGAGGCCTTGCGCGTTTCCGCCCAGGCGCTATAATGGAGAGGTTCCGTTCACTCGGAAGGAGGGACCCATGCAACAGACGGAAATCATCATCCTGGCCGCCGCGATCGTCGTGTTCATCTTCCTTTGCGGCATCCGTATCGTCCGCCCGACCCACCGGGGTTTGATCGAACGTCTGGGGAAGTATAAGCGCTTCGCCAAACAGGGCTTCAACTGGATCATCCCGGGCATCGACCGGCTTTTCCAGATCAACGTGACCGAAGTCATGGTCGACGCCCAGCCCCAGGAAATCATCACCAACGACAACCTCAACGCCCGGGTGGACGCCCAGGTGTATTTCAAGGTCAAGAACGACGAAGTCAGCGTCAAAAACAGCCAGTACAACGTCAACAACTACCAGTGGCAGATCGTCAACCTGGCCCGGACCACGCTGCGCAACATCATCGGCACCCTGACCCTCAAATCGGCCAACAGCGAGAGGGGCAAGATCAACTCCGAGCTCCAGAAAACCCTCCGCGAGGAGACCGGAAGCTGGGGCATCGAGATCGTCCGGACGGAGCTTAAGGAGATCGATCCGCCCAAGGACGTCCAGGAGACGATGAACAAGGTCGTCAAGGCCGAAAACGAGAAGATCGCGGCCGTCGATTTCGCCACCGCGACCGAGACCATGGCCGACGGCGCCCGCCGGGCCGAGATCAAGAAAGCCGACGGCGTCAAGCAAGCCCGCGTCCTCGAAGCCGAAGGCGAGGCCCAGGCCATCAAGCTCGTCAACGAAGCCGCCCAGATGTACTTCGTCGGCAACGCCCAGATCCTCAAGCGGCTGGAGGTCGTCGAGAAGTCCCTGGCCCAGAACGCCAAGATCGTCGTTCCGGCCAACACCCAATTGATCAACGTCATCGGCGAGATGGCCGGGGTCGTGCCGATGCCGACGGCCGAGGAAAACGCGCGGAAATAATTCTGAATAATCCGGATTATTTGATCGCGGCCAGGATTTCGGGCAAAAAGACGTTCATTCCGCCCCAATCGTCGTCGTACGTCATCCCGAGCCGCACGACCACCAGCTTTTGCGAAGGCAGAACGGCGATCGTCTGGCCCTGAAAACCCAGGGCGAAAAAGGCGTCCGCGGGAAGCTTGGGGTAAGGCCGCGTTTCCGGTTTTCCCGGCGCCCCGGCGTTCAGCCAGAACAAGGCCCCGTACTCCCCTTTGGGCGCGGCCGGAGCGGGCGTCGTCGAATATTTCATCCAGCCCTCGGGCAAGATCCGCTCCCCCATCCAGACGCCGTCGTTCGCGCAGAGAAGACCGAACCGGGCGAAATCCCGGGCCGTGGCATAAAGATAAGAAGAGCCGACGAACGTCCCGGACGCGTCCCGTTCCCAGACGGCGCTCCGCATCCCGATCCGGTCAAACAGCGCCCGCCGGGGGAAATTCCAGTAATCTTCGTCCGAAGCGAACGCCTTGCGGATGATCCGCTGGATGAGATTGGCCGTTCCCGAAGAATAATTCCAGACGGAATCGGGCGGAGCGGCGAGCGGCTTGGACGCGGCGAACGCGCCCATGTCGGGTTTGCGGAAAAGCATCGCATTGACGTCCGAGACCGGCCGGTCGGCGTAGGCCTCGAACCACTCCAGCCCCGAGCTCATTCTCATCAGCTGATCAAGGGTGATGAAACGGCGTGGATCGTCCGCCCCCGCCCATTCCGGAACCGGGGCCGCGGAATCCAGGACCAGCTTTCCCTGCCCGACGAGGATTCCAACCAGGGCGGACGTAACGCTCTTGACCACCGACCAGCTCAGCAACGGCGTGTTCTTCGTGATCCGCGGGCCGTATTTTTCATAGATCAGGGCACCGTCATGGATGATGAGCAGGGCCCGCGTCCGGAGAAGATGCGCGGGATCGGGCTCCTCAAAAAGCCGGTCTCCGGCCGCCCGGATCCTGGCGAGGTCGATATTGGCGAATGGAGGATAGAGGGTCATCCGGTCGCCCGTCGGCCAATCGACGGCCTCGGGATCCGAGTTCGCGATTTCGACGTCGATCGCGGGCTTCGGCCAGGCCCGGACGGCTTCTTCCTCCGCTCCGCCGCTGAGAAGCGTCGCGCCGAATCCTTCGCGGTAAACGGCCGTCGAGGAGAACAGGCCGGTTCCGAGCAGCGAACAGGCGACGCGCTTGTTTTCCATGTCGATTTTGGCCTTGAAAATCCGATACAACGGATGAAAGCCCAGGTCTTCCGCCTCGACGACCTCGGGATCGCGGCCGGAAAGAAAGACGGACGAAGCCAGGATCTTGGCCTTCGAGCCGGTCCCGATCGGCATCTGGGCCAGGTACTGGTTTTTCGCGACAAAATAGACTGCTAGAGCCAGAATCAGGAGTAAAAAAGCGAGGAAGATCCGCTTGGTCCGGCGTTTGCTCATGGTTTCGCCCTCCTTTTTTCTCCGGGACTCACCGGAACAAGGCCTGAATCTTTTCAACCTTCGTTTCAACGCTCGGCGAAAAATCTGCGCTCTCGGCGTAGGATTTCAGGGAATGGAGAAGTTGGCGGGCCGCCGGCCGGTTTTCCGCGCCGGTCAGAAGATCGGTCCCGGCCACGATCAGCCGGCCTTTCCCGACTTTAACTTCGAAAATCAACCCGAGGGGGCGGTTCGTGGCCCAATCGTCGATGACCCGGACGATCGGCTTAAGATCCCCACCGAAGTCCGAAAGGAGGATCCCCTGGGCGTGGGTCATTGCGTCCCACCATTGAAAATCGGCGAACATGTCGGCCGGGAAACCGGCCAAGGCCGGATGACGGGGATTGATCAGCAAGCCGAGCGTGTGCGGCGGATCATTCTTCGTCCAGGACGTGTTCCAGAAAATGCTGGAGAAGCCGACGACGGCCGCCCCGCCCTTTTCCGGCCGGACGCTCCCGGGCGAAGCCGAAAGAATCACCCGCCCTCCGCCCGCAAGAAAGGCGGCCGTTTCGGCATCCAGCGTCCCGACGATCCTGACCTCCGGGCCGCGAGGCTCGGGGAGGACGGCGGGATAAACCCAGAAATTCCAGGCATTGACGATTTCCTCAAGCTTCACCGACAGGGTGTAGCGTCCGGGCGCTTTAAATTTCTCAAGCGCGGTTTGAATCTCTCCAAGAGGGAGAGTGTTCCCCATCGGAACGATCTGTCGGGGAAGCTTTCCGGCGACGATGATTTTCCCCGCCGCGTCGGCGATCTTCCATTCCGGCTCGGTTCCCGGAATGGGAAAACGGCCGAAATGGGCCGCTTCGACCGCGGCGACGAAGGATTCGTCGGAGGCATAAATCGTCTTGGGCATCCGGACCAGCGGCACGGTCGATCCGCAGAAGGCGCGAAAGGCCGTCGGGACAATATAGGGTTTCGCTTCGATGAAGGCATCGGCGACCCCGACAGGGGCCGTCCCCTGCCCGGGAAAATCCGCCAGGCCGAGAAGCTCGAATCCGGCCAATCCCGGCGTGCGCAGCGCGGCTTCGATGTCGGCTTTATAGCCTAAGAGCTGATGCCGGCCGGAAGCGACGACGAAATCCCCGGCCAGATCGGCCATTCCCGCGGCCGCGAGCGAATCGCGGAAAATCTCATAGTTCCCGGGACGGAGCGGCCCGCGGTATTTCCAGATCTCCTCGAAATCCGGATAGGCGCACCACTGGCCGACCTCATGGCCGACGACGGGGACCTTCCAGGGCGCGATCGCCTCCCGGAAATCGAAGGCCGTGTCCGGCGGCAGCCGGTCGAGCCGGTTG
>Ga0172371_10014087_pt1 | contig 10336 bp, 9 predicted proteins | sample Lak12m_FD_114543 | JGI IMG/M metagenome (GOLD analysis project Ga0172371, IMG submission 114543) | Freshwater microbial communities from Kabuno Bay, South-Kivu, Congo - kab_022012_12m | ecosystem: Environmental > Aquatic > Freshwater > Lake | place: Democratic Republic of the Congo: South-Kivu... | reverse complement strand
GGAGAACCGTTTAGCCAGCTCTATGATTTAGACACATTGGAGCCGAAAGCGAACTGGTTGAAAATGTATGAGGAGGTGAAAGCCGAGCTTGTTTCAATGGGCGTCCAATTTGAAAATTGACAAAGTAATGAGCATCGTTGCGCACAACCCACTTTGCGCTGGATTATAGATAAACCTGTTAGTCGAGAAGGAGAAAAGGAGTCTGTCATGCAACCAACAACAAAGGATCTTGCAAAAAGATACCAACATGGTTCGATCTCACGCCGTGAATTTCTACGGCTATCAGGATTATTGGGTCTTTCATTAACTGGGGCGTCTTCATTGCTGGCTGGCTGTGCGCCTGCAGCCACCCAGGCCCCAGTTCAAGCCCCCGCTACCGCCACCTCCGCGCCTCCAACGGAAACGCCAAAGAAGTTGAAGATAGCTGTATTCCATGGTGGTCCAATCAACGATGAAGGCTGGGATATGCTTCATCACCAGGCAATGCTCGCAGTAAAAGAGAAATACCCCTTTGTTGAAACCGTATATGTTGAAAACCAGCCCTACTCTGCTGAAGGTACCCGGACTCTGGAACAACTGGCATCGGATGGCGCCAATATCATCTTCCTGGCCACCGAATATGCCGATATCATGTATGCAGCGGCAGCCAACCATCCCAAAACCATCTTTCTAGAATGCAACGGTCACAAGGCGGAAGGAAACGTTAGCTGGTTCTATGTGCAACACTGGGATCCTTCATATCTTATTGGGATGGCAGCTGGCTTGATGACTAAATCCAACAAATTGGGGTACGTTGGTTCGTTCCCCTATCCTTCTGTTTTCACCAGCGTCAACTCATTCCATCTTGGCGCCCGGTCAGTGAACCCAAAAGTCACAACCAGCACCGTCTTGGTCAATAGCTGGTTCGACCCGGCAGCCGAGCGACAGGCTGCCGAAGCCTTGATTAACAATGGCGCAGACATGCTATTCGGGATCATGGCAACGCCGGTCTATTTACAGGTGGCAGGAGAAAAGGATACAATGGCAGCGACTTGGACGGTCGACTCACGCCAGTTTGCTCCCAAGGCCTATATCTCATCCTGTCTGGCAGATTGGGTTTACTATTACACAACCGCAGTTGAGCAATACCTCGCCGGTAAGCTCAACCCCAGTGAACCAACTTTGCTACCGATCGGCAAAGGTACTGACCGCGACGCCTGGGGCGAAAATGTCCCCGAGGAAGTGCGCAAACAGGTTGATGCCGTTCGGGAGAAAATGGTAAATGAAGGGTTGCAAGTGATCAAGGGGCCACTCTACGACTCGAAAGGTGTCTTGCGGCTTAAAGAAGGCGAAGTCATGGACAAGTTTACAACTTATACCGGCTGGGACTGGGCTGTAGAAGGTGTGACAGGAATAGAGAAGTAGCATACTCGCTAAAGATGGGACAATCGAAGAGAACATCAATGCCGCGATTGTCCCATCTGTTCTTTTTCTTCAGCGCCTCAAAGGTAATACATGTTCTCTGGGTTATGATTTTGTATTAGAATCAACCAATCAATTTTATTTTGCCAAATTATTCTTCAAAGATACAAATGGCGTTGAACCGGTCATCTTCGCAAGAGAACATGAACGATCTTCATCCAGATAATCCCATCCACTCCATTGAAATGTCCGATATCTGGAAGCAGTTTTCGGATGTGGTGGCAAACCATGGAGTGGATCTCCAGTTACATGCCGGTGAGGTGCATGCCCTGCTAGGTGAAAATGGCGCTGGTAAGACTACCTTAATGAAAATCCTCTCCGGCTATTACCGCCCAGATGCCGGTTCGGTCCTGATAAATGGTCAGCGAGTTGAGTTTTCCTCACCCGCCGCAGCGATGCGCGCTGGGATTGGAATCGTCCATCAACATTTTCACCTGATCGAGACGATGACCGCCGCCGAGAATATTCACTTGGGTTGGAACGATACCCCGTGGGTCATTTCAAATCGGAAATTGATCGAGCGGATGGAAGCAATTAACCGGAAGTTTGGCATGAAGGTTGACACAAGCGCCAAAGTATGGCAACTATCTGTTGGCGAGCAACAGAGGGTAGAAATTCTGCGGGTACTGGCGCGTGGGGCAAAGGTGCTAATCCTCGACGAGCCCACTGCAGTGCTAACCCCGCAAGAAGCAGACGAGCTTTTTCAAGTGATGCACTCTCTGGCTGCCACCGGGCGGATTATAGTATTCATCAGCCATAAACTAGACGAAGTATGTAAAGTCTCCGATCGGGTCACAATTTTGCGTAAAGGGATGAATATAGAAACTTGCCAGACTTGCGATTGTACGCCGCGTTCTCTCGCCCGGATGATGATTGGTTATGACCTGATCTCCCGTCAAAATCGAAGCAAAAATACTGCGGACATAGATGCATTAGAGTTACGGGGTGTCTCCGCGCTGAATGACCGCGGTCTTATTGCACTGAAGGATATCAATTTGAAGCTAAAAAGTGGGGAGATTCTAGGAATTGCGGGGGTGGCAGGCAACGGTCAACGTGAACTGGCAGAGTTGATCGCCGGTTTACGACCAGTCACTCAAGGTCAAATGCTCCTAAAAGGAGTTGATCGTACCGGCGATTCCCCCTCCGACCTGGCTCTTGATGGCATTGGTCATGTCCCCGAAGATCGTTACAATATGGGATTAGTTCTGGAAATGACCATAATGGAAAATGCCATAATGCGTAATTACAAAACCCATCCAATCTCTAGAGCCGGTTTCCAGAACAAAATCGAAGCTGAGCGCTTCACCAATCTTCTTGTCGAGCAGAGCGATGTACGCACATCAGGCATCCAAGTTCCAGTACAGAATCTATCTGGAGGTAACCAACAGAAGCTTCTCGTTACTCGCGAGATGCATACCGCTACATCGGTATTGATCGCTGTCCATCCCACACGCGGGCTAGATGTAGCTGCGACGGAAAACGTCCGCAACTTTTTGGTCCATTACCGCAATAACGGAGGCGGGGTATTACTGATTTCTGAAGACCTGGATGAGGTGCTACTCATGTCTGACCGTATCCTTGTAATTTATGAGGGGCAGATCATGGGCGAATTTGACGCCGCCTATGTGGACAAAGTGGACAAAGAAGAGATCGGCTTACAGATGGGGGGAAAGAGAAAGGGCATAAAAACCTGACATGACTGAATCCAAAACCGACCTTAAAGCCTTTCTCGCCAGATACCACTTGCAACGCAGGCCCACTGTGCAGCCCTGGCTATTAATCCTGGTGAAGATCCTTGCAGTGGTTATTGCTTTTCTTTGTATCGGATTGTTTATCGAGCTTAATGGATTATCGGCGCCGGATATGGCTGGGCGTGCTATAAAATCTACTCTTGGGAGCACCTTTGGCCTCCAACAGATCGCTCAATTGGCAACGCCGTTAATCCTGACAGGTCTAGCGTCTGCCATTTGTATCAAGATGCGGTTGTGGAATATAGGTGCAGAAGGCCACCTATATATGGGGGCCTGGGCAGCGACAGCAATCGGGTTGCATTGGACAGCCCCTGCTTGGGCTGTATTTCCAGCGATGTTTATTGCTGGCGCCCTGGCCGGCGCGATCTGGATGTTGGTTCCGGCCATCGCGAGGGCTTTGTGGGATGTCAATGAAATTATCACCACTTTGATGCTAAATTTTGTAGCCATTCTTTGGGTGAATATCTTCGCGATCAATATTTGGAGAGATAATATCGTCCTTCGTTCTTCTCTGCGTATACCATATAATTTGCCGAAGCTATTTGGTTCTTTAAATATTGGCATACTGATCGCGATGGGATTAGCAATCCTACTCGCTCTGTTTCTTGGAAAGACGAATTTTGGTTATGAAGTCAAGCTAATCGGTCTCAATCGGCGAGCGGCTGAATATGTTGGGATGGCAGTCAAGAAAAATATCCTGATCGTCATGCTAATTGCCGGGGCAATTGCAGGAATCTGTGGAGTCGTTGAAGTTACCGGTTCAGCACATCGTTTAAATAGCTTCTTATCTAATCGTTACGGTTATACCGGCATTCTGGTAGCCATAATTGCCAATGCAAATATGATTGGCACGATCTTTGCCGGTCTTCTTTTCAGCTTTATCATGAATATCGGGATTGTGTTACAAGCCCAGGGTCTTTCTGCATATACAGTGGTTTTTTCGACTGGGCTGATCTTATTGCTAGTGGCTATTGGGGATATGCTGTCGAGATATCAACTGGTAAAGGTTCTGATTAACAATCATCCACCAAAAGAAGCCACACCAAAGTTACCGTCTGACGAAGAACCTGCCGAGCTAAATGAATAATCTAAAAGCGTTTCACTTGAATTAATATTAAGGACTCTACTATGCCAATTTCTGAACAAGACCATCATTGCATGCAACTGGTTATCCAAAAGACCCGGGAAGGGGTTGAAAAGGGGAATTGGCCATTTGGCGCTTGTATTGCCAGAGAGGGCCAACCTGTTTTCGTGGCGCATAATATTGTGCTTGAGACTTACGATCCAAGCGCGCATGCTGAGGTAGTTGCCATCCGCCAGGCCTGCACATTACTAAAAACAATCGATCTAAGCGGCCACACCATCTACACCAGTTGCGCCCCCTGTCCAATGTGCTTTTCAGCCATTGTGTGGTCTGGCATTCGCAAAATCATTTATGCTGCTTTTCCTGAAGATTATAGCCAGCTTGGATTCACATCATTTATCGTTCACCCCGAGAAAATGGTGGAAATTAGCCAGGTGAAAATGGAAATTGAAGGAGGCCTGATGAGAAAAGAAAGCCAGGAGCTTTTTGACCTCTATTACACAAAATATGGGGGAATTCACTGATAGATTGAAAGCCGCCAATGGAGACAATATCCGTTATCTTATTCATCACTAAAATTGCAATTGTGTCCGGTGTAGTAATCACCTTGCCTGCTATGGGGGAGTTGATGGCTGAGTTGACCGGAATGTATAACATGGGCGTTGAAGGCATCATGGCCATGGGTGCTGTAACGGCGGTTCTGATTCTCAATAAATCGGATGGACAATTAAGTCTGGCTTTAACTGGCGCGATCATAGTTGGCGGGTTGATGGGCGTTCTTTTCGCAGTCTCAACGGTAACGATCCAGTCAAACCAGGTATTAAGCGGCCTGGCATTAACATTTATCGGGGCTGGCCTTTCCGGGATCATCGGCGAACCATATGCTGGCAAACATACTCCTGGCGTTCTACCGACTTACAAGATACCAGTCTTAGGCGATATCCCTTACTTGGGCGATACATTTTTCAACCATAATTTGATGGTGTATTTCTGTTACTTTATTCTACCGATTATGGTCAGCTTTATTCTGTACAATACTCGTCACGGCATGAATATACGTTCGATTGGCGAGAATCCAACTGCCGCAGACGCCTCAGGTATCCAGGTGAAAGCCATTCGCTTCTTCTATGTCACTTTAGGCGCCGCTCTGGCAGGAGCAGGCGGAGCTTACCTTACCCTGGCGCTTTCCCCAACCTGGCAAGAAGGCATTATTAACGGACGAGGTTGGATTGCTCTTGCATTAGTAATTTTCGCTCGCTGGAAACCCTTCAATATCCTTTGGGGGGCGCTATTGTTCGGTGGTGTGATTTCGATTGGATTTGTCGCCCAGGCTCGGAACTGGGGGATAGATGCTTATCTCTTGAGCATGCTACCTTACCTGAGCACGGTAGCCATCATGATTATCCCTATTGCTATGATGGCAAAAGCCAGGCGCCGCTTAAGTATGGGACCATCTGCTCTTGGTGCATCGTTTTTTCGAGACGAAGGTTAGCTTTATATGACCTCGGTTGACATCATCTTTCGCCGTGTGTCCCTTGAAGGGACAGATACAATCTCAGATATCGCTGTGCAAGATGGGATAATCATTGCCGTGGGCAACAATCTCGAGTTCACTGCTCCAGAAGGGCATGATATCGTTTGTGACGGTATGTTAGTCACACCTCCATTTATTGATGCTCATCAACACCTGGATTGCGCTTATATGCTTGACGAAGAGAATCGCACCGGCACACTCCAGGAAGCAGTAGAAATTTTCACTCGCATCAAGCCGGTCAGGACTGAGCAGACTGTAAAGGAACTGGCTGAGAGAGCAGTGTTGGATGCCCTTTACAACGGAACCTGTTTTATCCGTAGCCAGGTAGACGTCGATTCGATCGCCGGTATGAAACATTTGCAACCAATTCTGGAGTTGCGCCAGGCCTATCGAGGCATTGTAGACATCCAGGTCGTGGCGTGCATGGAATATTCACTCGCTCAACAACCACAGGCAGAATCTTATCTGCGGGCGGCCGTCGAGGCGGGCGCAGATCTGGTGGGTAGCATTCCGGAGGTAGAACCATCTCCCGCAGCCCAACAAAAGCATATCCAGATGATCTTTGATATAGCCAGGAGCTATAACGTAGATATCGATATGCATATTGATGAAACGGCAGATCCCCGTTGTCGCACTCTTGAAATGTTAGCAGATACCACCATTCGTGAAAATTACCATGGACGGGTAACCGCTGGTCATTGCTGCGCTCTGGCTGCTTACGATGACCAGTATGCCAGCCAGGTAATTGATAAAGTAGCCATGGCTGGTATCCATGTCATCACCAACCCACTGACGAATCTTTACATTCAAGGACGTGGCCCAAAGACGCCGGTCTGGCGTGGGATCACTCGGGTGCGCGAGTTAGATGAGGCGGGAGTTAACGTGTCTTGCGGGCTGGACGATTTACGCAACCTGTTCTTACCCTTCGGTCGGATGAACATGCTCGAGGTAGCTCTATTCACGTCGCTGACCGCTCAAATGACAACACCCAAATATCTCCAGTATGTGTTCGACATGCCTCGTTATAAGGCTGCCAAGATTGTTGGCTTAAGAAATTATGGAATTCAGACCGGTAATCAGGCTGATTTCGTGATTCTGCCAGTTGATTCGATCCTGGATGCTATTCGTCTGTCGCCGGCGCCGCGCTACATCGTTCGTGCCGGGAAAATTATTGCTGAAAATCGTGTTGAACGGTCATTACATATTTAGTGAGCGACATTCCACCCTAAACCTTCACCAGCGCCGATCATTCGGACAGTTTTTTCAAACAAAGCTTTTTTCTTGGGGGACAGCAAGCATTTTGGCAATCATTCGATAGGTTTTATCGTAATAATCGTGAATATCGAAGGCCTGTTCGTTTAGTAAATACTGAATTGCGGCGCCAACAATCATCGAAATGAGAAAGTAAGGCACAAATCCGGCGTTTGAAGGGTCAAAATCTCCGGCTTTGACTCCTTCATCAATAATTATCCTGATCCAGTTTTCCCAGTCCCGGAACATCTCCTGCACTTTTTCCTTAATTTCGTCATCGTTGATCGCGTGCGTCCAGAAGTCAAAAATGACAAAATATTCCTTCCGCCGCGAGGTATATTCGATCTGATTGGTGACCATAATCATCAATTTCTCAGAAGGACGGATGGCGTTGGTATGAATGTAGGCAGCGTGATTCTTGCTATAAAAATCAATTAAATAATCTATCAGTGCGAGGAAAAGAGCCCGCTTGGTTGGAAAATAATAATGGATCAGGCTGGCGCTTATGGAAGCCTGGTCAGCAATCCTCCGTATAGTTGCCCCACTAATATGATATTGGCAAATTATATCAAGAGTAGCTTGAAGGATAGTGTCTCGGATATCAGCCTGGTTGTTTTTAGATACCATGATCGCTTGTCACCAAAAATCAGAACTCGTTATGACTATCTCTCCAAGTTTATCACGTCCGTCCCTAATTGGGTATTGTCCTTCATTGTAGAAAAATCGCTTCCGATATAGCGACTCCCGACAGATAAATCATAGCTTTTCTGCCGATAAGCAGCTGTTTGGTGTACACGCAAAGGTTGAGTTGGTTGGCGAATTTGACATGATACAGTTCGTCCCGTAAATTCTGATGGAACGAGTAGCTGAAACCATCTGTACGTTCAGCATGGGTCAAAAATCCTGAGAGAAAACCGCCAACTGGGCGCGATCAGAAATCAGCGTGATAATGAAAAATATGCGTACTTAATCATCATAGAATGCACGCAACCGTTCTATTTTTCCAACACGTCTGCAACTGCCCATTGAAAATCCAATTCTGTGGGGGTATACTTTGGCGAAACCAGTTTCGGGCGAAACGAGTTTCGCTTGGCGTTCAATAACCGCTCCCTGTGGAGGGTAGATGATGATCCCGCCTGGACAAAAGAATAAAGCGCAAGGTTTGATCGAATACGCCTTGTTAATCGCCTTGCTGGCCGTGGCCTTGTTGGTTGTGCTGCGCGCGCTCGGGATCAACCTGCAAGACGCCTATTGTCAAGTCGTCAAAGGGGTGGGTGGGGCTGGCATGTGTACGCGCGACTATTGCGCCGATAACTTCGATAGCTCTGGCGGCTGGCCGGCATCCTCCGGTTGGACAATCCAGAACGGTAAGTTGTGTAACGCCCAACCCGGCGAACAGCGCACGATCAGCAATTGCTCGTTGGGCGCCAACCTGCCGGCCAATTATATGGTAACGGCCAGCGGCGCTTCGCTCGCCTCGGGCAACGGGTACGGGATCATCTTCCGCCAATCGAAAGCGTCGCCGTTTGAGAGCTATGTCTTTCAATATGACCCCGGCCTCAACGGTTTCTGCTTTCGTAAATGGGTGAACGGCAGCGAACTGGGCTGCCTGTCTTACGTCGCCGCGCCGCCCGGCTTTAGCTGGAACACCCCCAATCGGACTGTCCAGGTGAAGGTGCAAGGCAATACTTTCAAAGGTTATGTGGATGGTCAGTTGGTATTGACCGCTACCGATGCCACCTATCCTTCAGGCGGAGTAGGATTCCGAACCTGGGATAGCACCCAGGCGTGTTTCAACGATTTCACCATTTCACCCCTGCCCTGAACAGGAGTCGCCGCGATGCCACTAGAAGATTCTCCGTCACTCGAAAATTATAAGGAGGGGATGCCGGCCAGTCTGCCCAACCCGGACCGGCGCCGCCGTCGTTTGTTATTGATTATGGGCTTCTTACTCGCCGTGATCCTGGTGGTCCAGGCGGTCAATTTCCTGCGCAGCCCGCTAGGGGTGGTGTTGCGCGGGCAGGCGACTATTCGCGGGCAGGTGGTCAACCAGCTTGGACAACCCATCCCGGCCGAGATCATCGTGATAGAAAACCGCGTCGCGGTGACCGCCGGCAGCGATGGTCGCTTCGTCATCCCAAACGCGCCGGCCGGACAGATCAGTATCGTCGCCGATTACCAGGGCGTCGGGGTGGAAGTACCGGTCAATCTCAAACCCGGCGACGACCTGGACCTGGGCTCGATCCGCGTGGCGGCCACCGCGCTGCCTTAGCGGGTTTTCGTTTCGCCTCGGTGAATATTTAGGAACTCGTGATAGCTCATTGACGCAAACCCACCGATGAGACAGGGGCGCCGGCCATGATTATCAGCGCCAGCCGCCGCACCGATATCCCGGCGTTTTACGCCGGCTGGTTGATGAATCGCATACGGGCCGGGTTTTGCACGGTATCTAACCCGTTTGATGCACGCCAGAGCAGCAAAATATCGCTCGCCCCGGCTGATGTGGATGTAATCGTCTTCTGGACGCGCAACCCGCGCCCGCTGTTTCGGCATCTGGACGAGTTGGAGGCGCGCGGCTATCACTATTATTTTCAGTACACCTTGCTGGATAACCCGCGCCTGCTGGATGAGCATACCCCTCACGCCGCGGCGGCGTTGGATACCTTCCACCGCTTAGCAGACCGACTGGGCCCTCAGCGGTTGATCTGGCGTTATGATCCGATTGTATTGAGCAACCTGACACCGCCCGATTTTCATCGCCGCGCCTATGAGAAATTGGCTGGCGCGCTGCGCGGTTATACCACGCGTTCGGTTATCAGCCTGCTGGATATGTACGGCAAAATCCGCAAGCGCATGGAGGGGTTAACCGCCCAGGGTGTGAGGCTGACGCCGCTCCAGGAAGGGGCGAACCCACTTGCAATTGCGCCCGATTGGCTGGCGGCCCTGCTGCGCGACCTGGCTAACATCGCTCAGGTTAATGGGATGGAGATGACAAGCTGCGCCGAAGAACTGGATTTGCAACCTTACGGCATCCGAGCAGGCAAGTGCATTGACGATGACTTGATTTGGCGGGTCTTTGGCCTGCAAGTGAGCCAGACCAAAGACGCCGGACAACGCAAAGCCTGCGGCTGCGTGCAGAGCAAGGATATCGGCAGGTACGACACGTGCTTGATGGGCTGCCGCTATTGCTACGCTACTTCCAGCTTCGAGCGCGCCCGCCAGAACTACCTGAACCACCATCCAGATGCAGATATG
>Ga0172371_10014084_pt1 | contig 10337 bp, 3 predicted proteins | sample Lak12m_FD_114543 | JGI IMG/M metagenome (GOLD analysis project Ga0172371, IMG submission 114543) | Freshwater microbial communities from Kabuno Bay, South-Kivu, Congo - kab_022012_12m | ecosystem: Environmental > Aquatic > Freshwater > Lake | place: Democratic Republic of the Congo: South-Kivu... | reverse complement strand
GGGGAAAAGGGTACAGGCGGCAGGAAGAAGTCATCCGGGGGAAGCAGGTAGACGTCACCGTCCCCGTATTCGTCCCGTTGGCTCTTGATCTCGATGCCCAGTTGCCTCAGTTCATCGCGGTCAGCGAAGAACCTGCGGGCGACAGCTTCACTGCTCCTGGTGCCGTCGTCGTAGCCTTCCACCCTGTCGCGTATGGTCTCGGCATCGACCGGCCGGCCCTGCCTGGACATCAGATAAGTCACAAGCGAAAGTTGCCTTATGAGCTTGTTCTGGTCCCGGGGCTCGCTTTTTTCCTTTTTGGCAGGCATAAGATCTTCCGTCCGCTCGCTGGGGTAAAATCTCAGGTGATTGTATATCTGGAAGTCCTTTGGGGGAAGAGCGGCGGGCTGCCTGTAATGGAAAGCCAGCGTGGTTCCCGCTGGAGTCATATAATAGAAGCGCTTATCCGCCGCTATGGGCGCTACTTAACAAAGGATGTTCGATGAAACTGACATCATTGCTTTACCGCATGGCCCGGCTGTCGCGTGACGCCGAAGTCATCACCTCCGGAAATCCGAAGAAGATGGCCCGGCGCGTGAAGAATAAGTACATCGGCCGTAAGATATTCAGGCGGATCAACAGGTGGTAGGGGCAGGCTCATGCCGCTGAAGCTCATCTGTGGCCCTGCCGGCTCCGGCAAGACCACTCGCGCCATCGATGCCTTCCTGGCGGCGGTCGATCGTGGAGAAAATGCGATTTTCATCGCGCCCTCCCGACCGGACCAGCACCATTTTCAGAGGCGCATCCTGGCTGCCAGGCCTGTGTTGAGCGGCGGCAAGATAGCAACTTTCGACGACCTGCTCTGTGAATTCATCGAAGATGAGAACGAACTTCCACGGACACTTGCGTCCGCTGAAAGTCTGATGCTGCTGCGGGCTATCGCAGACGGGCCGGGCAAACCCGAGACCCTTGCGGCAAGCAGCAGCTTCGACGGTTTCATCACTGAACTGTCAGGTCTCATCAACGAGCTGGAAGAAGCTGGCGTGCCGCCCGAACACCTTGGCAGGAGCCTGAAAAAGTGGGCGGGGAAAGACCAGTGGCGGCGTGGCTTCAACCAGGACATTTTCCGCCTTTTCGATGAGTATCAGGCGATCATGGAGGAACAGGGCGCCGAAGACTCGGCCCAATCCGCCCGCCGGGCGGTGGACCGGCTTGCCGCTGACCACTCCCTGCTGGGCTATCAAAGCATCATCGTTGACGGCTTTCAGAGTTTTACGCCGTTACAGCTGGAGTTGATAGATACGCTGCGCGATACTGACGCTGAGCTTATCGTCACGCTTCCATTTCAGGAGGGGAAAGCCGCGCTTGGCACACCCGCCCGTTACTACGATCGTCTGAAGACGAACGCTGAGACCGAACTGCTCACCGAGTCTTTCGACGACGAACGTGATCCCGCCATCAGGTATATAGCTGAAAATCTTTTCGAGGAGGATTCCCCTGAGATTCCGGCAGGTCCCGCGGTTACGCTCCTGCAGGCCGCAGGAGTTCGGGGCCAGGCGGAACTGGTCGCGGCAGAGGTGTTGCGGCTCTGGAGGGAGGAAAATACCAGTCTCGACGACGTGGCCGTGATCACTCGCGATTTCGGCCAGGACAGCCTGGCTTTGGCTGCGACTTTTGCCGATTTTGGGATACCTTTTGAAATGTACGCGAAAGTGCCGCTGATGTCCACGCCAGTGGGACGCACTGCCGCGGCAGCACTCGAGCTCGCCATCGCTATCGCTGGCGCCGGTTCAGCCACTCCGGGCGACAGATTGTCCGGCAGGGCCGGCACCGCGATAGCCGGCAACGGTGGAGCGGGCAGCCTGCTCGCCTATCTGCGCAGCCCCCTGCCGGTGGATGAGAGCGACAGAGTCGACCAATTCGACCGGCTTTCGAGAACGCTGAACAGCGATGACCCCGGAATAATGATGATGGAATGGAACCATCACGATGGCCGCCCTCTGGTGGAGATCGACCGGCTGGTGCAGGCTGCGGCGCTCGGTATAACACCGCTAGCTAATGAGCTGGCGGATATAATGCGAAGCCAGGTGCGAGCCACGGCAGCCAGTGCTTCTGTCGAGAAGCTCGAAATGGACGCGACTGCCCTGAGAAGCCTGGTCAAGGTATGCGAGGAAGCCGCCCGGGCAGGAGGGACCCTGAGCGATCTGCGATCCCGTACATCTGCGGGAGACCCGGTCTTTCCCGGCTCCCATGAGCTCCAGTTGCTGCGCGATTGCATCGACAAGGGGTCATGGTGGCCGAAAGCCGGCTCCATGCGTAACTGCGTAAGACTGCTGGATCCACATCGTGTGCTCAATCAGAGGTTCGACGCGATTTTCGTCTGCGGTCTGCTGGAAGGCCAGTTCCCGGTCCTCGGGCGGGAGAGCGCCTTGCTTAACGACGCCGACCGTGACTGGTTGAGACAGAACGCCGACCTGCCGCTGGATGCCGGAAACCATAGGCTGGACGACGAACGATATCTTTTTCAGAGGACCCTCACCAGGGCGCGCAACCGCATCTATCTTTGTTATCCCTATTGCGACCAGAATGGCGAACCGACGGTCCGTTCCCTTTTCGTCGACGATACCCTCGACCTGTTTGAAGGCGGCACTGCCGATGCAGCCGGTGAAAAATCCTGGGAGACGCGGGCGCGACAGATAGGCGATGTCGCTTTCGCGGTTGCCGACGCCCCGACTGAGAGCCAGGCGCTGCTGTCTCTGGCGGCCAGGAATCTGGGAATAACGCCGGATGCCGCCCAGGCCGCCAAAACGCAGATTGGGCCGGAAGCCGCTGCCTGTCTTCAGGAACGGCTGCAGCAGTGCAGGAACGCTGCGACGCCCCATAGACCGAAAATCGGAGATGAAGTAAAGCAGCAGCTCGCGGCACAGGAATACTTCAGGGTGACGGAACTCGAGCGATACCTGGAGTGCCCATTCAAATATTTCCTGGAGTATGTTGTCAGGCTCCAGCCCCTCGAGCGGGATGACTTCTTCATGGTCCGCGGTTCGCTGGTCCACTCGATCCTGTACAGGTTCTTCAACGAATTGAAACCGGGCAAGATCTGTCTGCCAAAGGCTGATGATGGCCAAATCGAACAGGCTCGCCGGATGATGCGGCGCATAGCCACCGAGGAGATAGCGAGCATCGGTGATGATCTCAGGTCCCGCGTCACCGGCCTGGAGATCATGGGACATCTGGATCGTCTCATCGATCGTGAACGGATCGTGCGCCCCGGGTTTGTCCCATACGATTTCGAGATGAGTTTTGGGATTTGCGACAAATCCAGGGGAGGCGCCAAGGGCCGCTATGACGAGGAGACCATGCTCCAGTTCGGCGATATAAAGCTGTGCGGCAAGATCGACCGGATCGACCTCCGCGAGGGGACAAACCAGGCGGTAGTCATCGACTACAAGACCAGCAAGGATGACAATCTGCCCAAACGGGCGAAATTCATTGAAGAGGGAACGATTCAGGTGCCGCTATACATGCTGGCCGCGAGGGAGATCTGGGGTTTTGAGCCCATAGGCGGCGAGTATTACGGAATACTGGGCAAGCGGCGCCGCGGCTTATACCTGAAGAAGTTCGTGGACATACTCGGGCTGGATTCCAAAGAACCGACCAAACGCGAATTCGTCGATGATGACGATTTCGAGTCGGGCATCGAAGCAGCCAGGAAGCTCGCGATCGATGCGGCCACTGGCATCCGTTCCGGGGACTTTCCGTGCATTGCAAGGAATCCCAAGACCTGCGATTACTGCGACTACGACGGCATTTGCCGGCAAATAACACTGGCCGGTACGGAGACGGAAAAGGAGCACGCCTGATGTCCGGTGCATTCAAGCCCACCGACAGTCAGCAGAGAGCCATCAACCGCCTGGACGGCAGGCTGTTCATCGCCGCCGGAGCCGGATCGGGAAAGACAGCCGTGGTCGCCAACCGCTTCGTCGAAGCCATCGCCCGGGGCAAGGCGGAGGTCGACCAGATCCTGACCATCACTTTCACGAAGAAGGCCGCCGCCGAGATGATGAAGCGTGTGCGTAAGGTGTTGCGCGAGCGGATCGCGGAAGACCCCGATCCTGAGCGGGCCGGGCGCATGAAACGCGCATATCGCGACATCGAGAACGCCTGCATCAGCACAAACGACAGTTTTTACTCGCGGGTGCTGCGAGCCAACGCCCTGGCCGCGGAGATTGACCCCGAATTCACTGTGGCCGATGAGGCGCGCTCCCGTATCATGCGTGAAGAAGCCTGGGGGCCTGCCGTGCTGGAATTTGTGGAGCGGAATGGGCAGCCGGCCGCCGATCTCATCCTGGCTTATGACCCCAAGGTCCGGGACGAAATTTTCAAGATAATTAATGGCATTTACAAAACAATAAGGACCAGGGGCGGGAAAGTAAGGCTCCCGGTACCGGATCCCATCGAGCTGTTCACCCGGAGTAGTGAACAGTTGCTTACGGCCATTGATGAATTCGAGGAGGCGGTAAAAAGTACGGGCGCTTCATACGAGACCATCGACACGGTCCAGGAGACAAACTGGAAACTCAGGGCAGCCTGCAGCTCCACCCGGATGGATGTCCGATGGCAGATGCTGGAGGAGGGCAAGCCTTGCGCCGCACGCGGCGGTCTAAAGGCGGAGATCAAGGAGATTCAAAACGCAAGGGAAGCCTGCATCACCGCACTCCATGCCTCCGATGCGGTTGAAACCATGAGGCTGATGGGCGACCTGCTGCAGACCTACGACAGGATCTACTCACAGAACAAATATAACGCCGGAGTTCTGGATTTCGCCGACCTTTCACTTCTCACCCGCGATCTCCTGGTGAACAATAAGAGCATACGCGACCGCCTGTCATCCGGTTTCAAAATGATCATGGTTGATGAATACCAGGACACAAACCGGCTGCAGGCCCAGATAACCAGCCTGATCACCAGCGGCGACCTGATGATGGTGGGGGACGAGAACCAGTCCATCTTCGGATTCCGCGACGCCGAAGTGGAGCTGTTCCGGGAAGAGGACAGGCTGGCGGAAGCGGGTGATTACCGTATCCCCCTGGTTGAGAATTTCCGCAGCCAGCCGGAGATCCTGGCGTTCGTGGACGCCATTTTCAAGTGTGAGGAAATGCTGGGCAGCAGGTACCTCCAGTTGCACCCCATGGCTGAGATCGACAAGCGCGCGGAGGATAGCCGTGTAGAAATAATCATGGTCGATTCGATGCCCCCTTCCCGGGAGAAGCTGGTGCCGGCGGCCGAATCGAGAAAGATCGAGGCCCAACTGATCGCTGAACGGCTGCGGGAGCTTCACGGGCAGAGTTACAGCTACGGTGACATGGCCATAATAATGGCCACCCGCACAGATGCGGAGACCTACCGTCAGGCGCTCGACAACGCTGATATCAGCAGTTATCTCGCCATCGGTATAAGCTATTTCGGCCGTCTGGAGCTTGGAGACACCATCAACCTCTTCCGGCTGCTGGTAAATCCGCTGGATGACGAGGCGCTTGTGGCAGTACTGCGGTCGCCTCTTGTCGGTGTCTCCGACGACGCCCTCTACTGGTTGCGGCAGGCGGCTGGCCGCGATGGAGACAGAAAATACAATCCCCTCTGGACAGCCATGGCCGATTCCGGTGAACCGCTTGAAAACGCCACGTCATCCGATGGCGAAAGGCTGATGAAATTCGCTGCAGACCTTGATGCCTTGAGAAGCTACGCCGGCCGCCATTCCCTGCAGGATACGTCCCGGAAAGTATTGGCATACAATGATTTCGCGGGAGCCATGGCGTCCTGCAACAAGGGCAAACAGGCCCTGGCTAACCTGATGAAACTGATCGACCTGGCTGCGGATTTCGAGGATGACTGGGGCCGCGATCTGGTCGCCTTCACCGAGTTCCTTGGATATCAGAAATCCAGGGAGGTCCGCGAGGCGGACGCCCCCATCGAGGAGGAAGGTGTCGATTCGGTTCGGATCATGACCATGCATTCCGCCAAGGGCCTGGAATTCCCTCTGGTGGTTCTGCCCAAGCTGGGGGATGAGAGAGGCAGCCGCCCCAGGCCGAAAGTGCTGCTCGACCGGAACGAAGAATCCGGGCGCGTCGGACTTCTGTACAGGAATACTAATTCAAAAGATGTTCCCCTCTTTTATTACGATGACCTTGCCGCCGAGAAAGCGGCCCGAGAACTGGAGGAGAAAAGACGGCTGATCTACGTTGCCATGACCAGGGCCAAGAGGCATCTGATCTTGGCTGGATGCACTGACCTTGAGCAGCCGGGCAAGGGTATGGGAGAGGGCTCCTGTCCGCTCGACTGGATCCGTGACCGCCTGGCACTCGACCGGAAGAGCCGCCCCGGCCTCGACGGCCTTACGCATATCGATGATATCGCCGGCGCGAATATCAGACTTCAAATCTGTACTGAACCGGACGAAGTCCTGGCGCGGGCGGATGCCACGAAAGCGGTTCATGAAGCCGTCGAAGCGTCAGCCGAAGTCAACTCAGCCATTATGGACATGCCGGTGCCGGCGATTTTCGTCCCGCCAACGATCTCAGCGACCAGCCTCGATGCATTCAACGCCTGTCCACGACGCTACCATTTGGACAGGGTGCTGGGAATCGGCAGGCTGCTCGATGTAGAGGCTTCAGGCCGGGGCGCGGTCAGGGATGGAAATCTCAACGCCATGGAAATGGGAACGCTGGTCCACCAGATACTGGAACGGGACCTCAATAAGGCTTTCGACGGTTCGATGACCCCGGCCGATATCGATGCGGCTGCTGTCGCCATGCCCACGCCGGCAGATGCTGACCATAAAAGGGTTAACGAACTTCTTGCTAACTTCCGCATGACTCCTGTAGCCGCGGATCTGCTTGCAGCTCAAAAAACCGGCCGGCTACAGAAAGAATTCCCGTTCTCAACCCTCGTCGGCCAGACCGTAGTCCAGGGCTTCATCGATGCCATCTTGACAGACGGTGACGGCGGCACCCTGGTAGTGGATTACAAGACTGGCAGCCTGTCGGAAAATCATACCCTCGAGCAGGCGACGGCAACATACAAATACCAGATGGCAGCGTATGCACTGGCAGCAGCGCGCCATGCACCAGGTCCCGTCAGGGTGGCGCTGGTATTCCTCGGCGGTGACGAGCCGGTTGAATCCGTCCAGCACTTTGTCCGCGATGATATAAAAGGACTGGAGCAGGAAATAAAAGCCTTGATCGACTCGATGGCCCCGGGTGATTTCCCTCCCGTCAAGGAGTTCGATGCCCATCAGTGCCAGTATTGTACAGCGGGCCCCAGCGGCGCCGGCATCTGTCAGCCCGGCGTTTAATCCCGTCCCCAACGGGTAACTTCCTGTAATTCCAGCAATTTTCCTTGAGAAAAAGGAACTTGTGACCGATTGGCGCATATTATATATAGCGCTGACCAGGCCGAACCGGAATTTTCGCCTTTAAATGAGGCATTTCATCAATCCGTGGCGCGCATCTGATCAAGATCACGCCTACAGGAGGGGATTTCTTTGAGCAGGAAATCGGGGGACTCATCAACCGGCGATGCTTCGGGAGATAACTCCCTGCGCTCCAACAGCGCTGGTGATGCTTCCAATAGAGCGACCCCAAATACGAGCGGTTTTCTCGAAAGCCTGCTGGACAGCATGGCTGAGGGAGCCTATACCTGCGATCTTGAGGGCAGGTTTACATATTTCAACCCCGCTGCGGAAAAAATAACAGGCTACACCAAAGCCGAGATGCTCGGTACCAGCTCCGCGAACCTGGTCGCTGAAGACGAACGTGGCAAGATCGAGGAGATGCACAGCCGCCGCCGCGAGGGCTTCGTGGATCGTTACGATATCGACGTCATCCGCAAGGACGGGCAGCGGATCACGCTGATGCAGACGGTGTCGCCACTTTATGATTGTGGTGAGATTGTCGGCGTGGTCGGTGTCGCCATAGATGTTTCCAGTCACAGACAGCTCCAGCAACAGCTCGAGAAACAAAACCAGAGACTTTTGCTGTTGCAGTCGGTGATCTCACGAAGTGTATCCAGCCTGGCTCGAGGCAAGGCGCTCAAGACGCTCGTCCACGAGATGGCCGAAACCTTCGGCTACGACTTCTGCAACATCTTCACGGTACATGAAGACGGCTCAAAGCTGCAGATCGTAGCCAGCCATGGATACAAGAATGATTTTCTCGAGATGATGAACGCTGGTGACGCCTTCAGTTTTAGTGACGAGGAATTCGTCAAAGGTCCGGCCGCAAAAGCCTTCCTCAAGGGCGAGCAGACAGTCATCTCCGATCTTCAAAAGAACGCCCCTGATCGTCGCCTGAAGGAAGCAGCACGCGAGTACAGCTTCCGTTCCATCGTTACGACACCGCTGGAATATCGTGGCGAGCGCCTGGGCATACTCTCCGTTTATACCAGAGAGATCCACGATTTCGACGAAAAGGAGCTGGAATTTCTCAAGAGCATTGCCGCCCAGGCTGCGACGATCGCGGGAAGCGCGCGAGTCTACGATCGCCTGGCCAGCTCTGAAGAACGCCATCGTGAACTTTACAACAAGGCCGCCGACTGGATGTACACACTCGATGAAGATGGAGTCATCATAGAATGCAACGAAACCATGGCAGAAGCCCTGAAGCTTCCAGGGCATGAGATCACCGGCAGCCACGTTTATGACCTGGAGGCTGATCCCGACCGGGGAAAAGCCATAGCTGCAATAGAGGCGTTTAAGGAAAAAGGCGATCCGGACATGGTCTTCACCGCCGAGCGGACTTTTGTTGGCCGTGAGGGCAGGCAGGTCCTCGTCGAACTCCACGCCCGGAGCATGGCAGATAAGAGGGGCGGCACGATCCAGTGGCGCGTGGTCGGCCGCGATATCACCGAAAAAAAAGAAGCCGAACAGCGTCTGAAACTGTTGGCGGCTGCGGTAGACAACGCATATGAGTGCGTGGTGATAACAGACCTCAACGGCGATATCCTCTCTATCAATGCCGCTGGTGCTGCCATGCTCGGCTATCCTGCTGAGAAGATGACCGGTTTGCATATGGGCGAATTCTGGTCAGACAGGAACTCGGCGGAGCTGAAAGAAGAGATTTACGAAAAGACCCTGAACGCCGGCGGTTGGGAAGGGCAGATGTACTACAGTGGGGCGGATGGTAAAGACATTCCGGTATTCGCGTCATCCGCAATTGTAGACGACGCCGATGGCAGCCCCTTTGCCATGGTGGGTATAGCCCGTGACATCTCAGCTGAGCAGCGGATGACTTCAGAGATCCTCCAGCGCAACCGCGAACTGGCAGTGCTCAACTCGATAGCTACGATATCTTCAAGTTCCCTCGACCTGGAGGAGATACTCCAGGACGCTCTCGATTCAGTTGTGACATCACTGAATTACGACACCGGCATCATCTATATAGTTGACTCTGATTCGCAGAACCTTACTCCCATGGCGACGACGATGGACATTCCGGATGATATGCAAAAAAATGTCAATCTGATCAAAGTAAGTGAAGGCTACATTGGCAAAATCGCTGAGACCGGTTTGACCACTTTCGTCAACGACTATGAGAATAGCCCCTATCGTCTGATGAACATGCCGCGCGCTGTGGCTATCGCTTCCATAGGTGGAGTTCCTCTCATATCCAAGGGCAAGGTCATGGGTGTGCTGGTTGTGAGCACCAAAGCCCTGCACACTTTCAGCGAAGGCGAGCAGGCGCTGCTGGGAGCACTTGGTAATACGATCGGCGTGGCCGTTGACAACGCTCATCTGTTCGAAGATGTACTCCGTGGCAGGAATGAGTGGGAAACCACATTCGACGCAATAACGAACGGCGTGTCGATCCACTCTGAGGATTACACAATCATACGGGCCAACCGCGCTCTTTCGCGCCTGCTCGACATTCCCGCGGAGGAACTGATCGGCAGGAAGTGTTACGAGGTCTTTCACGACTCCCAGGGGCCGCTTCCTATCTGTCCGCAGGCGAAGGCTATCCGCGAGGGCGTGAGCCACAGCATCATCGCGGAGGAACCGCATCTGGGCCGCATCCTCGCAGTGTCTTCGGATCCGATCTTCGATGAGGAAGGCAATCTAACCGGAGTTGTGCATGATGTGCGTGATATAACCGAGCAGGAGCATCTGCGCGAGCAGCTTTCTCAGTCGGAGAAGATCAGGGCACTGGGTGAGATGGCCGGTGGTGTCGCCCACGACTTCAATAATTTTCTAAGGAGACTCTGATCAACTGCTAAAAATTTTCTCGCAGTCGCCATTAAGCAAAAAATCGATTGATATCCGCCAATATTGTACGTATATCGCGGGTTTTCATGGTCTTCTTTGT
>Ga0172371_10014083_pt1 | contig 10337 bp, 11 predicted proteins | sample Lak12m_FD_114543 | JGI IMG/M metagenome (GOLD analysis project Ga0172371, IMG submission 114543) | Freshwater microbial communities from Kabuno Bay, South-Kivu, Congo - kab_022012_12m | ecosystem: Environmental > Aquatic > Freshwater > Lake | place: Democratic Republic of the Congo: South-Kivu... | reverse complement strand
GAGATGAAAACCGACAGGTACAGGAAGTTCATAGACGAGTTGGATGCATTCCGGCTCAAATGCTCGCAGTACGCGCTTGTTCGCAGAAAGTCGCTTGTGGTGGGAGAGCAGTTTCCCCTCGTGCCTGAATACATAATGTTGGACAACGAATATGACGAACTGGTAAAACGGTTCTTCCTTATGATGTTCGAAACTGGGTTTTCGCCATGAACGAACAAATCCTCCCTGCAAATGCACAGGTCATCCAAGGGCAACCTTCGGTGGACTACAACATATTCATTCAGGAACTTACAAACATGACCAACAAGTTCGACATGTACCTCTCAGGAGAGGAGGAAGTAATGGACGAGAACGGGAAGATTGAAAGGAGAAAGACGACGCGGCAGAGGATAAATAGAATTGGGAAGAAGGCTGTGATGTCTTGGGTGTACAACTACATAAACCCGAACACCTATCTTGCCGAAAACAAACAGCACAACGTGGAGAACATCTACAAGCTCGACAGCATGAACGTTCTTACACTTCTTTATACGCATCTCAACGAATTTGAAATGACGATAGAGGATGCCAACGACGTGCATTCTCAACTGTGCGAGTTGATGATGCACGCACTCATGCGTTCAATGACCGACAAAAAGTACATTTTTCCGACAATCAATACGAGTTATCAGGGGCAGCCGCCGCCTGAAAAACCGAAGCTGTGGGGGTTGTTTTAGATGGACATGTTTGGGTTCGACATAGTGAGCATCATCCTTGTCGCGGGGTTCATAACGTTTTGGGGAGTTGTGATAATCCTATTCGTCTTGTTCGCAAACAAGAACCCATATCTTCCTCGCAAATACTACAATGTGCGCCTTTTAGACAGGGAAGAAAATGACTTGGGCATGAGGAAAGGATGGGTAATATCGGAACACAAGGTAAAATGGTTCAGGATTGGTCTTAAAGGTTTTCCGTCGTTCAAGGGAGTTGAAAAGGACATCTCGATAATGGAAACCATGAACAAGAAGGGAGAGATAGAGATAATCGAGGACGTGCCGGACAAGTACGAACCTGAGAACTACACGCCAAAGAACATCCCGATAACACAGAAGGACGCGTTTGTAAACGACATTCTCTCGGTTGTGAATGACGATGCCAAGGAAGCGTTCAGGATGAAGATAAACGAGGCGATAGAAAAGCATTCACGACTTGTGGACCTCAACACGAGCAGGGCAACCAAGGAATACATTTCACAGGCAAGGCGGGAGGCTGAGAGGGTAAAGAGCGACGACTTCATCTACAAGTACGGCCCAATACTTGTGCTGATAGTCGCAGGGTTGTTCGCATACCTGATAATAGACGGCTCGATAAAGGCATATCAGACGACGATGGCATCGCAAGGCGCACTGATGGAGAACGGTTACAAACAGATAGTCGAGCAGTGCGGCGGGGTGTTCCAACCAATCAATCCGCCTAAGAACGACACGCAGACCAAACCGAATACAGGTGTGCAGTTGCCATTCCTTACAACATAACATTATATACATGTAACATCATAAAACGGTCGGTGTTACATTGGCGGGTGGAGGAACGACAGCAACTGCTTCTCAAAGTGCCGCCATAGCCGCGACACAGGCAAATATGGCAATGATAGCAGCAGGGTATACCCCGACAATGGCCGGTTGGACGACACAGACTGGTGCTGTTGTCGCAAAGACGACACCCGAAGCGGTTGAGAAAGGCATTGTTTCACAACCACAAAACCAAGGCGATGCTGCGAACCTGCGCGACTTTGAAACACAGGAGAAACTTCCTCAAAATCAACTAATATCCCAAACGCAGCAAAGCGAGGCAAACAAGTCGGCTCTTGCAGCATCGTACCAAGCCGACCTGAACCTTATTAGCCGTTCCATCGGAGCGCAGGTAGACCCGACGAGTAAGGCAGGGCAGGAAGTTCTTGCGAAATATCAGGCAGACAAGGAGTTCAGGGAAAAGAGGTCTGAACAAGTCATACGCGGGGCATCGAAACAGGAGGGCGCGATGGGAAAGACAGGAACGGACGTAGTTTATCCTACTGGTTTCTTTTCACCAATGAATGTTGAAACAACTGAAGCATCCATAAAATCCGGCAAGTCAAGCATAACTTTGATGACGGGAGAGCCAAGACCTGAATTCGTCTTGGGCGGCGCGACAAATCCACAGGGAACATTCTCCCCATTCATGCCTCTTGCAACCCCATCGGAAGGAAACAACACGGTTTCAATCAAGGAAGGAAAGGAAACGTTCTCGGCGCAGGGCGCGACAATCTTCGGAGGGTTCTCGTCAATCGCAGGTGTGGAGGTGAGCCTCGTAGCACCCGCACCCCTCGCATCAATGGAACCATCCAAGTCCCCATACGGTTATTCAACGTATTACAAACCGCAGATAGGCGAGAGATGGGTGGAAGGCATCGCATCCCCAACGCTTCCATTCGTAGTCGCATCGGGAGAGAGCAAGGTGTCTTATGAGATTGACAGGGCAAACGAGAAACTTACACAGGAGAGTTTCAAGGCGGCAAACGCGCCGGGGATAAATGCTGGCATGTCATTGGCAGACAGAGGCTACAAGTCTATGATAATACAGAACGAGGAAAGTCCGTTTGATGCACTTTCAAGATTGGAAAGAAGCACATACAAGGTCGGCGATGCGACGTTTGTTCGGGAAGGAACTCTTATCGGAGGTCGGCAGGCGACCTTTCAGGACATTTTATCCCTAAGAACCGAAGTAAGAAACAAAAGGATAGAGGAGAACACGCGAAAGGGAATGGACCCGATATTCGGAAAGGGAAACATAGCGCAAGATATAATGATTGGGGCGCAGACAGGAGTTTCAAATCTCATATTCGGGACAAGCGACATGTTTGCGAGTTCATATCAGTTTGGCGCATCTTCAGGAATACTTACAAAGATGGCGATGGAAGGGCAGACAGATACGAAGATATACAACCAAATGCTCGCATCTCAGAACAAGGCATACATAGACACCATTTCAATAGGTGGAACAACTGCGGCATTTGTTGTCCTTCCAATCGCAGGGAAAGCCATAATGGGAGTTCCATCAACAACCGCATCAGTAGCGGGGGGTGTCCGTTCATTGCTTGGGCAGACTGTTGCAGCCGCACCATTGGGGTATATGGTCTATGAAGGCGGGCAGATGCCTGATGGGAGTTTCAATCTCGTGCGTGGAGTTTCATCCACAGCAGCGCAGATTGGGACATTCAGGCTCATACCTGAAAACGCCATGAACATCTACTTTGCGCGTGGGACACAGAGCGCGCCGCCAATAAGGGGGTTCAATGTAAATATAATTGAGTTGGGAGGCGGGCAGAAATCCACAATCGTAAGTATAAGAAGCCCATTCGGGGAAACATCAGGGACATTGTTCAGCATCGAGAAGGTCGGAAAGAACAAGCCATACAGCGAAACATTCAGGCAGATAACTCCATACGGAGGGGCGACATTCGGAGAAACATGGTCCATGATGGAACCGCAACCACGCGCAAAAACCGAAGCAATCTCTATTGGCAACATAGGAAAGATAGACTTTAACCTCCCGAAATCAACATCGGCATCCGAAGTAGCCGCAAAGGAAAGCCGCGTCAGGATTGAGAGGTCGGTTCGCCCAATCTTCCAAGATATAAAGATGAAGGACAATCTTCGGTTCGACAAGTTCGACCTGAAACTGAACATCGGGGCAAAGACATCCATGACGGCCCCAATCAGGGACTTCGTTTCACCATACACCCTCGGACAATTCACATTCGGCGACTACCTTGCAAGGGTTCAGGTGAAGGCAGGCAATCCCGAAGCGGTGTCAATCTATAACTTTGCGGTCAGGACTGCTGGTGAAAGGTCATCAGACATTGTGAGATACACAGAAAGCAGAGAGAACATAATGGCAAAGAGCGACGTGGTTTCCCCTGAGATTAAGAACATCCTTGGAACGGAAAAGAAGGTCGGAGCCATAGCTGAGGAAAGGGGAAGCCTTCTGATGAAATCCGAAACAACCGAAGGCAAGATATACCCCGAAGGTCGTTCAACGAAGGGAAGCGACGAGGACAAGATTTTCTCTGAGAGGGTGAAGAACCTATTTACAAAGAAGTCCATAGTCCAAGAATACATCGCAAAGAGGGAGGCATCCGCAGACGTGTTCGGGACAACGGATGAACAGACAGGGAAGTTCCTTGGAGGGATATATGACTACAAGGGGCAGCAGATAGAGGATGTCAAATCAAACTACCTTCAGGCGACATTCACTAAGCTCGTCGGGAACAAGCCGACGCTCGGTGTCCCTGAAAAGACGCAGGGACTTCCGAAAGGAGGCGAGGCGCAGACATTCGGCTCTGCGGTTGTGGATAAACTCGATGCCATGACGGCACTTGAACCGAAGGGTAAGACATTCGGCGACCTGATGTATATGTTCAAGTTTCAGGAGGGAAGGATGTCCCCGTCGGGTGCTGCGGAAATAAGGAAGCGTGCCGAATTTGTGGATGTCCTCGCAAAAAAGACGATGACAAATGAGGAATATTTTCAACTGAACGAGAACCTGAAGAACCCGAAGAAGGTTGTTGAAATGGTTTCATCAATGAAGCCTGAAATAAGACCGAAGGCAAGCAGCGCATCAGTGTCTGCGATTGGTCTTTCATTGAGTTCATTATCATTGTCAAAGAGCCTGTCATCACTTTCAAGCAGCAGCAGTTCAAGCAGGAGCCTGTCTGCAAGCAAATCCCTTTCGAGCATATCAAGCAGCAGTTCGAGGAGTTCTGTTTCACAGAGCGTTTCAAAGTCAGGTTCATCTTTGAGCATGTCAAAGAGCAGTTCAAGTTCATTGTCGAAGTCATTGAGTTCGTTGTCGAGTTCGTCAAGCAGCAGTTCAAGTTCCAAATCTCCTCTATCATCGCCTCCCCCCAAAAAGATAGGCGGCGGGTTCGGCATATTCCCCGACATGTCCGGCACAAGCGGCATGGGTGGAAAGTACAAACGGAAGAAAGGCAAATACTCGCCGTCGTTCATCGCGGTTTCACTTGGGATAACCGCGAAGAAAGGTGCTGCCGGAAAGACGGAAAGGTTCGGGTTTGCAGTAAGACCGATGATAGACGCGACCAAGAAAAAGAAGTGATTATGGATGTCAAGTCTGATTGATACGATATTCGGGGCATTCATGCTTTTCGTGTTCGGAGTTGCGGCACTGATAGGGTTCAGCGTGTTCCTTTCAATATCAGGGACAGGGATACTCGGTTCCTATGCAGGAGCGATGCAGCAGTTCTATACCTCGATAAACAACGTGTCAATCTTCATAGCCATTGGGGTTTCGCTTGCCGCCGTATTTGCAGGGCTGATGATACGGACGCACCCTGTCTTTTTCATAATCGCCATCATACTTGTATTCGTTGAGTTCATGGTCGTTCCTTCCTTCGTTCAGGTTTACAACGGAGTGGCGCAGGGAATGTCTGCGGAAGTGCAGGCGGGGATGGCGCAGCAAAGCACGATATTGCAGATGCTCCCGATACTTACTGCAATCGGAACCATGCTTGCGGTCATAGTCGGGTTGGTGAGGGAGTAATATGGCACGGATAGGCAGCCTACTGACGTTATTTATGCTGTTCGTCAGCCTCGGCTTTGCGTGGACGGCCGGATACGAACCGCCAAGCTGCCTGACACAATACAGCGTAGCCGGAAAGAACTTCACAATAACAACAGCAGGTACATTATACAACTGTGAAACATACACAAGAACAACAATGCCATTCAAGCTCACAGGAACAAACGACATAAACAACGGGACGTTGGAAGCAGAAAACACAACACACATGAAAACAACGGGAGCGGGCATTGCAACAATATCCCTGGTGCCACTACCAAAATCAGGAAACTACACATTTGAAAAGGCAACGATAACGTGCAACGAAACCGGAAACACCACCGGAACAATCGCCGCATACGGAAAACTAACAGAAACAGGAAATGCATACAACATCTCAAATGCAACGGGAGGGCAATCCATCCTATGCAACAAAACAAGCACATTAACAATAACACCGGGAAGCGGATTCAAGTACCCATTCTACAACTCAACGTTTTTCCATGGAGGCAGCGGATTCATAAAAGCATCGGGAAGCGATTTCGGAACGTGCGTAGGAGGAAACGGCCTGGGAAATCTATCAACGGGAATATCATATACGGGGATGTGGGCAAACAAAATAGGGCCAATACACGGGCTGTACACGTGCGCCGCATCGGGCACAACAACAAGCGCAACCGTGTTTTCAGACATGCAAACAAAAGCCACAATCACGGACCCATCAGCATACTGCCGCCTTCTCTTGTACTTCAACAATCCGTATTATGGGAACATCCAACTTGTACCGAAACTGACTTATATTCCTGCAAACGACTCATTTGCAGACTTCATAAATTCAAGCGACAACTCGGCGTACATCCCTAACAACACGATAACATACGTCCTTGACAGCATCACTGATATTTGGTACATCGTGCCTGCATATACCTGCGCAAGTTATTCCATTATCGGTTCTACCTCAACACTGCAATACGACCCGACTGCAACCGGAAACATCGGTGGCGGGGCCGTACCGATTGACGTTTATATAAATGGTTCATGTTCGTACAATGCTGCAAGCCGTGTGGTTACATGCACAGGAACAGACAGCAGCGCAACGGTAACATCCCTTAATCTTTCGACTTATGCGCTCGGGAACGTAACCCCTAACTGTGCAAATGGTACTTCCGGCGCATCTGCGACACTTACCTGCACTATACCAAATGTGAACGGGACTTATTATGCATATTTCTACGGGACTGATGCAAACCTGATAAACCACCTGTTTGCATATAAGGAGATAAACATAGGTTCAAGCAGTACAACGTTTGGGAGGAGCGGCTACCTGGGGGCAATCATACTTGTTGTTGTTGCGTCAACCCTGATAACAAGCTCGATAGCCGCAAGCATGGTGCTTGGATGCTTTGGATTGTTTGCCGCACTTGCATTCGGGATAATACCTGCTGATGGAAACTCGGTGGTGGCAATCCTGATGGTGATTGTCGCATTTGTGCTTGCGTATAGATTAAAGGTGTAAAGATGGCTGAACTAAAGAATATTGTAATGTCGGTGGTTGCACTCCTGTTTGTAGCGTCTGCCATAGTAACCGTTTATTCATACGCCATAGTTAACAATGCAACTAACGGTGGTAGCGGTTCATCCATCCCATTCCCTCTTATGAACCAGACGGTTGCATACACAGCACAAATGACGCAGTTTTCACAGCAGCTTTCAAATTCGACAGAGAGTGCATCAACACAGCCTTCCGCATCTAACGCGTTTACAGGGATAGGCGCACTCTCTCAGGCAGGGACGGCGGCAATCTCGCTATCTTTCAGTTCTCTCTCTATACTAATTACAATGATAGCATCTGTCGGAACTTCATTGATACCGATTGGCATACCTCCAATCGTCTTTGCCTTCGGAGTTCTATCGATAACCATAGGGCTTGTGTTCGCAATCCTCGCGGCGGTGTTCAAATGGTGGATATGAGAACTGCATTGTTCGCTCTTGCATTCTTGATTAGCTCTGCCTTTGCGGTTGACTACATCAACTATGCCAATACTACGAATATGACCGGATTTGACGCGGCATTCGACTATTCAAAGACCGTGATGCAGACGGCAACCGGAAACGCAGACGCGTTTGGATTGGTTGTGATTGGCACTATATTCATCTGTTTTTATCTCATTGGTTCGAGATACACGCAGGAGAGGGCATTGGTCTATTCATCGTTTATGACACTAATTGTTGCATTCCTGATGGTTTCCGGCAACTTCCTCGACGCAAAGTGGCTTATACTTGTGATTGTCGGGTTGCTTGCCTCGATATACTTTGCAAATAGGGTGGGATAAATGGAAAAGAAAAGCGTGGTGATGCGGGTTCCGGTGGAATTGGTGGGAAGGATTAGCCAATACAAGGACAAACTGTCAAGCAACGGGATAAATGTTGACAGGACAAACGCAATGCGGATGTTTGCAGGGGAGGCGATAACTCCAAGGGACAACATTTCGACGTTCCTAAGCACACTCAACAGGGCGAGCCAAAAGAAGAAGTGATGTTACAGTTTGTTAACAGAGGTTTATATATGGAAAAAACCAAACATCATTCAATGCCTGTGGCAGAAAAAGAAAATAAAGAGGGTGTATTGAATGGTGAGTTTGATGGACGCGGCGTACCTTGCAATTGGGTTCGTCGTATTTGTGGTTACGGTTGCAGTTGGCGGGTCGGTCCTTACAGGAGTGCAGAGCGGGCAGACGGCGAACTCGGTGGCGTACAACACCACAGGGTACGGTCTGACGGGCATTCTGAACCTTGCCAACCAGAGCGGGACAATCGGCACAATCCTTGGTGCAGTTGTGATAATCGGGCTGCTCATGGGAGCGTTCGTGATGCGCCGCGAAGGGTGAAACTAAATGGTTTCACTTATGGATGGGGCATACTTAGCAGTGGGGTTTGTTGTGCTGGTGGTTACTCTCGGTGTGAGCGCAACGGTGCTTACAGGAATAACCAACGCATACCTCGCACAGCCGAACAATGCGACGTGCATAGCAAATCCAACTGCGGCGGGATGCTCGACTGTAGCGTCAAACGCGTCATATGCAGGACTGGGCGGAACCCTGAATTTCGCATCGCAGAGCGGTACGATAGGAACGATACTTGCTGCGACGATAATTCTCGGCCTTCTCATGGGCGCGTTCTTGTACAGCAGGAACTAAACTCCTGCTCTCCTTTTTCTTTTTTCACATCCCATAATCTATATAAGGTTCGAGGTGCATAAATGAACGCAGGTTTGTTTATAGAACTCGAAATGGAATATTCGGAGAGGTTGGTATGGGAGGACCTAATATGAAACGCTTCATACTCGCGCCTCAGCCCCACGAGGTTTCCCACAGGGCAGAACAGTTGTCGCTGGCAGGTAGGAGAACCACCGCCCTGTCGTTCTGCCTTGTCCTTGTTTTCCTTTGTGGGGCTGTGGTTGCGATGACAACTCCTGATGTTTGGATTGAGAAGGTAAGGGTTGGTCTGCTGAAATACGCTTATGGGTGGCAAACAAGCCCATTAATCAGCCAAAGCGAGGCGACCACGTGGTACACCGACATTACAGGAAAAGCCCCCAAAAGCGGCTGTAAAGACGCGAGGTTGCGCGATTGGGGGCTGGTTTGCCCAATAATCCAAACCCAAGGGATGATGATAGACTGCGGCAATGCCAATATAGAAGGAAAGAACGCAATACTCGACAACATACAGACATCGAAAACAACAAATCAATATGCGTGCCTATATGAAAACTAAAACACCGTTTGCAATCCTTCTCATTCTCGGCATAGCAACGGCAACAAACTTCACCATACCATCGGACACAATACACTGGCAGAACTCCACCCTCAACAACGTGGCGAAGATAACCAACCAGATATGGACCGACATAACCCCAACTGGAACATGGCACTACTACGCAATAACCAAACAGGGCGGGGGAAACCTGAACCAGATACCTGAGATAAATGCAATCGGGTTCGTCAGGAAGGACGCGATGCTTGTAAAAGCGAGCATGACAACGCAGAACACCACAGAACATTGGAACGAAACGGAATGCGAGCCGCAGCCAGAAGCCTGCGAACAACACGAAACATGCGAGCCGCAACCAGAGATATGCGAGGAGAGCGAAACATGCATACCATCGCCTGATATGTGCGATGAAAACGGGTGCATCCCGCAGGAGCCGTACTGTTACAATGAAACAACATGCATTCCACAGCCTGACATCTGCACCAACGAGACGGTGTGCAATCCACAGCCGGACATCTGCACAACCGTCCAGAAGAACAGAACATATGAAACAACCACATTTATAGAGAACAACCAGTGGGACGCAAGACTCATAGGAATAAAAACCGACAACTGGGCATCAGGACACTTCAACCCAGACGTTTCCGCTTGCGGAGCCCTGAATGAAAGCGGAACATACACCATGAATGCATCGGCGTCGATAAACGGGGCAACCTGCTTCACCGTGACAGCGGCAAACGTCACGCTCGACTGCGCGGGCTTCTCGGTGACGGGGAACAACTCGACGGGGACACACGGCATCTACTCCAACCAGTTCAACACCACAATCAAGAACTGCAACATAAGCAACTTCGCAACAGGCATCTACTTTGAAGGCGCCGACAACGGCACAATAGAGAACACCACCACGCACACGACTGCGGCGTATTCCGTTCCAAGCGGAATGGGCATCTACCTCTACAACGGCG
>Ga0172371_10014082_pt1 | contig 10338 bp, 9 predicted proteins | sample Lak12m_FD_114543 | JGI IMG/M metagenome (GOLD analysis project Ga0172371, IMG submission 114543) | Freshwater microbial communities from Kabuno Bay, South-Kivu, Congo - kab_022012_12m | ecosystem: Environmental > Aquatic > Freshwater > Lake | place: Democratic Republic of the Congo: South-Kivu... | reverse complement strand
GGTCATTGAAGATGCGGCTCAAGCTTTTTATTCTAGAAATTCGGATGGTTACCTTGGTTGTCAATCGGATTTTGGTATTTTTTCTTTAGGAATTACAAAGTTAATTACCACCGTTCAGGGAGGTGTATTAGTAACTAGGGATAAATGGCTTTTTGAACGAGCTAAAGAAATTAGAAATCACGGAAGGAGTTTGAATAAAACCTCTAAGACGAAATTTGATATTTTAGGGTTTAATTTTAAATTTAATGATATTTTAGCCGCGATAGGATTGAGCCAGATTAAATTGATTGAGGAAAAGTTTCGAAGGCATCTGCTCATTTATAATTTCTATAAGAATAAGCTTAAAGATATTGCTTTTTTAAAATTGCTAGAATCAAAGACTGAGGTTGGGGAGCTGCCGTTATGGATAGAGGTTCTTTCGCCACAGCGAAGCCAAATAATTGCTCTCTTGGCTAAGAATGGAATTCAGGCAAAGCCGTTCGATCCTGTTTTAAGTGATGCTTGCTATATAAAGAATAAAAACACCCTAAAGTTTTCAAAATTATATTCTAATTTTGGATTTATTTTACCCAGCGGGCCAAATCAAAAAGAGGAAGATTTAAAGTATATAGTAAAGGTCTTAAGGGATATCCAGAATATAATAAAGCTCAAACCTAAGGAGGGAGAAGTCTTAAGTCAAATGACTTCATTATGAATTACTCCCAGGCGGCAGGCATAGCTTTTAAGATTTTATCGGCTAAACTTCTTAAACGTAGAATCCCTTTCCAGATGCATGTTAGGGTTACGGATGAGTGTAATAGCCATTGTAGTTACTGCCGGGAATTCTATCGGATTAATCATAAAATACAGCCTTCGACTCAACAATTATTCGATTTAGTAGAAGGATGTTCTAAATTAGGAACTAAACGAATTACACTTTTGGGAGGAGAAGCTTTATTGAGAGCTGATATTGATGAAGTTATAGCTAAAATAAAATCCTGCAACATTAGTTGTTCTCTTACTACTAATGGTTATTCTTTAAACCGACACATTAATGGATTAAAAAAGCTAGATCAGGTTTCTGTAAGTATTGACGGAGATAAGATAAGTCACGATACTTATCGCGGGAGTGGTTCATGGGATACGGCTGTTAATGCAATAAAAACGGCTAGAAGTTACGGCATACCTGTTCAGCTGATGGTTACAATTACCAACTTAACCGATTGCAAGGCAGTGTTTTTGACGAAGCTAGCCAGGGAACTTGATTGCTTTATAGATTTTAACATATTATTTCCTATAGCTAATAATGATGGAACTGTTACCTTAAGGCCGGAAGAAGCGGATGAACACAGAATAAGGCTATTATTTGATAATTTTATTATTAATAAAGATCCTAGGGTCGTATACAGTCCATACGTATTAAAGTATATCCGCGATTGGCCATTTTCACCTTTAGTTAGATTATCTAGAAAGGAGATCCCTAGTTTTTTTAAACCGTTAAAATGTTATGGTGGGTATTTCTCTGCTTTTATTGATAGTAACGGGGAATTATTGCCCTGCAGTTTATATAGGCCGGATTACAAGGCTAGCAATGTATTTGAATCAGGAATGGAATCCGCTTGGGAGAAAATGCCCGAAAGCTTATGCATTACATGCCGGTCTAGTGGATATTGCATGTTTAGCGCGGCCTTTTCTTTCCATATAGGAACATTGATCCATATTTTAGGTTTGATTTCAAGGGGATGGTAGGCTAAACGGATAAAGATGAAAATACATTTCTTATGAAAAGCGATATTTATAACGTAAACTTGAAAGCTATAAATAAATTAAAAAAACTAGCAGAAAAGAATCCAGATGGGAAGGTAAGATTGTGTCTACACAAAGATCCTAAAGATCTATTTCAAGAGATGATTATTGTTCATAGTCGTAATACTTATATAAGGCCGCATAAGCATGATGAAAAAGATGAGTCTATCAGTATTGTGGAAGGAGAATGTCGTCTATTGATTTTTGATAAAAAGGGGAGGATTATAAAAAGAATATTATTATCCAGAGAATCTCCTCACGGTACTTTAATTTGTAGAATTAACAAGAATATTTGGCACTCAATGAAGGTTTTGTCTGATTTAGTAGTTTTCCATGAAGTTTCTACCGGGCCTTTTGAAATCAAAAAGAGTAATACTTTCCCTCTATGGGATAAAACTTGTAAATAGCTAGAGGATATTTATACAAATAAAGATGGGAAAACCTTATTCTGATTTAAAAATATTTCATTTTGCTTCTAAGCTAAAAGATATGGCTAAGGGTAAAATTACTACCCCTCTGCATGTCCGTATAAAACCGACAAACTTATGCAACCAAGCCTGTTATTACTGTTGTTATAGAAACAAACGTTTACATTTGAATCAGCTTTTTAATTACGGAGATATGATTTCTTGGGAGAAGATGAAGAAAATAATCGCTGATCTTAAGAGTATGGGAGTAAAGGCAATAACTTTTTCAGGTGGTGGAGAGCCGTTATTGTATCCATACATAAAAGAAAGTTTGGTATCAATTATTAAGGCACGAATAAAAATAGGAGTTTTAACCAATGGAAGCCTACTGAACGGTGAAAGGGCAGATATTTTAGCCAATGGGGCTTCTTGGGTAAGAGTTTCTATTGATGGGGGAAATAGGGTTTTCTATGCAAATAATAGGCAAGTGAGTCCAGAGGAATTCGATTCTCTATGTTTTAATATTAGAGATTTTGCAAAGAAGAAGAATAAAGATTGTAAATTAGGTGCAAATTTTATTGTTACCAGAGAAAATTATATGTATATATTTAAGTCTTTAAGCTTGCTAAAGGAGCTAGGTGTAGATAATGTTAAGATTTGTGAATGTGTGGTAAGCAAAAGCTTCAAGAAAAATGAAAAGTATCTAATGTATTTCTTTAAGAAAGCAAAAAATGAAATTGAGAAAAGCATTGCTTTATTAGCAAACAAGAACTTTATAATAATAGATCAATTCTTCAATCCTCTGGATAATAATAGCTATCAGAAGCATTATAGAACCTGTCCTTTTATACAGTGTATGATAGTTATAGGAGCGGACATGAATGTTTATACCTGTCAAGACAAGGCTTATACAAATGCTGGAAAGCTATTTTCTATTAGGAATAGAAGTTTTACCGATGGATGGTTTAGTTTGGAAAACATAAAGAAAATAGAAAATATAGATCCCAGTAAGGAATGCATCCATCATTGTACTCAGCATCATAAGAATTTAATGCTGCTCGAATTCCTTGATACGGATAAATCTCACTTGGAGTTTGTTTAATTAAGGAGGATAAAATGGCACAGGTTGATTTTATAAACGATTTGCATCAGAAAACAAAAAGGGATTATTTGCAAAGAGTTACTAAATACAATAAGGCTGAATGTGCCGAAATAGCAAAGAAACTGGGTAAGGATTATTGGGATGGAGACCGAAAATTTGGGTATGGCGGATATTCATATGATGGCCGCTGGAAACCTATCGCTAAGAAAATGGCCGAATATTATAAACTATGCCCCAGCAGCCGGATTTTGGATATTGGATGCGGTAAAGGATACTTACTTTATGAGTTAAAAATCCTTATTCCGGGAATTGAAATCAGAGGCATAGATTTTTCTAAATATGCCTTAGAGTTTTCTCATGAAGAAGTAAGAAAGTTCTTAGATTATGGAACTGCGTGTAAGCTTCCGTATCCAGAGCATTATTTTGACTTGGTAATTTCGATTAACACGTTGCACTATCTCTATATTTATGAACTTAAGGAAGCATTGAGAGAAATTATGAGGGTAAGTAAAAAAAGCCAATATTTAGTAGTTGAATCATATAAAAACGAAGTAGAAAAGTCTAACCTTTTGAATTGGCAGCTTACCTGTGAGTGTTTTTATACACCAGAAGAATGGGAGTGGATATTTAGGGAATTTGGATATACAGGGGATTACTCCTTTATCTATTTTAATTAAAGAATGAATGTTTCAGATTGCGCGAAATTCTTTTATAAAACATTAAGGATGCATTTGCAACCCAGTTTCCGGGTCCCGTTGTGTATTTATATCGTATTGACCAACCGTTGCAATAACAAATGTGTATACTGTTGTGTAGATAATTTGCCTAAGGAAGATAATCTAACTACTGGAATAATAAAGAGAATTCTTAAAGAAATGAAGGAATGCGGAACTTTACGTGTGCAATTTACCGGTGGTGAACCAATGATGAGAGAAGATCTGGGAGATTTAATTACTTTTGCCAAGAATTTAGGTTTATTTGTAGGTATATCAACAAACGGATGGCAGGTGGCAAAGAGAATAAAAGAATTGACGAAGCTTGACGTAGTATTTTTATCTTATGATGGGCCTGCAGACATACATAGTCATTTAAGAGGGCCATCTAGTGTGGAGGAAGTTCATTCTGCTATTTATGCTTTAAAATCAGCAGGAATAAGAATATGGACTACTACGGTTTTAACCCGTTTAAACATAGAATTTATTGATGAGATAGTGGAATTTGCACAAAGGGAAGGCATAGTAGCCAATTTTAATAGGTTGGAGTATTTTCAAGAAGAAATTAGTCAACTCCATCCATTTATCGGAAAAATTAAGGATTTGATTCCTAGTGATGATGAAATTAGGAAAGCATTTAAAAGGCTTATTAAATTAAAAAAGGCAGGGAAGCCAGTTGGTTCCTCTCTGGATTATCTAAGAAGCGTATTAGAATGGAATGATTATGATAAGATAACAGACTCCTCGCCATCTTATTTGTATGATTGTTGGGCAGGTAGGGCTTATGGTCATATTGAAGCAAATGGCTTATTATATTCCTGTGGCTGGGATGTATTCCGTAAACGTGCAGGTGCGGATCTTTTAAACCAGAGTTTTTCTTTAGCGTGGAGTCAAATTTCATCTTCTTTAGGTTGTAAGTCTTGCTCGCACGCCTGTGGAGTAGAAAATAATTTAATCTTTTCATTAAATAAATCAGCTATTTTTAATGCTATTTTACAGTTAGGCCGTTAGATTATTATGCCTCTTAGAAAAAATATTCTGGAAAATTCTAGTAATGTAATAATTCTTGGAATAATTACTTTAGGTTTCTTGTTGCGATTTATAGGCTCCGTCAATTTGCCCCTTAATTCTGATGAGAGAGGAGATGCTAAAGTTGCAAGACAAATATCTTTTACCCCGGGTAAACTTTCGCTGCCTTTAGTAGAAAAAGACTCTGAAGATGATGCCGGAACCTTATCCCATAGATATTTGATACGATTAGGATGGTATCTATTTGGAGAGTCTAACCTTGGAGCACGTTTGCCTTTTGTAATTTTAGGTACTTGTACTATTTTTGTAACTTATATAATTGTAAAATTAACATTAGGTGTTCCGGTAGCACTTCTAGCCTCATTTTTGCTCTCCATAGATCAATTTCATATCGGTATTTCTAGGGTAACTGATTATAACAGTCCTCATTTATTATTTGTGGTACTATCTTTATCGCTCTTCTATAGAGCTTTATCTACTTCAAGTAATAAGCTGTTCATATTAAATAGCCTTGTATTGGGATTAGGGTTTTGGGTTAAGGAAACAATGTTGTTTTTAATTCCTATCTATATTATTTATCTTTTCTTTTATAGCGGGGAAAAAAAGTATTTTAAGAATAAATGGGTTTGGGGAACATTTCTATCCTCATTTTTGATAATGTTGATTCCAGTCCTACTTATCATATCAGTACCTGATCTCCCAAGAATTAAATATATTATTGCTGATACCAAGATTGGACTAAGCCTCAATGCGCTATCTCTTTATCTAGGAGAATTAATTCTAGTTATTATTAAGCCTTTAAAAAGTTTATTTGAATATGTAGTTGTTGCCATGAGTACTGAGATACCAACAGAGAATTTTATATTCGGAATAGTGATTTTATTTTCAGTTATACATTCGTTTAGGAGCAAAAATACGTTTATAAAGTTGCTTTTGGTATGCTTTCTGTTTAATTTTCTTATATTTTCCATTATTAGAAAGATAGATCGAATTGATAGTATTTGGTCCTTATCTAGTTTTACCTGGAGCTCTCTTGGTTTCATTCCAGGTATTATTATTGCTTCTTACACAATAATAATTTTCATAAGAAAATATTTTTATTCCGGAACCATTCTTCTTTTTTCGCTAATATTATTTATGTTTATTAGGACATGGGATATAGTAACTTACCCTATTCCTGCATATTTTCCTGCAAGAAACTTTTGTATATGGGAGTTGCAATCTTCCCTTGATGTGCTCGGTTTCCCTGATAGTGATAAAATCAGGTCCATAACTGATGTTAGGTTGTTAAAAAGTGTTTATCTGGTAGCACAAAATAGGCCTGAATATAAGCAAGCGGCTGCGTTACGGATTGCTGAGATTATGATTCAGAGGGGCTCTCCTCAGGAAGCGTGGCCTTATCTTTATTCTGTTTTCTTGCGGGATCCCGATAATGAGGAAGCCGTTAACCTAGGCAAAAGAATTTTAAGTTATTAATGCTATATAAATACAGAATCTTAATTTTAGTTTTAATAATTTTCTTAGGTTTTGGTTTAAGATTTTACGCAGCCAGTAACTTACCCGCGAATTACGACGAAAGGATTAATTTAATTGTTGCTCAGGAAATATCTTTTAATCCGGGGGCATTCAGTCTTCCGCTTGTGGAAAAAATGCCTGAGGGTTTAATTGCGGAAAGGTATTTAACCAGAATAGGCTGGTATTTATTCGGAAACAATTTATTAGGTGCACGCCTGCCTAGCTTGATATGCGGGGTATTAATAATTCCCGTAATATATATAATTACGGTATCTATTTTAGGAGCTAAAATTGCTTTATTAGCTGCATTTTTATTCTCAGTAAGCCAGTATAGTATTGCCCAATGTAGTGATATAAATGTTCATCCATTTTTAATCCTTTTTTCTCTCTTATCTATCAGCTTATTTTCTAGGGCAATGGCTACAAATAATGCATTACTCTTGTTATCCAGTGGATTATTAGTGAGCATAGGGTTTCTGTTTAAGGAAAGCAGTATTTTTTTATTACCAATTTTTATCATTTATCTGTTAATTACTCCGGAATACAGGTTTTGGCTGCGGAAAAGGTATTTTTGGTTGTTTATTGCTATTTGCTTTGTTTTTATAATACCTTCAATTTATTTTAATCTTAGGCCTGAAGCAACTAGGTTTAGCTATATATACAATGAGACGGCTATAGCACCAAGCCTGAATTCAGCAGGTTTATATTTGGGAGAATTAATTTTGATTATCTTGAAACGGTTTCCTGTACTTTTCAATTATTCTGCTGTAAGCGTAGATCCGCAATATCCCCCTGGAGAATCAATGTTTCTGGGAGTAATTATTTTATTGGCGTTTTTTAAGTCAAGTAAATCGAGCAATAACTTTATCAGGCTGCTATGGGTATGTTTTGTCTTTAACTTTATTTTATTTTGTTTCTTAAGAAGGCGCGATATGATAGATAGTTTTCTTTCTCTGGGAAGTTTCCTCTGGGGATTGTTAGGATTAGTCCCCGGTATGATTCTGGCTTCGAAAATGATCTTAGATTTTATGGAGCGAAAGCCATTTTTAGGAAGAACCTTATTTACGGTATTTGCTGTTTTCTTAATAGCTAGGGCTATTGATTTGGTAAGCTATCCTTTAACCTGCTATTTTCCTTTTAAAGATTACTGTATTGAGAACCGTCATCTCAATTGGGAAATTAGAGATTTTTTAGAGAAAGGTGATTTGGAATCAGCAAAAGATACTCTTAGGAGAGTTTATAAGGTAACTGATTCAAAGCCACTTTATAAAAATAAGGCGGCTTTGAAACTCTGTGAAATCTTAAAAAAAGAAGGAAAATATACGGAAAGTAGAGAATTTGCTTCTTTTCTGCTTTCCCAAGATCCCGAAAACAATTTTGCTGTTGATTTGTTCAGAACGGGAGAAGATAAATGAAGGTGCTGAGAAGAGATTATGCTTTTGCTGAGCTTTATGTGTTTAGAAAATCAATTCTTGGTATTTTAACCAATTACCGTAAGCTGGTTAATTTTATTTTAGTTCGGATATCATCTATTCTCAAATTAGATAAGAACTTGGGTATGCCTGTTAATGTGCTTATCGAGCCGACAGGCGAGTGTAATTATAGCTGTATAAAGTGTGAAAAGTTCACAGATCAATACCGCGATGATGGGCTAATGTTTGGCACTAAAAGTATGCCTTTTGATAGCTACTGTAGAATTATCGACGAGCTTGCAGATGGGTTGGTTACTTTGAGATTATGGCATTATGGCGAACCTTTAATAAATAAAAATATTGTTTCAATGGTTAAATATGCTAAAGGGAAAGGTATTTTTGTTGTTATAAGTTCTAATTTGTCTCTTTTAGATGAATCTACTGCAGAGGGATTTATAAAATCTGGACTTGATTATCTCATTGTTTCTTTTGACGGGGCCTCGGAGTACACTTATAAACGCCATCATGGTAAGAATTTCTTTAACACAGTCGTGAGAAATATTGAAACCCTTGTAAGAATTAAGAGGGAGTTGGGTAGTGAGATTCCGTTTATTGAGCTCCAGTTCATAGTTATGAAGGAAAATGAGGCAGAGATTAATGAAATTAGTTCTTTAGCCAAGAAAATGGGAGTCAATAGGCTAGCTTATCAAAAGATCCAGGCCGACCGTTTGGATGTTAGTAAGATCAAGGATTTCAGTTCAATTGAAGAAATAATGCCAAGTAATAAGAATTATATTTTTAGCAGTTATGATAAGAATCGAATCAAGTTTTGCCGTATTCCATGGGAAGAGACTGTAATTCGTTATTCAGGATTGGTTATCCCATGTGCTGTTGATATAGGGCAATTACATGCTATGGGAAGGTTGTTTTCAGAAGGATTTCATGCCAATTTTAGAAGTATTTGGAACAACCAAAATTATCGTGATTTTCGCAAGAAAATTGCCAAAGGGCTTGAAACTTTGCCCAATTGTGCTTTTTGCGAGAAAAGAAATAATAATTGCAATGACCAGATAGATATTCTTAAGCAATAGCTGGGCTTGCAAAAATGTATTAGTAGTATACTTATTTATTAATTAAAAAGGATAAATCTTGGAATTTAACCAAAAACTGAAGTTATTCTTAAGAGCTGCTAGTGCGGTGATGTTTAAGAGAAAGTCGCTTCTAATGGTTAATTGGCACCTGACATATAAATGCAATTTACATTGTAAGTATTGCGGATATTGGGAAAATGATATTAAGGAACTTGGTACAAATGAAATATATAAGGTGATAGATGAGATTTATTCTTGTAGAGTTAATCTTCTGGTCTTTAGCGGAGGTGAACCCCTCCTAAGGGAAGACCTCCCAGGTATTATTGAATATTGCAAGAGAAAAGGATTCGTTGTTTCATTAAATACAAACGGAACTTTAATAAAGGATCGCCTTAAAGAAATTATAAATGTTGATGCGATAAAACTAAGCTTAGATGGCCCTCAGAATGTTAATGATGCCATACGAGGTGAAGGTGTACATGATAAGGTGTTAGAGGCATTAGGGCTTTGCAAAGAAAAAGGAATCGAAGTAAGCATTACTACAGTTATTTCTAAGCACAATATCGATTATTTATCTTATATCCTTAAGGTAGGTAGGGAACATACGGTAAGCATTTATTTCAAACCGGTAGATCAAAGTAATTGCGGGAATAATAGGAAAGATATTAGTTCTGAGTTACCTGATGAAATACATTTTAAGGAAGCTATATCTTTCTTGATAAATGAGAAAATAAACGGTAACACATCAATAAGTAACAGTTTAGCTGGTTTGAGATATTTTCTAAACTGGCCTAAGGCTGGTGAGCTATCGTGTTTTGCCAGCTTAATTTCCTGTTTTATAGCTCCAGACGGTAGAATTTTTGTTTGTGACAATTTTCCTCATTCTAATAATTATTTAAGACCCATGGACCAAAGCTTAAAAGATGTATTTAATAAATTAAGTCTCCCTTGTAATTGTGGAACTTGTTGGTGTCCTTCTTTCTTAGAGCTCAATTTAATTTCTAAATTAGAATTTAAAGGTATTTTTGAAATGACTAAAAAATACTTTACTCTTAGAAAATAGAAATCAAAGATTATCAAAAATTAAGTTTTATTTGAAATAGGCAGGACTATAGCTAAAGGTGTAAGCTGTAAGGAATAACTTTTATCCAGTTTAGTAATAGTGTAATGACCCCCATTAGTCAAGGGGTTTTTAAGTTAGAACCGGCTCTTTGTTAATATTGGCGTAACTGGCATAAAATTGTCTCGGCGTCAGGTTATTCAAGGCCTGATGCGGGAAATCCG
>Ga0172371_10014081_pt1 | contig 10339 bp, 13 predicted proteins | sample Lak12m_FD_114543 | JGI IMG/M metagenome (GOLD analysis project Ga0172371, IMG submission 114543) | Freshwater microbial communities from Kabuno Bay, South-Kivu, Congo - kab_022012_12m | ecosystem: Environmental > Aquatic > Freshwater > Lake | place: Democratic Republic of the Congo: South-Kivu... | reverse complement strand
CTTTGAGAAAAGGCGTGTTGGAAAGGGGATGAACGGAAACCAGCAGTTCGCATGGTTTCTCTTTCACTAGACGGCGGGCTGCATGCCGGATATACGGCCAGATGACATTCATAAAACTGCGGGAACGCTGTTTGCCATCACTGATGCGGTACCCCAATCGCCACATATCCGGCATCCGGGTAAGAGGCGGATATAGGTTGGGAGCCTGGTTGAGGGGAATTGGCGCGTATTCTTTAAAAATATCCACCATTTCGGCGGTCATTTTTCCGGGATACCGGTCACTCATCGCTTCCAGGATCGCCTCGGTGGCGCTGCGGTGACCGCCGCCTGTATCCGAGAACAGAAAGACGATATGGGGAACTTTATTCGGTGGTGTTTTCATCATTTGTCCCGGGAATCAGTTTCTTCAAGCGTTTGGAAAGGTCGCGGCGGGGAAGGAACACCTTTCGGTCGCAGGTCTGGCAGACCAGGCCGATATCCGCGCCTAACCGCACCACCTTCCAGAGCGTGCTTCCACACGGATGCGGCTTTCGCAGTACTACCATGTCATCCAGTTTAAGCTCTTCCAGCACAAAATCATTATACCATCCACATGTTATAATCTTTTCCAGGTACCTCATGTTCAATTTAACCCCCTCAGAGATCATTTCCCGTGTCATTATCCTGTTGATCGCGCTGCCTTTTCATGAGTTCGCGCATGCCTGGACAGCCCATCGCTTCGGCGATTCCACCCCCGAACGCAACGGCCGGCTGACCCTCAACCCGCTGGCTCATCTGGATCCGATCGGCGCATTGATGCTGGTGATCGCCGGTTTCGGCTGGGCAAAACCGGTGCCCATCAACCCGTACGCCTTGCAAAGGCGGTCTCCCTCTGCCACCATGCTGGTATCCCTGGCCGGACCGATGTCCAATCTGCTGCTGGCGATCCTGGCTGCCCTGCCTTTCCGGTTTGGCCTTATCGGTCGCTTGAGCTCGCCGATCCGCTCGTTCCTGCCTTCACCGGCCGAATTTTTGATGTACTTTATCATCATCAACCTGGCATTAATGCTCTTCAACCTGATCCCGCTCTTCCCTTTGGATGGTGAAAAAGTTCTGACTTATCTATTACCACCCCGTTTTCAGCACTTCCTGGATGCTATCCGCCCATACAGCTCCATGATCCTGCTGGGACTGATCATCCTCGGCCGTATGACCCCGTTTGATGTCATCGGGTGGATCATGGGTTGCCCGCTCCAATCCCTCTTCAAGCTTCTTACCGGAGTATAAAACAGTATGCAAACGGATGGCGGCAAGTCATTCTTTTGCTACATTGTCCAATGCGCGGATGGCAGTTACTATACCGGCTGGACCACGGATCCCGAGCGGCGCACCCGCCAGCACAACCGCGGCGTAGGCGCTAGGTACACACGGATGCACAGCCCGGTACAGCTGGTGTATGTGGAAACCCAGCCCGACCTGAGTACAGCCATGAAGCGCGAGCGGGCGATCAAATCCCTCACTCGTCAGAAAAAAGAGGCCCTGGTCGCCTCATGGAAAGAGATCCGGGATGGTAAGGATTAAGATGCCTGCTTTTCAATATATAGTAAAAGCCCCCGGCCGGGTGAACCTGCTGGGCGAACATGTGGATTACAACGGCGGCCCGGTGCTGCCAGCGGCTATTGACCGGTATGTGAGCCTTTCTTTCACGCCTCGATCAGACCGGCTGGTCAACATTCGGGCTGTGGATTTGTCCCAATCCGTCACCTTTTCGCTGGATGATCTGAACCTGCGTACAGATACCCATGGATCACCCCTGCCAGCCTGGGCGCTTTACCCGGCCGGAGTCGCCTGGAGCCTGGCGAAAAACGGATTGGACCTGTCCGGGATGGACTGCCAGTTCAGCTCCACCATTCCGATCGGAGCCGGTTTAAGTTCTTCTGCAGCCGTGGAGGTGGCTTTTGCCGCCGCATGGAATTACCTGGCAGGTAATCCGCTGGATCGCACAAGGTTGGCGGTGCTTTGCCGGCAAGCCGAGAACCGATATGTGGGCGTCAACTGCGGCATCATGGACCAATTCGCATCCGCCAATGGGGTCGCAGGCCATGCCATACTGCTGGATACAGGCACACTGAAGTTCAAGCCGGTTCCCCTGCCGCCTGACACAGCCATCGTGATCGCTGATTCACAGGAGCTGCGGACGCTCAACCACACCGGTTACAACGAACGGCATGCCGGCTGTGAAAAAGCCCTGGCTATCCTGTCCGCTCAAATTCAGGGTATCCATAGCCTGCGGGATGTCAATAGCCGTCAATTGGGTGAATACAGTCACCTACTGGAAGAGCCAATCCGCAGTTATGCCAGGCATGTGGTGGAGGAATGCGAACGGGTGGACAGGGCGGTGATACTCCTGAACAATGGAGACGCGATCGGATTTGGGCGGCTGATGTATGACTGCCACCGCAGTCTGCGCGACCTGTACCGGGTGAGCACACCGGCTCTGGATACCCTGGTGGAGATCGCCGCCAGAACGCCGGGTTGTTATGGCGCCCGCCTGACCGGGGCCGGGTTTGGCGGCTGCACGGTCAACCTGGTGGCGGGTGAAACAGTGCCCGATTTTATCAGTGCAATAAAAACCGGTTACCTGCAGGCAACCGGTAGATCGGCTTCTGTTTTTCCCTGCCGCGCCAGCGCAGGTGTCGAGGTCTCAGCAACTATTCCGTGAACACCGGCAGGTGCCCCAGTGAGATGATCTCGCGCCATTTGGCCCGCTCACCTTCGGTGAAGATGGCCGCCTCCGCCACGATCTGTGCGCCGGCTTTTTGAATAAGCAGCCGCATACCCTGCAAGGTGGAACCGGTGCTGATCACATCATCCACAATGACAACCCGCTTGCCCGAGATCAAGTCCAGATCCTTTTCATCCAGGAACAGGGTTTGCGGCAATCCGGTGGTGATGGATAAAGTCTCCGCCTGGAGCGCTTTTCCCATATACGGTTTATAAGACTTGCGCAAAATAATGTAAGGTTTTCCCGTCTCCAGGGAGAGGGCGTAAGCCAGCGGGATGCTTTTCGTCTCGGCAGTCAGCAGGATATCATAGGAAGCCGCATCCAGCTTTTTTGCCAGTTCTCTGGCGCAATTTTGCACCAGTTCTGTATCACCCAGAATATTCAGGATGGCGATCTTCAAGCCCGGTTTGATCTCGAATAACGTCAGCTTGCGTTTTATGCCGGCAACTTCCACTTCATATGTTTCACGCGCTTTCATAACCAGACCTCCAAAATAACCCGTTGTGCCAATTAAGTGTAGCACAAAAGCAATAAAAGTGCCCTGCGGCTCGGTTGAGGGGGGCAACCGAACCACAGAGCATCTATATTTTAACCAGAAACAATTGATATTGCAAGTGAACAGGACCTGGCATTATAAAAAATCTCCATCCATGATGAGAGCCAGGGACGCCGACCCCGGCTCTCAATATAAGGAGGAGAAGAAGAGAAGTCGCTCTTGCATATATAATAGTATAGTAAGGAAAAACTAACCCAACGCATACCCTACACTTACCATACAATATCTATGAACCCAAACACCTCACCATCGATCGTTATCCGGCATCCATATCTTGGCAGGATCTCCATTTTCGCGGACAACGGCGGTCTGACAGCCCTGACATTCACAAAGATGTCGGAAACCGGGGCGCCAACTTCAGCTGAAACAAAATGCATATCCGTTTCTCAAGGATACAACCGACTCGCTGATCAGATCATTCGCTACCTTGCCGGTGATGAGCTGGAGTTTTCCATGGACGTGAACTGGGATTCATTCACCCCTTTTCAACGGAAAGTATTGCAGCGAACCTGCCGGATACCCTACGGCCGGGTGATGACCTACGGCCGTCTGGCAGAAGACATTGGCAAGCCCGGTGCGGCTCGCGCGGTGGGAACCGCACTGGCGGCCAATCCGATCCCCATTCTGATCCCATGCCACCGGGTGGTTGGGTCGGATGGCAGCCTGCATGGTTACTCCGCGCCCGGCGGTTTGCAGACAAAAGCCTGGCTGCTGGCGCTGGAAGGGTTGAAGTTATTACCGGGAAATCCTCTGAAATTGACCAAGGACTCTTATGGAAAACCAATCTGATTTTCGCAGCGGTTTTGTGGCCATCATCGGCCGCCCAAATGTGGGTAAATCCACCCTGCTCAACCGGATCCTCGAACAAAAGGTCGCATCCGTATCCCCCCGCCCGCAGACCACCCGCCGTAAGCAATTGGGGATCTATACGGATGCCAAGGCGCAGATCGTGTTCATCGATACGCCGGGTATTCATCAGCCAGTCCATAAACTGGGCGAATTCATGAATCAGGCCGCAGAGGATGCCCTCAAGGATGTGGATGTCATTCTCTGGGTCGTGGATGCCAGCAATTCACCGCATGACGAGGACCGCCTGGTGGCGCAATTCACTGCCCGGGTGAATGCCACTGCGCCTGTCCTGCTGGCGCTCAATAAAACCGACCTGGTTTCCGCGGCCAGTCTGGAGCAATTCCGGGCGGAGTATACGGGACTGATGGATTGCTCTGCTGTTCATACGATTTCCGCCCTCTCAGGCAAAGGCGTTGCTGATTTGAAAGCAGATATCATTGAGAGGCTGCCGGCAGGATTACCCTATTATGACCCGGATCAGGTGACGGATCTGTACGAAAAGGAGATCGCCGCGGATTTCATCCGTGAATCAGCCATGCTGGAACTCAAGGATGAACTTCCTCACGCCATTGGCATCCACGTGGATGAATATCATGACCTGGGCGACACGAAAGCCGAGATCTATGCCACGATATACGTGGAGCGCGAATCTCAGAAACCGATCGTGATCGGCCAGGGCGGAAGCATGATCAAAAAGATCGGGGAGAATGCCCGCAAAGAGATCGAAAAACTGGTGGAACGGAAGATCTACCTGGAACTGCGGGTGAAAGTGATGAAAAACTGGCGCAACGATCCCAACGCTCTGCGTCAATTCGGTTACCACCGGGCAGAAGAGGAATAATGCCTCTCGCGGCGATCGTCAGTGTACTGGCTGCGGCTTTTGTAGACTGGCTGGTCGTTGCTTTTTCGGTTCCCCGGTTAAAATACATCACCAAACCGCTGGTTCTTGGGTTGATGATCCTGTGGCTCAGCCTGGCCGGAGGCTGGCGCTGGCCTTTACTCCTGTTCACTCTGGGTGCTGTTTTTTCACTGGCCGGGGATATCTGTCTGATGCTGCCAGGCCGCTTTTTTCTGCCCGGGTTGTTCTCATTCCTGACTGCCCATCTTTTTTACATTGCCGGGTTCCTGCAGGACGGATTGCCCACCTCACTGGTATATTACCTTTCCGCCCTGTTGACGATCGTATGGTCAGTCTTTCTCACCCGCCGGATCCGCAAAGGGGTGCTCGCTGCCACCGGAGCCGGCCGCCTGCGTAAAGCAGTTACCCTTTACAGTGGTGTGGTCACGGCCATGTTCCTGGCCAGCCTTTCCACAGCCTTCAAACCGGGATGGTTCTTGCCAGCATTTTTACCGGCAGCCGCGGGCGGATTCCTGTTCTTTCTTTCAGATGGTTTACTGGCCTACGACCGTTTTGTAACTCCGGTTAGATCCGGACGTTTGCTGGTACGTATAGCTTATCACCTGGGACAGCTGCTGTTATTGTGGGGCGCTGTTCGTAATTTTTCCTGAATTCCGGTTTATTTTAATGGCCGGAAACCTTCACCCAGCGCCTCATGAGCCTGCCCGATGACCATGAAAGCGGCCGGATCCTTCTCCTTGACCAGTGCTTTGAGCAGGCTGACCTCGGAACGGGTCACCACGCAGTAGAGAACCTCCCGCTCGCTGCCGGTATAAGCCCCCCGACCGGAAAGGAAGGTCACACCGCGTTCCATCCCGGTCAGGATCTCCTGCGCAACTTCCTGCGGGTGTGATGTGACGATCATGGCTGTCCGGAAAACATCTGTGCCTTCCGCGGCCACTTCCGCTGCCAGTCCGGAGACATAGATCATCACCAGGCCGTACAAAGCATGCTCCCAGTCGAACACAAAACCAGCCGCCAGGACCACCAGCGTATCGGTGATCAGATAGCTCTGCGAGATGGGGATACCCAGGCGATGGTTGAGGATCCTTCCGATGATATCGCTGCCGCCGCTGGTACCCTGTCCGCGGTACACCAGCCCCAATCCGATGCCCAGCAGGACGCCGCCAAATAACGAATTCAGCACCAGGTCTTTCGTCATACCGGCCGGGGGAATGAACCATGCCAGTAAATCGGTCAGCAATGAAAAGGAAAGGATAGCGAAACCTGTTCGGGTGATAAAACGCCGGCCCCCGAGGTAGCGCCAGCCCAGCAGGAACAACGGTGCATTCCCGATCAGGATCATCAGGCCGATCGGCCAGTCCACATATTTATGGATCAACTGGGCAATACCGCTGACCCCGCCGCTCACCAGCAGGCCCGGGACAAGGAACAGGCGCATGGCCAGCGCCTGAACCAGTCCGCCCAGCAGAATGAAGACATAATCCCGCACAGAAGCCCAGGGGATTTTGAACCGCCGTACGGTTTGTGAGGAGGAATTGACGGTCAAATTGGACATATCATCACCTGAAAATGAGAATAAAAAGCGCCTCTTCGGAGGCGCCGGGGAACGGTTATTCTACTCCCCGGAAGCCGGGGCAGCCTCTTTCTTGACTGGTTCGGTGGTACTGCTTGAAGGCGCATCGGCCTTCCCGGCGGATTCGCCGCTGGTAGAGCCGGCATCTTTACCGCCGGTATCTTTTCCGGTCTTGGTGTTTCCGGGCACAGCTAATCCGCTGGAGGATTTATGATCGGTGGCATAAAAACCGGAACCCTTAAATACGATGCCGACCGGCTGGAATACCTTGCGCAGGGATTTCTTCCCGCACTCCGGGCATTTAACCAGGGGGTCATCGGTAAATTTTTGGGCTTCATCGAACTGCACGCCGCAGTTCTCGCAACGATACGTATATACTGGCATATTCCTTCTTACCTCGATCCTGTCGAGGAAACTAGACATTGAATTATAGCCCCCTTGCCGGAGAACCGCAAGGCAAGGTTGATTAGGCTGAAAAAAAAACAACCCAATGCAATAAATTTGGATATTCGTGTTTTTAATTTTCCATAAATATATATTTATTTGCAAGACTTTTCAAACCAGACACAGAATTTCTTCGCCCATATTTGCTGCTTGATTGATCCGCTTGAGGCGGTGAAAAAATCAAATCCGAAAACTGTATGATAATAGATGATTACATTAGAAAGTTAGTAGATATAAAAAGCTTGCCACCAGGCATGTTGCGACCATAACTGGTAAGCCACGCTTATTCCAGACCTTGGAAGTTATTGGGTATTTCGTTTTTTCTGAAAGGGATACCACTATAATATTTGCTGTTGAACCGATGATCGTGGCATTGCCACCGAAACCAGCCCCAAATACCAATGCCCACCAGAATGGAGAAACATCAATTCCTCTGGCAGCCAAACCTTGGATCACCGGGATCATAGCAATTGTGATAGGAACATTGTCGATTACTGCAGAAAACCCTGCAACTACCCAAATAATACATAATCCCAGCCAACGGGACGCAACCCCTGAAAGCAAGTAAAAGGCGGATGTCAGATAATTTAACACACCCGCAGCTTTCAGACCGCCCACCATGATAAAAAGACATGTGAAGAAAATTAATACTGACCAATCAATCCGTTTTAGTACCAATTTGACATCGGGGCGGACAAACGCAAGGGCTATAGCTGCTGCGCCTAAGGCAATCATCGCAGGTATGATCCGCAGTTTTTCCTGAATCAGAAAAAATATGATTGCTATAAATAAAACACCAAAAACATATCGTATAGCTTTTTTATCTTTAATGGCATCCTTTGGATTAATGTCTTTCAATACCTCATATTTCTCAGGAATCACTGCCAATTCTTTACGAAAAAGAAAGCGCAGCATAATCAATGCAGTAAACCAGCAAACTATAACAATTGGAAGAGAGTGGACAATGAAATCATTGAATGTCAGATTTGCCGCTGAACCAATGAGGACATTCGGCGGGTCACCAATTAGAGTGGCAGCTCCTCCTGTATCCGAAAGCAAAGCTTCAGCCATAAGATAGGGGGTCGAATTAAGACCAATGATTTCACATATCATGATTGTGATAGGTGCAATGAGAACGACAGTTGTAGCATTATCCAGAAACATTGATAATACTGTAGTGATAGTTCCAAATAAAATTAATAATTTGACAGGTTTCCCTTTTGAGATCTTGGATGTATATAAGGCTATGTATTCAAAAAAGCCGGTTGGCTCCAGCATCGAAACAATGATCATCATACCCATCAAGAGGCCGATGGTTTTCAAATCAATTGCTGCTAACATTTGGTCGGAGTCATAGAATGAAAAAATCATTCCAAAAATTGATATCAACAGAGCACCAAGCATAGCAACAATAACGCGATTAACCTTTTCACTAAATATTAATGCCAAGGCTCCGATAAATATAATAGTGGTCGTTATCTGAGCAATTATCATTACATCGTTCTCCAATCAGAATCCTCGGTGGAAATTATTACTAATTCATTACCTGCCTGTGCTTTCGTTATACTATCTTAGGGGATAATTTGATATTGGCTTACTGGGATTCGTGATCCAATATTATGTAAGGTTCCAGTAAATCCACGGATAATAAAGTAATACGCATTAATGTCATTTTTTGGATATACATACCATGTGATCCTTTCACCATTGCAAATCAATCCATTGCTGTTACGAGGATGTTTTTTCTGACATATTCTGTATTGCCTCGAGGTATTGAAATCTATATTAAGGATGTTTGTAAATACTGCCTATCTGTTGATTAAAAACAACTGAATTCCTACACGCTTAGGCTGCTATACTCCTTGAATATAACAACCAGAGGCCAAGGAAATAAACAATTATCAAAATCAATGCATCAATTTCAATAAACCATAGCCATTTCTCTATTTTTATCAGGTTGCCAATTAATGCAAGCCCTGTCATTAAGAGTCCCAGCATGCCCACAATGATAAATGAAGGATCAATTGCATGCAGGAATCTGCCCTCAATGTAGAATAGATCGACAAATCCCAGTGCAAACATATTGAATAGGTTGCTACCAAATAAATTTCCGACAGCCATATCATCTGCGCCGATTTTTATCGCGGCGATGGTTGTAACCAATTCCGGCAGAGAAGTCACGAAAGCCAATAGGGTAGTACCAATAAAAGTATTACCCAATCCCGTAATAACCGCTATCTCACCACTGAGTCTGACAAGTTGAGGTGTGATAAGAATGATGACAGCTGCTGCAACAGTATAACCAAGAATACCTTTCTTTAAACTCATGACAGGTTGAATGATCCTCTCCAGTTCAACTTCCTTCTTTGTCAGATGCTTATTATTACCTTCTATCAGGTATAAAGCCGCAATATAAATCAAAATAATCCAGATGGAATCCAAACCTACCCAGCCAATTTGGGCAGAGAAATCCGCCAGGATGAAAAAGACAGCTAATCCCATGAGAAAGATTGTTAGGCTGCCGGAGAGTGCATGCCGCAGGGCGACAATTCGTAGAACACGCCGGTTTTGGCTCGCAAGATCCACAACAGCCAGGAGCATCATATTGAGCGAATTGCTTCCAAATAAATTTCCTGCTGCCAGGTTGGGATTTCCCTGTTGCGCTGAACTGATAGATGTGATCAATTCAGGCAGTGAGGTGGCCCCTGCCAACAGCAGGACCCCGATAAACATACCACCCAGCTTTGTTTTATGTGCTATCACATCCCCGAATCGGGATAGTTGGGTAGCGGAAATAACAATTACGGCAGCACTTATTATGAATAACAACCAAACCATTATTTACCCTAACCTTTTTTTAAAATACTTTCAGGCGTTCACAATAAATGAATACTTACCGGTACGACGTTTAATAAGGCTATTTTTCTCAGAACGAATGGCTATTTCGTGTTTCGCTTTGGATTCTCTCATGGCTTACTCGTTGGTCCCGATCTGTGCCAAAATTGTGCTTTGATCCCATAGTTGCTTCCAGGTTTGTTGATTATAGGAACTGCGGATGGATCGCACCCTGCGATTATGCTCATCCCAATATCCGCCATTAATTCCGGAGACCGAGGGATCCGCCCCCAGGAAGAGGTAAGTCTCTGCCTGTTTTTCAGGTGTGATAGCAAATTTCTTCTTTACTGAGTATATCTTTCGCAGCCAGGAGGGTATATTTCCTAATCGGTCATCCGCAAGGGCTACATTGACAAACTGAAAGAAGTTTACCGTGAAAACTGTTACTTAAAGGCG
>Ga0172371_10014080_pt1 | contig 10339 bp, 7 predicted proteins | sample Lak12m_FD_114543 | JGI IMG/M metagenome (GOLD analysis project Ga0172371, IMG submission 114543) | Freshwater microbial communities from Kabuno Bay, South-Kivu, Congo - kab_022012_12m | ecosystem: Environmental > Aquatic > Freshwater > Lake | place: Democratic Republic of the Congo: South-Kivu... | reverse complement strand
GAGCCGCCGCACTTGCGGGCCCGGGGCACTCTGCCGCGCCAGCACGGCTTCGTCTCCCCGGGCGACGGAAACCGTCAAGCGGAAGGTACTGCCGCGGCCGAGTCGTGAATCGACCGTCAGATCGCCGCCCATCAGCCGCGCGAACTCGCGACTGATCGCCAGACCGAGGCCCGTGCCGCCGCCCGTCTCCCGGCCGGACTGGGTCTGGAAAAAGGGCTGGAACAGGTCCGCCAATTCGTCCGCCGCGATCCCCACGCCGTTGTCCTCCACTTCGGCGTCCAGCCGCAGCGTTCCCGCCGGCTCCTCGGACGCCTGGATCCGCAGCGTGATCGCGCCTCCTGGCGGAGTGAATTTGACCGCGTTGCCCAGCAGGTTGATGAGCACTTGGCGGAGCTTGACGCCGTCGGCGATGACGCAGCGGGGCAACGTGCCCCGGCGTTCGATGTCGAGCCGCAAGCGTTTGGCTTGGGTTCGCTGGCTGAACATCTGCGCCAGGTCGTTCAGCAGCAGTTCCAGATCCAGGACGGCGAGGGCGAGTTGGATGCGGCCGGACTCGAGGCGGGCCATCTCCAGGATATCGTTGATGATCGTCATCAAGTGCTCGCCGGCCCGGCTGATACTCGCCAACTGTTGCCGATGCGTGCCGGACAGGGCCGGATCGCGAGCCAGGAGTTGGGAGAAACCCAGGATGGCAGTCATCGGCGTGCGGATTTCGTGGGATATATTGGCCAGAAAACTGCTCTTGGCGCGATTGGCCGTTTCGGCCGCGTCCTTGGCCCGCCGCAGTTCTTCCTCCGCCTGTCGGCGGGCGGTGATGTCCTCCTTGACAGCCACGTAGTGGGTGATGACGCCGATGCTGTTGTGCACGGGTGCGATCGCGGCGAACACCCAGTACAGCTCGCCGCTCTTGCGGCGGTTGCAGAACTCGCCCCGCCAGGTGCGTCCCGCCCGGATCTCGGACCACAACTGCGCATAGTGCTCGCGAGGGTGCACCCCGGACTTCAGCGCTCGAGTCGTCTGCCCGCGGATTTCCTCCAGTGGAAAGCCCGTGGTGCGTTCCCACGCGGGGTTGGCGTACTCCACCCGCCCCTGCGCGTCGGTGATGACGACCATCGAAGGACTCTGCTGGACCGCTTGGGACAGGTTTCGCAGTTCCTCCTCGGCACGCTTGCGTGCGGAGATGTCGCGGACCACGCCTTGGATCACCGGCTGGCCTTGGATGTGGAGCAGGCTGAGCGTGATCTCGGAGGGGAACTGGACGCCGTCGGCCCGCCGCTGCTGCCACTCAAACCGCCGGCTGCCGTGGGCCAGGACTTGAGCGAGATGTTCGGCCGCCGCCGCGCGGGAGTCGCGGCCGTCGGGCTGGCAGGGCGCCGACAGGTCAACGACGTCCTCTGCCAGCAAGGCTTGCTTGTCGGCGTAGCCCCACATCGCCACGGCACTTTGGTTGCAATCAAGGACCCGGCCGTCCCCATCGACGGTGACGATGGCATCCCGCGAATCCTCGAACAAGACGCGGTACTTCTCCTCGCTCGCCTGCAGGTCGGCCTCGGCCTGTTTGCGCGCGGTGATCTCCTCGACCACGACGCCGAAGCCGGCGATGCCGCCGTCGGCGTCCCGAATGGGATACCAACGGGTAATCCAGAACCGCTTCACGCCGGGAGCGGCTGGTGTCTCGCCGCTGGCTTCCCTGTCCTGCACGGGCTGACCGGTCGCCAAGATCCGGCTCGAGAGTTCTTCGACGAGGGGAACGATGGTTGGGAGGATCTCGTGGACACGCTTACCCAGATGCGCAGCGACAGGCAGCCCGTTGATTTTCGCCATTCGCTCGTTGATCAGCACGTACCGCAGGTCGCGGTCAAGATAGGCGAACCCGATGGGCGCCTGGATCAGCAGGGTCTCGAGCAGCGAGCGGGTCTGCCGCAGGGCTTCCTGCTGGCGTTTCTGCTCGGTCAGATCGGTGGCCACCAGCGAGACCCACTGCGAGCCGCCGGCCGCGAACGGGTGCGAGGCCAGGAGCACGGGGACGTGCGTCTCGGGCCCCAGCGACAAGAGCACTTCGCCGCGGCCGGTCTCCGCGGCGTTGGCCCGCAACAGGCTCTCGAGAACCGGCGCGCTCGCCGGCGCCACGAATTCGTTGAATCGCCGGCCCAGCAGGTCAGTTGGGGAGATCCGGAGCAACTCGCCCATCCACGAGTTGCCGTAGGCGATGACGCCGTCGCCGCTCAACACCGCGGCCGCCTGGGGCAGCGCCTCGACGAGCACGCGGCAGGATTCATTCGTCCCGCTCAGGGCGTCGACCCGTGGCCCATCCGGATGCTCGACGACCAGCCCGTCCACGCCCCCGCGGCGAATGGCGTCCAGGGCTTCCCTCGCTTCCGCCAACTGCCACCGCAGTTCCTGGACTTCCGCAGTGAGCCGGACTAGATCAGGGCTTTGAAACTTGTCCCTCATGGCGCCCTCTTAACTCTCTTCCTCGACCGTCCGGATCTCCAGCCCCCGCAGCACGCGTTCGGTGTCGGCCAAGTCACCGATCAGTCGCCGCACCGGCTCCGGCAGCTTGCGCACCAGGGTCGGAATCGCCACCACCTGGTCCTGTCGCGCCAGCCCCGGATCGTCGATCAGGTCGACCATCTCGATGCGATACCTGCCGGGCAGGCATTGCTCGCAGATCGCCCGCAGATTTCCGGCCGCCCGCACGCTCCGGGGAGTGTGGCCGGCCACGTACAACCGCAGCAGCCACGGCGGGTATGGAGGGGATGGAGGCTGTTGGTCAGTCATAAGGGCCATCCAAACCGCGAACGCCTGTCGGCGCCTTGGCCAACTCGCCGTGCGCGTCGTCGCCATATTCACCCATCGAAACTCCTTTCGCCTGTCCATTCAAACCAGCAACGCCGTCCCGTCAGGCGTCCGCGGCGACTTCCTGCCAGGGCAAGGAGATGCGAATCCTCGTCCCGCGGCCGGGGGCGGTCTCGAGCAGCAGTTTTCCGCCGAGAAACCGCGACCGCTCGCGGAGCGACTCCAACCCCAAACGGTCCTGGCGGACGGCCGCCCGGTCGAAGCCGATTCCCCAATCGCGGACCTCCAGCATGATCCGAGCGTCCCGTTGCGTGAGGGTCACACAGACCTTGTCGCTACGGCTGTGACGGCAGGCGTTGCTCATGGCCTCCTGGGCGATGCGGAGCAACGACTGCTCCAGAATCGGCGGGAAACGTTGGCAGCGGACCGCATGGCGAAACTCGATGCGCGGCGCGCCGGGCACCGCCTGCAGCTGGGCACTCGCCGCGGCGATCGCCGCCACCAAGCCCTCCTGCTCCAGGACGGTCGATCTCCGCCGGTTCATCAGATTGCGGACTTCAGCCGCCGCGCGCACCAAGGCTTCCATGCCTTGGCGGTACGCGTCGTCCGTCTCCTGGAACTCCCGCCCCAAGGCCCGCTGATGAGATTCGAGCAGCATCTTGGCCCCGAGCAACTGCTGCGACACGCCGTCATGCAGCTCATAGGCCACCAACCGGCGCTCGTGGTCGCTGGCTTCGAGCATCCCGCGCAGGGACTGCTGCTCGGCCTGCAACTGGTCCAATTGCTGTTGAAGACGCGAGTTGGCTGCAGTCAGACGCTCGGTTCGAACCACGACTTGTCGATCGACTTCCCGCTGGAGCCGCTGCAATGCCGCCCGCGTCAGCTTGCGTCCCGTCAACTCACCGATCAGCGTCACCACGGGAAGCAGCGACGCCGAGCATTCCGCCTTGGCGGTTTGGCACGTGCGTTCCTCGCGCCGCTCGCCGGCCCCGGCCCCCCGTCCACTGCCAGCCGCTCCCGGAATTACTCGCTTGGCCATCTCGCGGACTCCTCGTGATACTACAAGCCCTGATGAGGGCGAGAACCCACCCACTCTGCAGAACGTAAAGGCCGCACGCAGGCTTGGCAAGAGCGAAAAACTCTCGTACGAGCGGTCTTTTTTCGCGGCGATCACCAGTATTTTTCCTAGGACAAGCCGGTGAATCGCCAATTCACATCGGGCGACAGGTGGGCCTTGATCCGAGCGGCGCGCAAGACTCCAGCAGCGGATCGATTACAGGTTCACCAGGTGGTGCCGGATGGCGTACTGGGTCAGTTCCGCCAGGCTGTCGACGCCGATCTTGGCCATGATCTGGCTGCGGAAGGTGTGGACGGTCTTGTGGCTGATCTCCAGGGCGTGGCCGATTTCCTTCGCGGACCGGCCCTCGGCCAGCATCTGCAGGACCTGCCGTTCGCGCGGGGTCAGGATGGACCGCGGATCGTCCATGCTGGGACCGGGGCCGCGGACATAGGCGTCCACGACGACCTTGGCCACCGCGGGGCTGAGATAAGTCTTGTCCTCGCTGACGGCTTGCAGGCAGTGCACGAGTTCCCGGAACGCCGAAGCCTTGAGCACATAGCCGACGGCCCCGGCGCGGAGAGCCTCGGCAATGAACTCGCGATCGGCGTGCATCGACAGGCAGACGACTTTCGCCTTCGGCTGCGCGTCCGCGAGGATCTCGCGGGTCGCTTCGATACCGTTCAGTCCGGGCAGTCCGACATCCATCACAATGATATCCGGCTGCAGTTGCCGGGCCAGACGCACCGCCTCGACGCCGTCCGCCGCTTCACCGACCACCGTGAATTGCGCATCCCCTTCCAGGCAGACCCGCAGGCCGTCGCGAACGATGCGATGATCATCGACCAGGAGGATTTTGTGCATAGCGTCAGTCTCGCGTTGGTGCCGAATCGACGGTGGGGATGGCCGGAACGGTGATCGTCGCCAGCGTGCCTGCGCCCAGTTGCGACCGCAGTTCCAGGCGGCCCTGGAACACGGCCAGTTGCTCGCGAATGCTGAACAGCCCGAAGCCGCCGCCGGCCGCGGCCGCAGTGCTGCCGCTGGACGGCCAAGGCGGCACGAAGCCGCGGCCGTTGTCCTCGACCTGGACCACGAGCGCATCATCGGCGACATCCAGGGCGATCTCCAGCAGCGTGGCCTGGGCGTGCTTGACGACATTAAACACCAATTCCCGCGCCGCGCGGAGGACCTGGACTTCCAGATTTCGGTCCAGCCGTTGATACCGGCCTGCCTGACGATACTGGAACCGCAACGCGTGCTGCCGGGCGACATGCTGGCCCAGCGAGCGCAAGGCGGCCGGCAGCCCCAATTCGTACAGCACGGAGCCGCCCAAATCGTCCGTCAGGTCGCGGACATGACCGACGGCGGCCTCGAGCAGTTGGATGGCGATCTCCAGGTGCCGCCCGTGATCCCCGGCCCGGGGCCCGCCCCCGGCCGCCATGCCGGCTTGGACGTGCTGCAAGCGGAGCCGGGCCATCGCCAATTCCTGGCCGACGGTATCGTGCAACTCGATCGCCAGCTTGTGGCGCTGCTGCTCCTCGGCCAGGCTCAGCTGCGACGCCAAGCCGCGGAGCCGCTCGCGGTGTTCCGCCAGAGCGGCCTCCGCCTGCCGGCGCGAAGCATTCTCTTCCTGCAGCAAGGCATTGGCCGCCTGCAACTCGGCGGTCCGTTCCCGCACCCGCCCTTCCAGCGTCTCGTGTGCTTCCCGCAACCGGCGTTCGGACAGGACTTGCGCCGTGACATCCACCATGGCCGTCAGGAAGTAACCTTCGCCTTGACTGCGGACGACTTCGCCGAAAAACAGGCCCTCGCGGAGAGCCCCGGATTTCGTCCGGATCGTCACCGGGGTGCTGTGAAAGCGGCCCGTGGCCTCCAGTTGCGCCGCCACGGCCAGCGCTTGACGCACGTCGGCAAACAGGCCCAATTCAAGGCTGGTCTTGCCCAGCACTTCGTCCTTGCGAAACTCGGTGATCTGGGTGTAGGCCTGATTGACGTTGACCAGGATCCGCTGCGGCAGGCGGCTCAGCGCCATCGGCGTCGGGTTGTTCTCGAACACCGCCTGAAACATCTGCAAGGCGGCCTGCTGCTCGCTCAGGTCCTTGACGACGCCGAACAGGGCCGCTTGCCCATTCCACGTCCCCCGCCAGACACGCGTCTCGGCGGGCAGCACATGTCCATCCTTGGCCTGGAGCGGCAGCGGGCAGTAGCGGCGAAGCCCGGCGAGCATCTCGGCCACGATCGCCGCTGCCGCCGCTTGGTCTTCAAGGCGATGGAAATCCAAGAGATGCATCCCCTGCAAATCTCCCGCTTCATAACCCAGCTTGGCGGTCACTGCCGAGTTGCCGTAGAGGACATGGCCGGCCGTGTCCGCCACGAGGATCAGATCGTCGACGGTCTCGCAGAACGTGCGAAAGTTGTCCTGGCTGTCGCCGCCTGCCGGCGACGCCGGGTCGTGTTGCAGGGACATCATCCGCCCAGCGTAACCCGGAGGCCCCCCCCTGGCAAGAGCAGGGGGGACTGGTGGGAGGGGGCTGGTGGAACCCGTCGGACTCGCCGGACTTGCCGCGTGCTGGGGGGCCATCCGGTGCATTAGCGGACCTTGATCACACCGTGGCGGATCGCGTACTTGGCCAGTTCGGCGATGCTGCCGACGCCGATCTTGGCCATGATCTGGCTGCGAAAGGTGTGCACGGTCTTAAAGCTAATGTCCAGCGCCTTGCCAATTTCCTTGGCCGACTGGCCCTCGGCCAACCTCTGCAAGACCTGCTGCTCGCGCGGCGTGAACGTCGGCGGTTCCTCGACGGGGCCGCGGACAAAGGCATCCACGACGATCTGGGCCACCGCGGGGCTGAGGTAGACATGGCCCGCTGCGACGACGTTCAACGCTTGCACCAATTCCTGGAAGGCCGAGGACTTGAGCAGGTAGCCGACGGCGCCCGCCCGCAGGGCGCCGGCAATGCTCCGCTGATCCGCGTGCATGGACAGGCAGACGATCTTGCCCTGCGGCTGCGCCGCGGCGAGAATCTCGCGGGCGGCGTCAATCCCGTTCATGCCCTCCATCTCGATGTCCATGACGATGGCATCCGGTTGCAGTTCCCGCGCCAACCGGACCGCCTCCCGGCCATCGGCGGCTTCCCCGATCACGCTGAACCCCGGGACTTTGGCCAAGTACACCCGCAGGCCGTCCCGAACAATCCGGTGATCGTCAACCAAGAGGATCTTCATTCCATTCACTATTCTGCTGACATTGCCCCATTCGCACCCTGGGCGGTTAGACCACGACTGGCTCAACGGCCCGTGGCCGGAGCGGCGGCCGCGGGGGTCTTCAGGCAGACCAGGAAGCGGACGCCGGGCGGGCTCAGGTTCTCGACGGTCACCGTGCCGCCGTACAGCGTCACAATGCGTTCGGCGACGGCGGGCGCCAAACCCAGATCGCCGCCGCGCGTCAGGGGTTTGGCGATCGCCAGCAACTGGAAAAACCGCGGCAACACCTCCGGCGGGATCCCCTGCCCGTCCGCTTCAATCGCCAGGCGAACCCCTGCCGGCGCCGCCTCCTGGGCCAGTCGCACCGTCGTGCCGACGGCGGCGAACTTGACCGCCGTTTCCAACAGCGATTGCAGCGCTCGCACGAGGTGCTCCGGCACGCCCACGACCATCACGGACTCCGCAGGGACCGGTGCGATGTCGACGTGCCGCAGCAGCGCCGTCGGCTCGGCTTGGACGCGGGCTTCGTCCAGCAATTCGGCCAGCGAACGGGACTGGTGCGCGCCCAGGTCGCCTCCCGACCCGATCTCGGACAGCAGCAGGGCGTCGTCGATCAAGGCCATCATTCGCTGGCGGCTCTGCTGGTACAACTCGCCGTAGCGGGCCGCTTCCGGGGAGTCTCCGCACAGGTCCAACAGCAATTCGGACAGTCCGAAGATGCCGTTCAGGGGCGTGCGGACCTCGTGCGAAATCAGCTGCAGAAAGTCGCTCTTGGCCTGGTCCAGAACTGCCAGCCGGGCCTTGGCCTCCTCGAGTTCGCGCGTCCGCTCGGCCACGATCTCTTCCAGTTGAGTGTTATGCCGCTGCAGTTCCCGCCGCAGGCGGGCCAGTTCCAGGTGAGTGCGAATCCGCGCTTCGACTTCCGACACCTCGAACGGCTTGGCCACGTAATCGACGGCGCCCAACTCCAGAGCCCGCACCTTGTCCAGCGGGTCCCCGCGGCCGCTGAGAAAAATGACCGGAACCGCGGCCAACAGCGGATCGGCTTTCAATCGCTTGCAGACCTCGTAGCCGTTCAAGCCCGGCATGTTGACGTCCAGGATGATCAAGTCCGGCAGCGTCGTCGAGGCGACGTGCAGGCCCATTTCCCCGGACAGCACCGGCCGCACCTCGTATCCGTGGGCCATCAGCGACTCGGTCAGCAACTGGAGGTTCTCTGGGGTATCATCCACCACCAAGATACGGCCGGCGTTACGCGGGGCTGGGTGCGGAGGCATGGGGCTTCTCGTTGCGGGGTGGTCTGGCCGGGGTGACTTGGCGTACTCCGTACGACTCGCCAAGCAAGTCCCATTTAGTATACCTCTTCGTCCGCCATCGCCTAGCCCGGCTACAGGGGCTAGGACATCGGTTCGGCGCGGGATTCCTAGGTCATTTTTCGCCGATTCCTAAGACAATTATTGGCGGCGGTCCCCCACGTGGAGGGACACCATGGCGAGCAGAGCCTGGTGGGGGATCGGTTTGGACAGGTGATCGTTGCAGCCGGCGTCCAGGCAGCATTGCCGGTCTTCAGGACGAGCCAGGCCGGTCAGGGCTACGATCGGCCCTTTCCTGCCCTGCTGGCGAAGCTGTGCGGTGGCCTCCAGACCCGTCAGTCCGGGCATCTGCATGTCCATCAGGATCAGGTCGTAGGGCCGGCCTTGAGCGGCCGAATCCAGGGCCAGGCGGCACGCCTGCCGGCCGTCGCCGACGGCATCCACCTCGAACCCCGCGCGGGTCAGCACCAACCGCAGCAGTCGCTGGATGTCCGGAGCGTCCTCGGCCAACAGCAAGCGGCCTCGGGATGTCAGGACTCGCCCGCGGCCGGCGCCGCCGCGGCAACGGGCGGCAATTTAACCCCAGCCAGCGGCGGTTCAGCGCCAGCCAGCGGCGCTTGGGCGGCAGGCGGATCTTGCGGGGCCGACAAGCATCGCTGCAAGGCGCCATAGTCGAAACGCTTGACCCACCCCCGGAAGCGGGCCGCCAACGCTTCGTCCCGGATGTGCACCTGGTCGAGCAGGTCCAGCAGCCGGCCGTAGTCGGCGGTGCTCGCGGCCTCCTGCAATTGGCCGACCAGTTCCTGCGGCAAACGGCGCAGATCTCCTGCGGCTGGCGCGGCCATCGGGACCGGCTCCGCCGCGGCGTCCGCGGGGCGGTCGGCGTACTCGAAGGCGACGCCGGTCAGCGACCGGATCTGCTCCAGCAGGTCGCTCGCCTGGAACGGTTTGGGCAGGAACGCATCCGCGCCGGCGGCCAGCGCCCGCTGCGGAGCCTCGGCGAACACACCGGCGCTGATGGCGATGATCTTGATCGCCGAGCCGTATGTGGCGCGGAGCTGGCGGGCCGCGTCAAAGCCGTCCATGACGGGCATCCGCAGGTCCAGCAGGACGACCTGCGGCGACCAGGACTGGCACAACGCCAGGGCTTGGGTCCCGTCCTCGGCCAGGCGGACGGCGAAGCCCAGCGGCATCAAGAGATGCGCCATCAGCTCGCGGTTTGCCACTTGGTCGTCGACGACCAGCACGCGGCAGCGTTCGCCCGCCCGTAGACGCAGGACCGAGGAGCGCGAAGCGGTTTCCACCGGTTCGCCTGGCGTCAGGCGAACGTCGAAACAAAACGTGCTGCCGCGGCCCGGCTGGCTGGCGACCGTCAACTCGCCGCCCATCAAGTGGACGACGCCGCGGCTGATGGGCAGGCCCAGCCCGGTGCCGCCGGCATCTTCACCGGTTGAGGTCTGGAAAAACGGCTCGAACAGGTGTGAAAGATCCTCCGGGGCGATCCCGATCCCGCTGTCCTCGATTGCCACGGACAGCCGCACCTGGCCCACCGGCTCCGTCACTGCTCGTACCCGCAACGCAATCGTGCCGCCCTGCGGGGTGAACTTGACCGCGTTGGCCAGCAGGTTGATGATCACTTGGCGAAGCTTGGTTTCGTCCCCGACGACGTATTGCGGCAGGATGCCCTCCCGCTGGACGTGGAACCGGAGTTCCTTGGCCTGCACCCGCAACTGGAACATCCGCTGCACATCGTCCAGCAACAGGTGCAAATCGAAGGTCACGGGGTTCAGGGGCGGGCGTCCGGATTCGATGCGAGCCAATTCGAGAACGTTGTTGATGATCTCCAGCAGGTGCTTGCCGCTGCGGCTGATCGTGGTCAAGTGCTGTCGCTGGTCGCCGGCCAGCGTGGAATCCCCCAGCAGGAGTTCCGCAAACCCCAGGATGGCGTTCAGCGGCGTGCGGATTT
>Ga0172371_10014079_pt1 | contig 10339 bp, 10 predicted proteins | sample Lak12m_FD_114543 | JGI IMG/M metagenome (GOLD analysis project Ga0172371, IMG submission 114543) | Freshwater microbial communities from Kabuno Bay, South-Kivu, Congo - kab_022012_12m | ecosystem: Environmental > Aquatic > Freshwater > Lake | place: Democratic Republic of the Congo: South-Kivu... | reverse complement strand
CGGCACCATGATTGTGGATATCGGCGGCGGCACAACCGAGGTAGCCATCAGCTCGCTGGGCGGGATCGTAGTGTCCCGTTCGCTGCGCGTGGCGGGCGACGAGATGGATCAGGACGTCATCAACTATATTCGCAATAAATACAATTTGTTCATCGGCGAGCGCATGGCCGAGGAGATCAAGATCCAGGTTGGTTCAGCCTACCCGCTGGAAATGGAAAAGACCATGACCATCCGCGGGCGCAATCTGGTTTCCGGCTTGCCCGAAGCGTTGGAAATATCTTCCATTGAAATCCGCGAAGCGCTGCAGCCCTCGCTGCAGGTTATCATCGATACCATCAAGGATGCTCTGGACGAAGCTCCGCCCGAGATCGGATCGGATTTACTGGATACGGGTATTTGCATGGCTGGCGGCAGTTCACAGCTGCAAAACCTGGTACAGCGGCTGGCCAATGAATTGAAGATGCATGTCTGGCTGGCGGAAGATCCCATGACCTGCGTAGCGCGCGGAGCAGGGATCGTGTTGGAAGACTTGAACCGTTTCCAGCATTTGCTGGTGGATGTGGACCGTTCCAGGCAAAAACCAGCCTGATTTCTGGCATAATACAGTTGAATTACCATGAAACCTGTTTCGCCCGGTACACTGCGTAACGCGGTTGTCGTATTTTTGGTTGTCGGCATTCTCTTTCTAGCCGTCAGCGGTTTTTTGCGTCCCTTCCTGGGTGTAATCATGGACCCTTTCGTTGCCGCGCAGCGCTGGCTCTCTGAACGCTTCATGGCGGTGTACGATTTCTTCACACTGCCGCGCGATGTGACTGAATTGATCCAGCGGAATAATGAATTGGAAGATGAAGTGGCCAATCTACAGAGCCAGATCATCCAACTCCAGCAGCAGCTACGCGAGGCGGATATCTTGTATTCATTGCTGGATTATGCCCGTTCGCGCCCGGCCGATCAATACACTGCGGCGGCTGTGATCGGCCGCGACCCCAGCCCATTCCTGCAGTACATCATCATCGACCATGGGTCTGATGATGGCATCCGCTACGGCATGCCGGTGGTCACCCAACAGGGCCTGGTCGGCCGCATTGAAGCGGTTACTGCCAGCGCATCACGCGTTCAATTGATCTCGGACGCCGGTTCGACGGTCAATGTCAGCCTGCAAAATCAAGCCGCGGACGCGCTGGTGCAGGGATCCATCAGCGGCGACATCACCCTGGAAATGCTGGACCAGAGTGTGTCCTTGACCGCGGGGGATATCCTGCTGACCTCTGGTTTGGGTGGAAATTATCCATCCGATATTCTGGTAGGGCAGGTGGTCGATATTCAGAAGACCGAGAATGAATTATTCCAGTCGGCATTTATACAGCCGATGGTGGATTTCAACACCTTACGGGCGGTGCTGGTGATCACCAACTTCCAAACCACCAATATTTCGCCGCTCACCGGCGAGACAGTGCAGTAATGATTGCCAATTTTATTTCCATTCCCGTTATGCTTCTGCTTTCCGTACTGCAATCCACCGCGGTCAGCCGCATCACGTTGATCCACGGCAGCGCCGACCTGATCTTGCTGGCAGTGGCGGCCTGGGGCGTGAAAGAGCGCGGCTATACCGCTTTCCTGTGGGCTTTGGCAGGCGGGCTTTTCATCTCAATTATCACTGCCATGCCTTTCTATATTCCTTTAATCAGCTACATGAGCGTGGCTTTGATGGCAAAGATCCTGTTTGGGCGCATCTGGCAATCACCGCTTTTCATGTTGATCGCGATCATATTTGCCGGTACGCTGATCGAGCACTTGATGAGCATTTTTTACTTGCAGGTAAATGGGGTTGAGTTGGAATTGGTGCAATCTCTCCAGGATTTTACTCTACCCAGTTTGCTGTTGAATTTCTTCTTTCTTTTCCCCATGTACGTTTTGATCTCTGACTTGCGGAAGTGGGCGCTGCCCGGAGAAGAATATGAATAACCCCAAATCCATCAAGACCAAGATCGAATCCTGGCGCATTCGCGCGATCTATCTGATGATCGCGGCTATTTTCGGTTTCTATGCTTTCCGATTGTTCAACCTGCAAATTCTGCAAAACGATTACTATATGGAGCAATCCGAGGATAACCGCACGGAAGAGATCAATCTTCAGACTGAGCGGGGCATTATCATGGATCGCAACGGCGTGGTTTTGGCGCGCAACGTGGCTTCATATAACATAACGATCACGCCGGCAGATCTTCCCGGCGACCCGACCGAAGAACCGCTGCCCGGGGCCGTGCAGGAGATTTACCGCGAACTGTCGCCCCTGATCGACGTGCCTGTTTCCAATGGGGTTTTAAATGATGAGACGGTGAAGACCTTCACCGAATGCTATACCGATTTTGGCATCGCTGAAATCGTGATCATCCAGGATACCAACGCCCCATATACTTCCGTCAACGTAGCTTGCGATGTGGACAGGGAAACTGCCATGATCGTCAGCGAGAAGGCCAGCGATTGGCCGGGCGTGGGTATCGAGATCGAACCGATCCGGGATTATCCCACCGGCGATGCGACCTCGGAAATCATCGGCTTTTTAGGACCGATCCCCGCTACGCTGGAAGAAGAATACCGGGAAGCGGGTTACGTCCCCAACCGCGATAAGGTCGGTTATGCCGGCGTCGAATCCACCTTGAATGATATCCTGGCAGGTACAAATGGGAAGCGCGTGGTGGAAGTGGACGTGGCTGGCAAGCAAATCCGTGACATCGAGGAACCGGTTGATCCGGTTCCTGGCAACAATGTCAAGCTGACTATCGATACGCGCTTGCAAGCCGCGGCCAAAGCAGCGTTGATCGGTGAGATCGAGTGGTGGAACCGCTACTTCAACACCATCCGTTCTTCGAATGGCGTGGTGATCGCCTTGAACCCAAAAACCGGCGAAGTGCTGGCGATGGTTTCCTACCCGACTTTTGAAAACAACCGTATGGCGAAATATATTCCAGCTTATTACTATAACCAACTGCTGGAAGATCCGCTGACACCGTTATTCAACCATGCCGTCTCGGCTGAGCATCCTCCGGGATCTGTCTTCAAGCTCGCCACTGCCATCGGCGCGTTGAATGAGGGCGTGATCACGCTCACGCAGAGTCTGACCTGCCCGGGCAAGATTTCCATCACCGAAAAATATTCTCCCAACGATCCAGGTACCGAACGCGATTATGTTTGCTATGATGACCTGGGCCACGGTCAGGTGAGTTACTTGCGCGGCATCGCGCTATCGTGCGATATCTATTTCTACAAAATCGGCGGTGGTTTTGAAGGCGAAGTCGAGGCTGGATTAGGAATCGATCGACTGGCTGAATACGCCAAGGCATTGGGATACGGCCAGGTGACCGGCATCGAGCTGCCGGGTGAAATGGAAGGGCTGATACCGACGCAAGCCTGGAAGCGTGTCAACTTAAGCGAAAACTGGTCAACCGGTGATACTTATATCGCAGCTATGGGTCAGGGCTATGTACTTTCAACCGCACTGCAGGTGGCCGTTTCAGCGGCTATCGTAGCCAATGATGGCGTATACATGCAGCCAACCCTGGTGTATGAAGTCCTGGATTCGAATGGCAACGTGGTGCAGCCTTTCACGCCCAAAGTGAAATGGGATATCACCAAGGATCCCCTGATCACTGTCTTCGATGAAAACGGAATTGCCACAGAGGAAAAGAAAACCGTCGATCCGTGGGTGGTTCAGATGACGCAGGAAGGCATGCGCATGGTGGTGACCGAAGGCACCGCGGAAAACTACCTGAGCAACATCATCATCAATGGCAAGGATTATCCGGTGGCCGGCAAGACCGGCACAGCGGAATATTGTGATAATGTCGCCCAGGATAAAGGCTTGTGCACTCCGGGCAACTGGCCGACCCATTCCTGGTTTGTGGGATACGCGCCGTATGAGGATCCGGAGATTGCCGTGGTGGCATTTGTTTACAACGGCGGTGAGGGCGCCAGCGTGGCTGGCCCGATCGCGCGCAAGGTTTTTGAAGCATATTTCCAGCTTAAATCCATCGATGCCGGCGAAGAGGAAGTGGTAGAACCGCTGGAGGTTGAATAGGCGCAGCAGGTATGATCGAACCTAAAAGTAAATTTCCGATCAAAGGTTTTCGCGAAGGATTGTTGATCACCATCGGGGAAGGTGATTGGCAGAAACAAATCGACGAACTGCTTCTGCATATCGACGGGCAGCAAGAATTTTTCGAAGGCGCCAAAGTTGCCATTGATGTCAATGAGCGCAAGCTGCGCGCTGCCGAGGTCAGCAAACTGCGCGACAAATTGGCTGATCGCAGGGTCAGCTTATTTGCGCTGCTGAGTAAATCCGCGGCAACCGAAGCGGTGGCGGAGACATTGGGCCTTTCCACCAAAAAAAGCGACCTGAAATCGGGAACTGGTGAATTGCCGCACGCGCTGCACGGCGGCGAAAATGCGCTGATTATCCATAAAACCCTCAGATCGGGGGCTTCGGTGAAGTTTGCCGGGGACGTGGTTGTGGATGGCGATGTCAACCCGGGCGCGGAGATCATGGCCAGCGGATCCATCTATATCTGGGGCATTTTGCGTGGAACAGCCCACGCGGGCATTGAAGGCTCGCGAAAAGAGCTTATTGCCGCTCTGGAGATTGAAACCAGTCATTTGCGCATCGCTGATGTTGATTACCAGGAACCGAAAATCAAGGTGCGTATTAAGAAAAAAGCGGAAAAAGCATTTCTGGATGGTAAAAATATTAAAATCGTGGACTCGGATCAGTATAAGCGGTTAGAATAGAAGAAATATAAAATTTATCTATCACGAGGAAATCATGACAGCGAAGATCATCACGGTTACATCTGGTAAGGGAGGAGTTGGCAAGACCACCGCAACCGCCAATATTGCCGTTGCTTTGGCGCAAATGGGCCAGCGCGTCGTTTGCCTGGACGCGGATATTGGCTTGCGCAACCTGGATGTTGTCATGGGACTTGAAAATCGCATCGTTTATGATTTGGTGGATGTGATCGAAGGACGCTGCCGCTTGAAGCAAGCCATGATCCGTGATAAACGCTTTGACGAATTGCACCTGATTCCCGCGGCGCAAACGCGCGATAAAAATGCGGTATCACCCAGCGATATGGTGAAATTGGGCGACGAATTGCGTGAAGAAGCCGACTGGGTGATCATCGATTCGCCCGCGGGAATCGAACGCGGATTCCGCAATGCCATCGCGCCCGCGGATGAGATCCTGGTGGTCACCAACCCGGATGTTTCTGCGGTGAGAGATGCCGACCGTATCATCGGACTGATCGAGGCCGAGCAGAAGGAGCCTGCCAAACTGATCATCAACCGCATGCACCCTGAAATGGTGCAGCGCGGGGATATGTTGGACGCACAGGATGTTTTGGATTTGCTGGCCGTTAAACTGATCGGCATTGTACCCGAAGACGAGCACGTGATCATCAGCACCAACGTGGGAAAGCCGGTTGTGTTGGAGGAGAAATCCATGGCCGGGCAGGCTTTCCGCAATATTTCCAGGCGTTTGATGGGCGACGAGGTTCCTCTCCTGAATCTGGATTACAAGGATGATTTTATTACCAAGCTGTCGCGTATTTTTAAATAAGGAGGAATCGAGCCATGTCAGATTGGTTGAAAAAACTTACCGGCCAGACCAGCAGCGCGAATGAAGCCAAAGAGCGCCTGAAACTGGTATTGATTCACGACCGAACAGACATCAACCCGGAAGTTCTTGAGCAGTTGAAAGACGATTTACTGAAAACCATTTCGCATCACATCTCCATCGTACCGGAGTCTGTGACCATTACCATGCTGCACGAAGGACGTGAACAACGTCTGGTGGCGGATATTCCTCTAAAACATTTCGATCATTCGAAAGCAGGATAGTTTTTCAATAGAAAATGAAACGCGAGATTTGGCGAAATTTTGATTTCTGGCTATTCGGGGCGGCCCTTTTTTTGAGCATCTTCGGGATCATGATGATCCAATCTGCCATTGCCGGCAACGAAACTCTGGCGCAAGCAGTCTCACGCCAGCCGATTTTTTTGGCAGGCGGGACCGCGCTGATGCTGGTTATGGCGGCCATTGATTATCATTACTGGGGATCGCTGGCCAGGTTTATTTATATCTTTGCCATCATTTCACTATTGGTCATTTACGTGGTGGGCACGGTCAGCTTTGGATCGGCGCGCTGGCTGGATACAGGCGTGATCATGATTCAGCCCTCCGAGATCGTGAAGATCCTGATGATCATGGTATTGGCTGATTTTTTTGCCAAGAACATCGACAAACCGCATGACTTAAAGTGGATTTTCCAGAGCTTCATGATGACTTTCGGCGTGGTGGTCTGGATTCTGCTGCAGCCCAACCTGAGCACATCCATTGTCATTTTTGTAATCTGGTTCGCGCTGGTGTGGATTTGCGGCATCCCGGTAAAATATCTGCTGACATTGGCGCTGGTGGGAATGGTATTGATTGCCGCGGCTTTTCCGCTGCTGGAAGATTACCAGCGCGGGCGCATTCTCAACTTCCTGTTCCCTGACCCAGAGGCTAGCTACGGTGATACTTACAACGTCGAGCAGGCCCTGATCACCATCGGATCGGGCGGCCTGTTGGGACAGGGCTACGGCCAGGGAACGCAGGTTCAATTGCGGTTCCTGAAAGTACGCCACACGGATTTCATTTTTTCGGCACTGGCGGAGGAATTTGGCTTTGTGGGCGCGCTGGCGGTGATCGGGCTGTTGTTATTTGTCATCTGGCGCTGCATGGAGGTCGGACGCACCGCCAGCGACTTGTATGGGTCGCTGATTGCTTACAGCTATGCGGCCATGCTTTTTTTCCAAACCGCAGTGAATATCGGTGTGAATTTGAACGTCGTACCGGTTTCAGGCTTGCCGCTGCCGTTCATCAGTTACGGCGGCAGTTCGCTGCTCAGTTCCATCCTGGGTATCGGGCTGGTTGAAAGCGTAGCCTTACGCAAGGGGAATGTCGCATAACACCTGGAGGATCATGACCAATACCAACCCTTTTAGAGTCCGCTTCGCCCCATCTCCCACCGGCCACGTGCATTTGGGTTCAGCGCGCACTGCGCTGTATGATTACTTGATCGCAAGGCAAACCGGTGGTCAGTTCATTCTGCGAATCGAGGATACCGACCGCAAGCGGCTGGTGGAGGGCGCCGAACAGGAATTGATCAACAGCCTGCGCTGGCTGGGGATCGAATGGGATGAGGGACCCGAAAAGGGCGGAGAATTTGGCCCATACCGTCAATCTGAACGCAAGGAAATCTACCAGCAATTCGCGCATGAATTGATCGAAAAAGACGCCGCTTATTATTGTTTCTGCACGCCGGAGCGGCTCAACCAGGTGCGGCAGGAAAAACAGAAGAACAAACTGCCGCCGCATTATGACGGTCTCTGCCGTAATCTAAGCAGACATGAAGCCGAAGAGCGCGTGAGAGCCGGCGAAGCGCATGTGATCCGCTTCAAATCACCCAAAGCAGGCGCCACGGTGGTCAAAGACCTACTGCGCGGTGAAATCACTTTCGAGAATTCCACCCTGGATGATTTCATCCTGGTGAAATCTGACGGTTGGGCGCTTTACCACCTGGCGGCGATTGTGGACGATTACTTGATGAAAATCACGCACGTCATCCGCGGATCGGAATGGCTGCCGACCTTGCCGCTGCACAGTCTGATCTGGAGGGCCTTTAGCTGGCCGGAGCCGGTTTGGGTGCATCTGTCCGTATTTCTCAAACCCAGCGGCAAAGGCAAGATGAGCAAGCGCGAAGCGGTTGAATTAAGCAATGATGGCTACTCGATTTTTATCAAAGACCTGGAAGCTCTGGGCTATCTGCCGGAAGCAGTGGTCAATTGGGTGGCGCTGATGGGTTGGAGTTACGATGATCACACCGAATTTTTCACGCTGGATGACCTCGTGCAAAAATTCTCGCTGGAAAGGCTCAACCCTGCTCCGGCAGCCATTAATTTTTCCAAGCTGGACCATTTCAATAAAGAGCATATTAAAGCCCTAAACGACGCAGACCTGGCCGGGCGCATTCAGCCCTTTTTCGTGAAACAAGGTTACCAGGTCGAAATGAAAGACCTGGTGCTGATCGCACCAGTGATCAAGGAGCGCATCACCACGCTGGATGATGCGGTAGAGATGTGCGCCTTCCTGTTCAAAGAAGAGATTAGCCACGAAAAAGACGCGCTGCTGATCAAGGACAAGACGGTTGAGGAAATTAAACGCTATGGAGAGGATTGCCTGGTAATTCTGAAGAGCATTCAGCCCTGGGAACCGGCGCAGATGGAAACTGAAATCACAGCATATATGGAAGCTCAAGGCCTGACGCCGCGGGAACTGCTCAGCTTCCTGCGCGAAGCCATCTCCGGCCAGCGCGTAACCCCGCCCTTGTTTGAATGCATGCAAGTGCTGGGTAAAGAGAAAACCATCCAAAGGTTAAGTGAAGCATTGGCATTAATCTAAGAATTTTATGGGCTTGCTTTGAGTTTGGTGGTAAAATAATGCCCGCACCCATTTTGGGGGCTCGTCTAACGGCAGGACAGCAGACTCTGAATCTGTTTATAGAGGTTCGAATCCTTTGCCCCCAGCCTGACGCTCCGCAAGGAGCGTTTTTTTTTATCAATTTTTGTTAGGATTTGCGCTTATTCAACTATAATGAAAAATAAACGATTGGCTTTCAGGAGGAATCATGGGCAAGGATAAAAAAGACAAGAAAGACAAGAAGGAAAAGAAAGAAAAGAAAAATAAAAAGGAGAAAAAAGCGAAGAAGGATGGCAAGTAAGGAAAGAGCATTTGTGCGATTTCAATAGATATTTGTTGTTCAGGCGAGATAGAAAACGCTCATTACTCAGTTTGAAGCATATATTCGGATCACATTTGAAGGTTTTGCCATTGACTAACTAACCCATCACACGTACAATTCTGCTCCAGTGATGAGGCTCACTGTTTGAAAAATTGCCTATTAAGGATGATGGCCTCTGCCAAATAAAAACGGCAGAGGCTTTTTTAATGCCAATTTAACCACGAAGGAAGAAATAATTTCACAATGGAAAAGGTCATTTTAATCAGCATCGGCGCGGCATTCGGAGCGTTATCGCGATACTTTATCAATGAATGGGCAGTGCAAAGATGGGGCGGCGGATTCCCCTTTGGGACCTTCATTATTAATGTTTGCGGAAGTTTGCTAATCGGTCTTTTGCTTACGGTATTTTTCAATAAATCTCTTCCCGATCATGGCTGGCGCCTGTTCTTTGTCGTGGGTTTTTTGGGATCATTTACCACCTTTTCATCACTGATGTATGACAGTGTGTATTTTATTCATCGCGGACAAGCTTTGCATGGATTTATTAATATTATTGCCAGCGTGTTCTCGGGAGTTCTGGCTGCGGGTTTGGGCATCTACCTTGGAAGCATCATTAAGCTTTCATGATGCCAAAATTAATCATTCAATCGAAATATCGCGAAATTCCTTGAACTGCGGAAATTTATCCAGGAAAGCCCGGCGGCTGGCTTTCAAATTCGCCACAACCTGTTGATATTCCTCCAGCCGGTCATGGCGCTGGTAAAAAAGGCGCGGCATCAACAGAAGCGCATCGACCTCAAGTGCGGGATGCGAGCAGGCTATTTCGTAGCCGAAATCCTCATCCGGCTGCCAGGTAAGCTCATTTGCCAGTAAAGCCTCGATCAAGCGCGAGCTGTCCTGAACGCTCACTTTCAGGGATGCCTGTCCGCATGCCTCGCCGCCGATACGCCCAGTATTCATCAGCAAAACTTGAGTATCCGGCATGCTTTCCAATAAATCAAAGAAACGCAACCCCTGCAGCGCATCCTCCGAGAAAAAGAAAGGGTTGGTGCCCGGAACGTGCAAGGATTTCCCAGATTCGGATTCTCCACCCGCGGATGTTCCGGTGGTTTCACCCAACATAAAATAAAGCGCGGCTTGCTCACGGTTCAAACGCGCGATGGCTGGAATCACGCTCTGCCCGCGGTTGAGTAGGATGATGTGGCTGACCGGCGGCAGCGCCAGCGGAGAACGATGCGGGATGGCTTTCAGTGAGAACGTGCCGCGGCCGTTGGTGGTATAGCTACCGTCAGCAAAATCCACCCATCCCTGTGCATCAACACGCACATTTTCCAGATAAGCATCGCTGCGGGTTAAAGCCCGATAAATGAGCGCGTCGCGTTCAGGTTCCAGGCCGAATGTCTTGGCAAAGCAGCCATTCTCCGAGGCGAACACCTTCCCACCGGGGAAAAGCGCGCAAAAATCATCCTGTGCAGGCAGTGAACGCATATGCCGGGTGAATGTTGT
>Ga0172371_10014078_pt1 | contig 10339 bp, 9 predicted proteins | sample Lak12m_FD_114543 | JGI IMG/M metagenome (GOLD analysis project Ga0172371, IMG submission 114543) | Freshwater microbial communities from Kabuno Bay, South-Kivu, Congo - kab_022012_12m | ecosystem: Environmental > Aquatic > Freshwater > Lake | place: Democratic Republic of the Congo: South-Kivu... | reverse complement strand
GTGGGCGGCCTCATGGCTGGCGGTGCCGGTTTGGCCCGCGGCCGCGCCGGCCCAGGGGAAGCTCGACGCGTTCGAAAAAGATGCCAACACGCCGGCGGCGCGGGCGCATCATCGGAACGCTGGCGGTCATGGGCGCGATTGCCTGACGGATGCCCTGGGTGGCCTGGTGACTGATGCGGTGGAATTCACGCTGCTGGCGGGCGGCGTCGGCAGTTGGGAACGGGTCACCGCCGTCGGGCCGGCGGATGACGGCTTGGCCCCGCGGCAACTCGGGGAGCCGCTCATCCCCTTCGCCCGGCTGGACACCAGCTACCAGGACATCCGCTCGGGCGGTGACGCCTTTGATCTGCGCGCCGAAGGCGGCTTTGGGCCGGCGGCGCTCCAGTTCGACTTCACCCGCTACCGCGAACACGCGCCGGCGGACCGACTCGACCTTACGCGCCTGGTGGCCGCTTACCGGATGTCCTTCGGCTCCAGCATCGAGGCCGACCTGGGCGCCGGGGCGCTATGGCTGGACGGCGAACAGACCTCCTCGCGGTTCCTGTTCGCATGCGCCGTGCTGGTGCATCCAGTCGCCTGGTGGGGCGTGGAATTGCGGCCGGCGTGGGCGGATGGCGTCAGCGATTATGACGTTGCCGCGCTGCTGACCTGGCGCTATACGTCCCTCAAGGCGGGGTATCGCTGGGTGGCGAGCCCGCACGAGTCGCTCGCCGGCCCGTACGCCGGCTTGGTGGTGCAATTGTGATCCGCGGTGTCCCCGGCGGCGCCGCGAAAGGAGTGAGACGCATGCTTAGTGGTCGCAATCGTAAAGATTGTGATGTATTCGGAGAGGTGGCCCGCGACCTCCGGGCGCGGGCCCTGAAGGTAAGCGCAGCGCATCCTTCAGGGCGGGCAGGCGCCGCCCGGAGGTCGGCGCCCACCTTTCGGGATATATCCCCACATTCACGAATACGACTACTTAGAATCGCAGTGGGACTCTGGCTGGCCTTATGGCTGGCGGCGCCGGCTTGGGCCGGGGATGCCACGAACGTCACATCGGTCGTGCTCGTCAAGGCGGACCGGAGCTGGAACGGCCGGCCCCTGCCCGAATATCCGAAGGGCCAGCCGGAAATCACCGTGGTGCGCATGGTCATTCCGCCCGGCGCCGCGCTGCCGCTGCACCGGCACCCGGTGATCAACGCGGCCTACCTGGCGCGCGGAACGCTGACCGTGCGCACGGCCGACAACCAGGTCCTGCGCCTGAAGGCCGGCGAGCCCATCGTCGAGGTGGTCAACACCTGGCATTACGGCCGGAACGAAGGGACCGAGCCGGCGGAAATCATCGTCTTTTACGCCGGCACACCGGGTGCGCCCATCACGGTGAAAAAATAACACCGCAGCCCAGCCAGATTTGCCCTTGGCCGGCTGATTTTATGCCGCCATGGGACGGGTTAAGGAACCAGATACTTTGTGCCGCGGTAGCCGTCCTCCGCTGGCGAATCTACTGATAGCGCGGCGATATAACGCCGCGGCTAGATGTTGTGTTTATCCGCGCCAGCCCATATTCGGCCACGACGGAGCGTGTCCCTCCAAGAAAATCTTGCCGCCTGGAGGGCCACGTTCCGTCGGGGCCATGTCGGCAAGGCCTGCCCAGGACAATAATTTTCCCCGGCTGGCGTTATCTTGAAAATCCGGCGGCCGGCCGTAGTGTACCGGCTGTCGGCGGCGGCGATTGAATGGAGCATCAAGATGTTGAGCCTTGTTCCCACCCTGGCCCTGTTCGGCGGCATTGGCACGCCGGAGTTGATGGTCATCCTGGTTGTGGCCCTGCTGCTGTTCGGGCCCAAGAACCTGCCGAAGATGGCGCGGACCCTGGGCAAGTCCATGGAGGAATTCCGCCGCGCCGCGAACGAGGTGCAGCACGAGCTCCTGCGCGAACCCGAGCCGGCGCCGGCCCTCCCGGGCCTGCCGCCGCCGCCCGAGGTTGTCGGAGTCCCGCCCAAGATGCTGGCGGCGGCCAACCCGGCGCCCGCGCCTGAACCGGCGGCGCCGCCGGCCGGCGCGCCCGCGCCCGAAACCGTGGCGGCGGTCGCGACTTCAGCCGCGGGTACAGCGACCGAGCCGGTCGCCCCCGGCCCGTCCGCCGCCTGAGGTCCATGCGGCGGACCGGAATGCGCCGTTCATCACGCCGGCCGTCCGGCCGGAATGCCTGGGGCGGCAGGGCAGCAACCATTTTTGGACGGCGGATAGGCGGACGCGGCGGGCAGTGCTTGCAGTGTTGCAGAAGGGAAATGGAGAAATGAACATGATGCCGGTATTGGGCGTGGGATTGGGCATGCCGGAAGCCATCCTGATCCTCGTGGTCATTGTGGTGCTGTTCGGCGGCAAGCGGATCCCCGACCTGGCGCGCGCGGTGGGCCAGAGCATGCGGGAGTTCAAGAAGGGCCGGGACGAGGGCCTGAAGCCGGGGAACGACGGCCTCTCGAAAGCCGAACCGGAAAAATAGGCGCCGGGCGGGGGGGGCATACGAAGTGCGGCTCGCGGGAGCGCCGCATTGCGCTGGCGTCGGGCGGGGTTTTCGGGCATGCTGAAACCGCGCGCGACGCGGGGCCGCGTGCAACCGGGAGGAACAATGATGCAGCGATGGATGGCGGCCATGCTGGGACTGGGTTGGGCGACGCTGGCGGCGGCGCAGCCGGCACCGGCTTTCACGCCGACGGCGCCCGTCTACAAGGTAGGCGAATGGAATGAACTGTTCAACGGCCGCGACTTCACCGGCTGGGCCTGCCGCAACTTCAAGGCCCACGCCTGGCTGGCGCCCGAGAACTGCTGGAAGATTGAAAACGGCGCGCTGCAGAGCATCAAGGGCACGGACCTGTGGACCGTCACGCGCTTCGGCGATTTTGAACTGGATCTCGAGTTCCGCCACGACCCGGAGCGGAACCGGGACAACGACGGCAACAGCGGCGTCTTCCTCCGCCGCGACACGGACGACTGGCTGAACACCGCCTTCGAGATCCAGGTATTCAAGTCCTACGGCCGGAAATCCCCCGGCAAGCATGACTGCGGCGCCCTCTACGATTGTGTGGCGCCGTCCACCAACGCCCTGACGCAGCTCGGCGCGTGGCAGAAGTACTCCCTCATCTTCAAGGGCAACCGCCTGACGGTCGCGCTCAACGGGACGCAGATCCTGAACGTCAACCTGGACGACTGGAAGGAACCGCACCGGAACCCCGACGGCAGCAAGAACAAGTTCCGCCTGGCGTACAAGGACATGGCCCGGGACGGGTACATCGGCTTGCAGTTCCACGGCAATCCGATCATGTACCGCCACCTCCGGATCAAACCGCTCACCCCGCCGCGGCCGGCAACCGAAAAATAATCCCCCCCGGCCGCCGCTGCGGCCACCGGTTGTTTCTGGCGCTGCCGGTGCGGGGGTGGGCTCCCATCCCGCACCGGCCGGCCGCGTCACGGCCGCTTACGACCTGTGACGAGGTGAACCCGCGCCGACCTTATTCTCTTCCAGGCGCCGCCGGGCCCGGTAGACGGCCATGTACGCCGTGTTGTACGCGCGGAGCTTCTCGCGGTTCTTGATCCGATAGGCTCGCTCGTACGCCCGCCGTTCCTCGCGGTGCGCCGCGTAATAGACCGCCTGGTGGGCGATCAGCTTCTCGCGATGTGCGCGATAGTAGATGGCCTGCCGCGCCAGAATGGCATCGCGGTGCGCGCGATAATACGCGGCCTGTTGCGCCCGGATACGGTCGCGATGCTTCGCCGCATAAGCGCTCACATACGCGAGAATCTTGTCGCGGTTGGCGCGATAGTAGGCGGCTTGCCGCGCCCGCTGCCGGCTGGCCCTTTCCAACTGCTCTTTGTCTATAGCCTTGATCATAACCCTCTCCCTCCTCCCCCATGCGCCCCCCGGCTCGCCGGCGGCCGCATTCCTCGGTCGTATTTGCATACCACTCCTCATCCAAAAAATTTTGACACCTCTATGATAAATCCTGTTCAAGTGGCTATCAGGATACGGCTGAGTTTGTCCTTCGAAAAAACGGAGAAAAAACTGTGCACGGCCGGCGTTCCGCGGCGCGCCGGAGTCAGCGCTCGCCCGGGGTGATATCGTGCACTGCGGGGCGACCGTCCCCGTGCGCCAGGCCGGAACGGCTCCCCGGGCTTGGGCTGCCTGGCGAAACTGAGCTGTGGCGGTTCGCGAAGCAGTCACGCGCCCAGAACCAAGCCATGCCGCCCCGCCCAAGGGGCCGTCGGCCGCGGGGCGGGGCGGGGGGGCGAACGCGCAAGCCCGGGGGCGCGTCAGGTTCAGAGGTGCCACGGCGGCCGGATCACCGGCGCCAGCAGCTTGCTGGCCTCGGGGTCGCCGATGATCTGCTGCCGCGCGGCGTCCCACTTGAGCTTGCGGCCGACGACGCTGGCGATGTAGCCGAGGTGGCCCGGCGTCTGCGAGCGGTGCGCCACCTCGATCGGGGTGAGCGTGCGCCGGCGCGACTTGACGGAATCAATGAACTCCTGGTTGTGGCCGGGCGACTTGTAGAGCTGCACCTCCAGGTCGCCCTTTTTCTCGCGGGCCTGGATTTCGCGGATCCAATCGCGGTTCGACGCCTCTAAGTAGCCGCGGTCCACGGCCACCCAGCCGTTCGGGCCGATCCACTTGGCGCCGCCGTGGATGTCGCCGTAGCCGCCGGCGATCGTGAGGTGCACGTTGCGGGGATAGGTGCACTCGATGCGGTACTTCGTCGCCGTGTTCCAGACGGCGTCATGGGGCGGGAACTCGGCGGTGCCGCTGACCTCCAGCGGGCCGAGGGCGTCGTCGGGGCCGCAGCCGTACTTCGGGTTGGCCAGGCCCCAGTGGGCGATGTCGCAGTGGTGGCCGATCCAGTCCATGAGCTGGCCGCCGCCGGTGTTGTAGTTCCAGCGCCAGTTCTTGTGGAAGCGGCAGGGGTTGAACGGCATCATGCGCGCCGGGCCGATCCAGAAATCGTAGTCCACCCACGCCGGCGGATCGCAGTTCGGGCGCTGGTCGCCGGTGCCCTCGAAGTCGGCGTGGCCGGAGGGCAGGCCGACCTCGACGCGCGTGATCTGGCCGACGTAACCGTTCTGCACCAGCTCCACCGCCCAGCGGAAGTTGGCCTGGCTGCGCTGCCAGGAGCCGGTCTGCCAGATGCGCCCGTTGCGCTCCACGGCCCGGACCATGGCGATGCCCTCGTTGAGCGTGTGCGACAGCGGCTTCTCGCAGAAGATGTCCTTGCCGGCGTCGGCGGCGGCAATGGCCGGGATGGAATGCCAGTGGTCGGGCGTCGAGATGCAGACCGCGTCGAGGTCGGGCCGCGCGAGCAGCTCGCGGAAGTCCTGGTAGCCCTTGCAGTCCTTGTTCTGGTAACGGCCGTTGACCTTGTTCACGGCGTCGGCGAGGTGGTGCTCGTCCACGTCGGCGATGGCCAGCACGCGGCATTCCGGGATGCCGAGGAAGGCGTCGAGGTTGCCGTTGCCCTGCCAGCCGACGCCGATGCAGCCGAGCTGCACCTGGGCGTTGTGCGTCGCGCGCGCGTTGGCGCGGCGCGGCGCGGAGAGGGCGGCGCACGAGGACAGGGCCGAGGCCGCGCCCGCCGCGGCGAGACTGCCGAGAAACTGCCGGCGCGATAATTCAGGCTGCATGTAAGTATCCTTTCATCGCCACCGGCGCCGGCCCGCGCACCCGCGGCCCGCCGGCCGGCGGTTCGAGCCGCACCCTGCCAGAACGCCAGCCGGGATGCAAGCGCGGGGTGCATGTTCTTGCGCCCGCCCGCGGCGTCAATTTGGGAAAGCGCATGCTGGCGGGAAGTGGGTGGGTGTATCCCCGCCGGTTGGGCGGGGGCCTGTCATCGTCCCGGTTGTGGATCCTGAGGCGGCTGGGGTCATCCTGCAGGCGCCTGCTGATGCTCGCCCAGCGCTGCCGCGCCCCCGCTCTGCCGCAGCAGGGATGGGACGGCGCGCAAAATAAAAAGGCGTTGCCAAACGCCTGGTGTGCGCTAGTCTTGCATCTGATGCCGGGTGGGGGCCGGCGCCGACGCAGCCGGCGTAAGAACGGCGGGGGACGATGGCCAGAATCTTGATTATTGAAGACGAAGCGGTGGTGGCCAGCCTGCTCCAGCGCATCATCGGGGGCCTGGGCCATGCGGTGGTGACGGCGACGGACGGCGCCCAGGGCCTGGCCCTGGCCCGGGCGGAGAACTTCGCCGTCATCGTGTCCGACCTGCACCTGCCCGGCGAACTCGGCGGCATGGACCTGATCCGCCGGCTGCACAACGCCAAGCCGCAGTGCGCCATCGTGGTGGTTTCCGGCTATCCCTCACCGGAGGTTCTGAGCGCGTGCGAGCAGATGGGCATCAAGGATTTCCTGACCAAACCCTTCGAGGTGGCCTGGGTGCAGTCGGTGATCGAGAACATCTTGCGCGGCCGCGGCGCGCCGGCGCCCGGCCCGCCGTCGCCGTCCTGATGATCAACAAGACGCCCCTCGGGATCCCGTTTTCCGGCGCCGGGCACGGCGGGGTGCACCGCGACCGCCGCGTGCTGGAGGCGAAGCACACGGGCGCCGGCCAGCCGATGCCCGGCCTCCATTTCATGGCCCAAGGCCGGCGGCTCACACGAGATTGTAGCGGCCGGGCGCGATGATGTGGCGGGGATCGAACACCTGCTTGAGGTCGCGCGCGACCTGCCAGAACGTGTCGTCCGCATCCACCACCAGGTCCATGTTCTGCACGCCCACGCGGTAGGGCGGATAGCCCCGCTGGATGAAGGCCGCGTTGAGTTCGTCGTTGGCGGCGTGCGCCGCGGCGACGCGCTCCGGCTGGCGGCGGTCGAACGCCAGGTTGATCACGCATTCGATGGACCGGCTGTCCACGAGGTTCAGGGTGATGTAGGGCTCGAAGCCGTGCGCGGCGTACACTTGGCGCGTGAGGTCCGCCGCCGCCTGGGCGACGCGGCCGTCGGCGGGCAGGAAGGGGACGCAGTACAGCGCCCCGCAGTGGTCCTGGTCGGGGTCCGCGGCGGCATCGGCCGGCGGCTCGCCCAGCGGCCACCAGACGCTCTTCATCGGCGCGTCGGTGGCCACGCCCCGCGCCAGGCCCGCCAGGGGCGCGATGGCGTGCAGCATGAGCCGCTTGTCCCGCACCCAGGGCAGGAAGGCCAGCGGCCGCGAAAGGGCCTCGGCCGTCCGGAGCAGCCGGTCGGTGAGGAACATCGTCCGCGCGATCCCGCGCAGCGCGCGGCGGATGTCGCGGCGGACGACGCGCAGTTGCGCCGCCGAACCCATCAGCCCGCCCACCGCGCTCCACGGGCCGAAGCCTTCGGCGTCAATCAGGCTTTCCGCCAGCCGGCGGCGCGCCGCCGGCGCCGGCGCCGGGTCGCGCCGCGCCAGTTGCTCGTAGACCAGCGGCCCCAGCGCGATCCGGGTGCGCTCCCGGTTGCCGATGTGGAAGACGGTCTGCACGATGTTCCGGCGGCGCAGCCCGGCCAGCGCGTCCACGAACGCGCCGAGCCGGTCCGGCTGCTCGATCTTCGCGATGGCCACCAGGCTCGCCTCCGGCAGCGGCACGAGGTCCACGGCGGCGCCGGTGACGATGCCGTAGTTGGACTGGGCGAACAGGCCGCCGAGGTCCGGGCCGATCCCGTGGCGGTAGGCGTGCGCCGTGCGCGCCCCGGCCACGTGCCCGAAGCCCGTGCGCAGCAGCGCGCCGTTGCCCAGCACCACCTCGAGGCCGGCCAGGCTGTCGGCCCGCGAGGCGAAGTAGCCGATGCCGCGCTCCAGCGCGTTGCCGATGAGGCTGGTGCCGCGGGCGGAGCCGGTGACGTTGAGCAGCAGGGGCTGGCGCTCCGCCTGGAGGTGGTCGTACAGTTGCCCCTGCGTGACACCGGGCTCGACCACGGCGTAATGACCGGGGACGTTGACCTCCCGGATGCGGTTCATGCGGCTGAGGTCCAGCACCACCACGCCGTCCCGGACCGGCAGACGCGAGCCCAGCCCCCAGTTGCGGCCGCAACTGATCGGATGCAGCGGCACGCGGAACTGGTTGGCGATCCGCACGGCCTGCTGGACGTCCGCGGTGGAGCCGGGGCGCAGCACGGCGGGAATGGCGCGCGCGAGGCCGCTGACGTTGCGGGCATACGCGGCCAGCGGCTCGCCGCCGGCCAGCACGTGCTCCGCCCCCAGCGCGGCCTGCCAGGCCCCGACAGCCGCGGACAATGCGTCGCCCTCCATCGTGGTTGCCCCCTGTGTTTCTCCGCCGCCCGCGCGACCGGGCCGCGCGCCGCCCCGAGCTTCAGGGGCGCGCCAGCAACGGCAGCACGACGGTGAACACGGTGCCTTCGTTGACCGTGCTCTGCACGGCGATGGTGCCGCGATGTTCCTCGATGACCTTCTTCGTGATGAACAAACCCAGCCCGGTGCCCGCCTTGCCCTTGGTGGTGAAGTAGGGCTCAAACAGGCGCGCTAACTGTTCCGGGGCGATGCCGTGGCCGTTGTCCTGGATGCGGATCTCGATCCGGTCGTCCGCTCTTCCGTTGCGGATGCGGATCTGGCCGCTGCCGGCGGCCACGGCCTCGACGGCGTTGATCACCAGGTTGCAGAGGGCGCGGTACACCTGCAGGCGGTCGGCCGCGAGCATGGCGGCGGCCGGGTCCCGCTCCCACTCCACGTGCACGCCGCGGGCGTCCGCCATCGGGCGGACGCTCTCCACCACCTCCTGCAGCAGCTCCTGCACCGCCACCGGCTGCAGTTGCCCGCTTTCCTTCCGCCCCAGGCTCAGCCACATCTCGCTGAGCTCGCGGCAGCGGGCGACGTTGCGCTCGATGATCTCCAGGTATTCGGCCGTGTCGGTCCAGCGCTCGGCCAGCTTGTCCTTGGATTGCTTGAGGTCCTCGGCCAGCAGTTCCACGTAGCCCAGCACGGCGGTGAGCGGGTTGCGCAGGTCGTGGACGAACTCGGCGGACTTCTGTCCGATGGCCGCCAGGCGCTCCTTCTGGGCCAGGTCGGCGCCGAGCTGGTCCACCATCTGCCGCAGCTCCTCCTCCGTGCGCCGGCGGCGGCGCTCGACGCGCGTGCGCTGCACGTGCCGCTGCAGGATGTCCTGGATCTCGCGGGCGTCGAACGGCTTGTTGAGGTAGTCGTTCGCGCCGTGGCGGATGGCCTCCTGCGCCGTCTCCAGCGCGCCGTAGCCGGTGAGCATGATGACGGAAACCAGCGGATCGAGCTTGCGGATTTCGCTCAGGCCCACGATGCCGTTCTTCTGCGGCATGCGGATGTCCATGACGATCGCGTCCGGCTGGTGGGTGCGCAGCAGTTGCAGCCCCGCGTCCACGTTGTCCGCGCTCAGGACCTGGTAATCGTTCTTCAGCAGGATCCGCAGGCTCTCGCGCGGCCCGAGCTCGTCGTCAATGACCAGGACGGTGCCGCGCGTGTGCTCCGCTGCCATGGCTGTCCCCTGGAAAGTGAAGCTGTAGGCGGCCGCCAGGATCTGGGCGCTGAGCGCGTACGTGCCGTTGTAGGCGGGGTTCTGGTTGTGGGTGATCTCGCGGTCGGGGAAGAAGCTGTACAGGAAGGCGAGATCCAGCGTGTGCGGCCCCTGCTTCAGGCCCGCGCCCACGCTGACCACGTGCCGGTTGGCGTCCGGCAGGGTCGGCGCCAGGGTCCCGTCCGGGATCGGGGTTGGAATGTAGATGTAGCCGGCGCGCAGCGCCAGCCAGGGCAGCGCCTGGTACTCGCCGCCCGCGCCGAAGGTCCAGGTGTCCTTCCAATGCTCCGGAATGCCCAGCGGCGCCAGCGGCGGCGTCGGGTCGCCCGGCGGATGCAGCAGCGGGTTGTCGGGGCCGATGTCCACGTCCATTTGATCATAGCGGCTGAATTGGAGCCATTCCACGTCGGCCTCGAGCTTCAACTGCCCGGTGACCTGCAGCGCGTAGCCCAGCGCGGCGGTGGCGGGGAAGTTGATCTGGGTGTCGAAGTCGGTGCGCGGCGCCACCAGCAACTGCATGGCGGCCGGGATGTTGTCCACCCGGAAATGCCCGTCGTAATGCACCCCGACCGGCGAGCGGTACGTCAGCGCCAGCCGCTGCCGCGCGGTGGCCTGCCACGCCACGGCCGCGTTGAACCCCACGCCCTCGCCGCTGCCGCGCAGGGTCATCCGGCCGTCCGGCGCCGGCGCGCCGACCATCGCCGACCAGGGCAGATACTCGCGCAGGTCGAGGTCGGAAATGTAAATGTCCGCGCCGGCGCCCACGGACAGCGTGTCCGTCAGCCGCGCCGCGAGCGTCGGGTTGACGTTGACCAGCCGGAGTTCGGCATGGTAGGGCGTGGTGTAGCGGAACTGCC
>Ga0172371_10014077_pt1 | contig 10340 bp, 8 predicted proteins | sample Lak12m_FD_114543 | JGI IMG/M metagenome (GOLD analysis project Ga0172371, IMG submission 114543) | Freshwater microbial communities from Kabuno Bay, South-Kivu, Congo - kab_022012_12m | ecosystem: Environmental > Aquatic > Freshwater > Lake | place: Democratic Republic of the Congo: South-Kivu... | reverse complement strand
TCCAGCCAGTTTTTTCCTTTTTTCATATCTATTTTTATCGGAACATCCAGTTTTCTGACCTGTTCCATTTTTTCTTTAACCAGTTTAGTCAGAATATCCAGCTCGCAAACCGGCAAATCAAAAACCAGTTCATCGTGAATCTGCAGGATCATTTCGCTTTTTAATCCGTTTATCTTAATCTGCTCGGATATCTTAACCATTGCCAGTTTAATCAAATCACTGGCAGTGCCCTGGATCGGAGTATTTACCGCCTGCCGCTCGGCAAACTGGCGGATGCCCATATTTTTGCTGTTAATCTCAGGGATATACCTTCTCCTGCCCATAAGGGTTGTAACAAAACCTTCATTCCTGGCTTTATTTATCTGAGAGCCAATAAATTCCCTGACTTTTGGATAACGCAAGAAATAGGCGTCAATAAAATCCTGCGCCTGGATAACCGGTATTCCTAAGTCCTTACTTAAACCATAAGCGCTCTGGCCATAGACAATACCAAAATTAACTCTTTTAGCCACCTCTCGCATTTTATCAACTACCTCTGACTCGCTGATATTATAAATTAACGAAGCGGTCAAGCTGTGTATATCCTGGTTATTATGAAACGCCTCAACTAAAGTTTTATCCCCGCAAAGATGCGCCAACACCCTTAATTCTATCTGCGAATAATCACAGGAGAGCAAACAATGGTCTTTACCCGAAGCAATAATTGCCTGGCGGATCTTGGCCCCTATATCTGTCTTTATCGGGATATTCTGCAGGTTAGGGTTGCTTGAACTAAGCCTGCCTGTCTCGGTGCCAGTTTGGTTAAAAGATGTATGCACCTTGCCGGTTTCGGGGTTTACCAGTTTAGGCAACGCATCAACATAAGTATTTTTTAACTTACTCAGCTGCCGGTACTCTAACAAGAGGGCCGGAAGCGCATGCTCCTGGCTCAGCCGCCTGAGCACTTCTTCATCAGTGGACGGGCCGGTCTTTGTTTTCTTGATTACCCGCAAATGCAGCTTTTCAAACAGAACCTGGCCTAATTGTTTGGGAGAATTAATATTAAACTGCGTCCCGCTTGACTCATAAATATCCGCGATTAATTCTATCAGCCTTTTTTCAATATCCCGCGAAAGTTCTTTAAGTAATTTTAAATCCAGTTTTATCCCAACCTGCTCCATCTCCGCCAGGACGCTGACTAAAGGCATCTCCAAATCGGTAAATAACTCCAGCAGGCCTTTTTCCCTCAGGGCCTTTTTCAACACCGGGATTAATGCAAGCGCCAGGCTTAAGGATTTCTTTGCCTCCAGTTTATCGTCACGGAGAAATTCGCCAAGATTTTCTAAAGCCAAATCAGCCAGCGCGTAGCTTGAGCGCGAGGGGTTAAGCAGATAGGCGGCAATCATAACATCAAAATCCAGGCCGTTTAAAACCTGCCCCTGCTTAAAAAGAGCAACCTTCAGTTTCTTAAGGTCATATCCGGATTTCTTTATCCGGCTATTTGCTATCGCCGCCGCCAATTCTTTCTCGCACGGTTTAGCGCTGAATATCTTATCCTCTATGGCAAAAAATAAATCATCCGCTTTATCGCCATAAAGCGTAATTTCTTGCGTATGCTTTAATAAATCTTTCAATTCTTCCGGATTAGAATCGCCTAACTTAACCTCCGGAGCCTCTTCTTGTGTATCAGGAAGTTCCCTAAGCAGGCTTTTAAACTCCAATCTTTTGAAAATACTGCTCAATTGTTTATAATCAGGAACACCGAATTTAATTTTCTTCAGATCCAGCCCTATGCCTACTTTTTCGTTCAGGGTTATCAGCTCTTTATTTAATTTTATACGTTCAATATTCTCAGTAATCGCATCTCTAATCTTTTCCGGGCTTACCCTGGAAATATTTTTAAGAAGCTTACCCAGAGAACCAAACTCTGAAATAAGCCTTTCCGCGGTCTTCTCCCCGACTCCCGGCACGCCCGGAATATTATCCGCGTCATCTCCCATAAGCGCGATAATATCCGCCGTCATCTTGGGGCTGACCCCAAAAGCCTCTTCTACTTTCTTTTCATCATAAAGCACGCCGTTATCTTTATAGGGATTAAACACCGAAATTCGGCTGCTCACTAATTGCATTATATCTTTATCGCTGCTTACAATTGTGACGCGCATTTTCCTGGCAGCGCCTTTTCTGGCAAGCTCGGCGATAATATCATCCGCTTCAAAACCTTTTTTTTCAAAGATTGGAATACCGTAAGCAGCGATAATTTCCTTAATTATGGGTATCTGGCTGCTTAGGCCGTCAGGCATTGCCGGCCTTTGCATCTTATACTGCGCGAACTTCCGCAGGCGGAATGTATCCCGGGAAATGTCAAAACAACAGGCCAGATAATCCGGCTTATGCTCTTTTAATATTTTATTCAGTATATTTAAGAAGCCGTAAACCGCGTTAGTAGGCTGCCCTGAAATGGTGCTCAATCCACTTAAGGCATAAAAAGCCCGATAGCAGAATGCAGTCGCGTCAATCAAGAATAAGTTTTTATCAGCCATCAACTAAATGTATAAAAGGAATTCAATATAGGGAAAGATTTTTTGCAGTGCGCGATCCTAGCGCGACAGGGCTCTTAACTCTGCCTTCTCAATAAATGCTTCAATCTCTGGGTTATCCTGGTCTAAATACTGAGCGTCTAAGGCCTCCTTGATTGCCGTGGCCAAATCTCCGCTTTTAAAACTTTTCTTGGCTTTATTAAAATGGTCGCGGGAAAGGGCCTTGTCATTCCTATTAATCGTAGATTTATATTTTGCCACATCTTTAATTAAACCGAGCACCTCTGTCTCCCGCTCATCGGCAATCGGGCTGCTGGATAAAACCGCGCGGATATCTTTTACCCGGTTAGCCGCTTTCTGTTTCCAGGGATTTTCAGGTGACCCTAAATCCGCCCGCTTTGCCCAGTAAAACTCCGCCTTTTCCAGGTCGCGCCTCTTTTCATAGAAAAGGGCTATATTAACGTAAGCGCTTAATAACGCGGGATCAAACCTGATCGCCTTTAAATAGCTCTCTTCTGCCCGATCCGGGACTCCGGCCGCTTCATAAATAGCCCCTAAATCATTATAGGCAGCTGCGCTCTCCGGATCTATATCTACTTTTTCAAAGAATTCTTTAACCTCTGTACTTGACTGGTCTAAATCCTTGGCCTCATATGCCTCTTTAATTGCCGCGGTCAATTTTCTTTTCTTATAATATTTTTCGGCTTTACGTAAATGGTTTTGAGACTGTGCCTTGTCCGCCTTGGTAAATGCGGATTTATAGGTTGCCACATCTTTAATCAAACCCAAAACATCTTCTTCCCGCGCATCGGCAACCGGCCTGTTTGATAAAACCGCGCGGATATCTTTAAACCGGTTAGCTGCCTTCTGAGTCCACGGATCATCAATTGGGCCCAATTCCGCCCTCTTGGCCCAGTAAAACGCAGCCCTCTCCAAATCCCGCTGCTCTTCGTAGAAAAGCGCTATATTGCTATAAGAACTTAAATAAGAAGGGTCTACTTTAATCGCCCTGAAATAACTTTCTTTTGCCCGCTCGGGAAAACCCGCAGCTTCATAAATAACCCCTAAATCATTATAAGCAACCGCGTAAGACGGATCCAGGGCAATTGCTTTCTGGTACAAAGCCATCGCCGCGGGTATGTTGCCCAGGCGCTGATTTTCCAACCCTTCTTCACGGTATCTCCTGGCCTGGTCCGGTAATGCCCCGCTAACTTCTGTAGGCGCAGTATCAGCCGCGTCATCCTGGGCAAAAAGAAAACCGCCAAAGCAAAAAACGCATAATGTGATGATTGTGGTAAATATGAATTTAGGCAGGAAGTGAATATTCATTTTTGTTTCATTAATTATATACATTTAATGCACTTACGTCAAGAATTTTCTATTTAAATAATCGGCTCCATACTTAATGCCGGATGAGCTGCCTTCTGCAAGAAAACCAGAAGCTCCTCAGAACTCACCGCGACTGTTTCATCGGCAATCTTATCCAACAGGTCCGGCTCTCCAATTTCCTCGGAGCGCTTTTTTAACTTATCCGCCAGCACCTCTTTCAGTTCTTTAGGCATCCAGACTACCCGTTTTAACCCGCCTTCTGCTGAAATAAATTTTTTGCTTGTGATGTATAGTTTACCTACTCCTAAAAATCCGGGAGTCTGCACTCCGCCTCCGACTGAACCGGCTAAAGTAGTAAAGCTCATCCCCGAAGGAGTCAGGCCGGAATAATCCCGGTTTACAATCATCACTCCGTTTGCTTCGGGGACAATCGCCACAATACATTCAAAACATCCGCAGGATGATTGCGGGCCATCCATTAAAGAATACATGCTTACCGCGTCAATAGTCTTATTGGACTTTTGATACACAAATTGGTTGACATTATCCCACTGGCCAAGCCGCTCGTCCAAAAGATTGCCCTTCTCAACCGGCTGATTAGGCCCGGTAGGAATAATCTCAAAAGATGCTTTAGCGTCAAGCCAAGAGTATGCCCCGCATAAACCTAAACGTTCGGGCGTAACAATACAAACGTGATTCGGGGCAAAGGACTGACATAATAAACAAGAGTAAAATGTATCTACGCTTTCATCGGTCATCCCCGCCAGCCTTTCATCACGATCGTTAAAAACTTTCCGGGCATTGGCGATTAAACTATCCACATCCTCCTGGTTAGTATAAAGCCTGACCTGCACTTTATCTACTATGGCGCTGTACTCCTGATGCAGCATAGCGTGCAAAATAACCCCCAGGTGCTTAAGCCTGAAACCTTTATCAAAAGCATCTTTGGATATTCTTATCCAAACCATATCGCGCTGGGCCATATGCATTAACCCCATAGCGTAATTTATGAAACGGTGTATCTGGCGTTCCAGAATCGGCTCAAAATCTTTTTGCATTTTACGGCCAAAGACATCAACCACAATTGCCAGGGGCAATGATTTTGACCCCGGGGCGAGCTGGTCAATATCCGGGCCTTTTAGTTCTACCTTGCCGTCTTCAACGCTCTCCTCATCTTTGATACTTAAAAATTCCAGAGCCGGGCCGGATTTCCCTCCAAATTCAACCGCCAACTGTTCCTTGCGCACGCGTTCGCCTTCAAATGCCGCGGCGTACGGAACAGGCACAGCCACTTCAGCGACTTTTACTTTTATCCCCCGGGTCAAGATACATTTTGACGCCAGTTTCTGATAATCCTGCTCCGTAACTAAAGCCTCAAATAAAGTCGTATCAATTTTTGGCAGCTGCGGGACATCTAAATCCGTAATGATAGGCAGGCCAAAAGCCAAAACCCCTGAACCGGTGGCTACCAGGACTTCATCAACATGGCTAAGCAAGAGTACAAATGCCGGAACACGGTTACGTATATAATCCGCTACCCCCTCCCACTGTCCGGATTTAAAACCACCGTAAATAAGAGGCGCGCGGGCGGCAAAATTCACCGCGTAAATCGCCGACAGATAATCTTCGCCCAGCTCAACAATATAATTTTCGAGCCCAAGTTCAACACCCTTACTCTCAAGCTGCTGTTTAAAAGTAACGCCGTTAACATTTCCCGCCAGCAAACTGACAATGCTCCTGGATTGGAAATTGCGGATTAAATCCGCGGCAGACTGCTCGTCTTTAGCCGGCCCCAGGATTACGGCAATTCCGGAGATCCTGCCATCAACTAATTGCAGGCCCAATGACCGCAAAACCTTATCCGGGATAAAACCTATTCCTCCCTTGGGATGCTCGTGATTCAATACTGCTAAAGCCGCCAGGATCTCTTCGCAGATTAAAGTAGCAACTCCTTTATTTAAAATCCCTCCCAAGGTGTTAATAATTAATCCGCCGGAGGCGGCCTCATTTTTAGCCAAAACCTCAGCCTGGGAAAAAGCAAGCTGGCAATCTCCCAGAGTTTTTACCTCAATACCTAACAAGGCGTTAATCAAAGGCAAATAGTAATTTGTTTCGGGAAATTCTATTTTTTCGTCTTTGCCTTTCTGACTAAGCGCGTTATCTAAAGCCTGGCGGGTAAGGTTTAATATTGCCTCAGTGCCTTTTACCCCAAGCTGCACAAGTAAATCAGTTTTATCTTCCTTCTTATCCAAATCCTGCTCCTTATCAGCCATTGCCCTATCAATAAATATAACCAGGCATGCGCCGACTGCCTTTCCGTCTTTAAATTTAACTGCCTCTGCCCTGCCTTCGCCTACAATCTCCTGAATCGGGCTGGATATTACCTCAATATCCGAGGGTAGTTCTTTCCGGGGTTTGTCCGGGCTGACAACTTTAACCCCGACTTTATATTTTGTATGGATTGATTCAGCCAGGCTAAATGCTAATCCGGATGGGCCGTCAATACAAACAGTATCATTAATATGATACTCATCAATTTTTTTAAAATCATCCTCAGAGCTAAGTAAAATTACCCCTTTTTTCCTGGCTCCGGGTATCTGCGGTAAATTAGCCATTATAATCCAGATGCCTCCAAAACAAGAGGCACAATTTTATTCCAACCAATCGGCATAATATGGATGCCCTGGCACATAGGTTTTATTTTCTTAATCAACCGGCTGGCGATTTCAACCGAGACAGCCGCCCTATCTTTAGCTTCTTCCATTTCCTTAATCAGGTTATCCGGCACAAATACACCGGCAACATGTTTATTCATATAGCGGGCCATAGCCGCTGATTTCAATAAAACAATCCCGGCCATAACCGGAGTTTTCAAATGTTTTGTCTTAGCCGCGAAATTTTCAAATATCTTTAAATCAAAAACCGCCTGGGTCTGGAAAAATTCAGCTCCGGCAGCGATTTTCTTCTCCATCTTCATAATCTGCGGTTCTAATGGATCGGCACCCGGGTTAACTACCGCACCAAGGCAGAATTTCGGAGCAGCCCCTTCCAGCTTATTGCCTTTCATATCCTGTCCGGCTTCTAATTTCTTAGCTACCTGCAGCAACTGCACTGAATCCAAATCAAATACAGGCTTGGCTTCCGGATGATCCCCCCTGCTGGGATGGTCTCCGGTTAAAATTGAAATATTCTCTATCCCTAAAGCAGCCGCAGATAATAAATCTGATTGCAGGGCAAGGCGGTTACGGTCGCGGCAGGTAAGCTGATAAATCGGCTCAAAACCTTTTTGTTTAAGCAGGTAGCTGACAGTAAGCGAACCAAGCCGCATTATTGAGCTCTGCAAGTCAGTTACGTTTATCGCGTCTGACTTTGAATGGTAAAGCTCTGCCTCGGCAAGCAGCTGATCCGTATGAATACCCTTAGCCGGGCCAACTTCTGAAGTAAGCAGGAATTTCCCCGCCTGAATTTTTTCTTTAAATGTCATATTAAGATTAAGGTTCGGCACATGGTTGGCTTAACTTCAAGACTGCTGGGTTTTGGCTGCCTCAACCAGGTTGCGCATTAAAATCGCGACAGTCAACGGCCCTACTCCTCCCGGCACAGGAGTGATATAACCGGCGCGATTTTTGGCCTTCTCAAACTCTACATCCCCGACTATCTTATCCTTCAGGCAATTTATACCCACATCCACAACAATTGCCCCTTCTTTAATCCACTCGCCTTTAATCAAGCCGGCTTTGCCCGCGGCTGAAACTAGCACTTCTGCCTGGCGCACATGTTTCTCCAGATTCCCGGCATCCCGCGAGCCAATCTTATGGCAGATATTAACCGTGGCTATTTTTTCCAGTAAAAGCATCGCAATCGGCTTGCCGACGGCTTCGCTCCAGCCGACAACTACCGCTTCTTTTTCATAGAGGTCTATGCCGGTAGAATCTAATAATTCCATTACCGCCCCGGCCGTGCAAGGAATAATACGCGTCCTGCCGAGCAAGAGCTTACCGATATTAAATGGGTGTATGCCTTCAACATCTTTATCCGGAGAAATATGCCGGATAATCTTTTTACAATCCAGCTGGGCCGGCAAAGGCATCAGGATAATTATCCCGTTAACTGACTTATCTGAATTCAACTTTTCGATAAATGCGATTAACTCATCCTCGGAAGTATCCGCTTTCAATTTGTGGAATTGATAATCTATGCCCAGATTCCCGGCGATTTTCTTCTGTGATTCAACATAAGTCTCGGATGCCGGATTCTCTCCGACCATAATACTGGAGAGCACCGGAGTAAAACCTAAAGTATGCACTTTCCGCCTTATCTCTTCCTGGATCTTTAAGGCAATAGGTTTACCCTCTAATAACTTTGCCAACACCGGCCTCCGTATCTTTACGGATCTTCTGTATAATCTTGATTTTCTGGCTCAACTCTTTTTTAATCCCCTGCGCCAATTTCTTCTGTCCCAGGCTCTTTAAATTAATCTCCACGTTAAAGCAGGCGGAGACAAAAGCCGATTCAAAGAAAACCGCGGCTATCGCCACATCGGTTATTAAATTAGGGTTCCCCTTTTTTACTAACGGCGGGCATAATTTTGCGGCTTCAGAACAGAGCCTTGCCAGCATAAGAGGCACATCCAAAGCCTTGCGCATATCCTTGCTTTGATAGGCAACTACGTCTAAATCCACCAGCCCCTGGAAATCATTTCTTAATTTTTCGGATTTAGCTAATATCTGTTTTAACTCCGGTTCAAAGGCCTTATGCTTGGGTTTGCCCAAAGTAAAATTAACCATCATACTGATTAAACTTGCGCCCATCGCCGCGTTCAAAGCCGCGGCAGAGCCCCCTCCGGGAGCGGCAAGCTTAGCGGAAAGGTCATCCAGGTATTTAATTAAACTCTGATTTTTATATTCCATAGTTTTAAATGGTAAAAGTGGAACTTAATTCAAACGCGTCTGTAATTAAATCTATTTCCGGACGCCTCCCCTGATCTAAAACCGATACGACATCAAAACGGGCTGGACGATCCAGCGCGTTACCCTCTTTTAAATAACAGATAGCCGCTTTGGAGATCTGCCTTTGTTTTGCGGGGCAAACCGCTTCTGCCGGTTCGCCAAATGAATTTGAATGCCGGGACTTTACTTCAACAAAACAAATAACCCCGTTATCCTCTGCGATTATATCTATTTCAGCAAACCTGGTTTTATAATTACGCCTGATAACCTTATAACCGCGGCCTTCTAAGAATTTTACCGCCGCGCTTTCAGATTGTTTGCCGAATTCTATATTTTTTCCAGGCACTTTAAAAAAGTTTTCCGGTGGATTACCGAAGGGCCTATTCTTCTTAAAATATTCCGGTGTCCGGCTGTGGGATAGCCCTTGTGTTTATCAAAACCATACTCAGGGTAAAGTTTATGGTATTTTTCCATAAGCGCGTCTCTGCTCACCTTAGCCAATATGGAAGAGGCGGCAATGCTTAAGGACTTCGCGTCCCCCCTGACTATACTCTTATAAGGAAGGCTCAAACTCATCCGCATATTGCCGTCAATAATTATGAATGCACGTTTTAGTTCTGCGGGGCTTAATTGGCTGGTTAATCCAAAGACCGCTTTTTGCATAGCTAAAATAGTAGCCTGCAGAATATTGATCCGGTCAATCCGGCGATGGCTTACCGAAGCAACCGCGTATAAAGATTTTTTCTTAATTTCAAAGAACGCCTTTTTTCTTCTTTCCGGGCTTAATTTCTTTGAATCGTCAACGCGGTTAGAAAACTCATAATCCTTTAATAATACCGCGGCAGCTACTACCGGGCCGGCTAACGGCCCCCTGCCTGCCTCGTCTACCCCGATAACTAAATTAAACCCGAGTTTTCTTAGTTTTCGTTCGTATCGCAGCACTAATTCGCTTTTGCTTCTTTGCTCTCTATCTTCGTGGCGTGCTTGCCGATCTTGCTTCTTAAATAATAAAGCTTGGAGCGCTTAACTTTTCCTGAACGAAGAATATCAATACGTTCAATGCTCGGTGAATACAGCGGGAATACGCGTTCAATCCCCTCGCCGAACGAGACCTTTCTTACCGTGAAATTAAGCTTGATCCCGGAGTTGCTTTTTGCGATTACCACGCCCTCAAACGGGTGCAGGCGGAATTTACCATCGGCTTCGGGTATCCTGGTAAAAACTTTCACCGTGTCCCCGACGTTAAACTTCGGCATCTCTTTCTTCGTGAAACCTGCTTCAATTGTCTTGATGTCCACTGTTACTCCTTTCTATTGCTTTTGTATTTTTTAAGTAAATCCGGCCTTCGCTCTTTGGTCCGCTTAACCGCTTCAGAGTTACGCCAGGAGCTGATCTTATCATGCGCCCCGGAAACCAAAACTTCCGGAACCAGCCACTTTCTGAATTTAGCCGGCCGGCTGTATTGCGGATATTCTAATAGATTACCTTCGAATGACTCAAAATTCAAGGAATTTTTATCCCCGAGTACCCCCGGGATCAACCT
>Ga0172371_10014075_pt1 | contig 10340 bp, 10 predicted proteins | sample Lak12m_FD_114543 | JGI IMG/M metagenome (GOLD analysis project Ga0172371, IMG submission 114543) | Freshwater microbial communities from Kabuno Bay, South-Kivu, Congo - kab_022012_12m | ecosystem: Environmental > Aquatic > Freshwater > Lake | place: Democratic Republic of the Congo: South-Kivu... | reverse complement strand
TAATTATCGACCTGATAAAATCAAAAATATGAAATAATTTTATATATTAAATAAAAATGTTATAATAATATAATGGCAAGCGTTCAAGAAATATTAAATTTAATAATAAAAAAGATAAATAAAAAAGAAGAAGAACTCATAAAAAAAGCTTATGCTTTTGCTGAAAATGCACACAAAGAACAAAAAAGAATGAACGGTGAACCATATTTTTATCATGTTGTTGAAACTGCTAAAACATTAGCTAAATTAGGAATGGATGCAGAAACAATTTCAGCTGGACTTTTACACGATGTATTAGAAGATACAAATACTACCGAAGAAGAATTAAAAAAAGAATTTGGTGAAAATATAGTTTTTTTGGTAAATGGGGTTACAAAATTAGGAACCTTGAAATACAGAGGACACGAAAGACATGTAGAAAGTTTGAAAAAATTTTTTATAGCAATGACTAATGATTTACGCGTAGTAATGATAAAATTTGCAGACAGATTACATAATTTAAATACACTTCAATTTTTAAGAGAAGATAAAAGAAAAAGAATAGCTTTAGAATCAATAGAAGTCTATGCATCACTTGCTAATCGTTTAGGAATGGGAAAATTAAAAGGTGAAATAGAAGATGCTGCTTTTCCTTATGCTTATCCTAAAGAATATGCAGAAATAGAAGAAATAATAAAAGAAAAAAAAGATTTACATCAAAAATATTTAAAAGAAGTACATGAAGAATTAATAAAAGAATTAAATAAAAATAAAATAAAAATATTTGAAATAGATTATCGTGTAAAACATAAATATAGTTTGTGGAAAAAACTTCTGAAACGTGATATGGATATAGAAAAAATACACGATATAATAGCTCTTCGTGTTGTAGTAGAAAATATAGAAGAATGTTACCAGGTTTTAGGAATAATTCATTCTATATGGAAACCGCTTCCAGGTAGAATTAAAGATTATATAGCTGTACCTAAACCTAATGGATATCGTTCTATTCATACTACTATTTTTACTGGTTCCGGTGGAATAGCAGAAATTCAAATAAGAACAAAAGAAATGCACAATGAAGCAGATTATGGTTTTGCTGCTCATTTTGCCTATAAAGAAAAAAACTATAAAAAAAATATTGATAATGAAACTCAATTTAAATGGATTGAAGAATTAAAAAATTTTAATTATGAATTTGATAAACCTCAAAAATATTTAGAACATTTAAAAACTGATTTTTTTAATGACCGCATTTTTATTTTTACTCCCAAAGGTGATGTAATAGATTTACCAGAAGATTCAAGCCCAATTGATTTTGCTTATGCGATACATTCAAATATTGGAGACCATATTTCTGGAGTAAAAGTAAATGAAAAAATAGCTCCCATTCTTTCAAAATTAAAAAATGGAGATGTTGTAGAAATAATAACTAAAAAAAATGCACATCCTTCTAGTAAATGGTTAGAATACTCAAAAACTAATGTTTCAAAAAAGAATATAAGATCCTATCTAGAAAAAAATAGCTTACTTTCTAAACTTAAATCTTTCGGTCGTAATTAGAAAAATTTTGGATTATATTTAAATACTAAAACTAGAAATATCATAGAGCTTCGTGTCATCGTCTTTTATTTCTTTTTTTGTTTTATTATCTAGAGATATATTAGTATTATCTAAACTATTTTTAACCAAGATTGATTTTGTTGAATCATCAACAACATTTTTATTAATATAATTTTCTAACATTTCTTCTTTCTTTTTGTCTAAAGATGATTTATTTATTAAATCTAAAATAGCACGTAAATCTTCTGTAGAAAAAAAATCAATTTTGATTTGCCCTCCTAATTCTTTTCTGTCTATATGAACACGAGTACCCAACTTATCTTGAAATTCTTCTTCAAGTTCTATGATTTCAGGATCTGGCATAAATTCTTTTTTTCGTACACGATCATAAGCTATTTTTCTAGCAAGTTTTTCCGCCTCACGAACTGTTATTTTCTTATATAAAATTTCTTTATATAAAACCATTTGTTCTTCGGGATGATCAGTAAGCATTAAAATTGGTCTTGTATGTCCTTCAGTAATTTTACCTAAAGATAGCGCATTTAACATTTCTTCTGGTAAAGCTAAAATACGTAAAGAATTTGAAACATATTCTCTACTTTTACCCATTTTTTTTGCAACTTCACTATGTGTAAATTTAAATTCATTAGTTAAACGAAAAAATGCCCTAGCACGATCTACAACATTTAAATCTTCACGTTGTAAATTTTCCATAATAGCAAGTTCTAATTTCATCATAGAAGTATCCCCTATACGAATAATAACTGGCACTTGAGATACTTGAGCTAAAATAGCTGCTCTAAGTCTACGTTCTCCTGCTATAAGTTCATATTCTGTTGCAAGACCTCCATCTTCTTTTTCTATTTCTACCCGAGAAACAGTCAATGGTTGAAGTACTCCATATTGTTTTATGGATTCAGCTAAATCTATCAATCTATTTTCATCAAAATCTCTTCTTGGTTGATAAGGATTTGGTTTTATTTTATCTGTTTCAATCCAGAAAATTGAATTAGAATATAAATTAGACATAAGTTTATTTTAGCATAAAAATATTATTTTTAATAATTGATTTTAAATATAAATATGTGTAAAATAAGTGGATTAACCTCTTTTGTTTTTTATAAGTTTTTAATGAAAATTTTTAAAGGATTAATAATAAAAAAAACAAAACAGTTTATTTTGCCCAGGTGGCGGAATTGGTAGACGCGATAGACTCAAAATCTATTGATGGCAACATCATGAGAGTTCGATTCTCTCCCTGGGCACCACGTAGGAAATTATTTATAACAAAAAATATATGAAAAAAAATAAAAAAATAGATAATACAATAATTGATTTTCAAATAAATGGTGGTAAAAAACTTTCTGGCAAAATAATTACAAATTTTTCTAAAAATGGCTCTGTAGGATTACTTTGTGCATCACTATTAAACAAAGGCACAACAACACTACATGGTATAGCTAGAATTGAAGAAGTTTATAGAGTAATAGAAATAATACAAAGTATAGGTGTAGAAGTAAAATGGATAGATCAAAATTCTATCCAAATAACACCTCCTAAGAAATATAATCTAAATACCATAAACGTAGCTTCAGCTATAAAAACACGCTCTATTGTGATGCTTATGGGTCCAATGATACATTTCTTAAAATCTTTTTCCCTACCACATGCAGAAGGATGTAATTTAGGGAAAAGAACAATAGCCGCCCATACTTATGCTCTAGAAAAATTAGGAGTAAAAGTTAAAACTACAAACAATAAATACAACATAAGTTATAAAAAATTAAAGCCAGCAGATATAGTTATGTATGAATCAGGAGACACAGCTTGTGAGAATATTTTAACTGCATCTTCTTTAGTAGAAGGAAAAACAACCATATCTTTTGCAAGTGCAAATTATATGGTTCAAGAAATATGTTTTTTCTTGGAAAAATTAGGAGTCAAAATCGACGGCATAGGTACTTCTACTTTAACGGTACACGGGGTAAAAGAAATAAATACAAACTTAGAATATTGGAATAGTGAAGACCCGATAGAGTCTATGATGTTTATATCAGCTTGTATTGTGACTGATTCTAGACTTACTATCACCCGCTGTCCTATCGATTTTCTTTCTTTGGAATTAGAAAAATTAAAAAGAATGAATTTAAAATTTAAAATATTAAAAAAATATAATTCTTATAACGAAAGAACTAAACTCGCAGATATAGAAATATTCCCTAGTAAATTAAAAGCATTAACAGATAAAATCCATTCAAATCCTTATCCTGGAATAAATATAGACAATCTACCATTTTTTGTGCCTATCGCTATCTGTGCAAAAGGTCAAACAATGATACATGATTGGGTTTATGAAAATCGGGCAATATATTTTACTGAATTAAATCGCCTAGGAGCAAATATTACTCTCGCTGACCCACACAGAGTTTATATCCAAGGAGGCACACCGATAAAACCAGCCCAAGTAGTCTGTCCTCCTGCTCTTCGCCCGTCTATGGTGATACTTATATCCATGCTCGCCGCCCCTGGAACATCAATACTCCGAAATGTATATATGATAAATCGTGGTTATGAAGAGATAGCAAAACGCTTAAACTCAATCGGCGCTGATATAAAAATATTAAAATAAAATTATTTTTTTTTATAAATTCCAAAAAAAATTACATTACGTTTGTTATCTATATCTTCTTTTTTATCTTCATTCCAATGTACTGACATATATTCTTCAAAACTAATTAATTTTTTTTCAAGAAGATCACTTACATAAAATTTATCACGATAATGATTGTTATCTGTAAATTTTTTAAAAAAATATTCTTCCCAATTTATCGAGGATATACTTTTATCATCTAAATATTTTATATAATTACCACCACCAAGTACTTGTGCAAAACGACCATCAATTTTTACAACATCTAATAAATTAGGATGCGGTGTTTGTTCTACTGTTTTTTTAAAAAATATTTTTTCGTTATTATTTTGCATTTATCTGTCTATTATATATCTTAATGTTATGATATGCTATATTTATGTTAAAAAAAAAATTATTGTAATACTAGGAATAACTGCTACAGGTAAAAGTAATTTAGCTGTAAAAATAGCTAAAAAAATAAATGGTGAAGTAATTTCTGCTGATTCTAGACAAGTTTACAAAGGACTTGATATAGGAACTGGAAAAATTACCAAAAAAGAAATGCAAGGTGTAAAACACCATATGCTTGATATTATAAATCCTAAGATTAAATATACAGTTGCCCAATACCAAAAAGAAACAATCTCTGCTATGGCGGAAATAATAAAATCTGGTAAAACTCCTATTATCTGTGGTGGTACAGGTTTTTATATTGATGCTATAACCAAAGGAATAATTTTCCCTGAGGTCCCACCTAATAAAAAATTACGAAAATCTTTAGAAAAAGAATCCGCTGAAAAACTTTTTAAAATATTAGAAAAGTTAGATAAAAGTCGTGCAAAAGATATTAAAAATAAAAATGAAATAAATAATAAGGTTAGACTAATAAGAGCCATCGAAATAGCTGAGTCTCTCGGTAAAACTCCAAAGATAAAAGAAATAGAATTACCTTATAAATTTATTAAAATAGGATTATTCCTACCAAAAGAAAAACTAGAAATAAAAATACAGAAACGAGTACAAAAAATGTTTAAAGATGGCTTATTAAAAGAAATTAAAAAATTAAAAAAAGATGGCATTTCAGACAAAAGACTAAAAGAATTTGGTTTTGAATATTATGATCCAACTGAAGAAAAAGTTATACGAGAATCTATAAAATATGCAAAACGACAAATAACTTGGTTTAAGCGTGACAAACAAATAAAGTGGTTTGATGCATCTAAAAAAAACCTAGAAAAAAAAGTACTAAAAACAATTTAAAACTTATTTTCTCTCAATTAAAGAAAGGTTTTTAGTTACTCTTTCTTTTGTAGTAAAACTAAAATCATGTTCAAAAGGTTTATCTGTAATTATTTCATATATTTCAATATATCTACGAGAAAGCTCAGCCACAAGTTCAACCGGAGCAGTAGGTAAGATTTTATCTTTATATGGGTCACAATTGTCTTTAAACCATATCCTCAAAAATTCTTTATCAAAATATTCTGGCTCTTTATTTTTATTAAATCGTTCTAAATAAGTATTTGCTTTCCAATACCTTGAAGAGTCTGGGGTATGAATTTCATCTATTAGGACCAACTTACCATTTTCATCTAAACCAAATTCATATTTCGTATCCACTAATATTAACCCTCTTAAAAGGGCTATTTCTTGCCCCCTTTTAAATAAAGCTTTTGATATTTTTTCTATTTTATCTATCATTTCTTTAGAAAGTAATCCTTTAGATACAATCTCATCTGGAGTTATAGGTCTATCATGTTCATCTGATTTTGTTGTAGGATTGAAAACTGGTTCTTTTAATTTTTGGTTTTTTTTCATTCCATCCGATAAAATGAAATTGCCAAAATTACGCTTCCCTTCTTTATAATGAGTCCAAAGCGAAGTCCCTGTCACACCTGTAATATAACCACGCATCACACATTCAATAGGAAGTGGTTTACACTTTTTTGCTATTATCACGTTTGGGTCAGGAATACTTAAAACGTGATTGTTTATTATATCTTTAGTTTGATCGAACCAAAATAAACTGATTTGATTTAAGACTTCACCTTTGAAAGGTATATAGGCAATATTCCTATCAAAAGAAGAATGTCTATCAGTAGAAATAAGTATAACGCTATCAGGTTTAATATAGATATCTCTAACTTTTCCAATCTTTCTATCTCCAAGGTTTTTAAAGTCTGTTTCAATTAAAACATCTCCAATATGCTTTTTTATTTTTTCTATATTCATATTTTATCTCAAAATCACTTTTTTATTACCGCTAATAATTTTACCAATCTCATAAATTTTAAATTTTGGATAATTTTCTAAAACCTTCTCTATTTTTTCTTTTTCTTCTTTCGGGACGATAAGTATCAAACCAATCCCCATATTAAAAGTACGATACATTTCTTGTTCTTTTATATTACCTATTTTTTGCATATAAGGAAATATTGGAACTACAGGCCAAGTATCTTTTTTTATCTCCACATTCAGATTTTCAGGTAAAATTCGTGGAATATTTTCAATAAAACCTCCCCCAGTAATGTGAGCAATGCCATGAACCTTTATTCCCCCGTCAAGCATTGTTAGAACTGGTATAGAATAATTTGTGTGGATCTTAAGCAATGCTTCTCCTATTGTTTCTCCTAATTCTGTTATTTCTGTATTTACATCATACCCTTTTATTTCAAAAAATAGTTTTCGGGCAAGAGAAAAACCATTGGTATGTAATCCACTAGAAGGGAAACCTAAGACGATATCACCTTCTCTTATTTTTTCTCCCGTAATTATTTTGTCTTTTTCAACCACTCCTGTGATACAGCCAGCAATATCATGTTCCCCTTTCATATAAGTGCCAGGCATCTCAGCCGTTTCTCCACCAATAAGTGCTATATTATTCTCTCTACAAGCTTTTGACATTCCGGCGACCATAGATTCCATGACAGCTGGGTCCAGTTTCTCATTCGCTACATAATCTAAAAAAGTAAGAGACTTCGCACCCATTGCAAGCAAATCATCAGAGCAGTGGTTTACAATATCTTCTCCGACAGAATCATATTTATTCATCATTCGTGCTACAGAAAGTTTCGTACCAACACCATCAATACTTTGAACAAGCACAGGATTTTTATATCTCTTTAAAACTTCACCAATATCATATAAACCACCAAAACTTCCAATATTAGTAAGCACAGCGTTTGTATGTGTACTAGCAACATCTTTTTTTATTCGATGAACAACTTCGTTCCCAGCATCAATATTTACTCCAGCTTTTTTATATAAATCTAACATAATTATTTATCTAGATATTTTTTAAATCCAATTTTTGAAAGCTTTTCCCCTTTCTTTTTTACTTCTTCACTTATTTTATTTTTATAAACAACAAGTTTTTTTCCGAGATCTTTATCTGAGAGAGCCAAAATTTGTACAGCCAACAATCCAGCATTTTTTGTAGCATTAATTCCAACGGTAGCTACTGGTACCCCTGATGGCATTTGTATAGTAGATAAAAGAGAATCTAACCCATCTAAAGTTTTTGTTTTAATAGGTACTCCAATAACTGGCAATGTAGTAAAAGAAGCAATAACTCCTGCTAAATGTGCTGCCCCACCAGCCCCTGCAATAATTACTTCTATACCTTTATTTGAAGCATTTGTTATATATTTATGAACAAGTAAGGGTGATCTATGGGCTGAAGCTACTGTTATTTCATAAGGCACTCCAAACTCTTCAAGAACTAAAGCTGATTCAGACATTACGGCTAAATCTGAATCTGAACCCATGATAATTAAAACTTTTATATCTTTTTTCATATTAATAGAATAATATCATTATAAAGATTTTATACCAATGTCTTTTCTATATTGCATTCCTTCAAAAGAAATCTTGTCTATTGCTTTATATGCTTTTTTAAGAGCTTCTTCTAAACTTTTACCAACAGCGCTTACTCCTAAAACTCTTCCACCATTTGTCATTAAATTATTATTTTCTAATTTTGTACCAGCATGAAATATAATAATATCTTTTTCTAATTCCGCTTCTTCCACCCCCTTAATAATTTTACCTTTTTTATAAGAACCTGGATAACCTTTTGACGTAAGCATAATAGTACAAGCAAAAATTGGTTTCCAATTTATTTTAATCTCACTTAATTTTTGATCAACACATGCATTTATTATTTCTAATAAATCTGTCTCTAAAAATCTCATATATGTTTCTGTTTCTGGATCACCAAAACGTGCGTTATATTCAAGTATCTTAGGGCCATCTTCGGTTAACAAAAGACCGGGATATAGCACTCCAGAGTATATATTTTTTTCTTCCACCATACCAGACAAAGTAGCTTTCACTATATTTTCTTCTATATTTTTATTTAACTCTTTTGTAATAAATGGTAGTGGCGCTATAGTACCCATTCCTCCAGTATTTAATCCAACATCTCCTTCTAGGGCACGTTTATGATCTTGAGATGTCGGAAAAATAGAATAATTTTTACCATCAGAAAATGCATGAATAGAAATCTCAGGTCCTGATAAAAATTCTTCAATTACTACTTCATTTCCAGCTTCACCAAAAACTTTTTTTACCAAAATATCTTCTAATGCCTTAAAAGCTTCCTCTTCGGTTTCCACTATAACCACACCCTTCCCGAGAGCAAGACCACTCGCTTTTATAACAATAGGTAACTTTTGTTTTTTTACATAAAAAATAGCATCATCAAGAGAAGAAAAAATTCCAAACTTTGCAGTCGGTAAATTATATTTTTGCATAAAATTTTTAGCATAAGCTTTAGAAGATTCCAACTGAGCAGCTTTTTTTGTTGGACCAAATATTTTAAGACCTTCTTTTTGAAATTCATCTACTATTCCAAGTGCTAATGGATTATCGGGGATAGCAAGAGTCAAATCAATTTGCTCTTTTTTAACAAATTCAATTAGAGATTTTATATCTATTGCTTTTATATCCACATTTATCCCAATTTTTAGCGTACCCGCATTTCCGGGAGCAAAATAAATCTCACCACACATAGGAGATTGCGCTATTTTCCATCCTATAGCATGTTCCCTACCTCCACTACCTATTATTAAAATTTTTTGTTTTTTTATTGCCATATCTTTATATTTACTCCATTATTATGTTATTATTTTATACAACTTTGTATTACGGTTTTAAAAAATTTTTTCTAAAATAAAGTTTTTCTGTAATTTTGGCAAATTATTGTTTTTAATTTATCCATTTGGATACATCCTTATTGCTAATTCTTTACACTCTTTTAAAATATTTTCTTCTTCAACACGAACTAGTGGTTTATCTCGATAAAATTCTTCTACTTTACCTTCACTAAAATCTTTTAAGACTTCAATTTGAACTTTATGTTCTATTGGAAGCATCCGAGCTCGTAATATTTCTGCTGTATCATTTATAAATATTGGAACTTGTTCTCTTTTTATAATTTTACCTTCATCAAAATTAGAAATCACATAATGTGCTGTCGCTTCTGTCCAAAAATCATGATTTGTTTTTCGAACAAATTCTATTCTAGCTTGATGCACACGCAATCCATACATACCACGACCCCCAAAATCAGGCCTTAAATTATCTAGAGGCCCTGGGTGTTGATTAATAATTTTTCCTTCATAAGCTTTACAAACATTTTGTGGAGTTTTTATAAGCCAACCATATTGACCAATAAAATCTACATTTCTTTTTTTGCATTCAGATAAAATTGCCTGACCAAAATTTTCTTCTGTAATAAAAGACCTTCGATTTAATACCACAATATCTTCTTCTTGTATTCCACAATTTAAAGCTTTTTTTATACCTAAAATATTAGATTTACTTGCAACAACAAGCACAGGAATAATATTTTGCAATATATTACTCTTGCAAGCTTTTATTATGGCTTCCATTGTTGTTCCCCCACCTGATATAAATAAAGCAATTCTCATTTTATTATTTATTATATTTTACTTCTTTTTCATGTTCAAAGATAGGTAATGGATATTCCCCATTAAAAGCAGAAAGAGAAAATCTTTCTTTGGGTAATCCTGTAGCTTTGACCATACCATCAATAGATAAAAAAGATAAGGTGGTTGCTCCTAAATATCGACGAGTTTCTTCTATTGTCTTTTGTGCAGAAATAAGATTTTCTTGTTTAGGAGTATCAATACCATAAAAATCT
>Ga0172371_10014074_pt1 | contig 10340 bp, 8 predicted proteins | sample Lak12m_FD_114543 | JGI IMG/M metagenome (GOLD analysis project Ga0172371, IMG submission 114543) | Freshwater microbial communities from Kabuno Bay, South-Kivu, Congo - kab_022012_12m | ecosystem: Environmental > Aquatic > Freshwater > Lake | place: Democratic Republic of the Congo: South-Kivu... | reverse complement strand
GGAGTTGGGCTTCTTCTTTTCGGCCATTCTTCCTGGAGAGTCAGGCTCCGACACACTGATTCTGCAATACCTGAACAACGTGGCCCTCGATTATGGTAGGATAAAACTACATTCAAGAATAGGCCGCGAGGTCTTGGATTACATAGAGAGGCACGACCCAAATCGACTTTGATCCGGCACTAAGGGCCTGTAAAGAAGGAATTTGTGGGGGAACCTACTTACAAGAAAAGGGGCTTCCCGAAATCTCCTCGTTTTCCGGCTGTTCCGGGGGGATAAATGTGCGGGCGGTTTGTACTTATGACACCGGGCAGGAGCCTGGCTGAAAAATTCGGACTCACGGAAGAGCCTTTCTTTGAGCCTCGATACAATATTGCTCCGACCCAATTGGTCGCCATAATTCGGCTCCGACCCAATGAACCAGAGCGAACGCTGGTGTTTGCAAAGTGGGGATTGATTCCATCCTGGGCCAAAGATCGTTCAGTCGGGCCCAAATTGATCAATGCCCGGGCCGAAACAGTAGTAGAAAAGCCGGCCTTCAGAGCGGCTTTTAAGTATAGGCGATGCCTCATTCCTGCGGACGGCTTTTATGAATGGAAACGTCAACCGAAGAAAGGTAAGCAACCCTACCTGATCACAGCGGCTGATGGAGAGCCCTTTGCCTTCGCGGGACTGTGGGAGCACTGGAAGAGCCCCGACGGTGAGGTCATTGAATCATGCACCATACTGACGACAGATTCCAACGAACTGGTGCGAGTTCTTCATGACCGAATGCCGGTAATACTAAAAGAGAAGGACTACGACCGCTGGCTTGACCCTCATGTAAAGGACCCGAAGCTCCTGAAGCCTCTCCTGCAATCCTATCCATCAGACCGGCTGAAGAGCCATCCCGTGAGCACTCGTGTTAACAAGGCTGATCACGACGAGCCCGATTGCGTGACTGAGGAAATTGCGGGGGGAACCTTTTTGTGAAAAGGTTCCTCCTCACACCCCTCTCCAGAACTTCTGTATTCTGCCCACTGGGCAAAACAAGGAGTTTTTTTACGGGGCACGGGGGAAACTTCTTTGCACAAAAACGTTTCCCCCGTATATTCCGTTGACATCATGATCGAAATCGACGGCACTGCATATTCCGGAAGCGGCACCATCCTCAGGTACTCGATGGCTCTCGCAACATTGAAGCAGGAGCGTCTCCACATTACCCGCATTCGTGAGAAGCGTCCCAAACCCGGACTGAGGCCTCAGCATCTCAGTGCGGCGAATGCCTGCGCCTTGGTTTCAGGCGGCGACCTGGAAGGGGCGGAAATCAGCTCCCAAGAGATCCTGTACCAACCCGGCGGAACCTTGAAAGGCGGGGAGTTTCATTTCGATATCGGAACTGCCGGCTCAACAACGATGCTGGCTTTTACTTTGATGCCCGTGGCATTGTTTGCCGAAAAGCCTTCACGGTTCATCATCACCGGCGGACTCTTTCAGGACTTTGCTCCCAGCTTTTTCCACGTCAAGGAAGTGCTGTTTCCGCTGCTACGCGAAATGGGAGCGGACGTGCACCTGAAGATGATCAGACCCGGGTACGTCCCCAAAGGAGGGGGCAAGCTGAGGCTGGAAATCAAACCTTTGGCCGAACCCTTGCAGCCGCTTCAAAGGGTGGAGCGGGGCAAGGTCAAAACTGTTCGCGGCATTGCCCTGGCCTCGCACCTCTCGGAACAGCAAGTGTGCCGGCGGATGGCCGAACGGTGTGTTGAAAGATTGAGACGTAGAGGGTTTGCTGCCGAAATAGAGATGCTGGAGGATTCCACGGCTGTCCAAAAGGGCGCGGCATTACTCGCCCGCGCCAAGACCGACACAGGTTGCTTGATCGGAGCGGATCAGGCCGGCGCGCCGGGCCGCAGGTCTGAAGCCATCGGAGATTTTGTGGCAAGGACTCTCCTCGAAGATCTTGACTCAGGCGCCGCCACCGACCGGCACCTCGCGGATCAGTTGATCCTCTTTGCTGCATTGGCGCGCGGCAGGACCGATTACACTATCCCGCATGTCACGGACCATGTTCAGACCAACCTCTGGCTCGTACAGAGAATTCTTGGCGCGGAAACGCATCTTCGGGGAAACCACGTCCAAATAAAAGGCGTGGGATTCCGCGGCATAAGCAGGCGTACGCAAGCGAGTTGAAAATCGTACGAACTGCGGGCAAGGGCCTTCCGAGTAGGGGCGAGGCATGCCTGGCCCTGGTGGAGTTCCCTGGCCTTTCGGGCGCCGCATGCGTCGCCCCTACGAGAGGGTACATCGTCCGCGTTGGACTTGATCAATTAGTTTCAATATAAAGCTCCGGTAGGTTCCCAACACTCCGCCTGCCATCAAGGAGTACCGCGTGACGGATAACAAGAGAGGAATTTTAGCCATAAGCGGCGCCTCGATGGCGATCTTTTGGTCGGGGGGCTTCATCTTTGGCTTTCCTGGCGTTATGGCTTCTTACTGGCAGGATCTTTTCCATGTGGGCAAAGGAGCAATAGGTAACATTCTCTTCTTTGTCCTTGCCGCGGTTGGTTTCTTCATGTTTTTTGTCGGTCGATGGCAGGAGAAGTACGGCACCCGCGCGATGATTACCATTGGGGCAAGCTTGTCCGGCTTGGACATGTTCCTGATCGCTCATGCCTCGAACCTTTCTTGCCTTTATTTATGGGCTTTTCTTATGGGAACGGCATCCTGTTTTGTATACATTCCCGGCCTCACGACCGCTCAGCGCTGGTTCCCGGCGAGACGAGGCCTGGTGGCGGGCATAGTGAACTTCATGTTCGGGGTTGCCGCCGCGGTGATGGCCCCCTTGTTCGGGATTCTTCTGAGTTCTCTTGGTTATGTCTGGATGAACTATGTTCTGGCAGTAGTTGCCCTACTGATTGGGGTTATCGCGGCTCAGTTTACTGAGACTCCTAGAACGACATTTCCCCAAAGCGGGGCCGCATCCGGGGCGGCAGATCCCCACGGTTTGGGGCATTCTTTGACGGTCAGTGAAAGCCTTAGGACGAGCAGTTTCTGGTTCCTGTGGGTCACCTGGGCGTTGCAAGGGGCAGCCGGGATTGCCATGGTCACGCTTTCCACAGCATTCGGCATTTCACGTGGCTTTAGTTTGGAGTCCGCTGTCATTCTCCTGACGGCTTTCAATACCGCGAACGGGACCAGTAGGCTGGTCACGGGGTTTCTGTCCGATATAATAGGGCGCAACTTCACCATGAGTGTCACTTTTCTGGCCGCGGGCGCGGCATATTTTGTTCTTCCCCACTCGCAGAGTCTGGCGTTCATGGCAATTCTGGCCGCGGTCATCGGTTTCGCGTTCGGGACCCTGTTCGGCGTGTCAGCTCCACTTGCCACGGACTGTTTCGGCCTGCGACATTTCGGGGCGATTTTCGGGCTGGTGTTCACGGCCTATGGGTTCATCTCCGGCGTCATAGGACCGTCGCTTGCAGGCTACTTATTAGATGCCACCAATGGGAACTTCTACGTGGTCTTTGCCTACCTAGGAGTGTTCTGTCTCCTGTCCGGCGTTTTCATCAGGTTTGTCGTGCCTCCGCATGTAGCGCCAAGATGGCTCCCACAGCAGGAATCCGAGTGAATGGGATTGGGAAGCTGCTTGAAAGCAGGCATGTGAGGCGGGCCGTCCGAGACTGTCTCAAAACCGATGATTTCATCGTACCATCCGTAGAGGCGGTTCGTGAACCGCCCGAAATCAGGGCGCTTCTCGAAGCGCCCCTACCCGTCCAATTCGGCAGGCTATGAATCTGAGACACTTTCTTCCCGCCTGCCTTCACTGCGCATTCTCATCAGGCTGCTGAAAAAACAGCCTTCTGGTCTGATCACTCCTGGTGAAAGATCTCAGGTCCAGCCAGCCAATGGCAGGCTGGAAAGCCTGACCCACAAAAGACAGTTCACCCATCATCGAATTATTAACGGGCATTCTGTACAAATGACCAACTAAAACCCAAAGAATAAAAAACGGAGGGCTAATTGGCCCTCCGTCATGAACTCACAAAGTATGTCCCAAATCAGGGCTAAAACTCACTCACAACTTTCAGCTCCATGCCCCATATCGGGTCTATCGACCTGCTCGGGTCTGTGCCCCAGTTATTCGTAATGGTTCCGACGTTCCAATCTGGGATTCTCTTGTCGATGCAAGCATGATTAAACCACTTACCCGGCCTCCAGTAAGCAAAGGTGGCGTTGACCAGCAAGCCTTCCAGAAGTTTCCAGTCAAACCCCCAGTCGGCCTCCCAGCCCAGGTTGGTGTCCGGGATTGAGGGGGCAAAATTCCTGGAGTTAAGGTTCAGGACAACGGCGCTTTGTCCATCAATTGCCGGCCTGATAAAACCCCAGCCGAAGCCGCTCTTGGAAGCGCGATCGGCCCACATAAAGCTGCCAAAAAGGTTCAAGTTCGCGGCCACCGCATAATCAACCCTCGCGGCATAAATCGACGCGTCCTCGGCATAGCCGTTGCCCGTGTCCGCGTTGATATGGGTGCCAAGGCCGTAAGAGTAGACCATGAGGAGGCTGTAAGGCCGGAAAACACCAGTGTTTGAGCGAACGGACGAAGGAGCACGATATACTGTGGTGGCATTTGTGCTGGTGGCAGGGAGAGTCGCTAGGCCCGACCTATCTATCTGAATACCTTGCCGCCTGTCAGCCCCGTCCAACCATGCATAAAGGGCCGCAACCTTGGCAGGCCCGCATAGGACACCTGCTTCCACCATCCACCGCCAGGATTCCACGTATTCATCTCTGGTGCCAGGTGTGTTAAAGCCGTTCGCATCGAGCGCGAGCAAATTGTTTACTATAGGGTTCATCCCGGTCGCGTCCGACAGCCTGAATCTGGTCGTTGATGTGTACCAGCCTACCTCTGCGTTGAAGAAGAAACGGCCGTTGTTATACTTGCTATAGGCGACGCTATACCACTCAACGAAATCCTGCGCGCGTCGCGTGCTATTTCTTGTGGTCGGGGCCACTAAAGCGCCTTCTCCCCCAAGATGGTTGGATTGACCGTAGTTCGCGATGATGCCGAGGTCCAAGGGCCCCTGCCTGTAAGTCATGGCTGGCATGCCTATTTCGAATATTCGACCGTTATTCTTGTCAAAGTCGTTGTTAAAGTATTGTGTGGCCGACGCCCGCCTCGCCGGATAAAACGAAAACCCGATCCGCAGTGGTCCGTAGGTCGCGGTCAGCGAACAGGATTCAGATGTTCGGTTCTCTACACCATTGAAGAAAAGGCCTAGCCCGAATGTAGACGGCCTCTTGCCCAAGGTGAGTTCGCCCCAGGGAAGCTGCGCGGTGAGCCACAGCAGGTTCCAGTACCCGGGGGAGAAAGAGCGCTGTACGCCAGGATACCTTTGGTTCAAATACTCAGACGCCACGAGATCCCCGACGCCGCGGTCGGTGGCTCCGAAAAACCCGGTGGCCGCGATACCGGCCCGGTCACCTTGATTCCATTCACCGATCCAGTAGCTGCCCCTGACGCGCACCGCGGGATTGATCCTCAACTCCATGTTATTGATCATGTACATGACATTCCACGCGGCGTCAGAGCCTGATACCAGGTCAAAGGCCTGAATGCCCAGCCACGCGTTCATCGGGGCAAACCTGCCAATAACAGTGCCTCGCGCCCCGTTATCACGGTTGTACTGGCCGAAAAAGCCGGCAGTACCCAACTGAGTCCTGTAATCGAACTCCCAGGTATACATGCCAGTCATTGTGAATTCCCACGCCGATGCCGGAGCCGACAGCATAGGGATGCTCAGGCTCAGCACGACTGCCAACAACCAAACCCTATAGCGACGCATTTGGATTTCCTCCTTAACCGGACCAAGGCGACGGGGTGTCGCCCCGATTCAACCACACAAAGAACTGCCCCGCCGGCAAGTCCATGGCGCAAACTCACGGGCGGTTTCCAGCAGTTAACTTTTACAACACTAGATTGTGCGTTATTGTAGATGCGGTTTGCAACGTTGTCAAGCCCAAAAAAGGCCATCACGGAATCCTAACAAAAGTGCGTAGGGGTTCACTGCAGACAACAGGTCCCTTACCGCCGAGATGGCAGAGAACTCGTTCCGTCACCCCGGCGAAAGCCGGGGTCCAGCCGCCTTTCCTGGATTACGACTTTCGTCGGAATGACGGTCACTTTTCTCTGCGGTTTCCGTGTTCTCTCGGTGAACGCTTACATTTTTTGTGCGCATCAGTATAATGTGAAAGGAATCAAGCGGGGAACCCAATGGAAATCACTATACTGGGAAGTGGAACCGTCACACCCAGCTTGGAACGAAACGCTTCGGGTCTCGTCATACGAACCCTGGAGTCGTGGACGCTTGTGGACATGGGGCCAGGAACCTTACGCCGAATGTGCGAGGCTGGTGTAGATTCAAAGTGGATCGACGGAATTCTCATAACGCATTTTCACCCTGATCACGTATCGGATCTGGTCCCTTTCCTGTTTGCCTCAAACTATGAGTATGGAGCCGTTCGGGGTGAGCCTTTCCACTTGATAGGGCCGACCGGTTTGGAACAATTTTACAGGGCTTTGGTCGGAGTGTACGGGGATTGGATAGTCCCGAAGGGAGATCGGCTGGTTTTGGAAGAGATGAACGCGGGCGCGCCGGATAGCTTGAATCTACATGCAATGGTCATCCGTTCGAGGCCGGCTGTTCACTCGTTTCCCAGTCTGCACTTCAGGATCGAAGCAGACGGGGTATCTGTCACAGTGTCAGGTGACACAGATTTCTCAGAGGCTTTGGTGGATCTCGGGCAGGGCACGGAGGCGTTGATATGTGAGTGCTCCATGCCGGACGAATTGAAGCAACCAGGGCACCTGATTCCATCGGAAGCCGGGCTCATCGCGACACGGGCGCGCGCCAAGAAGCTGGTGCTGACGCACTTCTACCCTCCATGCGAGGTTGTGGACGTGGTCGGTCAGGCAGCACGTGTCTATTCGGGAGAAATCGTGAAGGCCCGAGACCTTATGGTGATTTCAGCTTAAAAAAGTGGCTAAAGAATGGTAATCATTTAGTTGCGGAAGGGATGATAGCAGGCTGGAAGAAACTGTCTCAAAACTAACGAATTTACCATACCGTCGGTAGGGGCGGTTCGTGAACCGCCCGAAATTAGGGCGCTTCTCGAAGCGCCCCTACCCAGGATTATCTCCATCCTGGGGTTTTGAGACAGTTTCGGAAAGCCTGCCCCACAAGAAGTCATCTATCATGAAGAGAGCACTGCAACATATTGTGGGCAAAGGCCTTCTGACAGCTTTTGTCTTAATTCCTCTGATCTTTCTGGTGGAAATTCCTGTTTTTTTGGGCGGCGCGGCGCTGGGCACTTACGTTCTGTTTTCCAGGGAGCTACCCCAGATCCCGGGGTTGGAAACGTACCAGCCGCGCACGGTATCGACCTTCTACGCGGACGACGGCACAGTAATCGGGATCTTCTACAAGCAGAGGCGCTTTGTGGTTGACCAATCTCAGATTCCGCCTCACGTGACCAAAGCCTTTATTGCTGCAGAGGATGCCAGATTCTACGAACATTCGGGCGTGGACTGGGTCGCACTGGGCCGGGCCATGCTGGCCAATGTCAAAGCCGGGAGGATTGTGCAAGGCGGCGGCACGATCACCATGCAGGTCGCTCGTAACTTCCTGTTAACCAGAGACAGGACCCTTTCCCGTAAGATTAAGGAAATCCTGTTGGCCCCGCGCATAGAGAAGGCATGGGGCAAAGAAAAGGTTCTGCACGTCTACTTGAACGAGATTTATCTGGGTGAAGGCTCTTACGGGGTGGAAGCAGCGTCTCGGAGCTACTTTGACAAGCCCGTGGAGCACTTGACGATTGCCGAGGCCGCGCTTGTTGCCGGCCTTGTGGCAAGCCCGGCCCGCTTCAATCCTTTCAAGAGCGAGGAACTAGCTCGGCAGAGGCAGTTATACGTCCTGGGACGCATGCTCAGGGCGGGATTCATTACCCAAGATGAGTATCAAAAGGCCAGGCAGCAGAAGTTGGTCATGAAACGCGACCCGACAAGGCCTTTTGATCTCGTGCCTGATTTTGCCGAAGGGGTCCGTAGATACATCATAAGGACGTACGGCGAGGAGAAGCTTTATAATGAAGGGCTAAAGGTCTTTACCACCTGCCGGATAGACTATCAGCGTCAGGCTCAAGCGGCCCTGGAGAAGGGAATCGCGGAAATAAAAGCCCGGCAGAAGCATTTCGCAATCGTCAACACGATACCTCCCGATCAGATCGGCGAAATCCTTCAAGGCAGGGCCAGTCCGAATTGGGCCGAAGGCCGTGTATATCAAGGAATTGTGACAAAGGTTAACCGCAAGAAGACGGAAACAGAGCTGGAAGTGGCTTTCACCAAACGTGTCAAAGGTAGGGTAAGGCTTGACGGACCGGCCGCCGCGTATAAGGTCGGTAACGTCCTGGCCCTCCGTTTCGCGAAATTCGTTGGAGAAACGCCCGAATTCTCCCTGGATGACAATCCTCAGCTTCAAGGGGCTTTGGTATTAATAGAAAACAGAACGGGATACGTAAGAGCTGTCGTCGGGGGTGTTTCAGGAGAGCGCTTCCAATTCAATCGCGCGGTTCAGGCGAAACGCCAGCCCGGGAGCGCTTTCAAGCCCATAATCTACGCTGTGGCAATTGAAGAGAAGAGTTACAGCCCCGCCACAATAATAATCGACGAGCCTCTAATAATAGAGTTCGATAAAGAAGACGAAGAGTGGGAACCCAGGAATGCGGGGGGAAATTTCTTGGGACCTCTCAGCCTCCGCCGAGCCTTGGAACTCTCTCGCAACATTTGCACAGTGAAGATTTTGTATGATGTCGAACTCGATCCCGTGATCCGCATGGCAAAAGCGATGGGGATCAGGTCTCCCCTCGGACGCAATCTCTCCCTCAGCCTTGGGACTTCGGAAGTGACCCCGATAGAACTTACCTCGGCTTACACTGTTTTTCCTAACAGCGGTGTCCATGTAGAGCCCATCCTGGTCAAACGCATCGAGGATCGTTTCGGAAACGTCCTGGAAGACAACTCGGCCGTGCCTTTGCTGGATTCTTCGGAAATTCCCCATCCAGCGCCTCGAGAGGAGATCAGGTCCGAGCAAAATATAAATTTCGGTCCCGATGAGTCTCCGTACGATGAAGAGCAGGGCTCCACGGACACAGAGTCCGAGGTAGCCGAAGCTCCGCGGCCGATCGCTCCGGACAAGAGTGGTGGGCAAAAAATTGGGAGCCCGAGCGGCAGCACACACACACACAAGAGAGCGAGAGCGGCCATGTCTCCACAAACGGCTTACATTATGACAGACCTGCTCCTTGGTGGTGTGAAGCATGGGACCGGCGCACGCATGAGTCAGTACTTGAAGCGCAAAGATTTGGCTGGAAAAACAGGCACCACCAATAGGGCGGCGGATGCGTGGTTCATAGGGTTTAATCCCGATTACACAGCCGGGGTATGGGTGGGCTTCGATGAAAAGAGGCCCCTTGGCTCCAGGGAGGAAGGTGGGCGGGCCGCGTTGCCTATCTGGGCCTACTTCATGAAAGAAGTGCTCGACAAGCGACCGGAAAAGGAATTCCCGGTGCCACCCGACATTACATTCAAAGAGATGCTGACCTTTGACGGCAGTTCCAAAGAGGGGTTTGTCCCAAGAATGGTCCGCGAGCCGATCTACACCCCCTTCGTCGGCCGCACCCTGATCATCTCTCCTGTGGACCCCCCCGAGATACTGGCTGCCTACAGAGGTGTAAACATGCCCCACGCGTCGTACCAGCAGGCCCCACAGGCATATCAACTTGGCGCGCCGTATGGGCCCGGCCAGCCACCCTCCATAGGACCGTCATCGCCGAGTACGGTCGTCCCATTGCATCCCATGGACGGAAGGAATCTGTTTCCTGAGGGGGCTGCCGGTAGAGTTCCACCAACTTACCCTGGGCAGCCCACTGTGGCCCCTGGCTTGCCGCCGGGTCAGCCCGCTCATGTGCCTCCCCAGCCACGGTATATTTCCCCGCCGGTCGCACCGCCACCTCAACAGGCACGAGAAGACCGCCAGGAGGAGGTCGAGGGACCTGATCCGGCAATGGAGCGGCCAAGATCCCGTTCCAAGTACGAGCCGCTTTTTTATCAACAGCGGTACATGAACCGCTGAATATGTCGCGTTCCATCCTCGCCAACGTCTGGCCGGCTTGAAACCTGAGAATGATAGCAATTCGCCATAAAAGAACTAATTTCAGGCGAACTGGCGGCATGTCTGTGGAGCGAAGTCAGGTCCACCGTTCGCAGCGGAAGAGACATGCCGCCAGGCTTGTTGGGCAAATGGCGAATT
>Ga0172371_10014072_pt1 | contig 10342 bp, 5 predicted proteins | sample Lak12m_FD_114543 | JGI IMG/M metagenome (GOLD analysis project Ga0172371, IMG submission 114543) | Freshwater microbial communities from Kabuno Bay, South-Kivu, Congo - kab_022012_12m | ecosystem: Environmental > Aquatic > Freshwater > Lake | place: Democratic Republic of the Congo: South-Kivu... | reverse complement strand
CCGCCGGCTTTCACCGGCGGCCTATTATACCGCCCGCCTCGGGCACGTCAACCCTGCCGGTCGGCGACGCAGCCACCGGTGATGGTATCGAGAATCTCGAACCGCCCGCTCCTGGCCGTCATGGTATCGGTTACTGCGAAGACCTGCACCCTGACGCGGGCGGATTCCGTTGCCGGCGCCGGCACCTCCCAGACATACTGGCCGGGCGTCGTTGCCCGGCCCAGACGAATCCAGGATACGCCGTCATCGGTCGAACGGCTGACCACGGTTGAATCGGCGCCGGCGAGGGCCGCGGCGTTGAACGTGCTTCCGCTCCGGCCGTCCGCAACGATGACCATCGGCGTCGCGCCCGCGGCACACGTCGAGCCCGGTGGCCCGCCGGTCCAGGCAATCGTATCGGTCGTGTACATCCGAAGCTGTTCACCAGTGTCCGGAACGGACACGATAGGTCGCGGGACTGTCTGAAACCGCCATACCGGCCCCATCACGGTGTCGAAATCGTCATAGGCCTTGACCTGCCAATAGTACCGCGTCGAGCAGGCCACGCCGGTCGGCCGCAGAATCGTGTCGAACCCGGTCTCCTTGAAGACCGACGGTGGCGAATCAGTGCCGAAGGCCACGGCGAAGTATGCCCGGTCTCCATCGTCCGGGTCATGGCTTTCCCAAAACAGGGCCAGCCCGTCGCTCGGCCCGAAGCCGTAGTCGCCCGGGTGCGGATTGGCCGGCACCCACGGCGCGTGGTTACCAGTCGGGTCCAGCGGATTATCCCACTTCCTGCACGTCGATAGCAGCGCGATACTGGCGGCGAACAAGAGGAGACCCAGCCTGCCGGCCATCCGCCCTTCGGATTCCTTCATCGCTACCACTTCACCGCCAGATACGCTCCCCCGAAGACGATACCCGCGCCGAAGGCAACATCTCGCCCCAGGTCCCATGCTGTCGTCGACCGGCGAAATCTCGCGGCGTCGTCCGGAGTCTCCGCGGCCACGTACTTTGCGTACTCCGACTCGCCGGCAAAGGCCGCGGCGACGCCGGCTCCGATGACGGTAACCGCCGTGAGCAGCAAAGGCCACTTCCTGGTTTCCATCCGGTCCAGCACGGCGTGGACCGTGGTCGATTCGGAAAACTGGACGTTGGCGTCTGCGCTCCAATCGTAGTAGCCCGGCCGCCGCAGGCTCAGCGCATAGCGCGCCGGCTCCAGCTCCCTAGTACACGGCGTCATGCCGGCGGCCGTGTCGTTGACGGAAAGGCTGGCGCCGGGCGGGTCGGATTCCACTACGAGCCATCCCTTGCCGTAGCCGAGGCGACAGGTGACACCGACCGGTCCGGTCGAGCTCAGGTCAATCTTCTTGACCGCGTCCAGGTATCCGCGAAGCCGGGCGGTAATCGTATGGGGACCGTAAGAAATCCGGGCAATGGCAAGCCCGCCGTCCGGACTCGTGCCCCGCGACTCGCCGTCGAGCAGCACTTCGGCTCCCACCGGATCGGTGGTAACAACAATCGAGCCGAACCTGCCGGAAATCGTGAACTCCCCCGCAAACGACCGATACCCCGGGCGGGTAAGCTCGTACTCGTGTCGTCCCGGTCCGAGGTCGTTCAGTGCCAGCGGCGTCCGGCCGCGGTCCCGGCCATCCACGGCGACGTCCGCGCCGGATGGCTCCGAGGCAATCCGCGCGACCCCGCCGTTGACCGACACGCTGCCCGACACGCGGGACGACGTAGACTGTCGCGGCGGCGGCGCGTCCGGCAGCTTCGCCCCGCACTTCTTACAGAACTTGTCGCTGTCATTGTTGGTCGCGCCGCAGCTCGGGCAGGTCTTCGCCGCGAACACAAGCCCCGCGGCCAGCGCCAGCACAAGCAGGACGACGACCGCGCGCGGGCAGCCTCGCGTCACGCCTGCTCCCCGAACCTGCTGCCGGCCACGGTGCGGCGACCCATCAATACTTATACCCGCACTTCGTGCAGAAAACCGCGCCGTGTTCGCGCCGCGCTCCGCACTGAGGGCAGGTCGCGCGTCCGGCCGATACGGTCAGCCTGACGCTCGTATGGGGCGCCACCTTCGTACCCGGCTTGAGGCTGGTCGCCGCCACCGTCCCGGCAAAGTAACCGTCGTGGTACTGCGAGTCAACCTTGACGGTGTTAATCGCCAGTTGCGCCAGCCGCTCGCGCGCGTCGGCCAGCGCCATGCCGGCAAGCTCCGGCATCGCCACCTCGCCGCTGCTGACGTTCAGCCTGACCACGCTCGAACGGTGCACTTTCTCGCCCGCCGGCGGGTCCTGAGCCACGACGACCCCGGCCGCGATGGTATCGTCCACCGTGGCCGCCTCGACCCGGAGACCGCGGGCCCGCAGCGCCCGCTGGGCTGAGTCACTGCTCAAGCCTGTCACCGAGGGCACTCCCCGTACGGCAATCGACTCGTAGAGCAGAAGGCCGGCCACGGCCGCGATCACTGCGCCAAGCGAGATGAGGACAGGCGCCAGTTTCACTCGCCGGGGCCTGGCCCGAATCGGTTCGGGTTCTGCCGCCGCGACTGCCACGGCATGCAGCGGCTCCTCGGCTGCCACAACTGGCGGCGAGTGAGGTTGAACCGTGACCCCGGCGATACTCGCGAGGGCCTGCCTGAACTCGGCCGCGGTCTGAAACCGTTCCGACGGCTCCTTCGCAAGCGCCCGCAGAATCGCCTGTTCCAGCTCGGCGGAAATGGCCGGGTTCATTGTCCGCGGGGCGGGCGGCGGCGTGCCGACGTGGGCCTCCATGACCTGGAACTTCATCTCGGCATCGAACGGCAGTTTCCCGGTTGCCGCCTGGAAAAGAACAACCCCGAGCGAGTAGATGTCGGACCGCACATCCATCGGCTTGCCCTGGCAGCGTTCCGGCGACATGTACCTCACCGTGGACACGTACCTCACCGCGCCGGCCCTGGCCAGGCCGTAGTCGGCAAGCTTCCAGCCGACACCGTTGAGCACGATGTGCGCCGGACTGATGTCGCGGTGAAGCAGACCGGCGCCATGCGCGCGCTCGAGGTCAAGCAGCACCTCGATGAACGTCTTCAGCAGCTCGGGTTCGGCCAGCGGGCCGCGTTCGCTCAGCAGGTCGGCCAGTATAGTAGTATTGTTCGAAGCGGACGGGACGGTGCGATCTCCTCCCAGGCTTTCGTCTGCCCGGCTCATAGCGCTGGTGCCACTCCCTCTGGTAGCCAGCGCCGTGGGTTGCTGGACTCGAGTCGGGCGTGCTTCACCAACATTCGCTGTCCCGTATTGTAGCTATTCCGGCGGCGAGTGCAAGTATCTGGGGACCCACACGTTTCTGGTTTCTGGTTTTTGGTTTCTGGTTTCTAGTTTGTCCGCTTCCGCCATCCGTGTTCATCCGTGTCCATCTGTGGTTGCCTCGCTCCGACTCCGGCCCTCTGCATTCTAAACTCTGGTCTCTGACTTCTGAACTATCCGCTTCCGCGATCCGGCTACCGCACTCCACCCGGCGCCATCGGCCTCGCGGACTGGGCCAGCAGGCTCCTGGCCACAGGCAGGTAAGCCGATCCGGGATACTCGACTATCAACTGCTCGAGGGCTTCGCGGTACTTCGCATCGTCCTTCAGGTCGTCACGATAGAGCAATGCCTCCTCCAGCCGTGCCTTTGGCGCGAGCACGCTGCTACCGAAGCGCTGTCGATAGCGTTCGAGCACGGCCAGCGCATCCTTTGGACGGCGCTCCCGGCGGAGAAAACGAGCGAAGAGGAAACAGGCCTGCTCCGCGACCGGGTCGCTCCCATCGGCCAGAGCCTTCACCTTCGTCGTGTCGGCCGCGCCGGTCTCGTACGCAAGCATCAACCGCGCAAGCTCGCCGGCACGGTCACCGCTCCCCGCGGTCAGAGTAAGCTCCAGGCCGTCATTAACGAGCAGGCTCTGCGGAAACCGCCTGGCCAGCTCGGCCACCCACACACCGGCCGAATCGAACTTCCCCTCGTAGAAGTACGTTCTTGCGGCAAGATACAGCAGCCGGTCGGTCGGCCGGCTCGGTTTCAGCGCCGCATCTCGCGCCGGGCCGGTGCGGCCGAGCCCGAGCAGCGCCGAAGCCAGCCCGTAAGCGGCCGGCTCATTGTTCGGCTGCCGGGAAAGGACGCGCTGATAGGCCGCCGCGGCCCGCTCATAATCGCCCTCGGCGCGGTACAACTCGCCAAGCTCCACCTGCGCGCCGATTCCATTGTCGAGCGACAGCTCCGCCTGGGCCTCCTTGATTCTCCCCATCAACCGGAGCACCCTTGCGGCATCGGGGTGGACCTGTTGCTCCTGATACACTGCCAGCGCCGCCCGCAGCGCGCCCTGCTCCTCGCATTCGTGCGCGAACTGGTAGAGCTCCCGGGCCGATAGCACCGGCTTGATGACTCGCACCGCCTCGGCCTCCTTCTTCATGGCAAGATAGGCCACGGCCTCGGCCCGCGCGCGCACCGCCCGGTCCTCAATCCGCTCCAATTCGCCGACGGTCCCGCTGCCGCCCCGGGCCGCAAGGGCCGCAAGCTTCTGCCGATAGCGGTCAAGCATGTGCGGCGACGTATTGAGTATCGAGACTATCTCGCGGGCCGCCTGCCCCGGCTGGCCGGCTGCCCCGTACAGGTCCACGAGCCGGTCGCTCATCGCGAGGACGTCGCCGCCCCGCTTTCGCGCCTGCTCGTAATAGTCTATCGCCGTGCCATAGTCCTCGTGCCGGGCGAACACCTCGGCAAGCGCCGGAAGTCGGTCCGGCCACTTCGCCGCGAGGCGGCGGGCCTCGGAACGTGCGTCGGCCGTGCGCTTCATCCCCAGCAGGCCTCCGACCAGTCCGTACGAGTATACGGGCACCTCGGGGTGCTGCGCGACGAGCCTGCGGCTTATCGCAACCAGTGTATCGTCGTGCTTCAACTGCCCGGCCAGCCGCACCAGCCCCTCGTACGCCGGCTGGTCCGGCTGGCTCCGGCTCACGGCAAGCCGATACTCATCAAACGCCCGTTCGAGCTGTCCCGCCCGCTCAAGCATCAGGCCGCTTGAGTAGCTTTGCGCGTGGGCCAGACCCGCACTCGTGACCACTAGCAGCGCCATAGCACGCGCGCCCCTTCTCAACCCGGATGAAGTACAAAGTACGAAGGACAAGGGACTAAGCAACCCGGAAAGGACAAAGTGAAGGAACCCCAGTGCCCGGTACTTGGTCCCTATGCCTTGCTTTGTCCTTGTCACTTTGTCCTTTGTCCTTCGCTACTCATTGAGTAGTCTCTGAAAGTAATCGCGTATCATCTGCTCGTACTCCGCCGGGTAGCCCTGCTTCAGCGCGCGCATCAGCTCCTCGCGCAGCAGCCGGTTCCGCTCGCCCTTATCCTCGGGCAGCCGCGGCTTTTCCAGGACCTCAAACTCCTTCCCCGACTCGCTCTCCCGCTCATCCTTGAACCCCTGCTGCCGGATGCTCCGCTGGGCGTCGAGCAGATGCGACAGGATGCTCTCCTGCCGCTCTACCAACTGGCGGTTCACGTTTAACTCCGACAGGTCCTTCTCCACCGCCTTCATCTCATCCAGCAGCCCCTCCAGGCTCGAGGTCAATCCCGGCTGGGTCCCGCCCAGCTTGTCAAGCATCTGCTCAAGCTGCTCGCGCAGGGCCCGCTGCTTACCGAGCATCCGGCCGAGCGCCGCCATCTGCTCCGCGCTCAGGCCGCCCGGAATCGGTATCGGAAAGCCCGACATCCCGGCATTAATGCCCATCTGCTCGCCGGTCATCTGTGAAAGCTGCTCCATCAGCCCTTCCATCCCGCCCGACATCCCGCCGCCCTGCTGCGCGTTCGCCATCGCCTCAAGCAGCGCCTGCGCGGTCTGGTTCAGGCTCTGCCTTGCCTGCGCCATGCTGCCCTGCGCGACGTCCGACCGATTATCCACCATGCCCTGCGCCGCCTGCTCCATCTGCGCCATCGCCCTGGCCAGCTCCTGCCCGAGCCCCGGGTCCACGCTCATACTGCGCGAGCTCAGACTGGCCAGGCTCTCCGCCACGATCCGCGCCGCCTCGTTCAGCCCCATCTCCTGCGGCGCATTCTGGGCCAGGTCGGCCGCGCCCGCCGCGGCCTGCTCCAGTTTCTCCTGCTCGTCGGAAACCATCAAGAGGTCCTGGGCCGCGTTGCCCAGTTCCCTCGCCACCTCCGAAGACCGCTTCGACTTAAGCTTCTTGCTCAGCGCACTGAGCGACCGGCTCATCTTCGCAAGGCTTTGTCCCAGCTTCCCGCTCTGCGGCTTCATCTGTCCGGAATTGCCCTGCCGCATCTGGTTGGCCAGCTCCTGCGCCTGGTCGGAAAGCTGTTCCTGCTCGGCCTGCTCGGCCAGGTCGGAAAGCGAATCGCCGACCTCCTTATCCGACAGCGAATCGCCGAGGTCCTTCATCTCCCGCTGCAAACTGTCCAGCGCCTCCTTCACAGCCTGCTCCATCTCGGCCGAACGCTCCGGCGGCTCCTTGCCGAGCCGGTCGGTCAGGTCCTCCTGCGTCCCTGCGAGCTCCTCGGCCTTCTTCGCCAGCGCCTCCAGCCGCTGCTCCTCCATTATCTTCTTCAAGAGTTCGAGGGCGCGGTCAATCGACTCCTTCATCTTCTGCTGGTCGAACTCGAACTTCTCCAGCGCGCGCTTCACATCCGGCGACTGCTGCTCGAGCTTATCCCGAAGCTGGGCCAGCGACTGCTGCAGCTCGCGGGGCAAAAGCTCGGAAAGCAACTGCTGGAGCTGGCCCATCCGCTCCATCGTCTGCTCATCCAGGGTCATGCCCTCAGACATCTGCTGCATCATGTTCGAGACCTCCTGCTTCAGGTCCGCAACCTGCTGCATCAGCCCCTCCTGCCCGCCGAGCACCTTCTCCAGCGCCTGCTTCTCATCCCACGAAAGCTCGCGGCTCTTCTTCATCGCGTCCGACAGCCGGCTCATCTCCTCGCCGAGCTGCGCCTGCTCCGACTGCATCGGCCCGAGTTCGGTCGCGGTTCGCTCGGTCTGCTGCACCGCCGCGTTGTATATCTCACTCATGGTCGGGAATCGGATCTGGAACATCTCGGTCCGGCTCGCCTTGGGCCCGGAAACAACGTCATTATCCTCTACCGACACGTAATACTCTATCGCCTCGCCCGGCAGCAGCCCGGCGCCGGACAGGTCCCATGCGTACAACGTCGTATCCTCGCGCCTCCCCGCCAGTCCCTTCAACCGGACGGTTCGGAATCCTCCATCCTCCCTCCTCACTCCTCCTTCTTCACTCCTCCCTCCTCGGCCCTCACTCTCGACTCTGGACTCTGGATTCTGGATTCCCAACTCTCCCTTCCGGTAGTGTAAGGTTAGCTCTCCCAGTCCGAAGTCGTCAAGGCTATTGATGCCCAAAAGCACCTGCATCGACACCGGCAGGTCGATGTCGCGCCCCGGCCCGAAAAGCTTCACAAACGGCGGCTCATCCGCAATCGCCCGCACCTGCAGCTCTGCGGCGGGCTGCATCACCCTGTCCTCATTGTCGGCCAGCAAAATCGCCCCGCTCGCATCGTCCTTGACGACAAAGGTGCCGGTGAAACGACTGGGGTCATTCGGAAAATGGCGACTGTCCCGCAACGAATCCGATGAGTTGCTCCGGGGGACTGTCCCCGTTTTCGCGACTTGTGTCCCAGGCCGTATCGGTATCGTATCCGTGCCCAGCACAATCCGCCCGCCGGACACGTCCCTGTTCGCCTCGCCCTCGACCGACACCACGGTTCCCCTGAGTGCCGCAACCTCAGCCGGCGACCGGGAATCGACACTCGACAATCTGAAATCGGCAATACCGGAATACGCCGGCGGATGGAGAGTGAACACCAGCCGCTCAACACCCAGCGGCTCCAGCACGCGCACCCGATGAACGCCAGACGACCGGCCCAGCACCCGGAACTGATACTCAAACCCGTGCCCCGCCGCCAGGACGATCCGACAGGTGTCACCTTGGACTCTGAGGTCCCTCTCGTCGCTTTCCTTTCCCGTCCTCAGGAGCCTCACCGCCCTGAACACACCGGCCGGAGACACCCGCGCCCGCAGCACCACGCTCCCGCCCGGCATCACTGCCGTGTCCCCGGGCAGCACTTCAAACGCTACGCCTCCCGCGCCGCACCCAAACGCATTACTCATACCCACGCGCATCCGCGCCGGTGCCGCGCGGAACAGCGCCGCCATACACACAACGATAGCCACAAATGCCGCACCTGCCCACACCACCCGCCGCCGATTCACCAGTTGCGAAAGCGCCAACGGCGCCACCGCCCGCTCCACACTCTCCACCGCCGCCTCAATCATCTCCTCCGAATACCCCTCCTTCGCGAAAACGGGGACTGTACCGCGGCGAGTTTGACGCAGCGGCTCCGAGGGACTGTCCCCCGTTTTCGCGGCCGCGCCTTTGCCATCTGCATCCTGCCTTCTGACTTCTGCCTTCATCCGCCCCGAATGCCCGTCTCTGTCACTCTGGATTCTGGATTCTGGACTCTGGACTCCCGGCTCCCAGTTTCCCCACCGCGCTAACTGCAGTGCAGCGACGAGCTTCCCCCTCACCTCCGGAAACCTCTCCTCCACCAGCCTCGCCACGTTCCAGAACCGATTCTGCGCGACGAGCCGCCACAAAAGGAACCCCACCGGCACGACAAGCGCCGCCACCACCCAACCGCTCCAGAACATGCCTGCGGCAAGCAGAGAAAGCGCCCCGCCCATGGCCAGGGTAAACAGCGCCAGCGCAACCGAATCCCAGGCCACGCGCGCCCCTACGAGCGCGCGCACCCTGCGCCTAATCACCTCACCGCGTCTCACTCTAGGTTTCTGGTTTATGGTTTGTGGTCTTTGGTTTCCAGTCTATCCGCATCTTCGGTTTCACTCCGTCCCATCCTCGCCCGCTATCTGCGTTCATCTGCGTTCATCTGCGTTCATCTGCGGTTACACTTCCGGTTTTCCATCCGGCTCCGCGTCCGTCATTCTGCACTCTGAACTCTGGTCTCTGAATTCTGGATTATCCGTTTCTATACTATGACGATTATACTCCCCAAACCGTGCCCTCGCCACTTCCTCCGCTTCCGATAGTCGATAGTTTCTGGTTTGTGGTTTATGGTTTCTAGTTTGTGGCCGAACACCGCCCCTCCCCCTCCCCCCTCCGCCCCCCTCCCGCCCCGGCCGCGTCCAAGTAACCATGTCCGGCGCACTCGACCACTTCACCACCGCACCACTCAACCACCTCCGCCTCAACATCTACGACCCCGCCGGCCGCCTCATCCTCTCCTCTCCGGTTCTCAATTCGTCATTCATCCTTCGTACTTCGTCATTTCCCGCCAGCGTCTACCTCGCCCGCCTCGCCCCCGCCCCCCTCACCGCCACCCAAAAACTCATCATCCAGCCCTGACCGCGCCGCCGGCAACGCGTCTGTGCCATTACCCGCCGGCCGAAGTCAGTGACTCAGGCGGACTTTGCCTTCCGAATTCCGATGCAGGAAACGACAGATGAACAAATCTCATATATGGGTCATAAGGCCCGTATTATCGGCAGTTTGTGACCTGGCGTGGGATGGATGATTCAAGGGTGGGGGTCCACCGGGGTATGCCTCCCCCCGTAGCGGTCCTTGCTCATCCGTCCGCAACAACCTCCGCTGCAGCCTGAGGCGCGGCGCCCGCTCCCGGCCTCATTGCTGACTCCTGAACAACCTCTGCTCCAGCCTCGGCTCATCCGACTGCAAGAGCACCCGCACCTGTTTCCGGTCCTCCGTCCTGAGCAATCCCCTATCATCCTCTCGCGCAAGCCCCCGCTCCTTCGTCCGCAGGAGCCCGCACACCTGCCTCCGCAGCACGCTACGTACCCTCGTCCGCAATTTCCCAAGGCACAACGCCCGCTCCCGCCTCCGTTCCTTTTCTCGCACCCGCCGCCGCAGTGGCATCGTACTTGACGAACCGGAGCACCACGTCCGCCCGCGCCGTCCGCGCCCGCCAGACTCAAAGCGCTAGCCCGAGCCCAAGGGTAAGATATCTGAAGTCGGACGCGGAAAGCAGTACCGGCTCCCGCTGGACAACTAACCCTCGTATTGTCCCGCGAAATGGCGCGGGTGCGGGAGTAAAGGTTATAGGTAAACTCAGGGAACCCGCACCCGCTTTGTGTCTGAACGTTCCTGACCGGGAGGTGCAGGAACGCTGTATTATCGGCCCGGGGCTCCGCCTGTCAAGCGGCCCCGCCGCCTCTCCTCCCCTCCTGCCGGCGACGCCCGGCCCTGAATCGGATATTGAACCACAGAGCTCACAGAGACTCCGAAGGTACAGACCAGACCTTGGCTTCACCTGCTCCATGTTCTCTGTGGGCTCTGTGGTTTGCCCAATG
>Ga0172371_10014069_pt1 | contig 10346 bp, 11 predicted proteins | sample Lak12m_FD_114543 | JGI IMG/M metagenome (GOLD analysis project Ga0172371, IMG submission 114543) | Freshwater microbial communities from Kabuno Bay, South-Kivu, Congo - kab_022012_12m | ecosystem: Environmental > Aquatic > Freshwater > Lake | place: Democratic Republic of the Congo: South-Kivu... | reverse complement strand
TCACAGGGACTTTTTACACCAGCGGAAACGGCAAGTATTGGGACAAGAAGAGGACAGAAGCTGGCATGGTCAAGGAGCTTTACGATCATGGCTTCATCGTTTCCATGTACGTGCCCGACAAGACCTATCTTCATGACAAGGCAACGATCAAAAAAACGAGAATGGATTTGATCCTGCAAAATCAGCGGTCGTTGAAGGCCATGGACTTCGACGCGTTCGTCCATTTCTGGCTGGTCCGGGCTGCTCCGGCCTTCCTGCGGGAAAACGTCTATCGCAACGCCAAACCAGTCGTGGACGGCCTTCTTGGAAGATGGTCTCGAGCCTTCAATGTCCATGCCGACGAACCGGGATCGTACGCAAAGGATTGCGTCCCCCTCATGCGCGAACTTCTTGCCGATGAAGACAAGCGAGCAGACCACGGCAATTACGTGTACGCTCACCTGACGGTTACGCACTGGCCGTGGGGCCGCCGCAACAGGGATTGTCAGTACCTGGAAAACGGAGGAGTGGACTACTTCGACCACGCACTCTGTGCAACAAGGCTGATGGTCGAGTTCATCGCGAAGCTCAAAGCCCTGGGGAGGTATGAGCAGTCCACCATCATATTTCAGTCAGATCACGGAGTGGGGCACATAGGCCCGAAAGATAGACGCGATCAGTACATGCCCGCAACCATTGCCCGAAAGGTGTCACAAACCAACAAGTTCAGTTCCGATTACACCTACAACAGGACATACGCCCTCTTGCTCGTCAAGCCTCCGGGAAAGGCCGGAACCCCTCTGGAGATATCAGGCAGTCCAACAATGCTTGCGGATATCCCGGTCACGGTATATGATTTTGCCCACCTGCCAGTAACAGCTGAGGCAGGCCGCCCAGTCTGTTCCGTGAAGCCGTCCGAGGAACGAGAGATCCCCTTTTTTATAGGTTTCGTGCATTCGGACGAAAACGGTGGGATCAGATTCCCTGGCGGTGAGGTGTTGGAAGGCAACCTGTGCCATTTTTCATATACCAACGGAAAAGGTTGGAAACTCTATCCGGACATACCGTTCGTCTGGAAATAAATTGGAGCCCAAGTGCTGACAAATACATTTTGCCATATACAAGGTATAGGTCTCAAAACCGAATCCAGGCTCTGGGCCGAGGGGATCCGATCCTGGGATGACGTGGACGGTAACGGCATCCACGAAGGCCCTGTGGGCAAGCACCACTTCTTGAAGAGGGGCATAGCCGACTCGCGACTGCACTTGAGTGAACGCGACCCCGGATTCTTTGCCGATGCACTGCCCCCAAACGAACACTGGCGGATTTTCCCCGAGTTTCGGGAATCCACTGCCTATCTCGACATAGAGACCACCGGAGTAGGTCCTTATGGAGCCTCAATCACCACCATCGCCGTGTACGACGGAAAAACCGTATACTCATACGTGAAGGACCGCAATTTGTACGAGTTCGCTCACGACATCAGGCAATACAAAGTAATAGTCACATATAACGGACGATGCTTCGATGTGCCGTTTATCGAGCAATTTCTGGGCATTCGCATGAAGCAGGCGCATATTGACCTGCGATACATTTTGAAGAGCCTCGGATACACAGGAGGCCTGAAGGGGTGCGAGAAGAAGCTTGGCATCGACCGCCAGGAGCTGGACGGGGTGGACGGCTATTATGCGGTGCTCCTTTGGCACGATTTCGAGCAGAACCGTAACCCCGCGGCCCTGGAAACGTTGATGGCATACAATGTGCTCGATGCCGTGAACCTGGAAAGGTTGATGGTCATGGCTTACAACCTTAAGATCGGCGAGACTCCGTTCGGGGAAAGTCATCGCTTGACTGTCCCAAGCGCTCCGGAAAATCCCTTCACCCCGGATGTGAGGACTGTCAGGAGAATCAGAAGCCTGATCAGAATGCATAATTGATCCGATGGAGAGGTATAATTAATTATGATATCAAGGCATTGGACGGGAATCGCCAAGCCAGGAGAGGCGGACAACTATGTCGAGCATCTGAAAAACGACACGTTTCCGAAGCTCTTGAAGATAGACGGCTTCATCGCAGCGTCGATTCTCGAAAGGGACGTGGCTCAAGGTACGGAGTTTCTCATCATAACAGTTTGGGATTCGATGGAAGCGATATCTTGTTTTGCAGGAGTCGACGCGGATGTGGCGGTGGTTCCGGAAGTGGTTCAGGCCATGATGGTAGATTACGACAGAAGGGTCAGGCATTACGAGGTCACGTTCCGGCAACAGACAAGTTGACAGTCGATCACAGCGATTTCAGGATCAGTAGTCCGGCCGGTGGCGTTGATTTACGATCTGCCTCGGCTCACCATCCACTTGAGCGTTGTGGCGCCCAGGTAGGCTGCTCCGGCAATTATAATGGTGGTGGCTCCCGCCGGATAGTCGGGGCCATAGCTTACGACCAGACCGGACGTGGAAAAGGCGGCGCATAGGATGGTTGAAATGGCCATCATGCGCCACATGCTGGTAGAATACAGGGCTGCAATGCCTACAGGCAGCGTCAACAGAGCGATTACCATCACAATTCCTACCACGGTTGCCAGGACCACGACGGTCAAAGCAGCCAAACCCAGCAACAATAGATAGAATACCTCGACCTTGAGGCCCCGCAAACGTGCAAACTCCTGGTCAAAACAAACTGCCAGGAATTGGTTATAAAACAGAAGCCCTAACGCTATTATGATAGCGTCCAGCCCAACCAGCATCCATAGGTCATTACTCGATACCATGAGAATGTTGCCGAACAAGTATCCCATGAGGTCTTCGTTATAACCGGGTGTGCGTGAAATAAAAACTATACCTACAGCCATCCCCACTGCCCAGAGGGCGCTGATGACCGTATCTTCCCGTTGCTTCGCCCAGAGGCTAACAAGTCCGATAATTATTGCCGCGATGAGCGCTGAGACTACCGCTCCATGAATTGGCATTGCTCCGTGCCAATGGTATACCTTGTGAAGATACAGCGCCGCGCCCATTCCGCCAAGAACACAGTGAGCAATGCCGTCGGCAATATACGAAATCCGCCGAACCACGACATAGGTTCCGATAATGCCGCAGGCCACACTGGCAAGGATGCCCGTCAACAGAGCGTTCTGGAGAAAGGGATAGTGTGGCAAGTCGGTTAGAAATTGTAGCAACTGGGCGTCCCCCCACCGTTGTGCCTCACCATTTTCATTGGTGAACCGTAGATGTCATTGATTATCTCCCCGGAAATTTCACATGTCGGGTGGATCACGACCTTCCGTTTGACACACACCACGCTCTTGACGACTCTTGAGACAAATCCGAGGTCATGAGACACCATAACTATTGTCATCCGTTGGTTCAGTGCCTGAAGCAAATCGTACAGGTCGCCTTCCATCATCAAGTCGAGATTTGCCGTAGGCTCGTCGAGGAGAAGAAGGTCGGGTTCGCATACCAAAGCACGGGCTATGAACAGCCTCTGGCGCTGACCGCCGGAGATTGATGAAAAGGCCGTTTTGCGTAGTTCATAAAGTCCCACCTGGTCAAGAATCCCGCCGGCTATCTCTTTGTCTCTTCGGGAATAGCGTCCAAAGGATTTACCGTGGCCGAGGCGTCCCATCAGGGCTACGTCCATTACTGTCGCCGGAAACTGCGGATCCAATTGTGAATGCTGGGGCATATATCCTACGCGAGACCTTGCTTGGTTTGGATTTACGCCAAACACGCGGACTTCACCCCGCAAGGGTCGAAGCAAACCCAACATGAGCTTCAGCAAGGTGGTCTTGCCCCCGCCGTTTGGACCCACGACTGAGACAAAATCACCTCTCGGAATGGAAAGGTTCACGTCTTCCAACACGGGATAGGCATCATAGGAAAACGATAACCCCTTGATAACAATTGCCGAGGAATCCTTTTCATTCATGGTGTGCGCCTGCAATGTCCTCTATTTCTTCTGAGAACTGAGTGCCGAATCGAGCTTCGCTGCCATGTCTTGAAGGTTCTTGAGGTAGTCCGGAGACAGATCGTCGAGGGGGACCACCGCGCCTCCGATCGATTTGGCTAAGGCTTCTGCACTTTTTTTCGAGAACTGAGGTTGTACGAAAATGACCTTGACCCCATCCTCCTTGGCTATATCTATCAATCGTGCGAGCTGTTTCGCACTAGGCTCTTTCCCGCCTATTTGCACAGGAATCTGTTTCAAGCCATACGCTTCTCCGAAATATCCGTACGCGGGATGGAACGCGAAGAAACTCTTGCCTTTCACGGGAGTTAGGGCCTTTGCCAACTGCTGGTGAATTGCGTCCAAATCGGTCTGAAAGGCTTTCAAATTCTTTTCATACTGGTCTTTGTGATTGGGATCGATTCGCGTCAATGTGTCGGCTATGGTTCGCGCTTGAATCTTAACAAGTTGCGGATTGAGCCACGTATGCTGGTCCGTGTCTCCGACTTCGTGCGCCTGCTCGTGTTCCTCTCCATGTTCGTGGTGCTCGTGGCCGTGTTCCGCTTCTCCAGCTTCTGCCTCTTGCTCCGTCATAGTTCGCAGTTTTATTCCCTGCTGTAGGTCAACTACTTGCACATTCTTGAATGCTGAACCTACCTTCTTGATTAGCGTTTCCTCAAAGGGAAACCCCATTTTGAAAAGAACGTGAGCGTCAACCAGGTTGGTCATGAGTTTCGGAGTGGGCTCGAATGTGTGGGGATCTTGTCCCGGACCTACCAATACGCTGACGTCTACGTTGGGGCCTCCTAAGCGTTCCACGAAATAGGCTGCAGGTAGTATGCTGACAAATACTTTCATCTTGGCAGGAGGGGTGGTCTCGGCATTAGCAGGCAGACTAACACTCAAGGAAACAAGTAATAAGCAGATCACCGTGGCGAAACCCTTCCGCATCGAACAGTACCTCCTAAGGTTATAGCGTCCCAAATATGGCTCTGTTTCAATCGGGTTCATGAGCGTGCGCGGATTCTTGTGGGCTGCTATCACAGACCAGATGAACTGCATTGCAGGTTTCACACTCCTCGAAATGATGGTTGCTTACGAACAAATCCCAGTGCGGCCGCTGGTGTGGCATGATTACTCCCGTTCCTTTGCAGAGCGGACAGATGCTGTCCAAGGCGGCAACTACTGCAGAGCGGATGAACTCGGACCTATTGGGGATCCCTTTCATCGCTTCTCGCAACGATTCAGGGACCTTGAACGTGATGATGTCCAGCTTTTCTCTTTTCATCGGCAGGTCCTTCAAACATGGATAGATTTCGAACTAGGCTATTATTACTTGGTAACACCAATATGTCAAGCCAACCTGCCCTGGTGACTGTCTGCACCGAAAAGACGCATACAGGAGTCAGAGCCTGCGGAGTAGGGCTAAACGCCTAATGGGCATGGAGCGAAGGGAGGCAGGGAGGTGGATATGTGAGTTCTAGGGAGCCGGAAGAGCAACCGACCTCAGTGCCTCTCGAGGCTAAAGCGGCCGGAGAGATCCGCGACCGATGGTCCTGGATTGAAGCTATTGGCTGGACGGAGCGTATGTTGACGGCCCTGGAAGATGGGGTGAGCGGAGGCAAGTAGTACAGTCTTATGAACAAAGCCTACTCTTTGGCCAATCATCGGAGTTCTTGGCCACCACCACGTCTTCCTGCTCACTGAAGCACGGGATGGACCAGGCCCATGACGAAGATCTGTGTTGAATTGCATATGCGACGCTTGAACAATGCCTTAAACCCCAGTCCTCGGGTCAACTTCCACGACCTGCGACACGCCTTCTGGACTAATTGCTCCAGGTCTTACATACCGGATCGGCTGGCTGAACGGATTCTTGGACACTCCGATAAAAGCGGATACCTGGATGGCGACCTCTTAGTGAATCGCAGATACGGGGATATTTCAGACGACGAACTTGTTCGAGCAATAGACAAGCTGACCTTCGACCATGGGGACTCCCGGATCAACGGCAGGCCCCTTGGTCTGAAACCTGTTAGCTGGGTGTTAGCTAAAGGACGATTTTCGAAGGAACAGGCTCTTGACAGTGATGCAGAAAGCTTGTAATGTTGCGGTTGTGGGGATGTAGCTCAGCGGGAGAGCACCGCGTTCGCAACGCCTTTCAGGCTCTTTAAAAACAATAACTTACGACTCACTCCTAATAATTTCACGCCATTTCGTTTCATTTGATTCTGTTTGATCACGCCTCGTTTTGAATTCTGTTAGCTGGGATTTTATTGTGTGGCTGATCTAACATAATTAGGCTGGCCTCCCAAACCCACTTTTGTCAAGAGCATCAATCTCTACTTTCCGAAATCACCTCGACACAATCAGGAGCATCATAACTAGCCTTGTTGACCTTGGGACTTACCGGCTCCGCTACCATTTCCTCCCACAGATAGATAGGGACACAGCAGAGGCTTCAACAGTTCCGGGTCTTTCATCTCCGGGTCCAGCCATAAATCATAGTCTTCCGGCTTGAGAATCACCAGCATCCGATCATGGATCGGCTCCATGATCTCGTTGGCGTCAGTCGTCAGGAGCGTGCATGATTCGGTCACTTCACCGTCCGGTGCGGTCCATCGCTCCCAAAGACCTGCAAAAGCAAAGGGGCCTCTATCAGCCATCCGAAAAAGATAAGGCTGTATTCCGACTTTCCCCTTTTTCCACTGGCAAAAGCCTTCTGTGAGACCAGGCACCTTCGGGACTTGAACGCAGCCCTGAAAGCGGCTTTCTCCGCGGCACTCTCGCCCCTGGCGTTGATCATCTTCTGTCCTATTGAGGCATCCTTGGCCCAGAAGGGGATGAGTCCCTATCTAACGAGTACCAGCCGTCGTTGAAGCGTCTCCCGGTCCACTCGGATCACCGCCACCATCTGCGTGGGGGCAATGTTGTAATGAGGCCCTAAATCGGGGACTTCTTCGAGCCAGAATCGCTCAGCTAGGCCCTGTCCCGGCGTCATTCAACACGAATCGTCCGCACATTTTGGCTCCCGTGAGAAAGAACTCTTCCCCGAACCATAACATAATGTATTATAAAGCACTTGTGCAATCCGAGGAGGTATTATGACCCTGACCAAAGCGGACATAGCCCAAAAAATCGCTGACGACTGCGGATTCATGAAAGGAGAAGCAGCCGAGGTCTTGGAGAAGGCTCTGGACATAATCAAGAAACGGCTCATCGCCGGAGAAGACGTGATGATCTCCGGTTTCGGAAAGTGGTCGGTGAGATCCAAGCACGCCCGTCGCGGCAGGAACCCTCAGACTGGTCAAGAGATAGTCCTCGATGCCCGGAGAGTAGTGACTTGGAGTTATTCGCCGGTGTTGAAGAACGTGGTGAATGAGAAGAGAGAAGCCGGTAAGAAACCGTCGCAAATTTCTTAAGGAAAGGGAACCGTCGGTTTGCGGGATGAGACGAGAGTACTGAAACAGTAAACGCTCCTGTGGGCCGGGTCGCCAAGATCCGACAAGGCCGAGCGCAGAGTAAGATACGAGATCAGATTATGACCATTGAATCCATCGGAACCCCCGCACTCTATCTTGGCTTCACTCTAGTTGTCGTTGTCCTCCTAGTGGCGGACTTTTTTTTACTAAAGGCCCAAGGCGCTCACCGGGTGAGTCTGAAGGAGGCAGCCGCGTGGTCTTTGGTGTGGATAGCAGTGGCACTGGCATTTTGCGGGTGGTTCTGGTGGTATCTGGATGTACGTTTCCCACGAGAGATAGCCAACGAGAAGGCACTGGAATATCTCACCGGCTACCTGATCGAGAGATCGCTCGCTGTGGACAACGTGTTTATATGGATCATCATATTCAACTTCTTCGCAGTGCCTAGAGAGTTCCAGAAACAAGTGCTGCTCTACGGAGTGCTTGGCGCGATCATAATGCGGGCCGTGATCATCTACGTGGGCGCTCTGCTGCTCGCTAGTTTCCACTGGATTCTTTATGTCTTTGGCATATTCCTCCTGCTCACCGGTGTCAAAATGCTGGTGTTCGGCGATCACGAGACAGACCTGGAGAAGAACCCGGTTCTGCGCTGGATGCGTAGGCACATGAAAATCACAGAGAACCACCACGGGGGAAAGTTTTTTGTAGTGAGGGAAGGGGTACGCTACGCCACGCCCTTGTTCGTTGTGTTGGTACTGGTGGAAGTCAGCGACCTCATCTTCGCGGTGGACTCCATTCCAGCGATTTTTGCGATAACCGACGACCCATTCATCGTCTTCACCTCTAACATCTTCGCTATTTTGGGGCTGCGGGCCATGTATTTTCTTCTTACGGACATGGCGGACCGCTTTCATCTGCTCAAGTACGGACTCGCTGTCGTTCTTATGGCCATTGGCGTGAAAATGCTCCTGTTAGACATCTACAAGATTCCGGTATGGATCGCCTTGGTCATTGTTGCGTTAATTCTGTTGGTCTCGGTAGTTGCGAGCCTGATCGCGCCGGGTCGCGTGGAACCGAGAGACGGGGTAAAACCCTGAAGAATCGGAATTGAGCATGGTTATGCGTAAATGGTTCGTTGATACGAGTTTCTTCCTGAAGGGCAAATCGTTGGGGAAGGCAATTGTCCTCCCATTCCAACGATTTGCGGCCATCCAGGCATCGAGCGGTATAGCACTCCTTGTAGCAGCGATCACCGGCTTCATCTGGGCCAATACGCCCCTTGCTTCCTCTTACCAGACGCTGTTCCACACGGAGATCGCCATCGGAATCGCCGGGAGCGCTTTCGAACGCTCAATCCATTTCTGGATCAACGAAGGGCTGATGACGATATTCTTCTTTCTGGTCGGATTGGAGATCAAACGAGAGATGCTGGTTGGCGAACTCTCTTCGTTTCGCAAGGCCGTACTGCCTGCCGTAGCCGCTCTGGGAGGCATGGTTGTTCCCGCTGGGCTCTACCTTCTTCTGAACCACAGCACATCCGCTGCCTCCGGCTGGGCCATCCCTATGGCTACGGACATCGCCTTTGTAGTTGGAGCGTTGGCACTGGTGGGACGTGGCTTACCTTTATTTCTTCCTGTTTTCCTCGTGAGCCTTGCGATCTTCGACGACCTGGGAGCTGTGATGGTAATAGCCTTGTTCCACGTAGGTGATCTGCAAGCCTATTTCCTGGTATTTGCCGGTTTAGTCCTGGTTGTCCTGGTCTTGTTCAACATTCTGGGGTTTCGGTGGCCCCTGCCATACTTGATTCTAGGGATTCTTCTCTGGGTCTGCACCTATTTGTCGGGAGTCCATCCTACTATCGCAGGAGTCGTTCTGGCTCTGACTATCCCGGCACGATCTGGATGGAGCACAGGCCAATTTGCAGAGGCGGCGCGTACCGCTCTCCGTGGCTTCGTCCCGGAAGGAGATCACCCGTACTCGCTCCATCTCAGTGAGCAGAATCAGGCAGTAGTAGTGCAGCTAGGAGATCTGTTGGAGAGAGTCGAACCGCCTCTCCAACGCATCGAGAGAACTCTCCACCCATACGTCTCCTTCGGAGTGATGCCCCTCTTTGCTCTCGCAAACTGCGGCATCCCCGTAGATGGATCAGTCCTGTGGGATTCGGTGAGCAGTCCCCCTTCGTTAGGCATCCTGCTCGGTTTGTTCGTGGGCAAGCAAGTGGGAGTGTTCGTATCCACGTGGCTTTTCATACGAAGCGGACTGGGAGTGATGCCCGAAGGTACAGCCTGGAAGCAACTGTACGGCGGAGCACTGTTATGCGGGATCGGCTTTACCATGTCTCTTTTCATTGCAGATCTGTCGTTCACGGAGCAGTATCTTCGCGAAGTGGTGAAAATCACCATTCTGTTGGCTTCGTTGGCATCTGGATTGGCGGGCATCTTCATGCTTTGGATAAGCCGCAATAGTAGAGCCGCCGAAAAGACCACGTGAATTTGGCTGCCGCGTTGATGGCAATCACAGGGAATCTTCTGCTGCAATGGTTTGGAGACCGCTAAGCATGCCCCATCTCGAAATAATTGAAATTCTCGCCATAGGTCTTCTTGCGGCACTGGTCCTTGGCTTTATCAGTCATCGGCTCAAACTGTCTCCGATAGTGGGTTATTTGGTTGCGGGAATTCTTGTGGGACCTCACACACCGGGGTTCGTCGCCGATCCAAATCTTGCGGGGCAACTGGCCGAAGTCGGGGTCATCCTGCTCATGTTCGGTGTGGGGCTGCACTTCGATTTGACAGATCTCCTAAGCGTCAAAGGGATCGCTGTTCCGGGTGCCATCGTACAAAGCCTGATTGTGACGGCCATAGGTACATCCGTGGCCTTGGCTTTCGGTTTATCGCTAGGCACCGGAATGGTGCTTGGTCTGGCGCTTGCGGTGTCCAGCACAGTCGTAATGGTGCGGTGCCTCTCGGATAATAGACTGCTCGATACCGTCCACGGTCATGTTGC
>Ga0172371_10014068_pt1 | contig 10346 bp, 6 predicted proteins | sample Lak12m_FD_114543 | JGI IMG/M metagenome (GOLD analysis project Ga0172371, IMG submission 114543) | Freshwater microbial communities from Kabuno Bay, South-Kivu, Congo - kab_022012_12m | ecosystem: Environmental > Aquatic > Freshwater > Lake | place: Democratic Republic of the Congo: South-Kivu... | reverse complement strand
CCGGGTGATGATTTTCCCGTTGCCTTCGGCATAGCGGTTAAACCCGGTTGTTTTGCCCAGCGTAGTTGTGGTTCTGTTGGTAAGTTCCACATCCACGGTATAAATTCCTTCCACCGCTACCCCTGAGATTCCTTCAACAATACCACGGATGTAACCGTGGGTAATGGCCGGATAACCCTGGAGCTCCAGCATCACCGCCTGGCCCGGCTTTACCCCCGCAGCTTCGGCTGCAGGGCAGAACATCCTGGCTGAGAGCTGTGTACCGTTTTGAGGAAGGATGGTCATGACTACCTGGCCGGGACTTACCTGTTGCCGCTCTTCCCACAGTTCCGAAAACTGTACACTGCCGCTCACCGGCGACCGCATGAGGTATTTTTCTTCCCATAACTGCAACTCGCCCAGGAGACGTTCGCAGGCCCTTGCAACCTCCTGGTATAAGTGTTCCTGCATCTTGCGATGTTCCCAACAGAGTTCCGTCCGTTGTTTCCTGCTGTCGTGGAGTTTCAGCTCATTTTCGAGCGATAGTGTTTTTGCTTTTTCGACTTCCATTTTCCCGCTAAGCACCTCTATTTCGACGCGCTCCATCTCCGCATCGGAAATTAAGCCCGATTGATGGAGCGTGGTGTTGCGCGCGAGATCGGCTTCCTTCCTGTCGAGGGAAGCTTCAAGAAATCTCTCCAGGGTCTTCAGGTGTTCGGCAAAAGATAAGTAGATTTGACCTGCTTCCCGGTTTGCTGCGATTTGATCGGTAAATTCTTTGCTATGCGAATGAATTTCAAGGCGCTGCAGACTTGCCACCAGTTCCTGGTAGGTGTTTTGAAGGCTTCCCAGCCCATAAAGTTGGGGAGGTACGGTATTTACAAGTGCAGCCGTATCTTGTTTGTCGAAAGCCATACGAAGCTTTTCGAGCATGCGCGTCAATGCCAGGTACTCGGACTCACCGACCGGGTTTTCGATCAGGGCCAGCAAATCACCTTTTTCCACCAGGTCCTTGTCGGCAACAAACAACCTTGAGATGCTTCCTCCCGTGCCGGGATAGATATTAACATAGGCATGGCTGTTGAAAAGACGGAACGATCCGGTGGATTCTTCGGGAATTTCGACAAGCAGTCCCGTGATGCAAAGTGCGGCCAGGCTGAGCCCGACAAACAGCGTACTTAAGGTTATCAGCTTTGCAGGAGGTACACGCAAGATCTCCCCTATTTGCGAATCATTTAAGTTGGGGTTCATAATCGATTTCCATTTGGCTGCTGACTAAGTTGAAGTAAATACCTCCCCGGGTCAGGAGTTCCTGGTGTGTACCCGTTTCGATGATTTTACCACGATCCATCACCAAAATGTGATCGGCATTTTTGATGGTGCTTAGGCGGTGGGCTATCACCAGCACAGTCCGTTGCCTGATGAAAGCATTCAGATTATTTAGGATGGATCGCTCGTTATAAGCATCAAGCGCATTGGTGGCTTCATCGAGGAGCAGGAAGTCGGGATCTTTATACAGGGCGCGGGCAATGAGCAATCGCTGCTTCTGACCCTGGCTCAGGTTACGGCCGTTTGGACCGACCACGGTATGATAGTTCCCGGGCATTTGTCCGATATAATCACTAATATTGGCCATTTCGGCAGCATTTACCATTCGCTTCAAATCGGGTTCATCATCGTTCATGGTGATGTTGTTGATGATGCTGTCGGTAAAGATGAATCCATCCTGCAGTACGGCGCCGCATTTGCTGCGCCACAGCGTTTTATCAACGACCTCTAATCCCAACCCGCCAACAGTGATGTTGCCCCTGGTAGCTTTATAAAAGCCCAGTAGCAGCTTAAGCAGGGTGGTTTTTCCACAACCGCTGGGACCAACAATTGCGGTTACTTTGCCCTCGGGAATATCGAGGCTGATGTTGTGGAGCACGAAATTTTTTTCGTCACCATCATAGCTAAAGGAGACATTCTTTAGCCTGATGGTGCGGTCGTCGGGCAGAAATGAAAGCGATTGCCCGGCATTGCCGGCAGGATGGTCTTCCAAAACTTCACCCAGCCGCGAGAGGCTCAGTCGGGCTTCCTGGTACGACCGGGCCATCACAACAAGTTGTTGTACCGGGCTATTGAGCTGACCCAGGATAAAGATCACGGCCATCATCATTCCTAAGGTCATGGTCCCCTTTGTTACGGCTATGGCGGCAATAAAGATGATCGCCAGATTTTTGGCCTGATTTATCAGTACGGCTCCTGAACTTTGGTACTGGTCGATCGACAAACCACCGACATTTACGTTAAACAGTCGGGCCTGAATATTTTCCCATGCGCTGCGTTTCTGTTGTTCAGCATTGGCAAGTTTAATATCTGCAATGCCGGAAACCAACTCTACAATTTTAGCATGATTTTCGGAATAGCATCCAAAACGTTTAAAATCGAGCCGGCTACGCTTCTTCATAAACAGCAGCACCCAGCCTGTGGAGAGCATAAATCCCATAACGAACACGGCAAAAATCAGCAGGTTGTACATCAACAGTGCCGTACCGAATACCAGCACATTCATCGCGAAATAGAGACCAGAAATAAAAGTTGTGGTAAGAAAATATTCGACGCGCTTCTGGTCCCCGATGCGCTGGATGATGTCGCCGAGATGCCGTGTTTCGAAGAAGCTTAAGGGCAGGCGGATCAATGCCCGGATAAAGTCGGATATCACCGAAATATTCACCCTTGAATTGACGTGCAGCAAGATCCGGTTTCTCACGAATTCCACACTGAGTTGCGAGCTGAACAGGACGAGTTGCGCGAGCAGAATAATCGTAATCATACCGGTATTCCGCTGATGAATGCCAAGGTCAACGATGGTTTGGGTAAGAAAAGGAACGGTAAGTTGTAAAAATGTGCCAAGCAGAACCCCGAGGATAAGTTGAACGATAAATTTCCGATAGAGTTTAAAATATGGGAACAAATACCTGATCCCGAATTTTTGTTCGCTTTCGTTAAGGTCGTTCCGGAAAATTTCGGGCGTAGGCTCAAGGAGCAGGGCTATACCAAGCTGCTGGCCGGAAGCGATCCAGCCCCGGAGAAATTCATCTTTGCGATAACGAATCTCACCGTAAGCCGGATCAGTGATGTTAACTTTATGCTTGCCAGCCTTTTCGACAACAACAAAATGGCGTTGTTCCCAATGGATTATACATGGGAGATGCGAATCCGACACCAGTTGTTCAAATGCAAGTCTCACACCTGATGCCCTAAAGCCTAACTTTTCCGCTGCCTTACAAATACCATACAATGAAACCCCTTCCCTGGAGGGAGCGCATAAGGGGCGAAGGGATTTCAGGGTATGGCTCAGGCCATAATGCCTTGAAATGGCCAGTAAGCATGCGGGACCGCAGTCCTTCTTGTCGTGTTGTAAAAACCTGTTTCTCATGACTATAGAAGTAGACGATGAAAATACTATCCATTATCTCCCCCAATTGGTGGTGGTGGTGGCGTGGTACCAGGGTCAGTTCCATCTCCGTCGCCGCCGATAATTTTTTTCATCATTTCGTCATCTAGCAAGTTGTCATCCAATGCAAATAATTTAGTTTCCATGTTTTTGAATGTTAAGTTTGTAATTTTGTGATTTGTGATTTGAATTTTGAAATTTGAGGTTTGTGATTTGAAATTTGTGATTTGAATTTTGAGATTTGAGATTGAGGAGTCTCTGGTTACTTAATGGAAAAAAATGAGTTTTGTCACATGTTTTTTAACAAAAAAGTTGAAAATAATTTTAGGATAATTGTTTTAGAAAGCAGAAGATGGTGAAAATCAACCAGATAGCATGGACTATTATATTGATGATTTTTTTTGTTAGCGCGGCAGTAAATGCACAGGAGATTGCTGCCACCGACAGTTTTAATTATTACTATGTTCAAAAGAACTATTCAAAAGCACTTGAATTTTGGACTCCTGTTGGAGTGGGTTGCAAAGATTTTGAAATGATAAAAAATGCAGGGAATTGTTATTATTATCTTTGCAACTATGAGGAAGCTCTCAAATATTATTTTATTGCTAATGCCCAGCTTACAAATAAAGATACCGTTAACCAGATTAGTATCTTGATAAATATTGGAAATTCTTATGAAAATCAGGGTTCGTTTCAGAAGGCCAGAGAATATTTATTCAAAGCCAGAGCATTCAATGTGAAACATCCTTGTGAGCATGAATCACGTCTTGATTTAAGCCTTGGTCAAGCTTATTGCAATGCTAATATGCTTGATTCAGCTGAAGTGTTCATGTTATTGGCGCTTGATTCGTATAAAAGGCAATATGGAGAAGGAAGTGAAAGGATGTTATATATTTATGAAAACCTGATAAAGTTTTACAATAAAACAGCATCCTCAAATAAAGCTATTTACTATGGAAAGCTTGGTCTTAAATTATGTACCCAATTATTCAATCAAAATCCCTGGTGGCTTTTCACATTTAACTATAACCTTGGTATCGTTTATTATGGAGATAAAAATTGGGACAAGTCTATTCCCTACTTTAACGCAGCCTTAAGTAATATTAATGATAATAACAAAGCCTTTAAACCATATATTGAAACAGCTTTGGCATATTGCTATACTAAATCGGGAATTATTTTTTCTGATTTGTATTTTATTTCTGACTGCAACGAAACGGGTAAGTTGGATACCACTGCCTATGCTTATTATTTAAATTATTATGGAAAATTTATGGCAAACCAGAAGAAGGATACTGCTGCTTCTAACAAATATTATAGGAAAGCATTGTTTTTACTTCAGCATAAATATGGGCGTTACCATGATGGTATAAAAGACATGTATATTATTCTGGGTTTCGGGAATTCCTTGAGACACCGCTCAGATTCATCCCTGTACTATTACCAGCGTGCATTGTATTGCCAGTTCCCGGAAGTTGATACCAATGATTATGCTTCCAATCCAACCGATTTGCGTCTTGCCAATACCTGGCTTTTGGACCTGACCGGTCGTAAGTTGAAAGCGCTTAACAGCCTCCGGCAGCAGCATAATCTACCCGATTCCACGTTTGCCATCAACAGCCTGATTATAACCAACAGCGATTATTACAGGCGCTGCCTGGAGATGCTGTTGCGCGACAAGACTTTCCTTGCCGACCAGTTGAACATTCTGCGTGAGGATATCCGGCGCTATATGCTCATGGGAATGGAAGCCTGTTATTCGATGTACACCGCCACCAACAACCGTTATTATTTCGAAAAAGGACTTGAGTTTTCCGAATCAGGCAAATACCTGCTTGTAAAAAGTATGATGGACAGCAAAGCCAACAAGCAACAGCTCCCCGAAAAGATAGTACAAGCCGATGCAGAACTTTTTAGCCGGATCAACAGTCTGCAGATGCTGATTGTCCGTCAGCAGGAACAATCGGGCAATGCGGATACAGAAGAGAGCGAAATGCTGAACAGCCGGCTTTTCAAATTGATCCTCAGGAAAGATTCGCTAAGAAACGTGATACTCAGCCAATTTCCGGGCTATCACCGGCAACTGGCCCCGCAATTGTCGATGGATGAGATACAGAGCCAGCTTGACCGGCATGAGGTGCTGATTGAGTACTTTTACCAGGATTCGGTTCTTCATACCTTATGTCTTACATCTGCCGGTATAGCCTGGAAACGTATAAATGGCGGAAGCACGCTCAAAACTGCCATCCGGCGGGTATCAGGTTTTTGTAATCCAACGGAAGAAAACAACATCTCCAAAACGGAATATATCCATAATGCCACCTTTCTGACCCCTGTTTTACTTGGTATTGCAGATAGCCTGAATCCAACAGCCAGCCATTACCTGCTGGTCCCTGACGGTGAGCTTACTTTTTTGCCCTTTGAGACTTTACTCACCGGCCCGGCTGACGAATTTACACCCTACAGCAGTATGCCATACGTGTTGTTTGGGCATACTGTCGGTTATTATTATTCGATACGTTTTCTTGACGATCCGGGAATAAATAATCCAAACCGGGCCAGGGGATTTCTGGCTATCGCTCCCGGTTTTGGAAACAGCAGTTCCATGGCATCACGCGATGGGGTTATTCCCATCGGGGAGGCGAGCGAGGAAGCGGAACAACTGCAGGAAATGTTGAGAGGGGAGCTGCTCAGGGGTAAAAATGCAACTCTCGAAAATCTGCTCAGGCATATTCCGGGCAAGGACATCCTTCACTTTGCTACCCATGCCGAATTCGATGCCGCTCATCCCTTCGCCTCACGGCTTATGTTGTTTACCGACTCAGCAACAAATGAACCGCAACCGCTTTACGCTTCGGAGATTTGCAGTATGGAACTTGATGCAAGGCTGGCCGTACTGAGCAGTTGCAATACGGGTAACGGACAGGTGCTCAACGGTGAAGGCGTGATAAGCCTGGCGTGGGCTTTCAGTTATGCAGGCTGCCAGAGTGTGGCGATGTCACTGTTCCCTTTGGACGACGGTAGTGCCCGCCGGATCATGACATCCTTTTATCATCACCTCAGGGAAGGCAGGCCGAAAGATGAATCACTCAGAATGGCCAAGATGGAATTCATCTTGGGGATGGTACCTGCCATGACACATCCCCGGTATTGGGCAGGAATTCTGGTATCTGGTGATCAGCAGGCCATATTTGACAACCACCGGCAAAGGAATGGTATTCTCCTGGCATCAATATTTCTGGCTGGCCTGGTTTTGATGGGAAATTTGGTGAGGAAACGACTGAAGAGAAAGTTTTAAGGGGTAAGGGGTATGGTTTGGGTTCCGGGTAGTTTGGAGCCGTGATAAAAGTTAATTCCGTGTGTAGTTTACCTGCCTGAAACCATGGCAATTGTTAAGATTTGCAAATGCCAGACAATGAAATCCCTTCATTGTAAGGAGAGTTTAAGGGCCGAAGGGATTCCAGAGTGTGGCTGAGGCCATAATGCCTGTAAATGGCCTTTTAACAAGCGGGATCGCTGTTTTTCTGATCGTATTGAAAGGTTGTGATAAATATTTACTTTAGCTAAGAGTTGTTTTTATTACTTAATGTAAAAAAATGAGTTTTGTCACATGTTTTTTAACAAAAAAGTTGAAAATAATTATAGGTTAATTATTTTAGAAAGCAGAAGATGGTGAAAATCAACTGGATAACACGGAATATTATTTTGATGATTTTTTTTGTCAGCGCAGCTGCAACTGCGCAGGAAATGGCAGCCACTTCAGCATTGGATTGCATGTTTTTCGAATTTTAGCTTTGTACATTTGTGAGCTGAAATTTGAGTTGTTTTTATTACTTAATGGAAAAAAATGCGTTTTGTCACATGTTTTTTAACAAAAAAGTTGAAAATAATTTTAGGATAATTATTATCGAAAGCAGAAGATGATGAAAATCAACCGGATAACACGTGCCGTCCCTTAGTTGAGCTGCCCGCCAGTTGGCGGGCAATTCAGCGCTGGGTTTATCAGCAAGCGCTAAATATTTATGAAAACCTGATTGTTTATACCTGACTTCATTTTTGTCCTTTTTTCAGGTCGGATAGTAGTTTCAGCGCTTGTTCCCTGAAATAGTCTTTCTGGTTTTTTACAATGTTTTCCAAAAGTTTTGTGGTTTCTTGTTGATTGCCCTGGGCCAGATAAGCCAGTGCCAGGTACCACCGGGCTTCATACTGCTGATCGGTACTGCTGTCGGAAACCATTTTAAGGTATTCAACTGATTTGGCATAATTACCTATTTCGAGGTAACACAGCCCCAGGTAGAAATCGGTGATCTGCCATGACGACTCACGTGCTGCTAAAAATGAAGTGATTGCCTGTTTATAATTGCCGGCTTTGTAGAGTTGCATCCCTTTGTTCAAATGGGATACCGAGTCGCCGGATTGCCTGAAAGCAATAATAAAGTTATAATGTGTGTAGTATTTATCGAATAAAGCTTTATAATCAGGCGCCTCATTATTTCTGACAAGTACAAAAATTGCCAGTGCAAGCAATACGAGAGCTGCTGAAGCCAGCAGCATAATTCTTGCATTTCTCCATCCGCTTTTAATAAGGGTTAGTTCCTTTTTTTGTTGCCGGCGATAATCGAGCCTGGCCTGTTCGACCACATCAAGAAAATCGAATTGATCCTTTTTATCCAGTGTTTCGTAAAGACCTTTCATAATCCTGTATTCTTCGGCCAGGACAAGATTCGTTTTTAACGCTTCCTGAAATTGAGCTGATTGCTCTCCATCTAAATTTCCGTTCAGGAAATCTTCGATCATTTCTTGATTATCATTTTTCATTGCTCAGATATTTAAAGTCCTTATGGCTCTTAATCAATTTTATTAAATTTCGCATGCAGATGTGTTTTTTGTTTCTTGCAATATGGGGATTGCTTAGTTTAAATTTTTCAGCAATGTCTGCATAAGAGATATTCTGCTTCCTCATTTTGATGATTTCCTGGCATTGAGGCAATAAACACACGAAGCATTTGTAAAAGAGTAAAAAGCGTTTTTCATCCAAAGACGATTCGATCCAGTTGTGTTCCTCATCCGGCAGTGTGTATATATCAACGTTTGCTGGCATTCGATTCCCCCAATCCTTGTAAAGGCATAGCCAGATATGCTTACAGATCGCAAAAAAATACGTACTCAATTGGCTCGTAAGCACAAAGTCTTCTTTTTGAACACTTTCATAAAGAAGGAGCATGCCTTCCTGCATTACGTCTTCGGCTTCTGATACTGTACCACCGGTCCTGTACACGTAATTGCTTATTGACTGGAAATTTAAGCTATAGAAAGAACGAATTGCTTGATTATCCTTTTTACGGAATCCATCGATATACTCAAAATCACTAAATCCTTGTTTTTGCATGAGAATTCACCTTGATACAAGCGCAAAGGTAGCCGGATTTACATGTGATCTTTCAAATGTTAATGGTAAAATGGGTGATTTGTCACATACTTTTAAACATTATTTAACATTCATTAACGATTTAAGGCCTTTTTGGTTAAATTAAGGAGATACTCTTCAATCTACGTTTACCATCTTATTATTAACATTAACAAGGCTTTAGCTTACCAAACCTGCATTTTAAGTGGTGCCGTACCTGGAAGTTACAAAAAAAGATCATGGGAATATATGATTGTAAGATTGTTTAAACTTTTGATGATTTCACTTTATTCCACAATCAGTTTTCCATTTTCATCCAATCCTTTTTGGTTGAAAATCCTGTAAACATAATTTCCTGCAGGCAAAGCCGAAATGTCGATGGTTTGCTGGTTAGTGGTTAAACTGGTTTTAAGAACTGTTTTGCCTGAGATATCTGAAAGGTGAAACTCTGCCGTAGAATACACCATACTGAACTCAATTGAAACCTGGCTGGTGGCAGGATTGGGAAAAACAATGGCTTCGGTGGATTTTAGTCCAGGATCATCATTTGTACTTGTAAACAACCCTTCGCCATTGGTTTTGATAAAAAGCAGCTCCATGTAATTCCAGTTAACCGGTGGTGCAGGACTCCATGCGCCGAAAATAATTATTTCATCGTCAGGGGTGGTTTTCATCACAAAGGCATCATATTTGCTATCACCATTTCCGATATAGCGTTCCCAGATAACATCAAGTTCTGGAGTAAGCTTAATAAGTCTGATATAAGAAGGTTCAAGCTGAGGTATTTGCTGAATGTCAATATTATGATTGCTACAGATCAACAGGTTGCCATCCGGCAAATAGTCAAGAGAATTTCTATATGCTGTATTGTCAGCTGTATCCGAACCTGGAGAAGTGGCAAATAATTTTTGATCGAGCACTGTACCATCGATTTTCATTTTCATAATACCTAGTCGTATCGGGGGATCACCGCCATTTATATCAGACCATGTTCCAGAAAGATAAATAACAGAATCGTTAATTGGCAATGCAGTAAAATAAAAAAGGAAATTATTTGCCAAAAGTGAAAAGGATTTAACATCTAACTTTTTATTATAGTTGTACAAAAAACCTCCCCAGCCATATCCTTGCAAAAGATTGATGAATGTGAATACATAAAAGTCATCATGATTGGTTGTTTGAATAAAATCAAACGGAATTTGTACACAAACACTCTCATCATCGTGTTCCAGTGCAAGAAGCTTACCATTTTTTGAAATCTCCGCATAAAAACATGTGATCACACTTCCACCATCCCCTGTTGAGGCAAGGTATATAAACGTTTCACCAATATATTTTACTTGTCCATGACTAATATCATTAATATAATTTATCGATCCTATGTTAAGTTCATAATTGCCTATCAGATTGAGTTGCATATCCATTTTTTGCATAAGGATGTAAGGGTATGTTTGTCCCGGAAGGTTTTTCTGGCCCCAGCCAAATACATACAAAGTGTCGTCAACATCCAATATGTGTGTG
>Ga0172371_10014067_pt1 | contig 10346 bp, 9 predicted proteins | sample Lak12m_FD_114543 | JGI IMG/M metagenome (GOLD analysis project Ga0172371, IMG submission 114543) | Freshwater microbial communities from Kabuno Bay, South-Kivu, Congo - kab_022012_12m | ecosystem: Environmental > Aquatic > Freshwater > Lake | place: Democratic Republic of the Congo: South-Kivu... | reverse complement strand
TGCAAAAACCGGGGCCGCTTTCTGAAACCATGCCCGGCCACCAGGGAATACCGCTGCTGCGACTACCAGGTCCTCAATGTGGGGATGAATTGCCCCATGGACTGCGTGTACTGCATCCTTCAGGCCTATCTCAACAATCCCTGGCTTTCCTTCTTCGTGAACAGCGATGATCTGCTTGCCGAGCTGAAAACCGCCCTGTGCGAGAATCAGCAGGCCTTCCATCGCATCGGCACCGGCGAATTCACCGACAGCATGGCCTTGGACACGATTACCGGCTTAAGCCGGATCCTGATCGGATTTTTTAAGGACAAAACCAACGCGGTGCTTGAGCTGAAATCCAAGGCCGTAGCCCACGATCACCTGAAAAACCTGCAACACGGCGGCCGCACCATCATGGCCTGGTCCTTGAACAGCCCGGCGATCATGACCAGGGAAGAGCTGCGCACCGCGAGCCTCGACGAACGCCTGAACGCTGCGGCCCAATGCGCCGGGTGGGGCTACCGGCTGGCCTTCCACTTCGACCCGATCATCTATCATCCCGGCTGGGAAGAGGGCTACCGGGAAACCATCAGGCGTCTCTTCTCCGCAGTGCCGGCGGCAAGCATCGCCTGGATCAGCATGGGGGCCTTGCGTTTTCTTCCGGCCCTTAAGGGCATCGCCACCGCCAGATTTCCGGGCTCGCGCTTTTTCCATGAGGAATTCGTTCTGGGGCTTGACAACAAATTCCGCTATTTCCGCCCCCTCAGAGTCAAAATGTACCGGCATCTGATTGCGGAGCTAAGCCGTCATCTTAATCCGCAAACCTGCCTTTATCTGTGCATGGAAAGCGACGAAGTCTGGCAAGAGGCTTTCGGCTATGCCCCGGCGGAAAAAGGCGGCCTGCCGGCCATGCTCGATCGGGCGGCCGGCACGAAATGTCGCTGACCGGCATCCGCCCTGATTGCCGGTTGATTTTTACCCGTCTTGCTCTTACTATGTGCATATTCCGGCGGTAAATCCGGACGGGTCGCGCAATCCCAGGTTCTGACCAACCTTCCACCAGTCAAGGAGAAAAAATGATCAACAAAGTCATCCTCATCGGCAATCTCGGCAAGGATCCGGAAGTACGGTATTCCCAGAGCGGCTCGGCCGTGGCCAACTTCAATATCGCCACCACGGAATCGAGAAAAAAGGCCGACGGGAGCAGGGAAGAGCTGACCGAGTGGCACCGGATCGTGGCCTTTGGCCGGCTTGCGGAAATCTGCGGCGAGTATCTTGCCAAAGGCTCCAAGGTCTACATCGAAGGCCGGATCCAGACCCGCAAATGGGACGACAAGGACGGCAACACCCGCTACACCACGGAAATCGTGGCCAACGAGATGAAGATGCTCACCCCCAAAGGCAGCGGTGGCGGAGATGCCTACCAGAACAGGCAGCAGGATGATCCCTTTGCCGGGCAATCGTCAATGGGGGATGATGTGCCGTTCTAACGAGTCAGGGACATAACGATGGACTACTACAAATTGCTGGGGGTGGAAAAATCCGCCTCGGCGGACGAGATAAAAAAAGCCTATCGCAAGCTGGCCCTCAAGTATCATCCGGACCGGAACAAAGGGAACAAGGAAGCCGAGGAACAGTTCAAGAAGGTCAGCGAGGCTTATGCCGTCCTTTCGGATAAAGAAAAGCGCCAACAATACGATTCGTTCGGCGCGGCCGGCTTCCAGCAGCGTTATTCTCAGGAGGACATCTTCCGGGGCGCCGACCTTGGCGATATCCTGCGGGAATTCGGAATCAATTTCGGCGGCGGCCGGGCCTCTTTCCGGACTTCTGGCCGGGGTGGCGCCGGGATATTCGAGGACATGTTCGGCCAGGGCGGGGGACAGCATGGTTTTCACGAATTCCGCCAGCCGCCGGTCAAGGGCTCCGACCTTTCCCTGGAGCTGCCGATCAGCCTGAATGAAATCCTGACCGGCGCGGAGAAAACGATTTCCCTTGGCCGGGGCGGCGCGACGGACAAGGTTTCCGTCCGCATCCCAGCCGGGATCGAAAGCGGGAAGAAACTTCGGGTGGCGGGCAAGGGTTCGCCCTCCCCCATGGGCGGGTCTCCGGGGGACCTCTATCTGGTTATCCGAGTGGAGGCCCACCCGGACTTTGTCCGGGAGGGAGCAGACCTGATCGCGGATACCCAGATTCCTTTCAGCACCGCGATCCTTGGCGGCGAAATCGCGGTGCCCACCCTGGAAGGCAAGAAGCTAAAGGTAAAGGTGCCTCCCGGCAGCCAGCCCCAGGCCAAACTCCGCCTGCGCAAACACGGCCTGCCCGACGGCAGCGGCGCTCGGGGCGACCTGCTGGTTAAAATCGCGGTGGCGGTGCCGAAAGAGCTTTCGGAGGCGCAAAAAGAGCTGGTTGCAAAGCTCAAAGAAGCCGGCCTGTAAGCTACCACGCCTTAATGTCGCAAAATATTGCCATAATATTTGCCTGACAATCCCCATATTCATTGAAGCCCCACCATGAAAACGGCGGTGAGCACCGCAAGAAGCGGAGGCATGGGGCGGTTGGCCTGGGCAACCGGCATCAGATCAGGATGCCGACAAACATGGTGGACATCCGGAAGACATACGTGCCGGGCAGGCCGCCCCGCATGATGATGTCATCCTCGATCCGGGTGAGAATTTTGGTCATTATCACTTCATAACCCATGTTGAGGTAGCCCCCCTCTCCCGCCTCGTTCGTCATAAAAAGCAACCGCCCCTCCCGGTCCTTGTAAGTCTTGAGCCGCCAGTTCACCTGGCTTAAATTGTGATGCAGCCTTTGCAGGCGTTCGAGCGGAATCTGCATTCCGCTGACCAGCACCTTGCCTTCCCGCACGTCGTAGGCCTCGCGGATGCTCTTCCACAGCCCGAGGCAAAGCAGATATACCCGGTCCGGCTCCCGGGGGGCGGCCTGAAAAGCAGCGGTCAGAATTTCGTGGGATGGCTTGTAAGCATAAACCTGCTCCCCGGTGGGCAGGGGCGCGAAGATGGATTCGATCTTTTGCCGCCTTTTCTCGATATCCTTCTCATACTTGGGGTTCTTGGCGTAGAGCCGTTTGGTGAATTCCCGCAAGGAATACTGATACTGCTTGACATGACTTTGGATAATGGCCACATCGGTGGGGGTGAGAAAATCCCGCACCCCGCCACCTCCGCCGTATCCCCCGCAGGCCGCAAGCCAGGGGAGAAGAAAAGCGTAGAGGGCAAGGGCGCCAAACCGGCGGAAACAACCGGGCCTCGACCTGAATTTCTCCGCCGGGGGACAACGCCAGCGCAAACTAATCAGTCGCTTGCCTCCTCTATCTTTCAACCTTGCCCCCGTCCGTTAAACGCCGGTGAGTTTTTTCAAAGCTTCCCGGTAGCGGGAGGCGGTTTTTTCGATGATCTCGGCGGGCAGTTTCGGCGGAGGCGGGGTCTTGCCCCAGTCGAGGCTTGAGAGATAATCACGGAGAAACTGCTTATCAAAACTCGCCTGCCCGGAGCCGGGCCGGTACTGATCCGCCGGCCAGAAGCGAGAGGAATCCGGGGTCAGCACCTCGTCAATCAAAATGATCTCACCATCATGGATACCAAGCTCGAATTTGGTGTCGGCGATGATGATCCCTTTCGTAAGGGCGTAATCGGCCGCTTTTTGATACAGACGCACGCAGATTTCCTTGATCCGGGCGGTCTCGTCCTTGCCCACGATTTTTCCCATTTCGGCAAGCGAGATGTTCTCGTCGTGCCGGCCAAGCTCGGCCTTGGTGGATGGGGTGAAAAGCGGCTCCGGGAACTTGTCCGACTCGCGCATCCCGACGGGCAGGGCGAAACCGCAGACCGTGGTGTCCTTTTTATACGCCTGCCAGAACGAACCGGAAAGATAGCCGCGGACGATGCACTCCACCGGCAGGGGTTTGGCCTTCTTCACCAGGAGACTGCGCCAGGCGAGCTCTTCCCGGTACGGGGCGCAGACCGCCGGATACTCGGCCACCTCGGCGGTGATCAGGTGATTGGGGACGATGTCCTTGAGATAATCAAACCAAAACAAAGAAAGCCTGGTCAGAATCTCGCCCTTGCCGGGAATGGGGTCGTCCATGACCACATCAAAGGCGGAAATGCGGTCCGAGGCCACCATCAGGAGACGGCCCTCCACCTCGTAGAGGTCACGCACCTTGCCGCGGTGGAGCAAATTGAGGCCGGGGAAATTGGTCTGGGTTACGGGGCTTGACATGGAAGTCTCCTCTCTTGGAAAAAAATTAGACCGGCAAGTCAGGCAAAAGATACCTTTCCTTTGCGACTTGGGCGATATTTTTCAGGGCCGCGCCTTAGAGCTTGCCTGCAAAACTAAGCTCTCTCAACTGCGGTAAAACCATTTTTTCAGCTCGGGTTCGCTAAAACTTCTCGCCACCGGACGGCCGTGGGGGCAATGAGAGAAAACCGCGGCCCGCTGCATCTCGCCAAGCAGGGCTTCGGCCTCGGTGGCATTCAAACTTTGCCCCGCCCGGATCGCCGCCTTGCAGGCCATGTCGGAAAGCACCTCCTCGGCCCGCACCCCGCCTTTCCCTGACCCTGGCTCCGAAAAACGAGCCATGACTCCGGCCAGAACCTCCTCCACCGGAAAACGGCCAAGCACCGCAGGCACCGCCTTGATCACCCGGCTCGCCCCGCCGAAGTCCTCGATCGCAAGCCCCAGGGCCGCGATCTCCTCGGCGTGCTGCCGGAGAATCTGCAATTCTTCCGGGCCGCACTCCACGACCTTGGGAAAGAGCAGGGTCTGGCGGGCGATTTGTTTTGCGGAGAACTGTTTTTTCAGCTTCTCGAAAAGCAGCCGCTCGTGGGCCGCGTGCTGATCAACGACCAGCAAGCCGTCGTCCGTGGCGCAGAGCAGGTAGGTGTCGAGAACCTGGCCGAGATAGCGGAGCGAGCCGGGCTGGGGGCTGTTTCCCTCACCGGCCTCCGGCTGGGGCCTGCTTCCGGCGGAGGGCAAAAAAACATCCGGCAGAAGCGGATCCTCCTCGCATTTCGCCGTCAGGGGGGAAGCGGCGGGGGCAGGCCCGGCCGTAGCGGCGCGGTAAAAAGGCAGGGGTTCCCGGCTAACCGGCGAAGAAGGCGGGCTGAGCGGCGGGCTGAGAGCGGCGGGCGCTTCCCCCGCAACTGACTCCCTCCGCTCTGGTAGCCTGAAAATCTCTTGCCGGAGCACCTGCTGATGCCGGGCCATGGCCGCCTGCACCGCGTCGAGCACCGCCTGATGCACCTGGGCCGGCTTGGCGAAACGCACCTCGCTTTTGGCCGGATGGACATTGACATCAACCTCGGCCGCGGGCATGACGACAAAAAGCGCCCCACCCGGACCCCGGCCTTTCATCAAGTAATTCTGCAAGCCCTCGGCCACGGCGTGAGCGATGGCCCGGTCCTGCACCGCCCGGCCGTTGACGAAAATCCTGAGCCTGGCCGCGGTCGCGCTGTCCGGAGGAAGGAGAAAACCAAACACCGCGATTCCCGCCCCGCTCTCCGCCCCTTTTCCCCCGCCCACCTCCACCAGGGATCCGGCCCCACGCCCGAACAGGCGCATGACCCGCCCTTGCAGGCTGTCGCTGCCGGCAGGCAAGCGGATGAGTTCCCGGCCGTCCACCTGCAAGGAGATGCCCAGCTCCGGCCGGGCCAGGGCGTAGTTTTTCACCACCTCTTCGATATGGGCCAGTTCGGTGCGAGTCGCTTTCAAGAATTTCCGCCGGGCCGGGACATTGCCGAAGAGATCGCTCACCTCGAAGATGGCGCCGGCTGAAGTCCCCATCTCGTGAACCTTGACCATCCTGCCGAAACGGATGTCAACCTGGGTGCCCAAATCCCGGCCGGCCGGCCGTGTGGTGATCCGCATCCGGGAGACCGAGGCGATGCTCGGCACCGCCTCGCCCCGGAAACCCAGGGTCCGGATGGCGCCAAGCTCGGAGAGACTGGCGATCTTGCTGGTGGCGTGGCGTTCGAGGCAGAGGAGGGCGTCGTCCTCGTCCATCCCGGCTCCGTCGTCCACGACCCGGATGAGCCTGGTCCCATCGCCCTCCACCTGAAGATCAATCCGGGAGGCCCCGGCGTCAATGGCGTTTTCGAGAAGCTCCTTGACCACCGAAGCCGGGCGCTCCACCACCTCGCCGGCGGCGATCTGATTGGCCAGGTTTTCCGGAAGAATTCTGATTCGTGACAAGGTTACAGCACGCTCAGCATGTGGAGTTTGAGCCATTCCTCATCCCACCATTCCAGCGGATCAACAAAAATTCCGTTGACCAGCATGCTGAAATGAAGATGATCCCCGCCGGCCATGCCGGTAAGCCCGCTGAGCCCGATGGTCGCCCCTTTTCCCAGGATGGCCCCGACCTGGGCGTCAATCCGGCTCAAATGGGAGTAGAGGCTGAAAATACCCTGACCGTGATCCAGGATCACGGTGTTGCCGTAGATGCCAAGATACTCGGCAAACACCACCCTGCCCCGGTTGGCGGCCGGCACCGGGGCCTGCCGGACCGAGGCGATATCCACCCCGAGATGCACCTGCCGGTCCACCTCCTTGCCTCCGTACGCATAGGTGCGGTGGTCGGCAAAGCCGGCCTTGGGGCTGCCCTCCATCCGGACGAACCGGCCGTCCCACAAGCGCTCCGGGGTGATCTTCGTGGAGATTTCCTTGATCTTTTCGTAATTGGCCTGGCGGATTTCGCCATTGACCTTGAGAAACTGGGCGATGGGTTCGCCGCTCAGCTCCGGGTAATGGGTGGCGAACTCTGGCAGCTTGGCGGAGAGAAAGGCGTCGCCCACCCCGATTTTGTCGCTCTTGATCTTGAGCGGATGAAGACGCATGACCAGAGAGATTTTCGCCTCGTTGCCGGCCTGGTCCTCGGCCACCACCAGGCTCTGGCTGAAGGCGGCAAGATCAAAAGGCAGGCCGATAGAGGCCCCATACACCCCTTCGCCTTTTTTCGGCAAAGGCACGCCGGGGTAAAAAATATCGTTGATCTGCACCCCGTGCCGACCGGCCGGCTCGCTGATCCGGTAGGCCACCACCCCGGCCCCGCCGGCCTTGATGTACTGGGGCGCTTCCAGAAGACTAAGCACCGGAGGCTTGCTGTCCACCACCAGGGGAAAGGTCAGCTCGGTTACATTGCCGCGGAGAAAGTTCCACCAGGAGTAGTCCGCCACCCGCACCACCATGGTGGCGGAGCCATCCTTGAGCCCCAGGGCCTTGGCCCCGAGCTCCACCTTTTCCACAAACTGCTTCGGCCCGGCCCCGGAAAAATAAGCGGCCCGGGGGAAACTTTTTTCAAGAAGCTTCAGCTCCTTGCCATCCTGATTGATGCTGAGCGAGACAGAGCGCAGGCCGCTGCCCCCGTCACCGGCGGCAATAGACAATTCCTTGTCTGCAAGCCCGAGATGGCTGGTGTTGCCGTCCACCGTAACCTGCGGCTTTGTAAGCTCAACCCCAAGCCAGAGAACAATCGCCAGCCCCAGGACAAGGACAATGCCCAGAACCGGCAGCAAGGGAGGAAAGGATGGCCTGCTTTTTATTTCTTTACCGAAGGAACCAAGATTCATGAAACCAACCTCATTTGACAAGGATTATTGCCGGATTCGCAAGTGACCACGACCCGGCGATAATAACATGATCATGAGGACGATTCCAGATTTTGCTGACTATGGGGCCTCTTGCAAGAGGCTCTATGGACATCTGCCCGAATTTGTGCGACAATAATCACAAACGCGCAAAGATTGCCAAGCACGGCGGTTTAACTTGACTTTCTATCCTTGAGCGTTCGAAAAGGGCGCAGGTTGAAAAGCGCGGCGACGATGTTGATCATACTAAAGGAGGGCGATATGGCACTGGATGCAACCTCTGCGATACGGACGGTTCCGACACCTGCCGCGACCACCGATTTTTCCCGGACAAACAACCGGGAAGAAAACAGAATAGCCTCGCAGAATTTACAACAGGCGAGGAGAGAACGCCAGGAAGCGGCGCAACGGACTCAGGAAGCAAGGGCTGAGGAACAGCAGGCCCAGAAAAGGCTCGAAGCCGCCAAGACGGAAGAACGGCGGGCTGAAGAGAAGGTAAACGAAGCCAGGGCTGAAAACCGGCAGGCCAAGCAGACAGATGCCACAAGCAGCGGCAGGATGGTCAATGTGGTTGTCTGACCCCATCCCCTCCCCCCCGTCATAGACTCGACCGGCGCCAGCGAACTCAGGCGGCCGGCCAACATAGCGACCGCCTGGTTTTTCCGTGCAATTTGCGGTCCCGTGCCAGTAAAATCATATTGACATTCGTAACGGGTCGGCTATTTTAGCTGATTCGCTCATTTACTTATGGGCCTATAGCTCAATTGGCTAGAGCCACCGGCTCATAACCGGTCGGTCCCTGGTTCGAATCCAGGTAGGCCCACCACCTGCAGGCCAGACTCGACAGGATGCCTGAAAAAGATTTAAGCATCAGAATACTTCTTGAGATTCTAAACTCCCTGGCCCCGTTTACCATGGCTGAACCGTGGGACAACGTCGGGCTGATGGTGGGGGACCCTGACCAGCCGGCCCGAGGGGTCCTTATCGCCCTCGACCCCACCGAAGCCCTCCTCGAAGAAGCTGTTTCCCAAAGTTTCGACACCGTCATCACCCACCATCCCCTGATCTTCCAGCCCATAAAAGCAATCCACACCAGCTCCCCTTTAGGCCGGATGCTCAAAACAGCCTTTGCCCACGAACTGGCCATCATCGCCTGCCACACCAACCTTGATATTGTCGCCGATGGGGTCAGCCATGCCATGGCGGAAAAACTCGGCCTGCTTGACTCTGTTTCCCTTACCGGCGAATCTTCCGCCTCACCGGGCCAGGGCTTCGGCAAGATCGGCCATCTGCCCAGGCCCTTGCCGGCAAAAGAATTCATCCGTTTTCTCCTGGCCGTCCTTGGGCTTGAAGCTGTCCAACTGGCCGGGCGGTTGCCGGAAACGATAAGCACTGTTGCCCTTTGCGGCGGCAGCGGTTCGGAGCTGGCCGGAAAAGCCCGCGACCTTGGCGCCGATATTTATATCAGCGGCGAGATCAAACACAGCGTGGCCCGCTGGGCCGAAGACTCCGGCTTCTGCGTGATTGACGCCGGCCATTACCCCACCGAAAACCTGATCGTCCCGGTCCTGGCGGAAATGCTCAAAAACACCCTGGCGTGCGAAGGATTCAATGTGCCGATAGCCACCAGCCTGAAACAGGAAAAACCCATGCGATGGATTAGCGCATTATAAAAATAGCTCTTATCAGTCAACCAGAACCTTTGAGGAAACACCGTTGAAAGCAAACATCTCGCATTTAAAGGAACTTCAGGCCATTGATCTGCAACTTGCCATGCTGGAAAAGGAGCTGGCCGCCGGCGCCGCCGAGATTGAAAGCCGCCAGGCCAGCCTTGCCGGCCATCGGGACAATCTCGCCCGGCTTGGCGAGAAAGTCGAGGCCTGTGAACAGCGGCGCCGGGAGCTTGAGGCGGAAATCGCCGACGAACAGGCCCGGCTGAACGACCGGCAAAGCAAGATGATGAGTGTGCAGACCAACCGCGAATACCAGAGCATCCTCAAGGAAATCGAAGACGGCAAGAAGGCCAACAAACAGCGGGAAGAAGAGGCGGTCGGGCTTCTGGAGCAAATCGAGGGCATGAACGCCCAGATCGAGGAAGAGAAAAAAATCTGCGCGGAAGATGAAAAGATGCTGGCCGATGACGTGGCTGCGGTGGAAGAAAAAATCAACCGCTTCAGCCGGGAGAAAGAGGAGATTATCAAGGAGCGGGAAGGCAAGGCCGGGCAAGTAACCGCCGGGCTGCTCAAAAAATACACCTCCATCCGCGACAAGCGCGACGGGATCGCCATCGTGGCCGCAAGCAGCGGGGTCTGCCGGGGCTGCTTCATGAACATTCCGCCGCAGCTTTACAACGAGCTGATGAAGGAAGACAAGCTGATCTCCTGCCCCAACTGTAACCGGATCATGTTCCATCAGGCCGAGGAGAGTAAAGAGGAGGAATAGACCTGAATCCGTGAGCGTTCGAGAAGGGTGCAGGCGCAAGGCGGCGACGATGTTGATTATACTAATGGTATATCTCACCCTGCGGGTATAAGTTTCGTTTGAGCAGGCAAGCTGCTCAACTCAGCTTTAACGATTTGCCAACGCAGCGAATGCGCCCTTATCGGACGCCCCGAAGGGCGGCGGGTGAATCGAAGTATTCGCACAGACTTTTGCCATTATCTTGTGATTACGGCTTGATAACAGCATAACCGGCTATAAGCCGTCACGGATTCAGGATCACCTGAATCTGTGAGCGTTCGAGAAGGGTGCAGGCGCAAG
>Ga0172371_10014066_pt1 | contig 10347 bp, 4 predicted proteins | sample Lak12m_FD_114543 | JGI IMG/M metagenome (GOLD analysis project Ga0172371, IMG submission 114543) | Freshwater microbial communities from Kabuno Bay, South-Kivu, Congo - kab_022012_12m | ecosystem: Environmental > Aquatic > Freshwater > Lake | place: Democratic Republic of the Congo: South-Kivu... | reverse complement strand
GTACCAGAGGCCCTGGCCATACTGGTACCCCAAACGAACCGCATCGCCATCTTTCCACCAGGCAGTGTCGCCAGAGGAAAAATAGCAATACTTCCACCCGTTCCCCCAGTCCTGCCACACGCCGTTGAATGCGTTGTCTCTTACGCTGAGCCCAAATGCCGGTACACATATGAATACCAACAGCAGAACCAGGAACAGTCTGCCCAACCTACCATGACTGAGCGCCGTGGATCGTCCCATTGCTTCCATACCCCCGAAGCCTGAGCGTCCTCACAAAGTGAGGAATATATGTGGGTAATTCGATTGTTTCCTGAGGGAACACCAACCAATAGGTCTCTCTCACAAGGTTGCCACGGACACCCGATTCGCAGGGCATCTCCTCAATTTCCGTTGTCCAAATCCGTGGGAGAAACCTTCCAACACTACTGCGTTTCTTGTTACGCCCATGCGAGGCAACTGTCAATAATTTTCGCTATTGAATTTTCAGGATGCCGGCATTCCCGTCAAGCCGAGGTCCGGGTTTCAAGACAAGAGCTTCAAACTGGTTCATGAGACTGACGTTCGATTTTCGAAACACTTTGCTGGAGCCCCACAATTTTTGTGCACGAAATGAATATCGTGATATATTCAGGTAACAGCAGAAATCAACAGGCAGGTAACTAATGTTCAGACATGTCCTTGTTCTCCTGATGACGGTGTGCCTCCACCCGGCTTTGACGCATTGTGTTTACCCTGACGAAGCGGCGAAAGCGCCAGCGGGGACCGCAGTGAAGGTCGTGGAAATAAAGGACAAGGGGGCAAACCGGGTAATCGCAGGCATGGGTTCGATATCGTGCCCCGTTGAACTGGAACTGGGGTTCGATGAAACGGGCGTCGTGGAGGAAATGTTCGTGGAGCAGGGTGATTTGGTAGAGCAGGGGCAGGTTCTTGCACGTCTGGAATCATCCGTGGTGAGGGCTGAAAAGGCGGCTCAGGAGGCCAGATTGTCCTCCGTTGAGGCAGAAGTGCGGTTCTATGAGAACGAAGTGAAGCGGAAAGAATCGCTGCATACAAAAGAAGCCATTTCCAGTACCGAAATGGAGAAAACCCTGCTTGAACTGGAAAAGGCCCGGGCCACGGTCGAATACGTCAAGGCTGAGATTCATACCCTTGAGACACGTTTGAGCAAGCGAGTATTGACCGCGCCTGTCTCAGGTCTCGTGACCGAACGCCACGCGAGTGTCGGATCCGTTGTAATGCCGAATTCCAATAGAATTGCAACACTTGTCCAGTGCTCCCTGGCCCACGCGGACATTGAACTTGGAGAAAAGCTGTTTGGATCTGTCCGGGCAGGGATGCCGGTGAAAATTTCCGTTGATGCGCTGGACGGGCGATCTTTTCACGGTCGGACACTGAGGGTAGCCCCCCATATAGATAAGAAGAACAGGACATTCATCCTGAAGCTCGCCATAGACAATCCAGAACTGTTGCTTCGTCCCGGTATGTTCGTCAGGGCGGAGATTGCGGTACATACGGCGGTAAAACCAGTCTGGATTCCCAAGAAGGCCCTCGTACATTCTTCGTCCCCGGAAGCCGCTGTGTTTGTGGTGAAAGACGGTCTTGCACTGCTCCGCAGGGTGCTCGTGGGAGAAGCGAAACACAATAATGTTCGTGTGGACAGCGGCCTCGAACCAGGAGATCTGGTTGTTGTAGAAGGCCAGGATAAACTCAGGGACTTGGACGAGGTTTCGGTCCAGATCCTCACCGATACTGCCACTTAGACCATGAGACGGCTGCTTCGTCACCCGCTGCCGATCTTGGCGATATTCGCCATTCCCGTGGTCGCCGGCCTTGTAGCCTGGCCGCGCCTCCCCGTGGAATTGCTCCCCAGCCTCAAATACCCACGCCTCGCAATTATCACGTCTTTTGGAAGTGCTTCAGCGGAAGAAGTTGAATCTCTCCTCACCAGGCCCATTGAGGAGGCTGTTGGGACCGTATCAGGGCTGCGATCCATGAATTCGATCTCAGCAGAAGGCGTTTCGTCAGTGATCTTGAGGTTCGATTGGAGTTCGAACATCAGCCTAGTTGCTGCTGAGGTCAGGGAAAAATTGGACCTCATCGCGGACGCATTCCCCCGAGAGGTAAAACTGCCTGTTGTGGAGCAGTATGATCCCACTGATACCCCTGTGGTAAGCGTCGCTCTCACCGGTTCAAACGATCTCGCCGCGCTGTATGTTGTAGCCAAGGATTCTCTCAAACCAGAACTGGAGACGATTAAAGGCGTGGCCAGTGTGAGAGTCTCTGGAGGACTCACCCCGGAGATTCATGCACTGGTGGATCAAGGCCGACTCAGGGCACAATCCGTTGACTTGCGTTTGCTGGCAGACAGACTGGAGTCTGCAAATATTAATTTTCCAGGCGGGACCATTATCGACGGTCCTCTGGAGTTGCCGGTAAGGACGGTGGGACGTTTTCGGAGTCTCGACGAGATATCATCGGTGGCAGTGGGCCGAGGCGAAGAGGGTGGAGTAGTCAGGTTACGGGATCTCGCTGAGGTTGAACAATCCCACAAGGATCGATCCAGCGTGTGCAGATGGAACGGGCAGCCGTCGGTTCTCCTCGGTCTTATCAAGGAGCCCACGGAGAACACGGTGGAAGTATGCCGGAGAGTTATGGAACGGCTCCCGGAACTTGCAAAACGGCTCCCCCAGGGCAGCCGCCTTGAATTGGTTGACAATGAGGCTCCTCTGGTCGAGACAGCCCTCAGAGATCTCCGAAACGACATACTATGGGGGAGTTGCCTCGCCTTCGGGATTTTGTTGATATTCCTTCGTAGCGTGAAAAGCGCAGCGCTCATCATGATTGCAATCCCCATCTCGGTTGTTTCAACCTGCGCCTTCATGTCTTTTGCAGGCGTGACTCTCAACCTCATGTCCATCGGAGGAATGGCCCTCGGGGTAGGGATGCTCCTGGATTGCTCTATTGTCGTCTTGGAAGCAATTCACAGGAATCGTGACACGGCCAATGACTGGTTCGAGGCGTCAGTTTCCGCGGTGAACGAGGTAGGACCAAGTGTCGTGTCCGGCACGCTTACCACGGTCGCCGTCCTCCTGCCGATTCTTTTCATGACTGGCGTGGCCCAGAGACTCTTCCGTGACTTCGCGTTCACCATGGGAGGGTCCGTGATAATGTCATTGCTCGTTTCCCTCTTTCTGCTGCCCGCCCTGGTCGGAGCCAGGTCAGCAGCAGTCCGAGAAAAATGGGAGGCGAGGCCGGAAATCCTTTTCCTTGAACCAAAATATCGATCGGCGCTGAAGACTCTTTTCAAGACACCACTACTGGTAGCGGTCATTTGGAGCGTACTCCTGGTCGTTTCGGGAGGTCTTCTCTATAGACAGGGTTTCGAATTGTTTCCTCAGATTGATGTGGGCCGTATCACCATGAAGCTCACCCTGCCGCCAGACAGCAGTATGGAAGCGGTGGACGGAGCGGTTCAACGAGTCGAGAAGCTTCTTCATGGATGCCCGGAGACTGAAAGTGTCCTGACGGTCGCAGGTTTCGAGCGAACAAGAGACAAATTTGATCATTCGCAGATGGTCGGTAAACTCAACGAGGCGATCATTTCCATCAAGTACAGAAGTGATGCTCCGCAATCTCGGTCGGCAGACGACCTTATTGAATTCATCAGGAGTCAAAGCCGCGGGATTCTCGGTGAGGATGTCCGAGTCCATATGTCGTTGACCCAAGGACCTTTGACCAGGGTGTTGGGAGATGAAGAGACCAGAGACCTCGTAAGGCTGGTAGGCGACGATCTCTCGATTTTGAACAGGATTGCTGCGAATATTGTGGAAGCACTTGGGGAAAGTCCGGTTCTCAAGGATATTTCTACGAAAGGGAACACATGGATCGATCACTTCAGAGTAGTGGTGGATCGCGACAAGGCTGCGGGGTTCGGGGTTTCGGTGGAAGGGGTAGCTGACGCGGTTTCTTCGGCCATAGAGGGCAAGACAGTGGGAAAGTTTCTTTCAGGAGATCACGAGCAAGATATACGCCTCAGATTGCGAAGCAAGGATCGAACGAATCTCGAAGAACTGATGGAACTGACTTTGACAAACGCTCATCGAGGTGTGGTGTCTCTTGGGCAGATTGCAGATGTTGAAAAGGCTAAAGGCCCAAGGGAGATCCTCAGGCACGAGCGAAGACGCAATGTAGAATTTCATGGGAATGTGGTCGGAACCGCCATGAGCAAGGGAGAAGATGCCGCACTTAAACAAGCGGGCTCCGTACCGCTTCCGGACGGGTATTACCTGAAACCGGGGGTTCAACGTCTAGAACTTGGTGAATCCATGGGAAGCCTCGTCCTGGCACTGGCGCTGTCGGTAGGCTTGGTCTATGCCATACTTGTCATACAATTTGAATCGCTTCTATGGCCGCTCGTAATTCTCGCCGCCGTGCCTTTCACCATCGTGGGCCCTACAGCGGCTCTCGTGCTCGCCGCCAAACCAATCAATGTACTGGTGCTTATAGGGGGTATCGTGTTGGTGGGGATTGTCGTCAACATGGCCATCCTTATGGTGGCCACCATGAATAACCTGAGAAGCAAGGGCATGGCTTTGGGTTCGGCAGTGGTCGAAGGTGCCGCCATAAGGCTGAGGCCCATTCTCATGACTACCTTCACAACCGCACTGGGGGCATTGCCGGTGGCAATATCGCAGGCCGGTATGGACCAGCTCAACAAGCCCCTCGCGGTGACTATCATAGCGGGACTGATTGCATCAGCAGTCTACAAGATCTTTGGATTGCCGGTATTATACCAAATCGTTGCGGCAAGCCGTCTGGTTAGGCGTGGAAAACGGCCCTGACACAATTTGGAGAGCGCTATCTTGAGCAAGTTGATTGCTATCCTGCTCTCGAGGCCACTGGGTACCCTGACAGGATGTATCTGTGCAGTCATACTCGGCGCGTTCGCCCTGTACCATCTGCCCGTCAACCTGTATCCTCACACTGAATTCCCGGTCCTCACAGTGACCACGGATTTCTTTGAGGCAAGCCCGGAAGAGGTCGAGACCCTTATCACCAAGCCCCTGGAAGATGCGTTCGCAGATATTCCAGGCCTCAGAAGAATCCAGTCTTCGTCAGATGAGGGTGAGTCCCGCATCACGCTCCAATTTCATTACGGCCAAAATATTTCCGAGAGAGCCCTGGAAGTGCGATCTCGCCTGAGGAGAGTCATCCCGTCTCTGCCGCGTGACGCTCGATTTCCGGTTATCAATCGTTATGATCCAGGTAGTTCACCCGTAATTGTTCTTGCTGTGGCGGGAACATCTTCTGAGGAGGAAGCCGGAACATGGGTCAACAGAAACCTCAAACCGCGACTGAGCACCATTGAGGGAGTGGCGTCAGTGCGTGTTTCAGGCGCTCCAAGGCCCCAGATAATCGCCGATTGCGACTCGGGCCGCTTGAGAGCTTCGGGCCTGACAATAGGGGGCGTGAACAGGACCGTACGAGAAGGGCACCATTCCATGCCCGCAGGCTACTTGACCCTTGCCGACCGACGCATCCCCATTATGACGGAAGGTAAATTTTGTACACCTGAAGACGTCTCTCAACACCCTGTGAAGACCACAGACACCGGATCAACGGTCAAGGCCGGGGAGGTAGCGGGAATAAAATTCAGCCCTGAGGAACCTCACGAAATCACCAGATATAATGGAAGCCATCTCATTACCGTGGCCATATACAAGGCTCCGGATGTGGATGTGCGGGCGGTTTGGAGATCAGTGCAAGAGAGGCTTCGGGACTTGGATGGGGCCCGAGATGGAGTTCCGGCCATCTCGGTCATCTTCAACGAAGCTGTAGAACTGGAGGCTGTTCTTCAGAGGGCCGTCAAGATGATGGCCTTGACCTCGGCTGTGACGGCATTCGTACTCTTCGTGTTTCTGCGCAGCATCGCAGCGACGCTCGTCGTGCTCTCAGCAGTCCCATTCTCACTTTTTCTCGCCGTGCTCCTCATGAAAATCTTCGGCGTCGGCCTCGACCTTCTTTCCATAGGTGGACTCATGCTTGGACTGGGCATCCTAGTGGACAATTCCATCGTTGTGGTGGAATCGATCTCCAAGAAGTGGGAGGAGGGTTTCTCCAGCGGGGAAGGAGTCGTTGCAGGAACCGAGGAAGTGCTCCGTCCCCTCATGCTGTCCACCCTTGCCACAGTGATCGTTTTCATACCTGTCGTGTTCATTTCTCGGGAGGTCCGCCTGTTCTTCGTGGGCTTCACCTGGACCGTGGTAGGGAGTCTCGTGGCTTCTCTGATTGCTTCTCTCATTCTGATACCGGTCTTGTACCGATATCTGGGACCTCTGACAAGGGCTCGTTTCAGGGAATCCACCAAATTACGCGGGCTCGCAAAGAGGTACCAACAAGTCCTCTCTGCCGTGGACAACAGGAAAATTGCGGCGTTTGCTTGCCTTGCCGTCTTCCTCGTGGCAGGTAGCTGGGCGGCCACACGGCTTTCCTATCGGCAGGGATTCGCGACGGAACTCAGACAATTTCGCATCATGATGGCCCTGCAGCCTGGTTCGTCCAAGGAGCATACCGCCAAAGCAGCGGCCAAGGTCGAAGAAAAACTCCTGAGTCTTCCGGCGGTCAAGGGAGTACACAGTGAGATTCATGGGAACCAGGCAGGCTTGACGGTTTCCTTGAAAGAGAGGAATGAAACCGAAAAAAAGGATATTCTCTCCATGGGGAGGCTCAGAGAGATAATAGGCCAACAGCCGGGAACACAGATCCATGTCGTTCCCGTTGGCCAACAGAGGGATGAAACAAAGATTCTGTTAAAGGTTCATGGACCCGGAACAGACAGACTTCGGGAATTACAGGAACCCGTACGCCAAGCATTGACACGTGTCCCCGGGGTGATAGACGCAATAATCCTTCACAAAAATCCTGCGCCGGTGGTGGAATTCGTATTGAATCAGGATGAGCTGGGGTTTCGTCACGTCCGTGCCCAGGACGTGGCCCATCACGTGCGAAGTTATTTTACCGGACCAGTGGCGGCCCGCATTTTTTCAGAAGAACGTATAGTGAACGTGCGGGTCAGGGCGTCCAGGGACAAGACTGAAGGACTTGCGCCGTTGTCGCAAAGCGTGCTCTTCAACGACCGCGGGCAGCCCGTTCCCTTTACGGAACTTGTCAAGCCCTCGGTTACCATGGAGCCCGGGGAGCGCCAGCGAGAAAATAGACAACCGGTGATGCGATCAAGCGTGGTGCTTGCCAAGGATGCCGATCCGCTCACCGTGGTGCACGCGATTCGGACGGCGATAGAAAGGATGCAGCTTCCTCCCCGATATGACTACGCATTTGGGGATGAAGTTCAGGACATCGTGAGGGTCAGGCAAGAAATGATGACGGCTGTGGGGCTGGGGCTCGTGCTGGTTTATTTGGTTCTCATAGCGGCTACGGAATCATTCCTGCAACCATTCTTCATCATGGCCGCCGTTCCTCTTGGCGCAGTATCAGCAGCCTCCGCCCTCTATCTCCTGGGCATTCCTGTTTCCCTCCCCGTTTACGTGGGTTTCATGATCCTCTGTGGATTGATAGTAAACGTCAATGTTGTGATGGTGTATACCATCAACAGGATGAGGAGAGAGGGGCAATCAGTGGACGAGGCGGTCGCGAACGGTGCTCAGCGCAGACTTCGAGCGATCCTCATGACCGTGGCCACCACCGTAGGAGCCTCACTCCCCCTCTTTCTCGATCAGGGACCCGGGTCGTCAATATGGTCTCCATTTGCCCTGACTCTCGCGTCGGGAATGGCAGTATCCGGCATCCTCTCTCTCGCTCTTACGCCGGTCCTGTACAAGACGTTGGAAACAACTTCCGCCTGGGTGGGTTCCAAGCTATCGGGGCGGTAGTCGAGTGAGTGCCTATCATGAAGAGATGCCCCACAATCGAATTGCCATCGACAATGCTCTGAGCGTCCAATATCGAGTTGTCCGTGCCCTACTTAGACTGGGAGTCTTTTTCAGCGGATTTACCAGGTTCTTTCCCCTCTTTTTCAAGGGAATCCAGCATCTTTTTTGCCGGTGCAAACTCCGGGTCTAGAGTGAGGGCCTTGGTAAGATGAGAAATCGCAACTGCTTTCTTGCCGGCGGCCACAAGAATTCTGGCAAATTCGGCGTGATACAACGCATATTTCGGCTCATCGTTAAAAAGAATTCGAAATTCGTTCAGGCACTTCTTTTCTTCTCCCTGCTGCGCATACACCCTGGCCAAGTCAAAACGAACATCATCTTTGTACGGGGCCACGGAGAGAACACGTTCCAGCAACTCTCTCGCTGCTCCAAGCTTTTGCCTATCAACAGAATAAATCTTGCCAAGCATCGCCTGTGCTTGAACACTGTTGGGCTCAAGTTGCAGAACCTTCCTGAACTGCCCCGCCGCCTTCTCCAGGTCCTTACTGAGGAATGATGCCATTCCCAGCAAGAAGCTCGCTTCAGCGGAGTCCGGGAATTTTTCCACGCAACCGCTGAAAATCTTGATCGCCTCCTCGAGTTTGCCTTCTTCAGCCGCCTTCTGACCCGGTGCAAGGCATGAGGAGATCTCGGGTTTCGATTTTGCCAAGGGGGGCTGGCTGGGAACCGTTTGCTGACTCTGGCCCTGATTCGGCAACGTAGTGGACAGGCACCACATCAATACAGCACAAAAAGAAACTCTCCAAGACATCAAAACCTCCTGGACAATCAGATTTCCGATTGATGACTGGGGCAAGAACGATGGGAATGATCAAATTATGACCGATAACACAACATGTGCCTATTGTACAACCCAGACTCATCCGGCCGGGTGGGACAGGCCTTTGTGCTCTCTCCGCCTCCGACTGACCCAAAAGACTCGCCGTCAGCGAACTTCTACGGGATGCCGAGGCCGTTGTTCCACCAATATACCATATCAGTCTGAATGTATCCTGGATTATAGAACGAAAACAGCAGGTTGTATGCCCTGTTTCCGCTTCGGTCCGACTGGTATTCAAAATCATAATCCACGAAACTGACTTTGGGTATCGTAAGATCCGTCTCTCCCGATTGCCGCCCAACGCGGCCCAGGAAAACTCTATTGTAATTATAATTCCATATCCTGGGATCATCCCAGTTGTAACGTCGATTTACTCGAGTCCCTGAGAAGCTGGTCCATCCAGAGTTGATGTTGGCGAAGACCCTGGTATTTGTCCTGGAGGCAATGTCATCGAGCATGTCCGATGCCGTTCCGACAAGGCAGTGATACAACTGCAGTTCCCCTCCATCCGTCATGAGGGTATTCAGTTGGGCCCATGAGCTTCCGTATGTGCTGGAGTAGTTCGAGGTCGAGATCCAAGGGCCAAAATAAAATCCCGACGTATTGCCGTGCGAGAACACGGCGAGATCGTCAATAGTCTTGCCATACAAAGTCGTCAGATACCCGAGTCCCTGCAAGATGGTTGATAGGGTCGTTCCTCCTTCAAGATCATACTCGATGGTAATCACATCCTCTCCGACGTACTGTTCCACGGAACGCATCCACAATGAATTGGAATTATTGTTGATCAGCACTATGTCCAGAGAGGCCCCACTCCATTTGAGGTCGCTGCCAGGTGTGAATATCGTCCAAGTCAATAGGCCGGTATTTACCGAATCGAGCCATAACACATGCTGGACATCCGTACCGTAGGTGCCGCCGGTAGGTGTTGTGCTTTTCACCCCATCAGAGGTCCAATAAATATAATCGGTCAAGAGATACTGTCGGTTGCCTAGGTATTCGACGCCATTGTACGCAGAGGAACCGTCATAATACCTGTACCACTGCCCGGATGCATAATTGATGCGGAAATCATCGTCGTCTGAAACGCCACTTGATGACCAATAACCGTACCCGGAAACGTACTGATACTTCGCGCCGTCTGACCACACCTCATGATATGCGCCGTCACCGAGAAACGATGATGAAATGCCAATCCTGCTCAATTTGTGCCAGTCAGACGAATAGTAATCAAACCACTGGCCCGTCGGATAAGAATATGCAAAACGAGTTACTGAGTTGCTTTGCCAGTAACCAGTATCCGCTGATGCGTCGTACTTGAAAGCCCAGCCATTGTCGAGATCATAGAAAGAGGCTCCTTCTCCAATGAACTTGGATGAGGCGACTTTCTGACCAAGGGTGAGCCAACCACCTATGCCGTAATTCCACCACTGGCCCTGACGATACTGGTAGGCGAAACGCACGGCAGTTCCATATCTCCACCATGATACATCACCGCCCGCATTGTAGTAGTACGACCATCCGTTCTTGAGGTCGTACCACTTCCCGTCACCGATGAACGTAGACGCGGTGTTCTTT
>Ga0172371_10014065_pt1 | contig 10347 bp, 5 predicted proteins | sample Lak12m_FD_114543 | JGI IMG/M metagenome (GOLD analysis project Ga0172371, IMG submission 114543) | Freshwater microbial communities from Kabuno Bay, South-Kivu, Congo - kab_022012_12m | ecosystem: Environmental > Aquatic > Freshwater > Lake | place: Democratic Republic of the Congo: South-Kivu... | reverse complement strand
GGCCGACGACCAACCGGCCGGCGGCACCGAGACCGTGGAATTCTCTGCCGTTTCCCCTCCGACGTTCGGTGAAGGCACGTACTACGTTGTCGTCGACTCACCCGTTCCGGGTGGGCCCGTCGAGTTCGACATTCATGTCTTCAAGAATCCCGCCGAGGCAGCCGGACCTTGAATGACCGCCGAAACTGCTTGACAGCGGCCCTGCCGCGCCACATGATGAACCTCTTGAGAGGGAGGGAAGATGATGATGAAGTCGCCAGGACTGGTGCTATCGGCACTGATTTCGGTGGTTTGGGGACTTGCCTCGTTCGGCGGATGCGATTCCGACGGAGATGATACAGTCTCCGGAGAGATGTTCTGCGAGGAAGTCGCCCAGGCGCTGTGCGACCGGCTCCAGGAATGCCAACTGGACGACGCCAATTGCTTCAACGACTTGGTCTCGTCGTACGACTGCGGTAAGAACTGGGCCAGCATGGAATGCCCGGCGGACAAGCTGGAGTTCTGCTCCAGCGGGTACTTGCAGTCAGCCGAGTGCAGCGAGCTGCAAGCGGGCGAGTTGCCCCCTATGCCCGCTGACTGCAAGGGCATCTGCAATTGACGAGCAGGGCTGACAGCGCAGTGACCTGTTGCGAGCGCTGATGCGCTTGCCTTGGCCAAGCCGATGGAGGGACTTCGATGAGCACACGTTGCCGCATTGTGATGCTGCGGTTCGCTTTCGCCATTCTCGCCGGAAGCCTGGCTGATTGTTCCGGCGACTCCGGGACTCCTGACGAGGACGCTGTCGAGGCGGACAGTGGTGTCTTGCCTCTCTCCTGTCCTGAAGGCTCGGTTGAGATCTCCGGGAGCTGCCGGCTTCCCTGTCTTGAAGGCTGGGAGCGCCACGAAGACGGAAACTGCCGCCCGCCCTGCCCGGAAGGGTGGATTGAGGTTGACGGCGGGTGTGCTCCTCCCTGTCCCGACGGCATGGAGCAGGTGGGGGCGCTCTGCCGGCCCCCAGATTCCTCCGTCGGCCCTGCACCTTGCCTTCAGGGACAGCAGTTCGACACGTCAGGAGTCCAGGACGGAGATGAAGTCCGTTACGTGGACGCAGCGAAAGGGACGTCTGACGGGCCAGGTCTGGATCCCGCAGGCGCGTTTGCAACTCTGGAGCAGGCGCTCCTTTCGCTGCCCGAAGGGACGGGCGCTGCCAGCATCGTGATCGCTGAGGGAGAGTACGATGTCGAGGATCTGCCCTGGCTCGGGGGTCAGGCCGGTACCCTCCGTCTCTTGGGCGTCTGCTCAGATCTTGTGACTTTCAAAGGCGGAGAGCTCACGGTGGACGGAGGGGCATTCGCCCTCGAGCTGGCCAGGGTCCGTCTTGTCCCGGGAGGTATCCTCGTCCTCGATGCCGAAGGGTTGACGGTTTCGGATTGCGTGTTCGACAAGCAGGGAAAGAACTCCTCCGACATCGTCAACTGGAGCGCAACCACCCCTGGCCATGTCGCCATCGTTCGCAGCCGGTTTTTCGGCGGAACCGCGGGTCTTTCGCTCGCAGCTCTTGTGGGGGTTGCTGACATCCGTCAGAACCGGTTCAGCGGGCAGACTCTCAATGGCATCGCTGTCAGCTCGTATGATTCGCTTGTCGTGGCCAGCAACGTGTTCGTGGAGCCGGTCCAGGCTGCGGGTGGTGTGACTGCAATTCGTGTCTGGCAAGTGCAGAGTCCCGGTTCGCAGCTCACCGTCGAGAGCAACTGGATCGGTCCTGGCTTCGCGTTCGGGATCTCGCTGACGGCGTTGGCAGGTTCGGTTCTTGTCGAAGGAAACTCCCTTCAAGGGTGCGGCGTGCTGTACCTCAAGGCCCAACACATGCTGGGCACAGGAGGAGACCCTCGGGGCAAGCCGGCGTCTTTGCAGCTCGTAGGGGATAGGATGGTCGGCATGGACTCCAAGCCTCACCAGGAGCTGGCAGGCATCTTCCTGTCCGACGCAGGGGACGTCAAGGTGGCGGGGAGCACGATCCTTGCCTTGGAGGGGGAAGGGCTCAGCATGAGTGGCGAGGGCCGGGTTCATATCGAAGGGACGTACATCGAAGGCTCGCTGCGGGACGGCATCCTGGCCGACCTGTCCGAGGCTGGCGAAATCGAGGTGGAGAAATCGTTGATCGTTGGAAGCGCAGCGCGGGGAATCGCGGCCAAGGGGGTCGGGACTGTGCACGTGGCGGATTCCGTGGTCGCGGCGAGCGGCATGCACGGAATCAGTCTCCGAGGAGTCGGGGGAGCAGAGATGGCCCGGAATACCATCTCCGACAACGGCAGCACCGGCATCGAAATGACATCGCTGGCAGGCAGCGAGGACGCTGTCTATGAGGTACGCAGCAATGCATGCCGGGACAACGTCGGTCTCGGGATATTATTGCGCTCAGCCGGAAAGGGCTTGGTCACGTTGGAGGGAAACCTGGCGTCGGGAACGCGTCCAGGAATGGTCAGCAACGCACAGACGAAGGACTTCCTGGTCGGCGACGGGATCGCGGTCCTGACCGGCACTGACGGGGTGGCGTCGCACGCCGTGCTGACCGGAACGAGCGTCGTCACCAGCAATGCCCGGCTCGGAGTCTATGCTTTCGGCGAGGGGACTTCGCTGTCGGTGGAAGGAGAGCTTTCTTTCGACGACACCAACGGCTACGGTGGCATCCTGGGCGAAGCCCCCCCCGGCGCGTCCTGGAACGTCGTCAAGAAAGGGGGGGCGGAGGTGATCGGTGCGGAGGCCGTGGAACCCGAGGTGGATGTGCCCGCTCCCGATTCGGTCAACCTTGGAGGCGGGGGAGATCCGAGGGGCTAGACTTTGGGAGGAAACAGAACATGAGGGAGAAGCTTCCAGCCTGTTTGTGCGTGGTTGTGGTGGTTCTGGTGGGAGGATGCGGGGAGGACTCGACCGACAAGCCCGGTCAGCCCACCGAGATCTGCCCGAATGGAACCATGACCGAAGGCAAGGGGTGCGCGCTGCCATGTGAAGAGGGATGGCAGAACTCGGAAGGGAGTTGCCACGTGGAGTGTCCGCCGATGTCCTCTCCTGGTCCCGACGGCAAGTGCGTCACCCCGGCTTGTCCGGAAGGTTGGCTGGAAGGAGGGAAGGACGGCCCGCTTTGCGTGCCCGGCTGCCCGCCGGGGTTCGAGCTCGACCAGAAGGCCGGCGGGACCGGCTGCAGGCTTCCTTGCCCCGAAGGCTTCTCGAAGGGCGAGGACGGGTGGTGCCACCTGGACTGCGCTGCTTCAATGGAACCGGCGGAGGGACTGCTGGGGTGCGAGTTGCCGGACGCTGGGGCCGCGGGCCCTTGCCCGCAAGGCAAGTGGGCGGAGGACGAGGACATGGCCAGCGCGATCTTCGTGGATGCCGGGGCAGAGTCGGGGGAGCAGGCAGATGGCTCAAAGGAGCATCCTTTTGCGACCATCAACGATGCTGTTCTGCACACTCAGGAAGCCGGAACGGAAGAGGTCAGCATCTACGTGGCAGCGGGAGACTATCACGAAGTAGTGAAGATTGAGGGAGTGGCAAAGGTGAAGCTTGTTGGCGCATGTGCCAGCAAGACATCCCTGGTTGGAGAAGAAACGGGAATGCTTCCTGTCGAGACCGAAGAGGAAGGGGACCTTCCGGAGATCCCCCTCGGCGCTGTTTCCATCCTGGGTGCGGAGACAGTGGAAGTCAGAGGAATGACCATCAGCTCCGACGGAGCAGGCGTTCGCGTGAGGAGCAAGGCCCTGTCCTCGGGGGCGAGCTCAGTCTCGATCCGAGACATGGCTGTGGAGAAGGCAGCGTGGAGCGGGCTGGCGGTTTCCGGCACCTTCAGCGAAGTCGTAGTCGATGCATGCTCGGTTAGCGCTGCGGTGGCTTCGGGCATTGTCGTCAACGCAGAGAAGTCTCCCGGAGTTGCCGGCGATTCGCTGGTCACGGTTCGGCGGAATCTGGTGACTCAGATGGAGCATTGCTCAGGCTTCGAATTCTGCGACGAATACTCCGGCACAATCGGAATCTCAATTCTGGGAGCAGCGAAGGCAACGGTCGAGCGGAACGCCGTTTCCGACTTCGACCAGGCGGTGGGCATTGTCGCGTACACTGCCGGTGAGGCGATTGTGAACGAGAACCTGCTGAACGACCTTGCTGGACAGTGGGGGATATCTGTCGAGGCCCCGACAATGGCCTTGTCGGGAAACCGCGTTGCCGCCGGTTGGAAAGGCGATGTCTTCACCGGGGACAACGCGGGATTTCACGCACTCTCTCTTGGGGCGTCCCTGGAAAGCGGCTCTGGACAAGCTGTTGTCAGCCGCAACCTGGTTTCACAAGTTGCCGGGTATGGTCTCTTTGCCGTCGCGGAAGAGGGCGACTCGCTGGAGTTGACGGTGGATAGCAACGAGTTCCTGGACGTCGCCGCCGGAGTGCTCCTGACGGGCGCCGGCTCGCTTGCCATGTCGGGCAACCGGGTCGCACGGGCACGAATGGGCGCGTTCGTGTATGACACCGGAAACGTGTCCATCACGGGGAACGAGTTTCGAGAGGGCGTCCTGTGCAAGACATGCATTGAAAACCGAGCCGAAGGTGAGGCCGTCGCAAAGAGCACCAACAACTTGCTCGTCTTGGGAACCGCATCGTCGGGAGGAACGATCGTCTTCGCAGGCAACCATGTCACGGGTCAGGTGTCACTGGGAAAGCCTGAAGACTTCAACGGCGCGGTCCACCTTGACGGGGCAGACAGCATCACGGTGCAGGGAAACGTGTTCGAGAAGTGCACTGCGGAGGGTCTTGCCCAGATTGAGGCAAGAGGAGATGCACTGGTGGAAGGAAACCTCTTCGTCGGGCTCGATTCCATCCCGTCGGAGGAGCCGAACGGGCGAGCCGCACTGGGCATCATCGCCCCCAAGAAGTCCGGTCCGTCCACGATCCTCATCAGGCGTAATCTGTTCCAGCACTTCATGACCGGGTGGATGCCTGAGGATGGCAACGCCTTCACGAACAGCCTCATTTTCATGGGCGACGGTATCGTCTGCGAAGTGACCGAGAATGTGTTCTGGAACACTCTGATTTCCGATTTCTCGCCACTGGATGGGGCTGTCCCGGCCAGGATCGCGTTCTCCGGCAATCTTGTTCGACACGGAATCTTCTTCTTCCGCTCTGTCCGTCAACTTGAGATTGAACAGAACGTCATGGACGTGTTCGCCGTCGCGTTGATCTCGCAACCGGAGGGTTGCTCTGCATCCGTTCGGGGCAACTCATTGGACAGAGGCACGCTCCTTCTCACTCGACCCGAGGGGTCTACCACGATAGAGGACAACGAGTTCGCGAGGTCCTCCGGCGCAGGGGTCGTTGTCGCATCTTCAACGGGAACCGTGGAAGTCGTTCACAACCTGTTCAGCCGAGTGGACCCCAGTGAATCTCTCTGGGGGGGCACAGCCGGCGTGATCGCGGATGCCGTCCAGGTGGCGGGCACGACGTCGTCACCATGCAGCGGAGCAACGATTGCTGCCAACAGGTTCTCGAATTGCTACCGCTCGGGGCTGATCGTCAGCGGATCATCTTCTCAGGTTGAAGGCAACAGCTTCGACGAGACATGTCCGTTCTACATCCAGAACGAGCCTTCGAAGGGAGCGGTGTCGGGCTCCGACACCGCCTATGCCGTAGTTCCCGAGAGTCCGCTCGGAGTGATCCTGGCGGAGGAACTTCAATGAAGCTTGCCTGGCCGCAATCGCCGCGGCTGGAATAGGAGCGGCAGAGGGGTAAGGGGTGAGTTGGCAGTCCCGTCAGTAGTGCGCTTCGGCGCCGGCGAGGAAGTGCACGGTTGCGGGGCCTTCGTCACGGGTGAGCGCGGGCCAGTATGCATAGGTGCCGAGAGCTTCCAGGGACAGGCCCAGCCAGTCCACGGGGAACCAGGCCAGCCTGGTTCCGAGCCCGCCGGTTGCCGTCAGTATCGACTCTCCCAGCACAACACCCTCCAGTGGTCCTGTCGCCGAGGGTTTCAGGGTCTTTTCGTCGATGTGGTGCAGCTCGACCCATGTGGCCCCAACCGCGACCAGCAGGAGCCAGTCGATGCGCTCCGCAAGGACCAGGCCGAGGCCGCCCTTGATGAGAATGTCGGTGTGGTCCACAAAGCGGTAGAGCGACATGTGGCCGTCGAACCTGTTCTCGAGGACTGAAAGCGACAGGCTCGAGAACCTTCCGGGCAGATGGAGCGTGGCCCCACCGCCGTAAGCGAAGGCAAGCCTCTCCACCACCATTTGAGGGTGAATCGGGAGGGCAAGTCCGACGCCGGCAGCCATGTCGGCCGAAACCCACGGCGACTCTTCGCCGGGCTCAGCTCCAAAGCATTCGCCGGGCCTGTCCTGAGTCCCGGTTGCGCGGAAAGTGAACTCGATGGTCTGTGATTCCTCCACCCCCGCTCCCACGGCCCGGACCGGAAGCACCACCCGCATCAGGGCACGGCACGTATCGGCAAAAGAAGGGTGCACGAGCCTGGACGTGCGCAACGACCTTCGGCTTCCCACGTCCGGGACCGGCCTCACGAACTCCAGCGGAGTCAATTCGACCAGCGTTTCGGCGCCGACCGGGAGCGTTGGACATCTCCCCCTCCAGTCGGCCTCCCGGCAGCGTTTCCTTGCTCCTTCGGCGTCTGCCCCGACTGCTCTCTGTTGCGACACCACCAGCGGCACCGCAGAGCCGTCCACCGCGACGAAAGATGCGGCCCCCCAGTCAACCATCATCTCGCGGTCCCCCGTGTTGCGCAGCGTCACGAAGAACCCGTCCTCCTCGAACTCGAACGCAGCTTCCAGCTCCGGCCCCACATACACGTTCTTCTCCGAAAGCTGCGGCCTGAGCATCGTATACTGCACCTGCGGAGCACATGCCCCCACGATCCAGACGAACGCCCACACGCAGAGGAGGCAAAATCGGCAATCGCAAATCGCAAATCGCAAATTCACACCACTCCCCTTCCCACTGTGTACAGCCTGAACCCGTACTCGTTCATCCTGGCCGGGTTGTAAAGGTTCCGGCCATCGAAGATCACGTCCCCCTTCATCACCCGCTTCATGCGCGGGAAGTCGGGGGTCCGAAACTCCTGCCACTCGGTAGCCACGATCAGCGCGTCCGCGCCCTCGAGGGCATGGTAGGCCGTCTCACCGTACCTGATAGTGTCGCCGAACACGGTCCGGGCGGTGCCCATCGCGGCAGGATCGTACGTGACCACCGACGCGCCATGCTCCTGAAGGAGTCGGATCATGACCGCGGCCGGGGCTTCCCGCATGTCGTCGGTGTTGGGCTTGAACGCCAGGCCCCAGAGCGCCACGATGCGCCCGTCCAGCCGGCCGCCGAAGTGCGCAACGCACTTCCTCGCAAGGAGGCGCTTCTGGTCCTCGTTGACCGCATGCACCGCCTCCAGCACCCGCAGGCCATACCCCGACTCCTGGGCCGTCCGCAGCAGCGCCCTCACGTCTTTGGGAAAACACGAGCCGCCGTACCCCACACCCGGAAACAGGAACTTGCTGCCTATTCGCGGGTCGGTCCCCATCCCCATCCGCACCATGTTGATGTCCGCACCAACCAGGTCGCACAGGTTCGCCACGTCGTTCATGAACGAGATGCGCGTCGCCAGCATGGCGTTGCACGCGTATTTGGTCATCTCCGCGCTGCGCTCGTCCATGAACAGTATCGGGTTCATGGTCCGAACGAACGGGGAATACAGCTCACGCAGCACCTCCTGCGCACGCTCCGACCTCGTCCCCACGAGTATCCTGTCCGGCTTCATGAAATCCGACAGGGCCGACCCTTCCTTCAGGAACTCGGGATTGGAGACGACATCGAACGGATGCTCGGTTATGCTCTGGATAGTGGCGCGCACTTTTTCGTTCGTGCCGACCGGCACGGTGCTCTTGATCACGACGACCTTGTAGCCGTCCATGGAGCGTCCGATGGCGTCGGCGACGGCCAGGACGTGCGACAGGTCGGCCGAGCCGTCCTCTTCGGGAGGCGTTCCGACCGCGATGAATACCACATGGGAGGCGTTGACTGCTGCGCTCAGGTCCGTGCTGAAGGTCAGCCTCCCTTCCGCGACATTTCTCTTGAGGAGAGGCTCGACGCCGGGCTCGTAGATCGGCACGTTCCCGGCCCTCAGCGTCTTGACCTTTTCTTCCAACTTGTCCACGCAGACCACGTCGTTGCCGCTTTCGGCAAATCCGACTCCGGCTATCAGCCCCACATATCCTGTTCCGATTACTGCCAGCTTCATGTGCCCACTCCACCTTCAGCCGGCGGAGATTGTTCCCGAAACCTCCCCTTTTGTCAAAGCAGAACGAACGCGGTATAGTCTCTTGCCGCTGCGGCCGGGGAGACGCTCATGTTCGAAACATACGCGCGCCTGTTGCTCAAACACCGCTTCGCCTTTGTGGCTGCCGCGGTGTGCGTCACGGCCGTGCTGGCATGGCCCCTGATCCCGCTGAGCGACATCCGGTTCGATTTCTCTCCCCGAAGGCTCTTCAGATACGAGGGCGAAGAGGCTTCGACGCTCACCCGCTTCAAGAGCATGTTCGGAGACGATGCGGGCGGTGCCGGAGTGCTCTACCTCGCAAGCGGCACGGCCGGGGGCAACAGGCCCGCAGTCCTGTCGCCGGTCATCGCACAGGCCATGGCCGACATGGAAGCTTGGCTGGAACGACGCCAGGAGCTGGATGCTTCCTACACGCTCTCCCCGCTTTCCGCTACCGACTTCTTCTCCGAGCCGGTCCAACCCGCTGCTCTGGCCGAGGAGCTGGCTGAAGTCGGCGCAACGGGCATTGACTCTCAAGAGTCCGGCGAAGCGTGGCGAAAGGACGGGCCGGTGCCCCTCCTGCTTCACGACTGGGAAGCAGCGACGGCCCGCCTTGCTGACCACGACCTGTACAAAGGGATGGTACTCTCGCCCGACGGCACAGCGGCAGCAGTGGTATTTCGGTTCAACCTGGCGCACAACCACCCCAACGCAAGAAGGCAGTTCATCGCAGACATCTCGCACGAGATAGAAGGGCAGAAGGAACGGCTTGACGGTCAGGCCGAGCTTCACCTGTTCGGAGTCCCGGTCGTCACCGAAGAGTACACGCGCCTGTCCGCACAGGACATAGCGAGAACGGCCCCGCTCTCCATCGCTGTCATGACACTCTTCCTGCTGATCTTCTTCCGGTCCATCGCCGCTGCTCTGCTTCCTCAGCTCATCATGGGAATCGCGGTAGTCTGGTCCGTGGGCTTCATGCAGCTCACCGATGAGCCGTTCAACATGATAAACCACGTCGTGCCGGTCATGGTGCTGGTCGTGGGCGTGGCAGACGCTGTCCATCTCGTTTCCCGCTACGGAGAGGAGAGACGCCTCGGGCTCAAGACCGAGAGCGCGGTCCGCAAGACCGTGGTCATGCTCTCCAAGGCCTGCTTCCTGACTTCCATCACAACTGCCATCGGCTTTGCATCGCTGGGCACTGCCACGATTGCGACGATAGCGTCCTTCGGGCTCTATACGGGCGCTGCGGTCATGCTCACATACATCGCGAACATGACGCTGCTGCCCATCGGCCTGAGCCTGTCCCGCCGCATTCCCAACAACCCCTTCAAGCACGCCGGCATGACGGCCATGCTGGACGCCATCGGCCGCTTCACGATCCGCCGCGCAAAGCCCGTCTTCATCGGGTCCCTGGTGCTGTGCATCGGAGCAACCGCGTATGTCGTCGCCACCCTCGGGGTCGACAACCTTCTTCTCGAAGAGGTACCTCCGGAAAATCGTGTGTACAAGGCCACGCACGCGGTCGAAGACCGTCTCACTTCCGTCATTCCTCACGAGGTGCTCATCACGGGCCGCACGGAGCAAGGCTCATCATGCAGCGCGGACAGCGAGTGCGCAGGCAATCTCGTCTGCGTCACGTCAGGCCGGACCCGCGCGGCGCTCTCCCCCATCAGAGACGCGTTCGGGACGCTGGTTCCTGCAACTGAGCTGCAAGAGATTGACGCAATCGAGGAACGGATCAACTCCGGCCTGCCCACACGCATGGGAGTGTGCGTCGAGTCGGTGAAGGACCACCGTCTTCTCAAGGCGCTCGACCGCATCGGCGCGGCGTTGCTCGCAGACCCTCAGGTCGCTCGCCACGTCGGTCGGGTGGACTCTCTTGCCTCGCTGGTCCGCCAGATGCACAAGGCGATGCGTCAAGGCGACCAGAAGGCAGACAGCGTGCCCGACTCCAGGGAAGCGGTTTCGCAGTTGCTCTTCCCGCTCGAGTCCGGAAACCAGGATCTGCTCGACCGCTACGCCACACTGGACTACGATGCGACGAGAATGACTCTGTTCCTGACAGACCACGGCTCGTCCGC
>Ga0172371_10014064_pt1 | contig 10348 bp, 9 predicted proteins | sample Lak12m_FD_114543 | JGI IMG/M metagenome (GOLD analysis project Ga0172371, IMG submission 114543) | Freshwater microbial communities from Kabuno Bay, South-Kivu, Congo - kab_022012_12m | ecosystem: Environmental > Aquatic > Freshwater > Lake | place: Democratic Republic of the Congo: South-Kivu... | reverse complement strand
ATTTCTGGTATACTTGAAGGAGTCAGAGTGGCGGTTTAATCACCGAGGAGTCATGGAGAAATCACTGAAAGATCTCATCGGAGTTAAATCCCATAGTTGTTAGTTAACTAGACAAGACCCTCTTCATATGAGCCAACCACACCACCCCAGATCACCGCCGCTTTAATATCTCTGGTATCAACGACAATATCCCGCAGGGTAATATTCCCTCCCATCGAATGACCCCACATGCCGATTTTATCCGGATTGGCGTCTTTATAGCGCTTGAGCGCACTTAAAGCATTAAGAATATCGATCGCGTATGCCGGAGAATAATAGGCGCCTTCGGGTTGCCCTTGCGAATTTCCATTTCCCCGATAATCCGATTTAAATACGATATAGCCGTTTCTGGCAAAGGCATCAGTATAGGTAAGATATCTTTCGGTGGTGCGATATTGTTCAGGCGGGATGTATCCGTGATTAAAAATGATCACGGGCCATCCCTTTGCCGGCTTTCTCCATTGAGGTACGGTTAAAAGCGCATAAATCTTTAAACCGTCAGATTTATATGAGGCAATATAGCGATTGTAATTTAAACCTGGAGGAAGGGTTTGTTCAATGACGATATCGCTGCCGGGATATTCTCGTTTTCTCATTGATTCGATCGCAAGCGAACTACTGGACCGATCATTTGATCCGCCCGGGTTTGGGCGGCTGATTGAGGTAACGAGTGGACTGTTGAGGGCGTTTTTGGGAAAACGGCCGTCAAAAAGAACTCCAACACTCAAAATAACGGCGGCTATAGAGATCGCAATCACTTTGTTCATGATCGTGCAAATATACCGATTGCAACAAGATTGCAGTCGGTATAAAATAACAGGAATTGCTTAAAAGCCGCTGACACTTAACCACAAAAAAAGGAAGGCATTGCCTTAGACGGTTTACGTAATTAACGTCCCCACGTCTTCTCCTTTAATTATACGCTCGATATTCTCCAAATCATCCAGATTGAAGATTCGGATGGGGATTTTTTCTTTTTGACATAAGGCAAAAGCGGTGCTATCCATTACCGTAAGACCTCTTTCTAATGCTTCCTGATAGCTGAGCCGTTTATACATTTTGGCGTCTTTATCTTTTTTTGGATCACTGGTATAGACGCCTTCAATATTACTGCCTTTAAGAAAAATGTCGCAGCCCAATTCGCACGCCTTAAGAGCGGCGGCAGAATCGGTAGTAAAGAATGGACTTCCTGTTCCGCCTCCCAATATCACAATCCTTCCTTTTTCCAGATGACGCATGGCCTTACGCCTCACAAAGGGTTCACAGACAGATTGCATGACAATTGACGACATCACCCGAACAACGTTGCCCAAATTTTCCAATTCTTCCTGCAGCGCCAGCGCATTCATCACGGTTCCCAGCATCCCGATATAGTCGGCAGCCGCCCGGTCAATTTTGACATTGTCGGCATCTTTACCCCGGAACAAGTTTCCTCCGCCCACTACTATTGCGATTTCAATCTTGTTTTTTTCTTTAACAGTACTAATTAAAGAGGCAATTCTCGCAATTGCTTTAAAATCCAATCCCTTCCTTGTCTTTCCTCCAAACGATTCGCCCGTTAATTTTAGAAGTATGCGTTGATACTGCATCAGTCTAAATTATATCAAATTCTTGCCGCATTCGCCGCAGAAACGAGTTCCTGCAGGATTTTTTGCCCCGCATTGCTCGCATTTTTTCAGATGCAACGGCTCGCCGCAGTTATTGCAAAACTTGCCGTTGCCGGCCGGCTTGCCGCAGGAGGGACAGACGGTCTGCTTGGTTTCGATATCGCCGGTAAAAACTTGGGTTGACTTCGCCTTTGTTTCGATATCTTCCGCTTTTTTCCTGGCGCGGGCGGCGGCGATTTCAACCGCCTCGCGCGGCGCGCACTCGACACACAGTCCTTCCTGTTCGTTCCAGTCCGTTTCACAATACCATTCTTTACATTTCGGGCAGCGGTGAAAATGCGCTTTTGCCTCATTTTGCGCCTGCTCAAAAGCCGCATCATGCTCCCTTTGCCATTCGGGCGACATCCCCTCAAACCTCTCGCTTAAGGCATCGGTGCCGCGCTCAAGGCCATAGCCAATACTGTATTTTCCGGTGATCTGGGCGGCCGCGCTGAGTATACCGCCCAAACTTTTTAATAGCTTACCCTTGCCGTAGGATTTTGACTGGATAAATTTTGTTTTATAGCCTTCGTTGCACGCTTTGCAGAAAAAAGTAAACTGAAAACCCGCCTCGGTGCTGTTGTCGGCGAAATTATCCGTAAAAGGTTGCATGGTCATATTTATTTTTTATTTTCAATTTGTAATGGCTTATTGCATTTTTTGCATGTTTCTCCAATCGGCGGCTGTTCAGTCTTGCAGTTGGGACAGATAACAACAAGCCTTTTGTCGCAATGCTCGCAATAATCGCCGAAAAAAGTGGTTTTGCCGCAGTGCGGACATTTTACCGATAAGGGCAGATCACAGTTGTTGCAGATTTTCCAGTCTTTTTCAATCGGCGTGTTGCATTTCGGACAACGCAAAGGTCCTTGCGGATTGGCTTTGCCGCAAAATGGGCAGCTTCTGGAGTTGGACGGAATTAGTTTATTGCAGTGTTTGCAGGGGTGCTTGTATCCAACCGTTGCCTTATCAGCATCGGGGCTGCCGGAATTCATCTGCGGATCATCTTTTTGGGGCGGTTTGTGCCGAAGAAGAAACATAGTGACGATAATTATCACCAATACTGTACCGATGATGATATAAAGATATTTTCGGTCGCGGCTATTCCCCAACAAAGGATTTGCGACAAGAGGGACTGATGACGGCGAAATATTGGCGGGAGGAATGGTTGTCGTTTGCCCGACCGGTGGACTTTCGGTTGCCATCAATCCGCCGCCGGTTGGCAAAACAGCGCCGGTTACCTCCATTTGGTAGTTGACGATTTTGGCGCATCCGTAATTACAACTAACTTCCAGATAGTAGTCGCCGTCATTGGCCGGGATAAAGGAAAGCGTTGTGATCTCGCCGGCGCCGCTTGAGGTATTTTCGTCGAGTCTGGCTCGGTTAACATCATATACGGCCAAATTAATGCTGTCCTTGCTCGGCGGCGTAATCTTGACCGAGACCCGATTGCCTTTTTTCAATTTCAAGCCGAAATAATCTTTTTCGTCGTTGCCTTGTTCCCCGGAAAGATAACCCTGATAGACGCCGGGGGAAATTAAAAGCGCCGATGTTATGCTGTCGCCGGCGTCGGTGGCGGCGTTAGCATCGTAATCATCGTTGATTTTTAAATCAAGAGAGATACTGGTAGCCTGACTGATGGCGTCGTTTTTTAAAACCAGATAATATTTGCCCGCCTTTGTTGAAGAACCAACGAGCCAAGCCAGGATATCTATGTCATTTCCGCCATAAACATCGGTTAACTTAACCTTGTCACCGTCGTATAAACTCACATCCAGGTTGGTATTACCCGCAAACTTAATAACCGCCTCAATCGCCTGACCGCCTTTGATCCCGTTTAAATAATAGAACTGCTGCATGATTGTTCCTTCCTCCCAATCAAGTTGTCCGCCCCGGTATTGACCGGGAGTTATTTCAGTGGCCGAATCGAAATCTGTCCCTCCTTTCGGAAACGACTCCTGGGCAAAAACCGGGCAAAATGAAAAAGAAAATAATAAACCGACGGATAAGATAACCCCCAACGTCAATATCCAGTTTTTAATTGGCTGCTTCATAGGATTTGATTGTTTAATTGATAATGATATATTTAATTTTATTCTTCTTTCTGCCATTTTTCCTGATCGTTTACACCGTTAATATTAAAATTAAGTAGATTGCCGACATCTTCTTGCCACTGTTCGGGCGAACGATGAATCACCCGACCGATGAAAAGTTCACGCAACTTGTTTAAATCCGGCATTTTTTTTAATGCTACCTCGTACGCTGTCCCTGCCAATTTCTCTTCGGGAAGATAAATCGGCTCCCGTTTGAAATTGGTCTGTATCATCGCATCGTTTATCTTACCAAGAGCGCTATTTACTTCAGTAACAATGTCTTTAATGGGTTTTGTTTTGTATTCTGAGCGGGGCATGATCCGAAAAAAGTAGGTAGCCTTCCCGCCGTCTTCGGCCGTGGCCGACTCAAGCGCGATTGCATTCCCCGGCTTGTTTTTGTCTTGGTTGTAAATCGGCACCAAAAACCACAGATATTCTATTCCTCTGTCCTTTTTCAAACCGATGCTGACGGTATCTTTATCAGTTAAGGCGGTAAGGAAATCATATTCCCCTTTTATCTCCAATTTGGCCAGTTTATTTTCCATTGCTTCCCAGAGGGAGGGCGAAATTGCTTCAATCTCCGTTTTTTTGGCGGCTCTTCCTTCCTTAAGCAGCCGCGCCACCATCCTTATGGTTGAGGGATTGATAGTGGGAAACAATTCCTGCAGCGTTTTCTGGACGCTTAAAGAGAGAGCGTTTATTACTTGGGAAAGCAAATTCACTAAATAATCATATTGCTCGCCCAGCTTGATCAGTCTTAAATTGCTGTCTTGCAAACGAATGATAACGGAATAGTCCTTATCCTCAATACTGCTTATTTCGTTTAAATATATTTTTATCAGCTCATGATCTTTGGCGATTAAAACCAATTTGTCGCTAAATATTTTTAGCTCTCCCTCACTTTTATGTTCGGTTTTTTCGGTCGAATAAACATATTCTATATGGGAAAATGATTTGCGCGGTTTCTCTTTGATTAATTCATCCTCAAGCACCATGACATTTCTTTCTTTTAAAAGCAGATGCAAAAAATCTTCAAATTGATATCCGAGATCAGAAAGAATCAAGGTTTCCTTTGATGTTAAAGAAAGATTGATTTTGTAGTTTTCCTGAGAAGCATTAATGATATCGCGCAAAGAAAAATAAAGGGGTTCGCCGAATTTGGGCAAAACAGAAAAGGAATCTTTGGTGATTTCACATTTTGCCTCGCCTTGAGAAGATACCGCGCCTTCAGGATTTTTTAAACAATATTGCAGGGTAAATATCATTTTATCCCTTAAGTATAACAAATTAATGTCTTTGGGCAAATCAGCGTTTTGATTGATTTTCGGCTTAAATTTATTTATAGTAATAAGTAATGGTAAACGACTTAAAAACAATTATTATCGCAATCGTCTGTATCGTTACCAGTGTCTTAGTATCCGGCTTTTTTGTTTATCGCCGATTTCATTTAACCCGACCAAATAGTATTGGCGCCATTTCAACGGCAGCAGTAACAACCACTCCAAAAGCTGTTACCAGTATTCCGACATCAATTCAATCAACATCGCCAACCCCGTCCATTCAACCAACAATAATAATCACTTCAGACACAAATCTCAAAGAAGCCATGCAGGCGCTTGACAACTTTAATTTATATTTGTTTGGGAAAGAATATGAAAAAGCCTCTGCTCTTTTTGACTGGAATGGTTTTGGCGATCCCCAGGTAGTTTTCGGCAGCGACTATGTGGCGGGCGACCACGCTAAGACGCTTACCAATGTTTGTCAACATCCGAATTTCTGTCTGAGGTTTTACAAAATCCTCAAAACCAGAAAAATCTCTGATGGAGAATATCAATTTACGATTCAATACCAGACGAAAGACAATCAAATATTTGTCGAGAGCGTCCATGTTTCCGGCTCGTTTGTCAACAATACCGATTTTCTTTACAATGTTAAAAAAATTAACGGGCAGTTTAAAGTCGTCAGTCCGCCCAACAATTTTATCACTGAGGCCGAACCATACCAACCGTGAACAAAAAAAATATAACGATCATCGTCTGTGCTTGTTTGATCACCGCCGTCCTGGTCGGACTTGAAGTTTATCTTTGGCAGGCCGGACCGCTGAGGGGATTTGTCCCCGCCTTTCCTGTTTCTGTTGGTAGTTTGCCAAAAAATACCAGTGACACCGGAACAACTACTAAACCGAATACAAATTTTAATGAAATAAAAACCAAAGAAGAAGGCATTGCCGCCTGCGAGGCCAATCGTTCCTACGCGAAAACAATATCAGACGCCGAGCAAAAAAAGCTGGGTGAGGCGATGGCTAATTATTGTTATGCCATTGTTGCCGGAAAATTTAACGATCTGGGTCTTTGTAATCGAACCGTTGACAAAAACGCCTGCGAACAAACGGCTAAAGAACTTATCGACATGGGCCGTGAAATCCAAAATCTCCCTTCCGAGGAGCGGGAACAGATTCAGAATATGTTTAAGAATCTGTACAAACAGCAATAACTTAAACTGTTTCAATATCAAAAGCCCTAATTATATCCGAATTTTTTTATATACCATGTTTTAACTATCTGCGTTAAGACAATATAACTCATGAGCATTAAAAAAAGGATCGGCCAATATAGAAGCGGCAGCCTCACGAAGTTAAAATAATGGGCAAATGGTGAAAACGTAAGCAATATTCCAACCGATATAACACCCAACGTCGTTACGATAAGCGGCCGGCTGGCCCAAGTTTGGAGAAACGGCATTTTTCTACTGCGGATAACGTGGACGATCATCGTCTGTGTCACTAAAGACTCAACAAACCAACCCGTTTGGAACAGTAAAGGATCGGTCCGGGTTTGGAAAACGACCAGCATGATGAAGTAGGTGGCGTAATCGAATAGAGAACTTATCGGCCCGATAAAAAGCATGAATCGACCGATATCGTCAATGTTCCATTTTCTTGGGTGATCAATATATTCTTTGTCAACGTTATCTAGGGGTATTGCCGTTTGGGAGAGATCGTAAAGCAAATTATTGACAAGAATCTGTGAAGGTGTCATGGGCAAAAAAGGAAGAATGATACTTGCGCCGATCACGCTAAACATGTTGCCAAAATTGGAGCTCGCTCCCATTTTAATATACTTAACGATATTGCCAAACACCTTCCTTCCCTCGGTAACACCATCCGACAGTACCCGCAGGCTCATCTCCAATAAAATAATGTCCGCCGATTCTTTCGCAATATCGACCGCCCCATTAACCGATATACCCACATCAGCACTGCGCAGGGCCGGCGCATCATTGATTCCGTCCCCCAAATATCCAACCACATACCCCAACTGTTTTATTGCTTCAACCACTCTTCTTTTGTGATCAGGCGACAGTCTGGCAAAAATAGTCGTGCTTTTTACTACTTCCCCTAACCTCCGATCAGTCATCTTTTCGATGCCGCTGCCCAAAATACAGCCTTTCACCACTATTCCCACTTCGTCAGCAATCTTTTTCGTCACCATCTCATTATCGCCCGTCAATACTTTTATCTCTACGCCCTGATTCTTCAAGTCTGCTATCGTTTCACCGATGCTGTCTTTGGGCGGATCGTAAAACGTCATGAGGCCAGAAAAAACGAGGTCGTTTTCATGAATATGTACCCGCCTGTCGCGGTACTCTCCGATATATTTATAGGCAACGGCGATGATCCGGAAGCCTTCTTTGCCGTATTTTTCATTCATCTGCGTAATTTGTTGGGTTGCCTTTCTGTCGAGCCGATACACTTTTCCATCAAGTTCGTACGCCGTGCAAATAGCTAAGATTTCGTCGATGGCCCCTTTACATATCAGCATGTTCTTTCTTTCCTTATCTTCGACAATCACCGATAACCGTCTCCGCTTAAAATCGAAAGGCAACTCATCTATCTTTACATACTGCGAAATAATATTATTCACCTCGTTTTCCCGAGCGTGTTTTATGACCGCCGAATCGAGAAGGTTTTTGAATCCCGTTTGGAAGAAACTGTTGACATAGGCCAAATGTAAAATAGTGTTATCCGTTTTCCCCAGAATGTTGATATTATCAATCAGGGTAATTCGATTAAGGGTGAGAGTACCTGTTTTGTCTGTGCACAAAATATTCATCGCGCCGAAATTCTGGATCGAACTTAAGCGTTTGACAATCACTTTTTTTTTGGACATTGCGATCGCTCCTTTGGAGAGGTTGACGGTGACGATCGCCGGCAGCATCTCCGGCGTCAGTCCAACCGCTATAGAAACGCCGAAAAGAAACGCCTCAATCCAATTGCCTTTAGTCAATCCGTTTATGATAAATACGGCCGGGGCCATTACCGCCATGAAAGAAATCATCAACCATGTGAACCTATCGATCCCTTTGTCGAAATTCGTTCCTGCTCTCTGTCCCGCGATGTTTTTGGTCAGTTGGCCAAAAAACGTGCCTCTCCCCGTCCGCAGAACAATCCCTGTCGCATGTCCGCTTTCCACGTTTGTCCCCATAAAGCAAATATTTTTTAGTTCAAGCGGATTTACCGACGGCTTACTCGTTGCGTGTTTTTCGGCCGGCAGTGCTTCACCGGTCAACATCGACTGGTTGACGAAAAGTTCTTTGCTCTGGAGGATCCGGAGATCTGCCGGAATAATATCTCCTGCCGAAAGCTCAACAATATCTCCCGGGACTACGTTTTTTAACCCGATCTCCCGTTTTTTTCCCTGCCGTATTACCGTACATGTTATCTTCACCATAGATCTAAGGCTTTCTGCCGAACCATAAGCCTGATTTTCCTGGATAAAACGCAAAACAACACTTACAACGACCATGATCGATATTACAACCGTTGTCCTTATGTCTTTGGTAAGAATCGAGATAAAGATAATAAACAGAAGCAGCGCAACCAGAGGATTGGCTATGATTTTTCCAATCCGAATGATCCAATGATCCCTTTTTTCATGTTCGATTTCGTTAAAACCGTATTGCAGCAGCCGTCTTTTGGTCTCCCGATAAAACAGTCCCAGAGGTGAGGAACCAAGTTGAAGAAGCAGACGGTCTTTTTCGTTTTTAGATGCTTCAATTAAACTATCGACAATGTCCGCTTCGGCTTTAGTTTTAATGTGGGAATTTGATGATTTTTTAAACCACCATCCGTAATTTGCTCCCATATGAAATATGCCGAACCTACTTGATATCCTACCTGTTTTTCACTCTACTTCCAAAAAGATCTCTAATTCTATTCCAGAGATTCTCCCAGATACCGGAAACTTTTGGCGCCCGGCCTTCGAAGGGCTGACGCGGATTGTTGATAATAGTCATTGCTTCAGTCTTATCCACAAAACCGCTCCACAATTCGGACTCGGTCTTCATCTTTGCTTGTTCTACGTACGAGGCAGGAATCGTCATCGCATAGACCCGTGTAAATGGCCCTTTGGTTACTTCTTGTTTAAATCCCAAAAAATTCAAATCAACCGTTCTTCTTTCCTTCGGGATCTCAATAATGAACAGTCCGTTTTTCTTGTATAAAAACTTCGAGTCGGCCAAAACTAAAGCAATGTAATTGCCGTTAAGCATATTTTGGTCTTCATCCAAAAGCACGCCATAAAGATACTCTCCCCTAACTCTCATTTTCGGAGGCACGAACGCGAACATCTTATTTTCCACAATTTTATTATCCACCGTTGTCCCAATAGTCAATCCGTATGTTCCTGTCTTAAGCAATATTGCCGGATTATCTCTCAACTCAATTTCTGAGTCGCCGTTTTCGTCGGAAACAATATCTTTATTTAAAACCACTCTATTTTGAGAGTCTTTCATTGCGATCTTCATCTCCAACTTCCGGATCGGGTATTCTTTTACTTCTTTTCCCTCCTTCACCCTCCTGAAGGCAAACGCCTGGATTTTTACCGGTGCCAAGTCTGTTTCGGAATTTAGAAGAAGCACCCCGATATGAGGACCCAAACTACCCTGGGAGTAAAAAACAGGGGTATTGACATACCAATCAAATGCGTCTTTCCCATCGACCTTCACACCTGTTAAATAGGGTTTGATAATATTTTTATATTCGTCAAAAGATAAGAAAAGTTGATTTCTGGATTTTAAATAATCGTAAATGGCGCCATTGATTTTTTTATAGAAATCAAGGTTGTTATTGGACTGCGAAGCGGCAGACAGAAGAGTCAATTGTGTTGATGTGGCAAAACTATACTCGACGGAGTGCGTCGTATTTTGCTTGATCGTACTTTCGATCGTCCCCTTGATCGTGTCTTTGTCAAGATAACTTTCATAATAAAGCCTAAAAGAGCGGGCGGCGCCGTCGATTTGATTATCCATGATTTCCCCCATCACATTGGCCCAACCTTCGTAAACCCACTTGCCGTTGCCGGTGAACTGGACTAAATCATCACCCACAATATACATGGCATGAGACAGTTCGTGTTTCATATTGCCAAAGAGATTGGCAAGCGCATGTTGAGAATCCCTATCCTTGGTATTTAGATAGGTTCTAGACTAGATAACGTCTGTTATACTAGTCATTATGATTGTCAGTAGGCTCCGATTAAGTAAATACCAAACGAAAAAAATTATCTGGTACTT
>Ga0172371_10014063_pt1 | contig 10349 bp, 8 predicted proteins | sample Lak12m_FD_114543 | JGI IMG/M metagenome (GOLD analysis project Ga0172371, IMG submission 114543) | Freshwater microbial communities from Kabuno Bay, South-Kivu, Congo - kab_022012_12m | ecosystem: Environmental > Aquatic > Freshwater > Lake | place: Democratic Republic of the Congo: South-Kivu... | reverse complement strand
GGGATAACGAGCCGCTGCCAGTCTTCAGGATGCCAGCGTGTTCGTTCCAACCACCGTAGCCAATCTGACACCAATCAAAGGTTGCCGAGCCCGCCCCTTGCACAAAGATGGCTCGCCACCAATCAGCCACCTCGGTGGTGCCGGTGAAGGTGATGGGGGCATCCGAGGTGCCTACGGCGTTCAGCGTGCCATCCACCCACAGCCCAACATTATCGTCGAAAGTGACCACCACACCAGGGTCGATGGTCAAGGTCGCCCCGGCCGCCACACCGAGATTGCCGGTCACTCGATACGGGCTCCCGGACTTCTGCCAATGGATAGCACCGCTGATCGTCCCGTCGTTGACGCCAACGCCGCCCAGGGTATTGGTCGAGAAGCTATTGCCTTTATCATAGCCTATGGAGTCGTTCACCGCCTGGCGGACGCCGTAGGCCCCGTTGTTGCTGAAGGTGCAGTTGGTGACCGTGGCCGGGCCAGACAAGAGATAGAGGCCAGAAGCGGCGTTGTTGCTGAAGGAAGACTGAGACAGGTTGACAGTGCCCGTGCTGTTTTCGATGACCAGGCCATTGCCATTCTGATTGGAGACAGTGCAGCCGACCATGGTCAGGTCGCCGGTTCCTGTCTTGTACATACCGTAATGCTCATTCCAACCAGCGTAACGGAGGGTGCAATACTCCATGTCCGCCGAGCCCGCCCCTTGCACAAAGATAGCTCGCCACCAATCAGCGGCGGGGGCATCATCCGTGCCATTATGGTTGGCATCGCCTCCTGCCGTATCATCCCGCCAGTCAGTGAAGTAAATGGGCGCTGCCGGGGTGCCAATGGCACTCAGCACACCGCTGACCCACAGGCCGGCATTGTCTCCGAGCTTAACCACCGTGCCGGGTTTGATCGTTACACTGGCACTGGCTGTGATGCCGATATTGCCGCTGGCGTAGAGGGAATAGAGGGGCTTCAGGCTCCAGACCACGTCCTGAGTGATGTCGCCACCATCGACATAGAGGTCGACAGCGTTGCCTTGAAAATCTGAGGTGTTATCGTCAAAGGAGGCGTTTACCCCCAGCCGTACCCCATAGTTGTTGTGAGCAAAGGTGTTGCCGGCAGAGACAAAGGAGGCCGAGCCCGCCGCTATCCGCAGGCCATCGCCGTTGTTGAACTTGAGGGTTGAGTTCTTGAGGGATAACGAGCCGCTGCCAGTCTTCAGGATGCCAGCGTGTTCGTTCCAACCACCGTAGCCAATCTGACACCAATCAAAGGTTGCCGAGCCCGCCCCTTGCACAAAAATGGATCGCCACCAATCGGCCTCCTCGGTGGTGCCAGTGAAGGTGATCGGGGCATCCGAGGTGCCTACGGCGTTCAGCGTACCATCCACCCAGAGCCCAACATTATCGCCAAAAACAATCTTCACCCCGGACTCGATGGTCAAGGTCACCCCGGTGGCCACAGTGAGGTTGCCGATCACCTGATAGGGGCTCCCTGCCTTCTGCCAGGTGGTATTGGCGGAGATGGCACCCGAGACATCGGTTGCCTGGCCCTCAGTCACCAGAGCCGTTAGTGACAAAAGCGCAAGCGTAACGATCACTATGAGTCTTTTCATCTCCCACCCTCCTTTGAAATTTCCCGGCCAAGGAAAAGCACCGGACAGAGCCAATCACTCTCTGCGATTACGATAAGGCTCGCCGGGAGATAAAGACAAGGATTTTTTATGGTGAGGTTCAAAAAGCTGCCAGTCGCTCGGCAAGAAATAAGCGTGCCAAGATTGTGCAGAATTCCGGTACAATTTCAAGGCCGGGAGACAAGCAGGATGGGAGGATTATTTCTTGCCGAGGGCCTAACTCACCAGCACCTTTGACCAACGCCAACGACTCAAGACGACGGTCGAGGCATAGGCCAGCAGAAAAGACATGAGCGGCAACAAGATCTGCCAGAGGTGCAACTCAAGCCAAGGCGTAATCGGGCCCAACAAGTCGACGAAGAGGAGATGACTGAGGTAGATCCCCAAGGTGTATTGACCGGGGATATGGAGCCCAGTCTTGCGGCCAAAATCGGGCGAAGATAAGGCAAAGAGAAGAATACCGGCAGCGCAGACCACCGAACCAATCAGAAAATCATGCGCAACCATGGGCACAGCAAAGGCCCACCACAGCACCAACGTTTCAAACACATGGAGCGCCATCCCGAAGGCGGCAATCATTCCCGCCTGTAGCGGAGACAGACGGATATGTTGCCTATTCTGGTAAATCAAAAAGCCAATGGTCAAGCAAATCATACTCAAGAATGGCCCGTTGCGGGGATAAAACGGCAGATGCAAGCCCAGTGGGGTGAGCGAGTAGGAACTGCCCAGCAGACCAACCACAAAGAGAAGGGTGGAGCAAACAACAAGGGCGCGGAGGTGCCCCCCTTGGCTGAAGAGGGTAAGTAGGACAACTCCACAAATCAACGATGACAAAAACCAGAGGTGCACCCTTCCCCCCTCCAAGAACAAGAGCAGGGGGGAGTCGATCAACCGCCTGATCTTGTTCAGGGTATGCTCGACATAGCCAACCTTCATCAGGGACGCCCAATCGGAAGGCAGGAGAAGATAGATAAGCGACCAGGCCACCAGCAGGAATAAGAGCCTTTTCGCATAGGTAAGACACACCGTCGATTGCACGGCGGCCTTGGCGTATTTTTGGGCAAGGAAATACCCAGAGGTGACAAAGAAGAAGGGCACAGCAAACCGTGGTGGTTGATTAAAGAGATACTCTGGCAGCCGGTACGACGGGTCTCGAAAGAGATCGAGCATAAAGGGCTTGGTGTGAATCATAATGACGGCAAAGACAGCGAGGCAACGGAAAAAATCTATACTGATGATGCGCATGAGGGCTGGTCGCGAAGGCTAGAGGAAAGGAGGAAACAGGGGAAAGCGGCTGAGAAAAGTAACAAGTGATCTGTGGGAGCGGCTTGGAAGCCGCTCCCACGACATCAAGGCAGAGTGCGCTGGCTCACGTAGTCGGGCTACGGCCCCAATCTAATCGACGGTAATCCCCCAGATCTCGCGGGCGTACTCCCGGATCGTCCGGTCACTGGAGAACTTACCCATACGCGCCACATTCAAGATCGCCTTCCTTGCCCAGTTGGCTTGATCCTGGTAGGCCAAGCCCACTTCGGCTTGGCAACGCAGGTAGTCTTCGAGATCCAGAAGATGCAGATAGGGGTCACGATTATGATCGAGCAAGTCATCGACAAGAGGGCTGAAGAGATCTTTGTTGCCGTTGCTGAAACACCCACCCTTGATGCAATCGATGATCTGCCTGACATCTTGATTCTGTTCGTAAATCTGGTAGGGCGTCCGTCGGGGTGACCGTTTTTCCCATTCCGCCTCTTCCGCTGTCAGGCCAAAGATAAAGATATTGTCCGCCCCCACCTCTTCTCGAATCTCGATATTGGCCCCATCCAGGGTGCCAATTGTCAGTGCCCCATTCAAGGAAAACTTCATATTCCCCGTTCCAGAAGCCTCAGTGCCAGCAGTCGATATCTGCTCAGAGAGGTTGGCCGCCGGGATAATCCTCTCGGCCAGCGACACGCCATAGTTGGGGATAAAGACAACCTTTAGGCGATCACCAACCCGGGGGTCGTGGTTTATCACCGCCCCCACTGCGTTGATAAACTTGATAATCAGCTTAGCCTTCCAATAACTTGGCGCCGCCTTGCCGGCGAAGATCACCGTCCTTGGGGGCATGACAGCAGAGGGATCGGTGATAATCCTTTGGTAGAGGTGAATGACGTGCAGGACATTCAAGAGCTGGCGTTTGTACTCGTGAATACGCTTGACCTGAACATCAAAGAGCGAATCTGGGTTGATTTCCAGACCACACTGGGTCTGAATGACCTTGGCCAAACGGAGCTTGTTCTGGAGCTTGGCCTCGTTAAATTTCTTTTGGAAGGCCAGGTCGTTGGCCAAGAGTTCGATGCCGCGCAGTTTATCGAGATCAGTAATCCAGTCCTGGCCGATGGTGTCGCTGATCAAAGCGGCCAACGACGGATTGCACTTCAACAACCAACGTCGCGGGGTAATTCCGTTGGTCTTATTGTTAAACCTGCCTGGGAAGAACTCATTAAAATCCTTAAACAAGCGAGTCTGCAGGAGCTGGGTATGGAGGGCAGCCACTCCGTTGACCGAGTGACTGCCGACGATGGCCAGGTTGGCCATTCGCACCCGCTTCGGCGGGCCTTCTTCAATCAGGGACATGGAACGGAGCTTCGAATCGTTGCCGGGATAGCGCTCTTTGACAAGATCGAGGAAACGCTGGTTGATCTCGTAGATAATCGACAGGTGGCGGGGGAGCACGCGCTCCATTAGATCCACAGGCCAAGTTTCAAGGGCCTCCGGCATCAAGGTATGGTTGGTGTAGGCAAAGGTCTTGACCGTGATGTCCCAAGCCTTTTCCCAGCTGAGGGCGTACTTGTCGAGCAGCAGGCGCATCAACTCGGGTACGGCAATGGCGGGATGGGTGTCGTTCAGTTGGACGGCAACCAGATCGCTGAATTTACTAAAGTCCTTGTTGTGCTTGACAAAACGGCGAAAAATGTCCTGGAAGGTGGCGGCCACAAAAAAATACTGCTGCTTGAGGCGGAGCTCACGCCCGGCACAGGCCTCGTCCGGGGGATACAGCAGCTTGGAGATCGTCTCTGACTTGACTTTATTTTCAACCGCCCCAACGTAATCACCACGCCCAAAGAAGGAGAGGTCGAGTTCGCGGGAAGCCTTCGCCTGCCAGAGGCGCATATTGATGACGTTATCGTTGCAATAGCCAGGGATCAAGACATCACAGGCATTGGCCATCACCAGCTCGGTATCGACCCATTCCGAACGATAGCGTCCCTTGTCGTCAACAAAGGTGTTGACCTTGCCATAAAATTGCACTGGGTGGAGAGGGAGACTACGCTCAAATTGCCACGGAGTGCCAAAGCGCATCCAGTTGTCCGGGCTCTCCACCTGATAGCCATCAATAATCTTCTGGTGGAAGAGGCCATACTCATAGTTGATCCCATAGCCATAGGCAGGGATCTTCATCGTCGCCACCGAATCCATGAAACAGGCAGCCAACCGCCCTAAACCGCCATTGCCGAGGGCAGCGTCCTCCTCCTCCTCCCGGATCTCACGTAAGTCATAGCCCATCTCCTCAAAGACCTGCTCAACCTTTTCGGCAAACCCCATGTTGATCAAGCTGTTACCCAACGAACGACCAACGAGGAACTCAAGCGACAGGTAATAGACCCGTTTCTGATTCTTGGCGTAATAGCCTTTTTGGGTGTTAATCCACTTCTCCACCATAAAATCACGGATGGTGTAAGCGATGGCCTTGTAGACATCAAACTTCCCAGCTCGCTCGGGATCACGCCCCTGAAAGATCAACAGGTGATTGAGGATCGTTTTCTTGATCCCCGCCACATCTTTGTCATTAAACAACGAGAGCAATGGGTCGGGAGAAGAGAGGGCAGTCTTTTTTTTCATTGATGCACCCAAAAAAATGGTGAAGGGGGAAGTAGCGCCGAGACGACAAACGAGCCTCCAACAGCAAGAGTGATACGGGTTAGCCGATCACCCGGAAATAGATGATGTAGTACATGGCTGGGGCGGCGGTAAGCAGGGAGTCAATACGATCGAGTACCCCGCCATGCCCAGGCAGCATGGTGCCTGAGTCTTTCACTCGACAGGAGCGTTTAATAACCGATTCGAGCAGATCTCCTCCCACCCCGATCAGGGTGACGGTGCAGATCATCACCGCCATCTCCACCAGTGAGACCTGAGGGAGTAGGATACGTCCCAAGCAGAGTGCCAAAATGAGGCTGGCTCCCATCCCCCCCAACAGACCTTCGACTGTCTTCTTGGGGCTGATCGCGGGGCAGAGCTTGGTCTTGCCCAGAGCGGAACCGGCGTAGTAGGCCCCGGTATCGGAGGCGATAGTGATGACGGTAAGGATAGCCAGCCAGGCCCCGCCATGAGTGAGCGCCCGAAGCAAGGGGAGATGAGCAGCACCAAGACTGATGTAGGCAATGCCGCAACACAGTTTGGCCAGCAGGATAAAGCCGTTTTCAAGACCTTGATAGGTGGCGAAGAGCAGCAGTGCCGAGGCGAAGAGGGTGACGAAAAACGAGGCAAAAAGTAAGTCAGGCTGTTTCGCCAAAGCGGCAAAGAGGGGGATAGCGCTCACCACCAGAGCTAATGGCAAAAGCCGCTTCTCCTTCCCCTCCAGACAGATGGCATAGTACTCATGCAAGGCCAACCCAGCGATACTGGCACACACCAGCCACAGGAAAAGAAAAGATTGGGAAGCAAGAATGCCAAGCCAGGCAAAGGCGATGAGGAGACCTGTCGTCAATCGGTTCATTTTAGGCCTCGTCCCCCGGCTGCTGTACTGTGCTTGTCACCTGTTCGCCAGTCTTACCGAAACGCCGCTGCCGTTTCTGATAGTCGGCCAGGGCAAGGAGTAATTGCGGTTCCCGAAAATCGGGCCATGGGGTATCAGTGATATAAATTTCAGAGTACGAGGCCTGCCAGAGCAGAAAATTACTCAAACGCGACTCCCCACCCGTGCGGATGATCAAATCAGGATCGGGCAAGCCGCTGGTGTAGAGGTGGTCAGTTATCGTTTGCGGGGTGATGTCTGCCGGAGAAATCTCCTGGCTGAGGCATTTTTCGGCGATGAGACGGGCGGCGCGGGCGATCTCATCCCGGCTGCCATAACTCAAGGCCAGATTTAACACCATGCCGGTGTTGGACGCTGAGTGCGCGATCGAGTGTTCGAGCACCGCCCGAACATCGTCGGGGAGTCTCTCCTTCTGACCAATGGCCCGCAACTGGATATTATTTTTGCTGAGATTGGTCAACTCACGGGCCAAAAAGGTCTTGAGCAACGACATGAGGGTGGAGACTTCCTGGGCCGGACGCTGCCAGTTTTCGGAGGAGAAGGCGTAGAGCGTCAACACCTTGACACCAAGCAAACGACAGGCGGTGATGATATTCAAGACCGAGTCGACGCCAACCTTGTGCCCCATAGTACGTAGCAACTTGTGGCTCTGCGCCCAACGGCCATTGCCATCCATGATGATGGCAATGTGAGCGGGGATATGAGCAATATCGTCCTTGGCTGATTTTGACATGCGCTGTGTCTAGGTCAAAAAAGAAATCGCCGTGGCGATTTTGGAGGGGGGGCAACAAGGAGAGGGGGGGACGATCAGACCTCCATGACATCCTTTTCCTTCTCAACAAGGGAATCGTCAATCATCTTGACAAAGATGTCTGTCTCTTTTTGGGCCATGTCCTGAAGGGTGAAGAAGTCATCCTCAGACATCTCTTTATCCTTCTTCAACTTTTTGGCATGTTCGATAGCATCGCGGCGAAGATTACGAACCGCCACTTTGAACTCCTCACCGACCTTTTTCGCCCCCTTGACCAGATCCCTACGTCGCTCTTCAGTCAGTTGCGGGATGGCAAGGCGGATAACCTTGCCATCACTCACCGGGTTTAAGCCGATATTGGCCTTGAGAATCGCCTTATCAATGACGTTGATCAGTTGCGCATCCCAAGGTTGAATGACGATCATCCGGTTCTCGGGAATGGTAATCGATGCCACTTGATTGAGCGGCATCTGCGAACCATAGGAGGGTATCTTAATCCCATCGAAGATGGCGAGTGAGGCCCTTCCCGTCCTGATTTTTGCCAATTCACGATGCAAGGCCTCAACACTCTTCGCCATCTTATCACGCATCTCGCTAATAATGTTATGCATGGCTGCCTCCTCTAATCACCGTGCCAACGGGTTTACCACAAATCGCATCGGCGATATTGCCTGGGATATTCATGTTGAAGACCATAATCGGGATCGCATTATCCATAGCCAAGGAGATCGCTGTCGAATCCATCACTTTCAGACGACGGCTCAGCACCTCGGCGTAGGTCAGTGTGTCAAACTTAACGGCACCGTTATCTTGCAAGGGATCTCGATCGTAGACGCCATCCACCCTGGTCGCCTTACAGACCACCTCGGCCCCAATCTCAAGCCCGCGCAGTACGGCAGCAGTATCGGTGGTGAAAAAGGGGTTGCTGCTCCCCGCCCCAAAAATCACCACCCGGCCCTTTTCAAGATGATGGATGGCCTGTTGCCGGGAGTACGACTCACAGACCAGCGGCATGGGGATACTGGAAAGTACCCGCGTCTCAACCCCAGCGGAGCTAAAGACACTCTCCAGAGCTAGGGCGTTCATGACCGTGGCCAGCATCCCCATGTTGTCGGCTGAAACCCGGTTCATCCCTTGAGCGGCACTGGACACCCCTCGGAAGATATTGCCAGCCCCAATCACCAACCCCACCTGAACCCCTGTGCCCACTAATTTTTTCACTTCCGAGGCAACAAACTGCAGGGTCTCATTTTCGATACCGTAGGACGCCTTGCCCATCAACGCTTCACCACTTAACTTGACCAGCACGCGTTTATATTGAGATTGCATGAGTTCCCTTTGTTAGAGGTTTGAGTTCATGGGGTATCGTGGCAACCAGCGGCGCAAGCTGCCACGATAGCATCAGGCCCCGACTTGCATCCGCACGAAGCGTTTGACGGAGATGTTTTCCCCCATGGTGCCAATCAGTTCATTCATCTTGTCCTGAATGGAAAGGTCGGGGTTCTTGATAAACTTCTGTTCCAACAAACAGACCTCGGCGTAGTACTTATCGATCTTGCCGGCAACAATTTTCTCAGCGATATTGGCTGGTTTGCCGGAATCAATGGCCTGTTGGGTATAGATATCGCGCTCCCGCTGTAGAATTTCGGGAGGCACATCCTCCCGGGTGATTGACACCGGGTTAGTGGCGGCGATTTGCATGGCCAAGTCTTTGGCAAAGGCGACAAAGGCCTCTGTCTTGGCAACAAAGTCGGTCTCACAACTCAGCTCAACCATGACGCCAAGTTTGCTGCCACCATGAATGTAGGTTTCAATCACACCTTCACTGGTCGAACGATCGGCGCGTTTGGCGGCGATCGCCAACCCTTTCTGCCGGAGAAAATCAACGGCCTTCTCCATATCACCATTATTTTCAGCCAAGGCCTTCTTACAGTCCATCATCCCAGCATTGGTCTTATCTCGTAACTCTTTTACCATCTGACTTGTAATGTTCACGGCGTTTTCTTCCTTCAAGTGTTCTCTTAATAAATGGTCGCTATTTCTTTTTTGCCTGATGAGAACCATCCAACGGCTTACAATTAGCGGAGGGGCAAGTGCCCCTCCCGAACAACAACCTTACTCAGCACTCTCCATTTCGGCCTCGGCGGGAACCTCGCCCTCGCCAAACCCAGGATCTTCACCCTTGTCGACTTCAACCACCCGATTGGCAACGCCATCAACCACCGCATCGGCGATGCGAGAGACGATCAACTTGATGGCCCGGATGGCATCGTCGTTACCAGGTATCAGGTAGTCAATACCAGTCGGATCGCAGTTGGTGTCGGTGATGGCCACCACGGGGATACCGAGCTTATTGGCCTCGGTAATGGCAATATCCTCCCGCCGCGGGTCAACCACGAAGATGATGTCAGGCACGCCCTTCATGTTCTTGATGCCACCGAGGGATTTTTCAAGCTTAACCAGATCTTTTTCGAGGCCCAAGGCCTCTTTCTTCTTGTATTTATTGATACTGCCATCGGCGATCATCGCTTCGATCGACTTCATCCGATCAACACTTTTCTTGATAGTCTGGAAGTTGGTGAGCATACCACCCAACCAACGATGGTTGACGTAGTACATCCCGCAACGACTGGCCTCTTCACGAATGATATCCTGGCCCTGTTGCTTGGTGCCAACGAAGAGGACATTGCTGCCCTTGGCAACCCGGCTAGCGATAAAATCGTAGGCCGCATTAAACATAGGCAATGTTTTATCGAGATTGATGATGTAAATGTTGTTGCGAGCTCCAAAGATATAGGGTTTCATCTTGGGGTTCCAACGCCGGGTTTGGTGACCAAAATGCATACCGGCAATCAGCATCTCTTTCATGGTGATGTGGGACATGGTACAGTTCTCCTTAGGTGTTTTTGGTTAATCCGCCACCCTCAACGCCAACCCGACAAACGGGCACCAGAGGCATCAAAAAAGAGGGTGTGTGAAATAAAAAATTGCGTCCTCATACCATGGGTAAGGCCTTATTTCAAGGGCCAAGCAGGACAAGACAGGAAAAAAGGTAAACGTTTACCGGGCACCCCATCTGCTTCGCAGTCTTTGCTTAGCTGTCAGCGGCCTACTCATGTGCAACTAGCACACTTCGCAGGCCGCTTTCGCGCATCTGGGGCACCCGGTAAACGTTTACGTTCAGG